>Ga0351833_1118_pt1 | contig 14755 bp, 14 predicted proteins | sample BONcelHFGM3001C5_FD_206751 | JGI IMG/M metagenome (GOLD analysis project Ga0351833, IMG submission 206751) | Enriched cells from coal bed in the Powder River Basin, Montana, United States - BONCAT cells FGM rep1 HSBNCT.FGM.300.1.C5 ...
TAGCGTTGGGGCAGACGGGGGATGGTCCGGTAGAGCCGGTTACTGGCGAGGATGATGTAATCGGTTTCGCGGACACGCTCCTTGAGCAGTTCGTACTTGTACTGCGTATCGTCTTCGTACATCGGGAACTCGACGACCCGATAGCGATGCGCGCCCATATTGGCCCCCTCTTCGGGCAAGCCAAAGGGCAAGTTGTCATCCCAGTGTTCCAGTCCCAATGCCGACCCATCCGGCACGTTCGAGTAGATCCAGCGCGACGCCTGAACCCAGGGGTGCTCGCCGCCGTATACTCCGTTGACGAAGGCCAAGCCCCAGAAAGTGGTCGCTGCCAGGGTGAAGACCATCAATATCAGGGCAGCAATTCTGGCTATTGGACGAGAGCGACTGCCGCGAGATGACAAGATGCCATCTCCAACTGGTCTGCCATCGCGAGATTCTTCACTTACTTCAGAATGACATTGCGATAAGGTGTCCTTTTCACGCGCGCCCCAGCGCCACAGGGCTGCCAATATGCCTGCCCCCATGATGGTTGATTCAGATCAAGGTGCGGTCGCAGAGATACTGGCCTCGTTGGCCTTTGCCGCCGAATCCGCTTTGCTCAAACTCACCGAACATGACACGGAAAAATGAGCATGGGAGCGTAGGCATCCTGCCTGCTGTTGATAATGGTAGATTCAGCCGTAGCGTAGCCCCTCGTGGGCGAAAGGAGCAGTAGATATGCCAGAAGAGAAAACTTCCACAGAGACAGAGAGTTCTCAAAATCGTGGTTCCGAGAATTGGCGTGAAGTCGGCGACAGCTTCAGGTCGTTAGGCGAAAGCCTGGTCGCAGCTCTCCGGCAGACCTGGGAGAACGAAGAAGTGCGCCAGCAGCTGCAGAAGGGCGTGGATGCATTGGCCGAAGGGATCAACCGGGCGGCCAAGGAGGCGACAGAGTCGGATCACGCAAAGCAAGCCCGAGAAGAGATGGGCAAAGCGGCCCAATCAGCTCAGGCGGCAGGAGCTCAGGCGCTTCGTGACGCCAAGCCACATATCGTGGCTTCCATGCGTCAACTCGGCGTCGAGCTGCAAAAACTGCTCGACCGGCTGGAAAAAGAGCAAAAGGACGACGTCGACGTGGCGCCACCCAGTGACGGCGAAGCCTGACATGACGCCGCTGGGCGACAAAGGGCGCATTTCCCGAATTGGACAGGATTAACATGATTTAAGGATCTTATCGGATGAAAGAACTGGGCCATCCTGTTAATTCTGTAAATCCTGTCCAAGTTTTGACAACATCGAACTCAGGTTACAATATAGGCAGACGTGAGATCTGATGACAGAAAAGAGGTGATGCCTCCATGAAACACAATTTCACAGCATCAGTCTGGCAAGAAGGCCCCTGGTTTGTTGCACAGTGCCTGGAGGTGGATGTGGCAAGTCAGGGAGAAACCGAAGAGGAAGCCCTACTCAACCTCCGCGAAGCCCTTGAACTCTACTTCGAGCCGCCACGCGCAAGCGAGATTCCACAGATAAGAACTATACAGGTTGAACTTGATGCCGCTTAGCCTATTGCCCTATCGTGAGGTGGTGCGCAAGCTGGAAGCCGCCGGCTTTGTTGAAATGACGCAAAAAGGCAGCCACGTCAAGTTCGTGAAGCATGGCGATGAAGAGACTTGCACGGTGATCGTGCCTCGTCACAGGGAAATCACTGTTGGCGCCCTTCGAAGCATCGCGCGGCAAGCTCGGCTCACTATTGATAAGTTTGAAGCGCTATAACATGGGGGCGGTTATGAATATTGCATTTGTTTCTTCAATTCTCCTTTGTAGCAGTAGATATCACGAAGGATTGTTGAAAAAATATGATCTCATCAAACTGCGGACCGACTACTGGTCTGCTCTTGATTTTTTCTTGGGAAGAGCGTGTTTTCAAGGTAGACGTGATGACATGTCTGAACGAGTATATGAGGCAATGGTTGAGGTGCTCTCCCCGATATTCTGTGATAAAAAACTGACATGCGTCTATGAAAGCAAGACACGAGAGACAATAGAGAGTACCCTGAGGGATCAGATTCGCAAGAAGAAGGTTGGCAAAGGCAGAGATGTAGATATGGTGCTGAGCGCACTGGACTTCATCAATCACCTGCCTTCACTCAACATAGTGAGTTATTCCGTAGAAAGAATTCAAAATGGCGAGATAGAGAAACACTACAATGAACTTCAGCGCAGTCAAAACCCGAAGGGAATCATTCAGGTTGGTCCAAAGATCGCATCATTTTACCTCCGTGATGTAGTCTCTCTATATGACTTGGAGGATAAAGTATCTGAGGATTTCGCCTTCTGCCTTCAACCAATTGACGTATGGGTACGGAAGTTGGCCCACAAGATTGGCATGGTCGGCAGTGGGGCAACTGCTGAGGAAATTGCACAGGCAATCGTCAGTCTGTGTAAAGAGCAAAAATGCTCTCCAGTTCAATTCAATCAAGGCGCGTGGTATATTGGACATTTCGCATTCGACCTGCTGCTGGAGATGTTAACAGAAAGCCAATTGTAATCGCACCGGCAGTTAATTTGAAAGAAGGATCATGGGAAATCCAGTTCAAGAAGTATACATCTCAGTAGATGTGGAAACGTCCGGGCCAAACCCCGGCGACTATTCTTTGCTGTCTATCGGGGCCTGCCTGGTATCGGATCTAGAGCGCGCTTTCTACATCGAATTACAGCCTCTCAATGATCGAGCCGAGCCACAGGCGATGTCGGTCTGTGACCTCTCTTTGACACAACTGGCCGAGTATGGGGCAGTACCCGAAGAGGCCATGGCCCGTTTCGAAAGCTGGATTCTGCGTCAGGTCGACCCTGAACAGAAGCCTGTATTTGTGGGTTTCAATGCCAGTTTCGATTGGATGTTTGTGAACTATTATTTTTATCGCTTCCTGGGGCGGAATCCGTTTGGACATGCTGCTCTTGACATCAAAGCATATTACATGGGGTTGAAAGGGGTGCTGTGGGCGCAAACCTCGATGCGTTATCTTGCAGAGCGCTACATGGACGGTCAGCCCCTGGTACACCATGCGTTGAACGATGCCCGGAAGCAGGCCACGATGTTCAGCAAAATGTTGGCCGAAACCGGCGTCCTGATCCAAAAGTAGCTGAAAAAGGCCCATATTTAACGCAAGGCCGCCAGATCGCCAAGACGCAAAGTTTTTTGAACTTTGCCACAGAGCCACAGAGATCACAGAATTTTCTCACTTGATTCTTCTCCGTGTCCTTTGTGTCTCTGTGGCTTCTGTTTTTCTTTGCGGCTTTGCGCCTTGGCGCCTTTGCGTTAGAATATGTTTTTGCAGTGGACTCAAGAATAACTTTCAGGAGGAAGTATGATGGGCGACGATCAGGTTGTGAATTCATCGGCCGATCTCAAACGTATCATCGAATCGGCCCGCCGTCTCGGCGTCGAAATCGACGAGTCGGACGCTTTGCAATGGATGGCCGCTGTGGCAAACTGGAAAACCGGCGGAGATATCACAGTAAGTGAGAAAACCGGTGTTTTCGGACATCGGATCGCTATGCTTGATTTCAGTGACGCCGACCTGGCGCGTTTCCGCCAGGTCGGAAGCCTGGTGGAGTTCAAAGACCGGCCCGGCGTGCTCGAGTCTGCCCTGGCGCTGTCCGGATCTTCGGCGCAGGCGAAAATCCAGACGTATCCTGGTGATATGGATTTCTTCGAGCGGGTGAACATCAAGGCCGGCTCGCGGGACGAAGCGTGCCATATCTTGGCCGATGCCATGCGCGAGAAGGCCTTGAGCATGGCGAAGGGGCCAAACTTTCAATTGATCGAGGTTAAATTCGGAGCCTACCCGCTTGATGTGGTCAGGGGTGGGCATTTGATGAAGAGCGGCTCTCCCATTGCCTGGACTGCGGAGGAAATCCGAGCCGGCCAGATCGACGCCGCCGACCCGAATGGATCGCCAGCCGTGGTGCGTTGGGACGACGTGGCTCTGGAGCCAGGTTGGTGTAAGTTGGATTGGATCATTGCCGACCCGGCGCGCGGGCAACTGTCCAACGCCAGCAACATGCTCGACGTGACCTGGGAGGCGCCCGATGGCGCGATGACGCCGTTGGATGGCTATCTGGACCCCTATTTTCAGGAAGTGTATCTGGATGCTGAATCCATCCCTGTTTTCTCCAAATTGGTTCAGCATGTCTCAGGTGATGCGCTGGATGACTATGTGGGACAATTGGAGAAGGAAGTCCGGAAATACATCAGCAAAGACATCAACTATGGCAAAGCAGCCAAACGGATGTATAACATCTTCCGGCTGACCGGGCGGTATTATGAGGCGGCCTTTTTGCGTGAGTTGTTCGACGAGCCGGCGACACTGCTCTACCAGGTATGGTCGTTGATCCGCACGTTGGATGATACCGTCCGAATGGGCTCAGACATTCCGATGACTGTGGTCATCAGACAGGCCGACGAATTGATCCTTTCCGTCGTCCAAACGTTGGAAGGCGCTGAAGAGGCCGAAATCGTGCGCTACCTGCTGCGCCTCAAGGACAGCCTGCGCGAACAACAGAGTGGGCAGGAACTCAATCCTGAAGCAGAAGCCGCGCGCGCGGAGGTAATAAATATCGTCAATAACTTCTTCTACGGTAAACTGACCGCCGTGCCGTCTATCAAGGATTACATCGATTGTCTGAAAGAGGAATATTTGCCCTGATTCAGACTGCGCTTGCTTTGACCGGAGATTGTGTCTGTGATAAGATAATACTTTGGGCTAACGAATCAGTTGGCCCTGTTCTGCCTATGCTTTCAGAATTTGAAAGACTCTTTGATGAGGAATAACAATTTGTTGTCCGAAATGTTCCAGCGTGTGTTTAGAAAACGTGAAGCCAATGTAACCGGTTCACCACTTAAGGTCGGTTATGTCTTGAAAGCTTTTCCTTCAACTTCAGAGACCTTTGTCTTGCACGAGATACTGCAATTGGAGGCAATGGGAGTAGATGTACAGATATTCACGCTTTACCCACCCCAAGACCATTTTATATCACACCCGGAACTGCAACTTCTTCGAGCTCAAGTCACTCTTTTGCAGGATAATTGGCTATCTCATTTGAAGTGTTTACTCAGTAATCCTTGGGGCTACGTCAAAGCCATGGGAATGTTTCTACTTCCCCCCCAGGGGAGGATTGCTGCAGTTTTTTCGCAGGGCTACTTCGATGGCTGTAGCATCGAGCGCAAAGGGCATGACACATATCCACGCCCACTTCGCCACAGAAGCAACCACCGTTGCCATGTTTGCTTCCATTCTCACCAACACGCCTTTCAGTTTTACCATCCATGCTTACGATCTCTTGGTCTCTCCTCGATTTCTGAGAGAAAAAGTCGAACATGCCCATTCCGTCGTCACTATTTCTGAGTTTAATCGCCAGTATTTGGCCTCACTATTGCTGAAAGATCGTGAATCTCTCATGGAGAAAGTGAATGTGGTCCATCAGGGCATCTCTATCGAAGATTTCATTTATCTGCGCTCTCAACAAACCGACTTCCCGTCGGAGTTGCCCATACTTTTAACTATTGCTCGCCTTGTTCCGAAAAAGGGCCATCGCTATGTCATGGAAGCTCTATCTTTGCTAAAAAAACGAGGGATCGAAGCGCGCTGGATTGTGGCAGGTGATGGGCCGGAGAAATCAATGCTTATGAGATTGAGCCAGGAGCTTGGCCTGGAAAATTCGGTGGAGTTTGTCGGCGAAATAGACAGCAGTCAAGTAAAAGAACTGCTCTCTGTTGCGACCATATTCGTGCTGCCTTGTGTGAAAGATGAGAATGGAAATATGGATGGTATCCCTGTGGCGATCATGGAAGCGATGGCGGCAGGTGTTCCTGTGGTATCTACTTCCGTTTCAGGGATTCCAGAACTAATAGAGCATCGCACCAACGGTTTACTGATTGCTCCGTTTGACGTCAAAGCGCTGATGGATAGCATCCAAAATCTTCTGGAGGATGCCGACCTATACGACCGGATAGTTTATGCTGGACAGGAACGAATTGTTCAGGAATTCGATGTTTTTAGCAGCGCCAAACGATTGATAAAACTTTTTGAGGCAAACACCAGACTACAGCCATCCCAAAGGCAGTGAGGAAAAACAGAAGTGCATGGTGTTACTCGTGTACTGATTATAGATAGCTTCTCGTCTGACAATAGCGGTGACGCAGCGATACTTGCGACCATGATGGATTCGCTCAAGGAAGTCATTGAAAATGTGGAGTTTAAGGTACATTCCTTTTATCCAGACGTCACACGCGAAATACATCAGATAGAAGCAAGTTATCCTCTTTTTATGGCTCCCTTGCGAAGTAAATTGCATACTGTCTCAGGTTCTGAAGCGAAACATCTGGATAAATTGCCAGCTTTACTGGCTCAGGCGTTTCCCAATGTTTTTAAGTTTGCCATAAATCTAACGAAGTTCTCGTTAGTGTGTCTGCTGGCCGCTCTAAATCAATTGGGGCTATGTCTGAGCAATTGGGCCGTCCTAAGAAAATGGGAACCTTTTATCGATTACTGCTCTGCCGATGTCATTTGGGCCACGGGAGGCACCTATTACAACGATAATTACAGAAAAGACCTCTCTGAACGTTTGCTCAACCTCCTCTCTGGGTATGTTTTGGGTAAGCTGGTTTGTATCAGTAGCCATTCTTTTGGTCCATTTCGCCGTCAGTCTTCTCGCCTGACGGCTCGTGTGGTATTCAATCGGTTAGACTTGATATGCTGCCGGGCAATGCAGGATGCAGATGTATTACGTGACTTGGGGATCGATGCGGATAGAATCCAAGTGACTGCTGATACTGCCTGGCTATTATGCCCTCACAGTCGTTCTCAGGCGCAACAGCTCCTTGATAAAGAAGGAATAAGGTTAGAGGACATCGACTTTCCGGTTAGCTTATCAGCAGTACGTTCATGGCTCTATCATGATGTAGACCCACATGCAGCTCATCAAGTCTATGTAGAGACTTTGACCGAAGTAATCAATAGACTCGTAAGGATTTACGGAGCTCGAATTCTTTTCGCCTCTACATGCTCAGGAAGAACGACTAGAGATGATCGGCTTGTGGCTGCAGAAATCAAGGAGCGAATAGAATACCCTGAACGCTTTCACGTTCTAAAGAATGCCTATAGAGCTGAAGAACTAAAAGCTATCTATGGCCTTATGAAAATACACATTGGGACGAGAATGCACTCGAATATACTCGCATTGTCTATGGGTGTACCTGTGCTCAATATTGCCTACGAGGCGAAATCTTTTGGGCTTATGGATTCGATTGGCCTTAATGAATATGTCGTGGATATCCAAAATGTTTCTGTAGAGCCCTTGTGGGACAAGGTCACCATGTTGATTGACAATCGTGACGAATTGCGAGAGTATCTGCTAGGGCAACTTCCTGAAATGGAACGGCGTGCTCGATTAAATGCAGTCTATTTGGCCGAGAGGCTACGACTGGAACAAAGGCTATTGTAAGCTATAGCCTTTCTAATCTCTGCTTTACAGCAAAGGAACTCAGCTATTGGAATCTCCAGGTCCAGGTCCAATCCCAGTTGAACAGATAACTGTAAATCCCGACCAGAGTTTGAAGTATACCTCCACACGCTCTGCGATTTGGATGGGTTCAAGTTCATTGATTATCCAATTTTTGACCATGATTACGACGGCTGTTTTGGCGCGCCTGTTAGAACCAGCGCTTTTTGGCCTCTTGACCATGGCCATGATAGTCCTCAATATTTTAGGCCTCGTGGCCGAGTTAGGACTGGCAAAAGCGATCATTCAACGGAAACAATTGGAAGAACGGCATCTGTCGACTACTTTCTGGGCGAATATAGTAGTTGCCCTGGGTTTAGCCGGAATCGCTTTCATCATTGCGCCATTCGCGGCTGCATTTTTTGATGAGCAGGCAATCCATCCCATACTTCAAGCCTTGGGGCTAACATTTTTCTTGGGTTCTTTCGGCGCTGTTCATACCGCATTGTTGCAGAAAAGCATGGAGTTCAGGACAGTCAGTATCATAGAAATCATTGCCCAATTGACTTATGGCATACTTGTTATCATCTTAGCACTACTTGGGTATGGGTTGTGGTCTCTGGTGATCGGTGTGTTGATCAAGTCCATCGTTAGCTCGGCTTTGCCGTGGTTTTTCCAGCCGTGGCGTCCCAAACTGATATTTGATCGACAGGCATTCAGAGAATTATTCGGATTTGGCGCCAATCTAATGGGCATCAGGATGGTTGTGTATTTAAGAGATAATATTGGCAATGCTGTGGTAGGTAAAACACTTGGTCCTGCCCCGCTGGGCTTCTACAATCTTGCTTTCAACCTGACCATGGTTCCAGGAAGCAAACTTGCTTCTGTGCTGAATAGGGTGGTGTTTCCAGCTTTTTCTTCGATTCAGAGCGAAGAGGAGAAATTGCGTAGAGGATATTTGCAAACCGTAAAATATGTGGCTGCACTTACCTTCCCACTGTCTGTGGGATTGATCGTTGTAGGTCCGGAACTGATAAAAGTAGTCTATGGTCCTAAGTGGCTATCGGCCGTTCCGCTTTTGCAGATCATGGGAGTTAGCGGAGTACTGAATGCTTTGCCGGCCCTGAGTGGAGGCATCATCGAAGCCAGAGGGCGGCCCGGTTTGGAGCTTAAGTTGGCGATGATTTCTTATCCAGTGTATTTTTGTCTTCTGTTGATAGGTTTGAATTGGGGCTTGGTTGGGATAGCCTGGGCAACCTCTATCAACAAATTGATCTTTATTGTGGCTGGAATTATCCTTTCCTGTTATGTCATCAATTTGCCATTGCGCGCGTATGTCGCTGCTGTTTCGGCCAGTGTAATTGGCGTGATATCGATGGCGTTAGTTGTGTTGGGTTGGCGTTCCCTTGCTCTGCATGTGCTGCGGTACAGTGATCTTCTGCTACTTGGTAGCTCAGTAATCTTGGGCGCAGGCGTATATTTCGTGGTTTTGTTGATTCTAAGAGAACGAGCTTTGATCGAGATCTGCAAACTTTTTTGGGCCATTGCCCGCCCCCCTTCTAACACGCTTCAGCCTTTGCCCGGTCTTCCCTCATCGCAATCCAGCGATCTCAACTGATACGTCTTAGAAATTATTCCTAACTCTGATACAGCCATGATGACATGGGCATCTGAGTAGGTATGCGGCATATCAAATTAGGAACAAAGTACTATGTACGGAATCACTAATACTTATGGATTAGTTTGAAATAGATGGTAAGCGTGTTAGCATGTCGACTTACGGCCCTATTGGGATATTAACAGGCTGGGAAGATCGGGTAAAATAACCCAAAGAGGCTATTGAGTTTGCGTATGAGGTATGCTATCATAGTAAAGTAATATATAGGCAGTAACATATCTTTCGGTATTTTTTTGCTCCACTTTTTGGAGCTCATAACAGAAAGGAGTTCGTATATGAAAAAGTTGCTTGTTTTTTTGGTCATCGTGTCCTTGCTGGCCCTCGCTTCGCCGGTATCTTGGACGGTCACGGCGCAAGATGTGACAGCAGAGCCGCCGGCCGCCGAGCCAGTGGTGGACACACCTGTGCCGACTGAAGAGCCGGTGCAGGAGCCGACTCAGGAAATCGTGCCACCAACGGCGGAGCCGACTCAGGAAATCGTGCCACCAACGGCGGAGCCGACCCAGGAAGTCGTGCCACCGAGGAATTGACCACGGAACCGACGGTGGAGCCTACCGTGGAAGTCACTGCAACCTTGACGGCGACGCCGGTGCCGGTGACTATCAGCCACATCGTCATCCGTGACGCCGCCGATGGGTTTGGCGCCACGGTCGTGACCCACACCATGAATGCGGGCGAGGCGTTCATCGTCTACGCGGCGGCCTACGATACTGAGGGCAATTATCTCTGGGACGTGCCGGCTAACTGGTCGCTGACGGGTTCGCTGGTGCAAGCCGTGGCCGAACCGGCCCCGACGGAAGAAGTCACGACCGAGCCCGAACCCGAAGCAGTCGTGACCGAAGAGCCGGTCCCTGATGTTGCGGCAACCGAAGAACCTGTCCAGGAGGGAGAAGCAGTGATCGAGGAATCTCCCACACAAGAGCCTGTCCCAGCAGCAGAAGAACCCACAGTTGAAGCGCAGCAGGACACGCGGACTAAAAGCTTCACCTTCACGCCGGCAGCCGCTGGCGAGGGCACCATCGTGGCCGACGACGGCAACGGGCACGCCTACGAAACGGAACTCATTACCGTAGTGGAGCTGCCGAAAGAGCCGGAGATCAGCCACATCACCATCCGTGACGCCGCCGATGGGTTCGGCAACCAGGTGATGACGGTCACACTGACCGTATCCGATACGTTCGCGCTCTACGCCGCGGCCTACGACATCGAAGGCAACTACATCAAGGACACGCCGGTGACATGGACCACAACGGGTACACTCGATCCTATCACTGTGACCGAAGCCATCAGCATGACTTTCGTGCCGGTGACGCCGAATACGGCCGGTACGATTGTGGCCGATGACGGCACAGGCCGGACGGATGAGACAGACGCAATTCAGGTTATTGCGCTGATGAGAAGTGATATAGGGACACTATCTTCACGGACCGCAGCCTACACGAGCCGCGTCTTCGTGCAGAACCCTAACTCGTCTACGTCCACTTACTCGGTAAACTTCTATAGGGACACCGATGGGGCTTTGTATGAGTACACACCTGCCGAATCGATTCCGGGGCACGGCACGGCAGTGATTAATGTGGGCAGTATCACCACAAGCCCTGCCTTGCCAGATGGTTTCCGTGGCGGCGCGGTGGTCAGTTCAGATAGCCCGGTGGGTTCAGTCGCGGCGGGCATTGCCACCAATGGGGATATCACAGTCTATAATGGTTTTTCCGGCAGTGACGGTAACACTGAACTGTATGCGCCAGCTTTGAACAAAGGTTATACATCTGCGGGACAGACTTCAATCATATCGATTCAGAATACTGGATCGGGGTCTGTCGACTTTACGATTTACTTCTACAACAGAGATGGTACAGATGCAGGCAACCAACCGGTAACCGGTTTGGGCGCGGGAAAGGTCTACATTCTGGATCTGGCAAATTATGCCGGCATCACTGCCCCGTGGAACGGAGCGGCCTTCATACAGGCAACCGGCAATGTGGTCGGCGTGGTGACTACACTGAATACTGGCAATGACCAGGCCTTTAGCTACGAGTGTCTAACTCGTGGGTATACGACAGTCTATCTCCCTACCGCCCAATATCAGTATACGACTGCCAAGCAGACCACGTATGTCGCCCTTCAAAACCCGAATAGCTTCAACATCGTGGCGGTGGTGACATACTACAACAAGACTGGCGGGCAGCAGGGTAACACGTTGATCGTTCCCATTCCGCCACGCCAGAAGGCGAACGCTCATCCCAATACTGCGGGAATTGCCGCTGGTTATTTGGGATCGGGTAAAGTGATGGGATATGTAGACAATGGAAGTGGTCAGCCCGATTATGCCCAACCGGCAAATGTGATTGGTATGGCAAACCTGTCAGGTACTATTGCTACTCTAACGAACTCTTTCGTGGGTGTTGGCAATGGTGGGACATCCATAGCTATCCCATTTGGCCAGTGGGCTACGGCATCGACCGAATGGAACACCTATGTAGCCGTCCAAAACGTCGATCCTGATGCGGCAAATATTACCATAAAGTACTATGGCACAAATGGTGTCGAAGCACATAGTGTGTCGTTCACCAATGTGGGTTCAGGAATCAAGGTGAATACCAAGCCTTCAGAATTTACTAGCTCTGCATGGCAAGGTTCTGTTGAGGTCACTTCTGACCAACCAGTGCAAGCATTGGTGAATGTAAGCCGTCAAGATAGCAAATATGCTGGCATCTATACTGGCGTCATCATGACACCTTAGAGCCAGCCACTCTGTAATTCAGAATCCCATAGGCCGGGTCAATGCATTTGACCCGGCCTATCTTTTTGTTCAACTTCAATGCGCATCATTTCAGGATGACGCCAGGGAGCATTTGCAGATTCGTGTGGGTAAGTTTATAATGGGAGAGAGCATAGGTCAAATTGCCAGAGAGCAGAAGTATGAGGTAGAAGTTGATAAAGGGGTTTGCTGCTAAGCAGATATACTTAGATGTCCAAGCTCTTGTCACGCACGTCCGCGCGAAAGAAAAGCTTCGTAAATTGCCCAGTGCTATCATTATGGAGCCAACCAATGTCTGTAATATCAAGTGCCCGCACTGCCCAACGGCACTTGGGTTGGCCGGAGGGCGAGGATTTATGGAGTTTATTTATTTCAAGTGGGTTATTGCCGAATTCCGCGACTCACCAGCAAAACCTCGCATCGAAATGGATTTTGCGGGCGAGCCAACTCTGAATCCAAATGTGCACACACTGGTAAGATATGCACATGAAATGGGACATCACACCTACATTAGCACAAATACGACTGTTCTAACCAGAGAACTTTCGACCGAGTTAATCAAAGCCGGTCTGGATAGTATTCACTTGTGCCTCGATGGTATTACAGCGGATGCCCACGAAGCTTATAGAATGGGATCTCGATTCGGACAAATAAAAGAAAACATTGAAACATTTATCAGAATAAAACGAGAGTTAGGAGCAAGAAACCCCCAATGCATTATCCAAACCTTGCTCACTTCCTTTTCTGAAGGTCAGACTTTAGAACTGACTGACTGGGCGCGTAAAATCGGAGCCGATGCGATCAGTTTCAAGTCGTTGAGCATGGGGACACATAGCCCTCCGGAATTGCGGCAAAAATATGCCTATCTTCTGCCAAAAAACGTGGAACTTAGGCGAAAAAGCTCAGTAGTACGTAAGCGGTTGTGTCCAGTTATTCCGCATCAAGCCGTAGTATATTGGAATGGTGATGTAGGATTGTGTTGTGCAGATTACTACGGAGAAATACTGCTTGGCAATGTCACCCAAAATGGCCTTATGCATACAATCACTTCCGAGCAAGCTCTTGAACAACGGAAACGGGGGCTCTTGAGACAACACGACATGTGTCAAACGTGTCCTGTAGCTGATGCCGATTTCGTCAGGATCAATGTCAATTTTTCCTGAAATGCAAACAGATAACATTCCTTACCACAAGATTATTCCATGGATGTTCTGAGTTGAATCTTAATGATCCATCCGCATTTGTCGACAATCAAGGTTCTCATGTAAGGACAAGCTTTCTGGCCGATCACTCTCAAGATCCTCGCCGTTATGCGCCAACAGTTCCACTCTGGCACAAGAACTGGCTCAGCACTACTCCATTGACGGCAACGATCTACCAGCTATCGTCTCAAATGCGACCACATAGAATTTTGGATATAGGTTGTGGGAACAAACCTTTCCGGGCCGTCTTTTCTGAAACTTCTTTCTATTGGGGAATCGATATAGTCGAAGGACCTTCCCGTTCCGCGGATATAGTCGGAGATGTATGTGTATTGCCCTTTGCTTCTAGAGTATTTGACACTGTTCTTTGCTTCCAGGTGATGGAGCACTTAGCGAGGCCGGCAGAGATGTTGGCCGAAGCTTTTCGTGTCCTCGAACCTGGGGGGGGTTATGTTGTTATCGGCCCCAATGACTTGGCGACATCATGAGGAACCCTATGATTTCTTTCGATACACTCGCTATGGGCTTCGATATTTGCTCGAGAGCGTCGGGTTCCAAGTACAATCTATCTGTCATGCGGGAGGTGTATGGCGTGTTGTAGGGCAGAACCTGGCTAGTGCAATTGATGGCGCCATTCAGATGAGTGCCTTGAGGCTCATAAAAATGGGTTTGACCGCATCGACCAATACTCTATTCGCGTTCTTAGATCGTGTCAATCCTAATGACGAAAACACTTGTAATTTTGCTGTATTGGCTCATAAAACAAACTGATGAAGCTGAAAATGTCTAAAAAGCTTATAGGCTGTTATTATAAAATACGAAAAGCTTCATTATCAATTACTCCGAGTTTAGCAGCAGCGCTTCTCATTGGGTTTGGAATAATACTTCGTTTGAGGCAATATAGTTATAATCGCTCTTTGTGGTTGGACGAAGCCGCTCTGTCTCTGAACATCTTGAACAGATCTTTGGCAGAGTTTCTCATGCCGCTAGACTATAACCAGGGCGCCCCTCTAGGGTTTCTCTTTATGGAGAAGTTATTTGTTGAATTATTCGGCAACAGTGAATATGTTTTGCGGCTGCTTCCTTTTGTGTCTGGCATTCTGTCCATATTCGTGTTTTATCATCTGGCGAAGCTCAGCCTGGGTTCTCACTCCGGCTTAATTGCTCTTGGCCTGTTTGTGATATTGGAACCTCTGATTTATTTTTCATCAGAGGTCAAACAATATTCCAGTGATGTGTTTGTCACGTTAATCCTGCTGTATCTCGCAGTTCATTCTCAATCCAATCGTTGGAACCGCGCGCGTGTTATTTTGTTTGCAATCGCTGGTGGAGTATCGATTTGGTTTTCACACCCTTCGATTTTTGTGCTGAGTGGTATCAGCTTATCCCTACTGGCCTTCAATGTGCGCGAAAAGAGATGGGGCATAGTCAAAAATTTGATTGGGGCCGGTCTCTTTTGGGCGGTGAGTTTTGGCGCGTGTTACATAATTTCCTTGCGTAATCTGGCCCAGAACGAAACGTTGCTAAATTACTGGGGGGAGGTATTTGCGCCGATTCTTCCATCATCTGTCTCGGATTTGCAATGGTATTTTGACACTTTTTTTGAGATATTCCGTTTTCCAGCCGGGT
>Ga0351833_1121_pt1 | contig 14505 bp, 8 predicted proteins | sample BONcelHFGM3001C5_FD_206751 | JGI IMG/M metagenome (GOLD analysis project Ga0351833, IMG submission 206751) | Enriched cells from coal bed in the Powder River Basin, Montana, United States - BONCAT cells FGM rep1 HSBNCT.FGM.300.1.C5 ...
CCTGGACCGGAGACAGCCAGGTCGGCAGCGCGCCGGCGTAATGCTCGATCAGGGTCGCCACGAACCGCTCCATCGAGCCCAGAATCGTGCGATGGACCATGACCACCCGGTGTTCCGCGCCGTCTTCGCCGATGTAGTTCACATCAAAGCGGTCCGGCAGATTGAAATCTACCTGGATGGTGGTGCCCTGCCAGCCACGCCCCAGAGCGTCTTTGGTTTTGATGTCGATGGCCGGCCCATAGAACTTGGCCTCGCCTTCCATCCGTTTGTACGGCAGTCCGGTCTTATCCAGAGCCTCTATCAGCGCGCCCTCAGCCAATTCCCATTCGGCATCTCCGCCGATATATTTCTCTTTGTTATTCGGGTCTCTGACGGACAACTCGATGTCGTAGCGTTCGTAACCGAATGCCTTAAGCATGTACAGGGCCAGCTCGATCACGCCGATGATCTCGTCCAGAAGTTGATCGGCGCGGCAGAAGATGTGTGCATCGTCCTGAGTAAATCCCCGCACGCGCAACATGCCGTGCAACACACCCGCCCGCTCGTAACGATAAACCGTCCCCAATTCCCCCCAGCGCATGGGCAGGTCGCGATAGCTCCGCGTGTGGGTCTTGAACATCAGGATCGCGAAGGGGCAGTTCATAGGTTTGATCAGGTATTCCACCCCATCGATATCCATCGGGGAATACATATTGTCGCGGTAGAAGCCCCAATGCCCGCTGGTCTTCCAGAGATCTATTTTGGCAATGTGCGGCGAATAGACGATGTCGTAACCGCGCTTGCGGTGTTCTCTCCGCCAGAAATTCTCAATCGTCTCGCGAATCACAGCGCCCTTCGGGTGCCAGTAAATCAGGCCGGCCCCTCCCTCCTCGTGAGTGCTGAACAAGTCCAGTTCCTTGCCGAGTTTTCGATGGTCACGCCGCTGAATCTCCTCCAGCTTCTGGAGATAGGCGTCCAGTTCGGTTTTGTTGCTCCAGACCGTCCCATAAATGCGCTGAAGCATGGGGCGCTTTTCGTCACCCCGCCAGTATGCGCCTGCTATCGACATCAGCTTGAAGGCGCTGTCGGGAATTTGCCCGGTATGGTCTACGTGAGGCCCCCGGCACAGGTCAGTGAATGTGTCTTGGGTATAGATCGAGATGATCTCATCACCAGGCAATTCCTCGATCAATTCCACTTTGAATTGTTGCCCTCTGAACAGATCCAGCGCCTGCTCTTTACTGACCTCTTCTCGGCGAAATTGAAAATGGCCACGAATGATGCGCTTCATCCGTTCCTCAATTTGCTTCAGGTCGTCAGGAGCCAGGCTACGGGGCAGCAGAAAGTCGTAGTAGAACCCTTCTTCGATAGCCGGCCCGATGGCAATCTTAGCATCCGGGAACATCTCCAGGACAGCCTCGGCCATGACGTGAGCCGTCGAGTGCCGCAATTTATCTAAATGGTCGTGTTCATGATCGTCTTTACTCATCGGAAACCCTCCACCACATTTTGAAACATGATACACCAATCCAGCTCAATTTTACTGAAAACGAAAAACCTCTCGCTTGGGGCGAGAGGCATCACTCACGCGGTTCCACCCAAATTCGACCAACTTCAACAGGAATTTCAAGTTGGCTCTCGTGAAGGATTTTAACGGATCCACCGTGCATCCTTAACCGATCATGCGCCCTTACATCAACGGATTTTCGGAGCAAGCTCTCAGGAGGTTTTCCTTGAGCCGTCGATGGGAAGGCTTTCAGTCTATGGCCTTCCCTCCCTGAAACTGGTCCTCAAGTACTCATCCTAATCATCGCCAGATGTCATTCTGCCAACGAAAGATGGGCGGTATAGGACTCGAACCTACGACCTCCACGATGTCAACGTGGCGCTCTAGCCAACTGAGCTAACCGCCCAACGATTGTCATTATACTATGGCATCACAAAAAAGGCAAATCGATATTCATTGTATGACGTTGCATTCCCCACCAGGACGTGATACAATGGGTGGAGGAATAGGCAGCCGAAGGCTCGTTTCGAGCTATATCTCATCTCTTCGACATCAGCGAGGAGGAGAAAGTGCATCCATTAGTCCAGTTGGCAAGACACACGATCGAGACATACATCCGGGAAGGGAAGGTGATTGGGCCGCCCAAAGACCTGCCGCCGGAGATGCAGGGTCGGGCGGGGACTTTCGTTTCGCTGCACGACAGATTGGGCAACCTGCGGGGCTGCATCGGCACGATAGAGCCTACCCAACCGAATATCGCTCAGGAGATCATCCAAAATGCGATCAGCGCCGCGACCCACGACCCCCGCTTCTCTCCCCTCAGAGCGAACGAGTTGGACGGGCTGGACGTCAAAGTCGACGTGCTGACCGAGCCCGAACCCATAGCCGGGACTGAGGAATTGGACCCCAAACGATACGGGGTGATCGTGGAGAGCGGCTGGCGACGGGGATTGCTCCTGCCAGACCTGGAAGGCGTCGACACGGTGGATTACCAGGTGGAAATCGCCTGCCGGAAGGCGGGGATACGCCCGAAGGAATCTAAGCAATTCTACCGCTTCGAGGTCAAGCGTTATACGTAAGCAGCCCACCGAGACGACGGATTTAGCGCGTTGCCTTGTTGCTACAGCGAAGGAAAAGATGTCAAATTTCCCTGTTCTGCGATGAGATTACTGAAGATAGACGAACCTCCGTAGCGTAAAGCTGGACTCCTCGCCTCACGCTGTATCAGGCGGTTGTGATGCGACAATGCGGCAGCGAACTTGACTCCCGGTCGCAAATCTGGAGATATGGCACTCTACCCGGAAAAGATATGGCCGCCATCGGGCCCGCCATCTCGTTCATCGCTACTTCAAGGCGATCTTCGCCTTGACGCGCTCCAGCGGCAATTGCGCCAGGATGATATTCATATCTTTCTCCTTGAACGCACCCAGTAGCCCCATGCCAGCCAGATAGACCACAACAGCCAATGGCATCGTCAACAAGGGCGTGACATCTCGTAATACCCACAACATCACACCCACGGCTGCTGAAGCGGACATTGGTCGCCAGATAATGCTCATCCACGGGACCGCCCCCAGGTTTTTTCTGACGCAGTAATAGAAGGGTATCAGGAGAGCGATTTCAGAGAAGATGGTGATGACCGCCGCCGCTTTATAGCTGTACGCCGGGATGAAGATCAGGTTCATCACCACGTTGAACGTCACGCCGATCAAGAAGGCCCGCGTCAGGTAACGCTGCTGGTCGATGGCGATGAGCACGTATTGCGTGACTTGATTGATGCAACTGAGCGGGAAGAAGAAGATCAGCAGTTGCAGTGCGATCATCGAGTCGGGCAGGTATTCGCCGCCGCCCAGGATAAGGATCAACTCGCGGGCGATAAAAGGTGTGGCTATCGCTATGGGGATGCTAATCATGAACAGCAAACGCAGCGCCAGGATATAGGCCCGCAACAGCGAGTCCCGCGACTCACTGGCAAAGCGCGACATCAGCGGGAAAATGGCCATGGTGAACAGGGAGGGGATCACGTTCAACCCATCGATGTATTTGTAGGCGGCCCCGTAATACCCCACCACCGCAGCGCCGTGCATCGGCTGCAAGATCCACACATCGATGCGGAAGAAGATGGTTTGTAGCAAGTGATTGATCATCAGCGGGAACGACACCGCAAACATCCGACGGCCCAGATCGCGGTCGAATTCCAGGCGCGGGCGGAAGAAATGACGCGCCAGCAGCGAGAACAAGATGACCACACTGAAGACGTTGGTCACGATAGCTATACCCGCCAGTCCCACGAAGCCCCAGCTCAGAGGCGGCAGAAGGACGAGGGTCCCCAGCAACACTCGCAGGATGGTCGTCATGGTGCTCAACGAGGCCGGGTGCTCCATCTTCTCGTAGGCGTAGAATACTGCGGTCAGGGCATCAGCGATGACGCTGAACCATAACGCCACAGCCAGCAAACCGATGGCTGTAGCCGTGTCTGCGGTCACTCCACCGTAGCGCATGTACAAGAATACGACCCCCGCCATCACGGGTAGCGACAGCAGCCACAAGCCCGACCGGAGAATCACCGTGTTGCTGAAGTAGCGGTTGGCTTGCGTCCGGTCTCTGGCAGCTTCGCGGGTGATCAACGTGCCGAAGCCAAAACGCACCAGAATCTCGAAGAAAGTGAAGAACGCCACGGCGAACTGATAGCGCCCGGCGTTCTCGGGCGCCAGGATACGCAGCATCAACATGGCAAACGCCATGTCGATCAATTTGTTGAGCAGGGAGAGCGACATCGGCGTCAAACTGTTCTTGGCGATACGCTTGACCGCCGAATCATCTTCACGCTCGCGGTAATAACGTCCCCATAGCCAGGCGCAGGCCAGCAGGAAAAGGATCACCGCCGACATGAAGCTGACGTATAGACCCAACTTGAGAGACATCGGCGTGTATTTGAAGCGGACAACGTGCTCCCCAGAGCTGAGGGGCACGGCCCGGAAATTGCCATAAGCGCGATAGATAGATAACTCCTCCTCGTCTTTGACGTCGTCATCGGGCGCGCGCTGGTACGCTTTCCAGCCAGGGAAAAACGTATCAGCCAGAACGAGGTAGCCATCCGCAGGCATGGTGACGTGGATGGCCACTTCGTTGATGCCGTAATCGGTCACAACGGCAGACGTGAGAGGCCAGTCAGACGACAGGATGTCGTCTCCACTCGAATCCGGCGCGGAATCACCCCATGGCAAGGAGTTTGCGGACATCTGCTCAGTCTCCAGCAGGAGCGTCTGCCGTGGGTCGATTTGGGGCAGTGCGCTCAAAACGTCCGGGTAGCTCAGGACCTTCCCCGCGCTGGCCGGCAGGGCAAAGGCCCTGGGCATCACATCCTCGTTCCGGTACACCCGGACCTCAGCGTCGTACACGAGTTCGTATCCGGCGTTGGGTATGTGCTGTGTCGTAACGACATATTTGACGTTCGAGAGGTCCAGCAAGTGAGAATCGAGAGCATCGTATCCTGAAAGCGGGGCAATGCGGTTGAAGAGCAGCTCGTCCTGTTCCTCAATTGCACCCATGTAATCGGCGTATTGCTTGGAGAAGATGGAGTCATAGCCACGGATATCCTGAAAACCATAGTACATGCCGGTGTTGGCGATGAATGTTTTCTCACCGGGCGCGACGAAAGCGGTCAGTCGCCACAGGCTGGTATCCTGCTGCAAAAATTCGGCGACCGGCGGCTTGAACTCCATCATCTTCTGATCAATCGTCGGATTGAATCCTGCGGAAGCGACCAGGAGATCGAGCACCAGAACGATGATGGCGAGCGGTTTCCATACGGCGTAGCCCCCCAAGCGTCTGGGCAGATAAATCGGGCAGCGGCTGATGCGTATCACCGCCCCCGCTGAAATCACGAAAACGGCGAACACGAAAAGGTTACGCCACTGATAGGACAGTAACATGCGACCGCTATCGAAGGCGCGCTGCGTCAATTCGGAGCGAGCCAGTACTGCATCCGCCAGCGCGATGAAAGGGCCAGGCACGATGAGCACGATCAGCAACAGGCACAGGCCGCCCACTCCGGCCCAAAAGACCGGCCAACCCACACGTCTGGGCGTCTCGCTTGCAACGAACAGCGAATCCCCCTCGGTCCCCCCGTGGGCAGGGGGAGGGGGCGTTTGCCGTCCGGTCCCTGATAGATACGTAGCCCCGAAACCGGCCAACACGGCGATGCTCAAAGTATACGGATACACCCAGCGGAACGGGGAGTGCAGTTGATTGAAGCCGGGCATCAAGTAGAACAAGAGGGCATACAGCGGTGTGCCGAAGGCGAATAGCAGCGACAGGATGGCCAGAGAAGCAAATAACCAGACATGGCGCGGGCCACTGTTGCGGCCATTCCGTCGCCCCAGGCAAGCGATCAATCCCAACAACAGGGGTAGAATGCCCACGTAACTTGCTGACTCGACATAATTCTTCCACGTCGGCAGTTCTTTGAGCCAGGCCACCGTGTGAATGGCCTCTCCCAGGGCATTGCGCAGTACAGGCTGCCATTGCCAGGCCACGATGTCCCAATAGGCGTGATGGCTCGGATTGCCGTAGAAGTCCGGGACCAGAAAGGTAATCAACTGTCGCCAGGGGTAGGCCCATCCGACAACCTCGTGATAGCTGGCCGACCCAAAGCGAAAATTGTTCTGTGCCACCTCGTACAGAGGGATGAATTGCACCGCGCCGAGTCCCAGCCCCAGAACGACCATGACCAGCAACCATCCCCCCAGGCGCAAGACTGGCCCGATGGCTTTCTGTCTATGCCACAGAGAAAACAACCTCCACAGCGTGTAGAAGCCGGAGACCATGAGCACGTAATAGGTGATCTCTACGTGTCCGGCCAGCACCTGTATGCCCAGAACTGCGGCGCCGACGATGATGTAGGGAATGGGCGAGTAACGAATGGCCCCTTTCTGTTCCTGTTTGCGGATGATCGTTTCTATGACCGCCAGCAGAAGCGGCAACCACGCCGCCGCTGCGATGACCATCGTGAATACCACACTCACCACGAAGAACGCGCTGAACATGTACGTGATCCCGGCCAGCAGGGAACCGAACCGATTTAAGCCCAGAACACGGGCATAGATATACATGGACAAGCCGGCCAGAGCAAGCTGTATGGCTGTGAACCATCCATAAGCTTTTGCCAGAGGCAAGGCATAGAAAATGGCGCTCAGGGGATACAGGGCAGAATGTTGACCTGCGGCGAGGAATGGCAGGCCGCTGAACAGTTGAGGGTTCCATAAAGGTATTTGGCGGTTTGCCAAAGATTCCCGAATGAATTGCTTCCACACGTAGTTCTCAAGGACGAGGTCGCTCAGCAGCTCGTTGTGAGGAACGCCGACACCCAGTTGAGGAGCAAAAGAACGCCAGGGTTCGACGACAAAAAGGTTGTCGAAAGGCAAGAGAGTATGCGAGCCTATTGTAACGGCCCAGAAGAGGGCCAAAGGTAGGGCAAAAAGAATACCGATGGCAATGAGATCAGGCCACAGCCTACGGATTCTCAAGGCTTGAGATTCCTGTGCCTCCAACGTATCTCCCAAACGCGCCATGCCGCTTCAAATTTAACGGGGACCGTCATTTTAGACCGTCCGATCCGCCGATCCTCGAAATAAATGGGCAATTCATACGCCCGGAAACCAAGCTTCTCGGTCACGACAGCCATTTCAACCTGAAAGACGTAACCATTTGACGTGATTTGGTTGAAATCGATGGCGCCCAACACCTCTCTTCGCCAGCACTTGAAGCCAGCCGTGGCATCGTGGACCTTCAGGTTCAAGATCAGACGAGCATAGATGCTGTTGGCCCACCAGCTCAGAAAATACCGCCAAAAGCTCCATTTTTCATCCAGTTGCCCACCGGATACATAACGAGAGCCGATAACTACGTCATAGCTTTGACATTTTTCCAACATCGCCGGGATGTAACTGGGCGAATGGGAAAAGTCCGCGTCCATCTGGATGATATATTCGGCGCCATGCTCCAGCGCATATCGAAACCCTGTCAGATAAGCGGTTCCCAGACCCAATTTGCCCTCTCGATGAATCACGTGGAAACGCCCTTTATATTGCTCCGCCATCTCATCAGCGATTTGTCCCGTACCATCAGGAGAATTATCATCTATAATAAGCACTTCGAGATGATCTATTCCCAAAGACCACAACTCCCCTACAATTGAGGGAAGGTTATTGGCCTCGTTATAGGTAGGTATCACTACCATTATTTTCATTTTCTTGAGTTATTCCCCTCCGTAGACTAGGGCCTTGTGCCCGTTTCTACCACCCTAGCAGAAACAAGGGGAATTATACTACGGCGGATTGAAAAGGTCAACGCGCAGGCGCGTCGTAAACTGCTGGACCAGGGCCATTTGACAGCATTCTCATAGTAGATATGATACTTGGGTGGGGAACGGATTTCCAAGCATCACGGCCTGTCAGACAATACCGGCCAACCCTATCATCGGAGGAGGAGCCACATGCCCGCCACTCGGTCAGTTCGGATAGGTCTACATGCCCGCAATGATTTCACTTTTGCAGAAGGCGATTACCTGGTCATCAAAGAAGCGGGTATAGAGACATTCAAGATATTGAGTTTTACCGGAAATCAATTTTTCGAGAGAGTGCGCCAGGAGAATCCGGGGCTGGAGTTCATCGTGCGGCTACATGACAGCCGAATTGGGGCGTCGCACCCTACTCCCGAGTCTTTCGTCGCTGCCGCTATCCCGCGCATCAACGAACTCAGACCGTTCGCGGCCAAATTCGAAATTCTGAACGAGCCCAATCACCATCAGGGCTATGAGGGCTGGGGCAGCGCGGACGACGCAGCCCGTTCTTTTCGAGACTGGTATCTGGAGGTGCTCGGACGGCTCAAGAAAGCCTGCCCCTGGGCCCTTTTTGGATTCCCGGGTTTAGCTCCCCACTGGCCCCATCGAGACCTGGAGTGGTTAGATATCTGTCGCGATGCGATTCAGGCCTCCGATTGGCTGGGGTGCCACATCTATTGGCAGGGCGATAATCAACTCAAGAACGACTGGGGACTTCGTTTCAAACTCTATCACGAGAAATTCCCAGATAAGGTCATTGAAATCACAGAGTTTGGCAACAGCACCCCGAATCTTTCGGGTGACATACAGGCCGCTCAATACGCGATGTTCTATCAGGAACTGTTCAATTATCCTTATCTGGGTTCGGCCTGCTCTTTTATCGTTTCGTCCCCCGACCTTCAATGGGTGCAATTTGTCTGGCGCAAAGAATCCGGTGAGTTTCGCCCGATGGTGCGGGTAACCGGCAATATCCCACGCCTGCCGTTGGTTCCGCCGAAAACCGTCGCGCCTGCGCCTGAATACAAAGTCGATGGGCCGTTTCTGGCTCTATATCGTAGCCTTGGGCCGGTAGTGTGTGGCCTCCCGATCACCAATGCTTATATCGAAGCCGGTGTCTCCACCCAATATTTCCAGAATCTGGGCATGGAGGAACGCGGCCCGGGACAGGTTGTCCTGAAACCTGTGGGGAAAGAAGCCTACGAATCCCGATTGAAAATAAGGGCGCTGGAAGCCAGGGCCAAACAACTCGGAGAGCAAATTACCAACTTGCAAAGGCAGCTCACCCAACTCAACCCTGAGGTGAAGTTCGTGCGGCCTCCTATCCAGGACATTACGGACTTATTACCCAAACACCAGGACAAAACCTACGGCACCAGAACCTTGCAGGAAATCCGCAGCATCGTCATCCATCACACAGCAGCGGCGCCGAACGTTGGGCCAGAAGCCATCGCTCGCTATCAGGTCACGCAGAGGGGCTGGCCTGCGATTGGTTATCATTTCGTCGTCATGCCGGATGGCACGATTTACCAGACCAACCGCTTGGAGACCATCTCTTATCACGCCAGAAGCGCCAATCAGACATCGGCGGGTATCGCTCTGACCGGAAACTTCATGGGCGTTGGCCCGACAAACGCTCAGTTGGAAGGCGCGGGCAAATTGTTGGCCTACCTCTTGAAACGGCTCGGGTTGCCCTGTGAGAGTATCAAGGCCCACAAAGATCTCGTGGCTACAGCTTGCCCGGGCGACCAATGGGAGAACGGTGTCAAATGGCGCAATAAATTGATGGCCGAAATCGAACAGACCACTAGAAACGGCGGGGCTTGAGAAATGCTCTTGGGTAGCGAGAACAGGGGGATTCTCACGCTGTACGAAGTCAAGCTGCCGGTATTTGAAGGGCCGCTCGATCTTCTCCTCCATCTGATTGAGAAGGAGGAGTTGGATATCACTACGGTTTCCCTGGCGCAGGTGACCGATCAATATCTGGACTACATCAGCCAACTGGAAGAGAGACGAGCCGCAAATCTGGTCGATTTCCTGGTAGTAGCCAGCAAGCTGCTGCTGATCAAATCGCGTCTGTTGCTCCCCACTCCACAAGTCACTGTAGAGGAAGACGAAGACGATGTTGGCGAGGATTTGGTTCGTCAATTGATTGAATACAAGAAATTCAAACAGGTCGCCGCGTTTTTGGCGGAACGGGGCAAACAAAATCTGCGTGCTTACGTTCGGGTCGGCCCGGCCGCCGTGTCGGGAAGCGCCAAGGGACTGGACATGAACGATACCTCTCTAAACGCTCTGGTTCAGGTCGTCAGACGGGCTTTGGAGATCACGCCGCCGGAGCCGCCTGTATCTCAGGTGGTATCCCCCATTACTGTTTCCATTCACGACAAGATTCACCAGATTCGGATCAGTCTAAGCCAGCGGGGCGAGATGACTTTCCAGGATTTGATCGCCGATGCCCGGGGGCGTGTCGAAGTGATCGTCGCGTTTCTGGCGATTCTGGAATTGGTCAAGAACGGTTTCCTGTCCATTCGTCAGGAAAGGCTATTCGGACACATTATCCTGTGCCATCGGCCTGAGGGGCAAAAACCCATCGAAGAAATGATCGAGCCAGGGATGGACGAAGAACTGTGAAGGGCGTTTCGCCCGCCATCTGAGAATCAACGATATGCCCGCCAAGGCAATCGACACGCCCAAGCCATCGATGAAAACGTCGAGCACACTGCTGGACCGTCCATTCACAAAAGCCTGATGATATTCGTCCGTAGCGGCATACAGCACACAAATCAGGGGGATGAGCCAGAATTGCAGCTTGGCTTGCGACCGTTTGGCGGTTGTGCCTGTGCTGCTACTGGTGGCACGCCAGACCAGAATCGCCAAGATGCCGTATTCCAGTATATGCGCCGATTTCTTGAGTGGCCAATCCAGCAAGTTGTTGGGATGATGTGGCATGTTTGCTTTGGGTTGAGATGACATAAAGAAAATGAGAGCCATCCAGAGAAACACCGGCAACCAATACGTTACTACACATTGCCAAAAAGGCCGATCCAATTTCATACCCTGACTACCTCCCAGGCCTCACAGCTCTCTAAGACCTGTGATGTCTGTGTATACTGCTTCCACCCGTTCCACCAAGTGGCGCCAGTTGAAATCGTGCTGCACACGCCGGCGCGCTCGCTCCCCCAGGTATCTGCGCAGGCCGGGGGACAGCGCCAGTTCTGAAGCTGCTTCGATGAACTCCTGATCGTTGCCGGGAGAGATCAAGATGCCAGAGGTGCGATGCTCCAGATAATGCTCTGCCTCTCCAACGCCGTGCGCTATGATGGGCAGCCCTGCCGCCATCATTTCGACCAATCGCAGCGGAGATTTCGAACGGGTTAGGAGGTTATCCTCACATGGAAACAGGGCAAGGTCGGCCGCAGACCAATAGCACGGCAGGTCCGCCCTCTCGACCCATCCCACCAACCGGACACGGTCCCACCAGGATGGCAGGCAGGCACGAGATCCCATCCCTACCAAGCAGTCTCTAAACCGTTCCAATTCATCACTCAGACCCTCGCCTACCACGAGGATGTATGTATCCGCTAGCCGCTTCAGCAAAGCAGCTACAATCGATCCCAGGTGTTCTGGTCCAATCTCGACAAATCGGGTGTATATCAATATCACCGGGCCATCGCCGAGATTCAGTTGTGACCGGGCCAGTTCGCGTGGCGGCAGATCAGGCAGGTCGAGCAGACCATTCGGCACATAGCACACAGGACGCCCACGAGGGGCTAGGCTGCGGGCTAGGCTCTGCAGCGTGTGGCTCGCCCCTGTAACCGCATCACAATGCGCTAACCCCCACCGTTCCTGCCAGGCGAATATGCGCCGCGCCAACAGGTTATACTCGCCCCGGTCATTCCACCCGCCGGGGCCTTCCCAATCGTCCGTATCTACCACCAGCCGGGCATGTATTATACCCAATCGTTTCAGACACCACAAAACCAACGCGACGACACCCGAATATCCTTTGGGCTTGAAGACATGAATGACATCAGCGCCCGAAGTGAACGCCGACCGGAGCAAACGCCACACGATCAGACCGTGCTCGACAGCAGGCACATGAGGTGGCAATTGGATCTGCTCGACCTGGACGCCATCTATCACAACACGCTGCCCGGAATCCGCAGGGTGATCCCAAGGCGGGATCAATAGTCGGATGTGATGACCACGTCGGGCCAGAGCCTGGGCCAGCGGCAAAGCGCGGCCACTCACCGTGTATTTGGGGTGCAACCCAAATGGCCCGATAAACAGAATCTCCACTCAGCCTCGCCAAGCGGAATCTAGCAGCCGGCGGGCAGCTGACAAAACCGCATCAACCGGAATCTCTCGCACACAGGGATGGGCGTCCAACTCATCGGTTGCATAATCCAGCCGGTTGCATGGAATGCAATCACGGCCTGACGTGACTACCAGATGACGCTGAGGGTCACCCCAGGGGCCGAAAAGACGAGCATCTACCGGCCCAAAAAGATGTACGGTAGGCGCACCTGCGGCGACCGCCAGGTGCAGCGGGCCGCTATCGACTCCCATCACCAGGTGGCAGCGTTGCATCACAGCGGCCAATTGTCCCAGGTTGGTTCGCCCGGCCAGGTTGGTCACTGAACAAGATCCTGTGTCGGGTATGGAAACCCGACCTACAGAGTGGTTCAGGGTGACGTGAGGAGCCAGGGCGCTCTCCAAATCTCGCGCGAGCTCGACCTCGCCTGGGCCGCCGCTCAGGATGACCTTTACGCCGTATTCCTGCACCAGCGCTTGAATCACCCGCGCCCATGCTTCATTACCCCAAAGCTTGACCGGTGCGCCTGCGCCCGGATGCACGCAGACAAGCCTGTCTTTGGGCCGAATGCCTGCCGTTGTCAGCAGTCGGTCCGCCGATTCGACCTCATCCTCGGTGGGCTGAAACTCCAAGCGAGATTCTTCACTTCGTTCAGAATGACATACCTCCCCCCTCGTAGGGGGGATTGAGGAAGGTCTATAGCAGCCAGTCGCCGCTTTAGCCAGCGCCAGGTTTTGCAACACTTCGTGACAACCCGTAGTGTATGGCACAGGCCGGGTCAGGAAAGGGGCGACCTCGGGTGTATCATACCCAACCCGGCATGGGATGCCTGCCCAGAGTGACAGCCAGGCTCCCCACCAGTGATCGAAGCGCATGACAATGGACAGATCAAAATCATAGCCACCGATACGCTCAGCCTCCCGGCGCAGAAGCAGGTATGGTTCGAGAAACGACTTGCGAGGCTGGCGCGAAAACCAGGGGAATGGGCAAGTGAGCACTTCATCCAGAAAAGGGATTCTCTCTGCTATCGGTTTGGCCCAAGGCCCGGTCAGCATGGTCAGTCGGGTTGTAGGCCACATCCGCCGCAGATGACGCACGGCCGGCGCGGTAAATAGCACATCCCCCAAGTGATCTGGACGAACCAGCAAAACAGAGCGTGGCACAGATGGGGAGGACAGTCCTCTCATACTGAGAGGGCGCACAGACAATTGGGCAATCGACCTCAAGAGCAGCAGGCGCACGGTCTGGCGCACCGAGCGCACGGTAGCATGGCTACCGCAATCCAAGTCAGGCTTCTTTAGAGACATAGACCTGATCGAAGAGGGGCACGATGTGGGCCCAATCGTAGTGTTCTTCAACAAAACGACGGGCCTGCACACCCAAACGCTGCACCTGGGCCGGGTCGTGCAGCAATTCAACCACTGTCGAAGCGAAATTTGCCTCCCCATCCGCTATTTTGAGATGTTCGTCGGACACCAACGGGAAACCCTCACATCCCAATGATGTGGACACCAACGTAGCACCCATCGCCATAGCTTCCATGATTTTGAGACGGGTCCCACCCCCGATGCGCAGAGGCACTACATAGACAGCCGCCTGTGCGATATACGGGCGAACGTCATCCACATAGCCAGTCACCACGATGCCCGGTTTTTCGCCCAGAGCGACGATCCTCGGATGAGGTTTCTGACCCACGATGTAGAAGCACGCATCTGGCGTCTGAGCCTGAATCAGAGGAAAAACTTCGTGTACAAACCACAGTATCCCATCGATATTGGGGCGGAAATCCATCTTGCCGGTGAACACCAGGCTGTTTGAAGGCAGGGTGAACCCCACGTTGAAATCGGCCTCTCGGCGATAGAACGTCGAATCGACCCCATTCGGGATAATTTTCAAGTCCGGGTCAGGGACAAGCCGGTGAATGGCGGCTGCATCGGCCTCGGACGCGACAACCGTCCAATCGTGCTGCTCACAAGTCAATCGTTCGTAGCTCGCCAGTCGATGCCACTGTACCCACGAGTACGCCGATCCCACCCAGTGACGTGGTCGCCGAAGGTCGGTTTCAAACGCGCGGCGCTGCAAAACATACTCAGCGTTGTGGTCATCGAACACCAGAATGGGACGAGGTCCGGTTCTGCGAGCTGCCAGAGCGAGACCGTATTGAGCCATCTCGATCCCTTCTACCTGAACGACATCTGGTCTCTCCCGTTCTATGTAAGCGTTCAGTGTTTCGTGAAACTCTTGATATGGCAGGCGCATTGCCATGTCCGGCAGGGTGGAAGTGAACAGAACCTGTACCCTTTGGGCCGTAGTTCGCTGCGGGGCCAACACCACCCGCACAGACCGGCAGGCCTCGCTCAG
>Ga0351833_1120_pt1 | contig 14348 bp, 12 predicted proteins | sample BONcelHFGM3001C5_FD_206751 | JGI IMG/M metagenome (GOLD analysis project Ga0351833, IMG submission 206751) | Enriched cells from coal bed in the Powder River Basin, Montana, United States - BONCAT cells FGM rep1 HSBNCT.FGM.300.1.C5 ...
AGATTCTTGATGGCTACCGGCAGCATGGCGAGCAGCTCAAGGAACAGCTTGAAGCGCAGTTCACCCAGCAGATGGCCATGATGGAGCAGAATCTGGCCAAGCAGACCGGCATGGCCATGAAACTGCAACCCTCCCAGCATCCCAAGTTTCAGGAGGAGTGGGCCAGGATTCAAGGCCAGCTCAACGAACAGTACGGCAAGGCCCTGCAGCAACTGAAGGATCTGGTGGAACGCCATCTGGTTATGGAGGTTGCCCCGTAGCTGGGGCGACAGTTTCAGGCAAGGAGGGAATATGGAAGCAGAAATCTGGCTCGACGTGGCGGAGGCCGATCCCAAGGATCTGCCCGAGGTGGAAAAAAGATTCAAGGATTGGTATGCCGCCGGGGCGGAGGCGCGCTACAACAAGCCGTGCTTTGGTTTCCTCACCGTGCTCGATAAGCCCTACCGCTATCAGGTGGATTTCGGGCAGGCCGATCTCACTCAATCCATTCAAGGGTTGCACGGCAAGCTCTACCGGTTCGGGGTCAAGGTTTTTGTCCATTTCATGCATTGAGCCCATGCCGAGGCAGGGAGTTCTTGAGCGGATCAGGCGCAGCCTCAAGCGCCGCCAGCTCGACGGGATCCTCGTTACCCAGCCGGAAAACCGCAGGTATCTGAGCGGTTATACGGCCAGGGACCATGCGATCAACGAGAGCGCGGGCATCCTGCTCATCCCCTGCTCCGGCACTCATCCGCGCCGCCCGTTCCATCACCATATCCATGGTGCTCTTTATTTCCGCCATGGAAAACAGCCTCCTTGATTTTTCATTTTTTCACCTGTGCCTTGGGCAAACATACACCAAGGGGCCAGCCATTTCCAGCCCTGTCTTTGGTCAGCGCGGGAAGGCGGCCATGATCCCGCCATCCACCGGCAGGGTGGCGCCGGTGGTGGGGGTCTGCTCGCTGGCGAAAAAAACCACCGCGTTGCCGACATGGTCGGCGTGCACCGTGGTTTTCAGCAGATTACGCTGGCGATAATAGTCCTTGAGCCCTTCCGGGTCGAGGTTGCGGGAGCGCATCCGCTCCGGCCCCACCACGTCCCAGAGCCCGGAGGAAACACCTCCGTCATCGAAGATCGCATCGGCGTTGATCATGTTCACCCGCACCCCGAACTCGGCCAGCTCCAGGGCGGCAATCTTGCCCAGTTGGTGCGCCCCGGCCTTGGAGGCGCTGTAGGCGCCAAAGGAAGCCCCCGGGGCAAAGACGTTTTTCGAGCTGTTGATGACGATACTGCCGCCGGTCCCCTGGCGTTTAAAAATCGGGATCGCCCCTTTGATCACCTGGAACACCCCCAGGCAATTGACATCCATCACTTGCCTGAAGGCGGCCTCGCTGAGTTCGGCAAGTTTTGCCACATGGGCGATGCCGGCGTTGGGCACCAGGATATCTAGGCCGCCGCATTGCATGACCAACTGCTCCAGGCCGAGCTGCACCGCTTCTTCGCTGGTCACATCCATGAGCAGCGGGGAAACCATCCGGCTGCCAAAGGTGTCGGCCAGGTTATGGCAGACGGTTTCCAGACGTTCCTGGTTGATATCGGTCATGAAGACCCTGGCTCCGGCCTCCAAGAGCTTGCGGCCGATGCCCATGGCGATGGCCCCACCCCCGCCGGTGACCAGCGCGGTGCGGCCTTCAAGGGGCTTTGGCTTTGCCTTGCCAAGTTTGGCTTGCTCCAGAGCCCAGTATTCCATGGCGAAGATTGCATCCTGCCCGAGCTCGCGATACGGGCCAAGGGGTGCGCCCAGCAGCTTGGCTGCGATGGTGTGCTCGGCGATATCCGCTGCGATCCCGGCATCCTTCCCGGTGAACCCCGCGGCGACCACCCCCAACCCTGGCACCAGCACGATTCGCGGCAGGGAATCCAGCTTGGTGCGGGCAACCCGGTTCATTGCCACCTGGGCCGCGAAATACCGGTCATATTCCTCCTGGTATCGGGCAAGGCCGCTGTGCACCGCAGCCTTGGTTTCCTCCTCATCCAGGCCTGACGCCTCAAGCCAGAGGGGGTAATTCTTGGTGCGGATCACATGGTCCGGGGTGAGCACCCCGCTGGAGAAAAGTTCCTTGGCGTCCGGCCGGGCCAGGGCGGCGAGGAGCTCCTGATTCCGCCGGACCGCCAGTTGCATGGTGCGGCGACGGCCCGATTCCTCGACAAAGCTCAATCCCCCCCGCAGAATGGGCAGCACCACCGAGGGCTGCACCACCCCCGGCTCAGCCACGGGGGTCGGCGTCTCCCCAGCGGTGCGCGTGGCGAGATACGCCTCGGCCCGGCTCACATGGTCTATCATCCGGTCGTAGGCGGTTTTCGCGTCCTCGCCAAAGGTGAAGATGCCATGGTTTTTCAAAACGATGCAGTCGATTCCGGGATTGCGTTCATAGAGTTCGGCCATGGCCAAGGCCAGGGGCAGACCCGGCATGATGAAGGGCAGAATGCCGATATTGTCCCCCAGAGCCACGTGCAGATGTTTTTCCGCCTCTTCCCGGTTGGTCAGGGTGACAATGGCGTCGGCATGGGTATGATCGATGAACCGCTGCGGCAGAAAGGCATGCACCAGGGTTTCGATGGAGGGATTGGGCGAACCGGCATCCAGGAGATGGGTGCGGAACTGGTTGACCATCTCGGCATCGCTGAGCTCTCCGACCTGCCGCAGTTTGCGCAGATAGGCCAGATCAAGGCCGGGAAAGCCCTGGGGCGCTATGACTCCAAGATCCCAGCCGCTGCCCTTGATATAGAGAATCTCCTGCGCTTCCCCCACCAGATTGGTGATGGTGCACTTCACCGAGGTATTGCCGCCGCCATGCAGCACAAGATCTTCTTCCGCCCCGAGCAGCCGCGAGGTATAGACCCGAAGAGCGAGCTCCCGTGGGCAATTGGAATAAGCTCCCACAAAGGCCTGGGCCTCTTTTTCATCATAACGGTTCTTCATGCAGCACGATTCTCCTGAAAAACACCGGCCCATGCGCCGGGAAAAGTTCTCAACGGTTTAATTATTTAATAAAATCTTTACACCAAAAACAACCTAAAAAGTTGACTTTTCTACGTTTTTTGCTTGACACCCCCCTCAGATGGATTACACAGAAAGATGGGCTGTATCATACCCCAGTTATTTTCGATCGTGTACCTTTCCTTTTGCTGTGAGGAGTCTTTTTGACGGTATGGCTGTAAATCAGGGAGAAGATACCGTCCAGCTCATCAAGGACGCCGTGGACATCGCCGAGATCATCGGCGAGCATGTCTCCCTCAAGCGCGCAGGCACCAACCTCAAGGGGCTCTGCCCCTTTCATTCCGAAAAAACCCCCTCCTTCACCGTCAATCCCGACCGTAAGACCTACCACTGCTTTGGCTGCGGCGAGGGGGGCGATGTTTTCAGCTTCATGATGAACTTTCACCGCCTGAGTTTTGTCGAAGCGCTGAAGGAGCTGGCCCGCAAATACCAGATACCCCTGCCGGAAAAGCCGCTGAATCCGCAGGAGCTGGAAAAAGCCCAAAAGCGCGAGGCGTTGCAGAGCGCCAATGAAAAAGCCGCCGAACTCTTTCATCAGCTCCTGCTTTCCGACCCGACCGCGCAAAAGGCCCGCGAGTATCTTGGCAAACGGGGCATTCCCGAGGAAATCACCACGGAATTCCGCCTGGGCTTTGCTCCGGACAGTTGGAATTTTCTCGTCAACACCCTGCCCAAGCAGAATATCACCATCGAAGCAGCCAAGGAGGCGGGCCTGATCGTGCCCCGGGAGAAGTCCGGCTTTTATGACCGCTTCCGCAACCGGGTCATGTTTCCCATCATCGGCCTGACCGGCAGGGTCGTCGCCTTTGGCGGCCGCATCCTGGACGATGGCCAGCCCAAGTACATGAACTCGCCGGAATCCCCTGTGTTTGATAAAAGCCGGACCCTTTTCGGCCTCTACCAGAACCGCGAATACATCCGCCAGGCGAAAAACTGCCTGGTGGTTGAAGGCAACTTCGATCTGCTGTCCCTGGCCGTGCATGGGGTGCGCAACGTGGTCGCCCCCCTGGGCACCGCCCTGACCCAAGCCCATGTCCGCTCGCTCAAGGGCTACACCGACGAGGTGATCCTGCTTTTTGACGGCGACCAGGCCGGACTCAAGGCCGCCATGCGCTCGGTCCCGCTTTTTTTGAGCGAACAGGTCACGGCCAGAATCGCCGTGCTGCCCGAAGCCCATGATCCGGACACCTTTGTCCGGGAATTTGGCCGGGAGGGGTTGCACACACACCTGAAAAACGCCATGCCCCTGCCGGAATTTGTTTTTGACAAGCTCGTCGCCCAACACGGCTCGAGCGTGGCGGGCAAGGCCAAGATAGTGGCTGAACTGCAGGAGCTGATCAAGGCCATCGGCGATCAACATCTCCAGCGCACCCTTTTTGTCTCGCATTTCGCCAAAAGACTGGACCTCACCCCGCAGCAGCTCCTTGCCGGGGTCATTCTCCCCCAGTCAACCACCACCCAGGCAGCGAAACCCATCGCCCAGGGCAAGGGCGAAGCCCAGCTCCCCATGAAACAGCGCCAGCTCCTTGAATTCCTGGTGGCCTACCCCGAGTATCTGCCCGCCTTTCTGGAGGCCGGCCTCGAAGAGATCATCATGAACCAGTTCGGCCTGGCCATTCTCCATCTGCTCAAGAGGCAGCCGGATCTCGCCGGCGGGCCGGAACAGCTCCTTGAACTTGCCACCGGCCCGGAACGGGCTTTTATTTCCCGCCTGCTCATCTCCACGCCCTCGCATGCCGAAGAGATGCGAGAGCAGATGGCCCGGGAAATGCTGCGCTGGCTCTCCTCAACCAGCCTGAAAGCAAAAAAGGAACGGCTTATGAAACAGATACGCGAAGCCCAGCACGCCCGGAATGAGCAGCTCCTGATGGAGCTGATGACCCAAAAAATCCAGATGGACGAGGCCCTGCATTCATAGGGCTCGTACCCGTTTTCGACAGCTTTTGGACAGCTTTTGTATAAGTTAAAGAGGTGGGGCGAATTAACTTAGGAGGGTGAAAAAGCTATGGCGAGGCATGAGAAAGCAACCAAACAAGCAGGGATAACCGCGGCCAAGGAAATGGCAAGCGTCCTGCTGGCAGACGAAGTTTTACTTGAAAGCGGGGAAGAAGAGGAAAACGGCTGGTCCGTTGAACGCCCGAATAACCTGACCGCCATTTTTGATCTGGACCTGGACACCGAGGCCGATTTGGAGGAAAGCCTGCATCCGGTGGATCAAGAGGATGACAGCCCCGGCGAGGGGCTGATCACCAAGGCCCGCGATCTTTCCGGCAACCAGTTGGATCCGGTCAAGGCGTATCTCCAGGAAATGGGGTCCGTCGGCCTGCTTTCCTCGGAGGCGGAAACCGAGATCGCCAAGAAGATCGAAGACGGGGAAAAACTGATCCAGGATACCCTCCTGACCACGCCGCTGGCCATTGAATACCTGCGCGAGGTGGCGGACAAGATGCTGGCCGGGAAACGGAGCATCGCCGATATCCTGCGCGGCCTGGATGAAACCAACAACCAGGTCAATGAAGAAAAAAAGGAGCATTTCCTCTGGCAGATCAGCGAGGCGCACCGGCTCAACGAAGAGCTTTCTGCCTTCCGCCTCGACCTGCTTGACCCCGCGACAACCAAGAGCGAAGCCCAGAAGATCAGAATCCGCATCAAACGCAACACCAAGGCGATCGCCAAACTTTTCGAGCACGACCGCTTGAGTGCCAAGCATCTCTCCACCATCATCGCCCGGCTGCGCAAACAAGGGGTCAAACTTACTCCGCCAGCCCAAATCAAGGAAGATACGGTCAAGTACCCCCTCTTTCTGCAGGGCTGCATCAAAACCCATGGCATCGACCATGAATCGCTGGTTGCCTTGCTGGCCGAAATCACCGCCGGGGAAAAAGCCAGCCGCGAGTCAAAAAACGCTCTGGTGCAAGCCAATCTGCGCCTCGTGGTCAGCGTGGCGAAAAAATATGCCAACCGGGGGCTGCAACTCCTCGACCTTATCCAGGAAGGCAACATCGGCCTGATGAAGGCCGTGGAAAAATTCGAATACCGGAGGGGCTACAAGTTCAGCACCTATGCCACCTGGTGGATCAGGCAGGCCATCACCCGGGCCATTGCCGATCAGGGCCGCACCATCCGCATCCCGGTGCACATGATCGACACCATCAACCGCCTCCTCAAGGGCGCCAAGGATTTCCTGCGGGAAACAGGGAGGGAACCCACCCCCGAGGAAATGGCCGAACGGCTCGATATCGACCTGAGCAAGGTCAAAAACATCCTGAAGATCGCCAAGGAGCCCCTTTCCCTGGACACCCCCATCGGCAGCAGCGAGGACAGCTATCTTTCCGATTTCATCGAGGATGTGGACTCGCTCTCGCCGGATGAGGCAACCGCCATGGAAAGCCTGCGGGAGAATCTCCGCAACGTCCTGCGAACCCTCTCCCCGCGGGAAGAGCTGGTGCTGCGCATGCGTTTCGGCATCGACACCTCGGTTGACCTGACCCTGGAGGAGGTTGGCGACAACTTCGCCGTAACCAGGGAGCGGATCCGCCAGATCGAAGCCAAGGCGCTGAAAAAACTCAAGCACCCCACCCGGCGCAACCTGCTCTTCGCCTTTTATAACGATTAGCCGGCGTATACGCCAAAAAAACAGGACCGCCCCTGCCGGAGGTCCTGTTTTTTTGGCGCCAACACCTGACAATTAATTTACCCTGAAATCACCCTCGCCTGGGTTTTCGAACGTAACCAGGACTGCAAACATTCTCCTTCTCTTCCTTGCGATCTTGCTGACATGGACACCAGACTCCAGTGGCTCACCCTCGCCTTTACCCCGGGGCTCGGCCCAACCACCCTCAAGAAACTTGTCGAACGATTCGGCTCCGCCCGGCAGATTCTCGCGGCCAGCCGCCAGGCGCTTGCGGAATGCGGTTTTTTGCGCAAAGACTCCCTTGCCGCGCTGTGCGGCCAGAGGAGCGTTGCCGAGGCCGCAGCGGACAAAGAGCTTCGCCTGGCGGAAAAAGCAGGGACTACCCTGCTCTGCTGGGACAATCCGCTCTTTCCTCCCCTGCTCAAGGAAATACACGACCCGCCGGTGATTCTCCATGTCCTGGGAAATCCGCAACTCCTCAGCGAGTCGGGCATCGCCATGGTCGGAGCACGGGCGGCCTCCTCCTACGGATTGCAGGTGGCGGAGCGGCTGGCCACGGAACTGGCCCGCCTTGATCTGGTCATCACCAGCGGCTTTGCCCTGGGAATAGACACCGCCGCCCACCGGGGAGCGCTGGCGGCAGGGGGCAAGACCATCGCGGTCATGGGCTGCGGCCTGGACATCGTCTATCCCAGCCAAAACCAGAAGCTCCATGCGCAGATCGCCGCCCACGGCGCGATCATCAGCGAAACCCCCCTGGGAACCCTGCCGGAAGGGTTTCGCTTTCCCGCCCGGAATCGAATTATCAGCGGGCTGTCGCTGGGCGTCGTGGTGGTGGAAGCCGCCCACCGGTCCGGCACCCTGATCACCGCGCACCAGGCGCTGGAGCAAGGCAGGGATGTTTTTGCCATTCCCGGCAGGATCGATTCCCCGAAAAGCGAAGGCTGCCACCGCCTGATCCAGGAAGGGGCCAAGCTTGTGCACAGCGCGACCGATATTACCGGAGAATTGGCCCTGCGCACCCACGTCTCCCCTCCGCAAACAAGGGTGCAAGCCCCGCCACTGCCCCCCGAAGAGGGCAAGGTCTTCTCCCTGCTTGAGGTGTACCCGCGAAACATCGAAGAGATTATCCTGGCGGCGCAACTCCCATCGCACAGGATAAGCGAGATCCTTCTTCACCTCGAACTCCAGGGGCTGGTGGCATCTTTACCGGGCAATCAGTACCAAAGGCTTGCGGAACCACATTCGTCCAGTGTATAAGGCCCCTAGAGAAAGGGACGCATCTGCGCCAGCTTAACACAAACGCACAGGACACCATGTCACAATCGCTTATCATTGTTGAATCTCCGGCCAAAGCCCGGACCTTGCAGAAATATCTCGGCAAAAACTTCACGGTCAAAGCATCGGTGGGCCATATCATCGACCTGCCGGTTACAACCCTGGGCGTTGACATCGCCAATGATTTTGCCCCCCAATACGTAACGATCCGGGGCAAGGGCAAAATCATCAGCGACCTGAAAAGCGCGGCGGAAAAGGCCGACACGATCTACCTGGCCCCTGATCCGGACCGCGAGGGGGAGGCCATTGCCCACCACATCGCCGAATTTTTACAATCCACGCACAAGCCCATCCGCCGGGTGCTTTTCCATGAGCTCACCAAAAAAGCGATCCTCGCCGCCATCGACCAGGCAAGCGAGGTCAACCAGCAGCGCTTCGAGGCCCAGCAGACCCGCCGCATCCTGGACCGTCTCGTGGGCTACCAGATCTCTCCGCTGCTGTGGGACAAGGTCCGCAGGGGCTTGAGCGCCGGGAGAGTCCAGTCCGTTGCGGTGCGCATGGTCTGCGAGCGCGAACAGGCCATCGAGGCCTTTGTTTCCGAAGAATACTGGTCCATCCATACCACCCTGGAAGGAAAAACACCCCCGCCCTTTGTCGCCCAACTCGACCAGGCATACGGCAAGAAGATCGACCTCAAGAAAAACAAGATCGGCACCGACGGTGAGGCCCAGGCCATTGTCGCCGCGGTGCGGGACGCTTCTTTTCTTGTGGAGAGCCTGGAAAAGAAAAAGAAGAAACGCAACCCGAGCCCGCCCTTCATCACCAGCACCATGCAGATGGACGCCAACCGCAAGCTCCGCTTTTCCGCGAAAAAAACCATGACCCTGGCCCAGCGGCTCTATGAGGGGATCGAATTGGGCGCCGAAGGCCCCACCGGCCTGATCACCTACATGCGGACCGACTCCACCCGGATCAGCAACGAGGCCCTGGAAGAGGCCAGGGGGTATATCTCCGAAACCTTTGGGGAACAGTTCCTCCCGGTCAAGCCGAACATCTTCAAGACCAGCAAATCCGCCCAGGACGCCCACGAAGCCATCCGCCCCACCGACGTGCGCAACACCCCGGAAAAACTCGCGCCTTTTCTGGAAAAAGACATGCTGGCCCTCTACTCCCTGATCTGGAAACGATTTCTCGCCTGCCAGATGGCCCCGGCCGAGTATGACCAAACCACCATCACCCTGACCGCGGCCAACGACTTTGTTTTCAAGACCGTGGGTTCCATCATGCGTTTTCAGGGCTTCATGGCCCTGTACGAAGAGGCGGTGGACGAAACGACTGGAGATGGCGCGGAAGGCGACAATGCCGCCCTGCCGGACCTGAAAAAAGGCGATACCGTCTCCCTCCTGGCCATCGAGCCGAAGCAGCATTTCACCCAGCCTCCTCCCCGGTATACGGAGGCGACCCTGGTGAAAGCCCTGGAGGAAAACGGGGTGGGACGCCCCTCCACCTATGCCTCCATCCTTTCCACCATCCAGGAGAAGGAATACGCCCTCCTGGTCCAGCGCAAATTCATGCCCACGGACTTGGGCAAGCTGGTCAACGAACTGCTGGTCGCCCATTTTCCGGATATCCTGGACATCGAATTCACCGCCTCCATGGAGGAAAAACTCGATGGGGTGGAGGCGGGCAACACGCAGTGGCTCAAGGTTCTGCGGGATTTTTACGGTCCGTTCAGCAAAACGCTGGACGCCGCCAAGGAGGAAATGAAATCGATCAAGAAAACCGCCATCCCCACCGATCTGCCCTGTCCGCTCTGTGACGGAAAGATGGTGATCAAGTGGGGGAAAAACGGCGAATTTCTTGCCTGCGAGAAGTATCCGGAGTGCAAACACACCCAGGATTTCACCAGAAACGACGAGGGCAAGATCGTGCCCGTGGAGAGAGAGCAGCCAGCCGACTCAGGCGAGCTCTGTGAAAAATGCGGCAAGCCCATGGTTTTCAAGAATGGGCGCTACGGCAAGTTCCTGGCCTGTTCCGGCTATCCGGCCTGCAAGAACATCCGCGCCACCACCACCGGAGTCCCTTGTCCGGAGCCAGGATGCACCGGAGAACTCATCCAGAAAATCTCCAAGCGCGGCAAGGTCTTTTACAGTTGCAACAAGTACCCTAAATGCACCTTTGCCCTGTGGGACAGGCCGGTCAACGAGCCGTGCCCGCAGTGCGGCTCCACCTATCTGCTTGAGCGGGAGACGAAAAAAAGCGGTCTGCAACTGCATTGCCCGAACAAGGAATGCGGGTACACAAAGAAGATCGGCGAGGAAGAATAAGAGGGAGTTACAGCTTGCCCTGGATCAGATAGACGGTGTAGCCGACAAGCTCATAGAGCATCCCGTAGGTATCCTCCAGGCCGTCGCTGGAAGGGATGAAACTTTCCCGGGTTATGGGCCTGTTGTCCCGCGAAACAGACAACAGGTCCGGGTTCAGCCCCTGCTTCCGGAAAAATGCCGCTGCCCGCCGCATGTGGCTGGCCGAGGTGATGAGCACGATCTTCTTGATTCCATTGCTCTCGCAATACGCCTTGACGCTTTTGGCCTCGGCCAGGGTGTTGTAGACCTTGCCGTGGACCGCGATCTTTTCGGGGTCAATCCCCTGCCTTTCCAGAAGATTCATGAGGATTGCGGTCTCGTTCACCCCCTTGATGCTCACATCGCTGAGGAGCACGGTATCGGCCAGGCCGCTTTTTACCGCCGCGGCCCCCATCAGGATCCGCGCGGAACTCTGCCCCAGTTGCTGGTAGCCGGAAACGTGTTTGAAGATCTCTTTTTCATTCTCCGCCGCATGCAGCACATACCACTTGTAATCAACAATCCCTCCCAGCACCACGGCGGCATCATACCTGCTATGCCGGTCCACGGTATCCGCCACCGACCACCTGGCCATGACAACCTGTGAAGGATACGGAATGCTGACTCCGTAGAGATAGACCAGCAGAAAAAAAAGGCCGAAGCGTGTCCGCTCCTTTTTGAGCAACAGAATCAAACCGATAAAAAATGCCGGGAAGAGCGGATTGAGGAAAAACCGGGCCACATCCTGGGCGGTATAAAAAGGCATGGCAACCCTCATGTATCATCAGAAAAAATCGTTGCAGCGAAGGGTGCCGATGGGCGACAATTCCCGGCCCCTGAACAGGCGGGGTGCGCCGCCAAAGTCCTCTTACATATACCTGCAAAACTGCCCGATTGCCACCTGCAAAATTAAAGCTGCTTGCCAAACAGACCGAAAAGGAAATATGATAAGGGATACTGTCCGCAAGGACCTCAGGAGGCAACCCCATGATTTCCGGCATCCATTCGGCACTTTCCGGCCTGACCGCCATCCAGAAAAAAATCGAATCAAACGCCAATAATGTGGCCAACATCAATACGGATGGCTACAAAAAAACACGGGTAACGTTGCAGGAACAGGAAACACAGGGCGTCGAGGCCGTGGTGCAACAGATTCAAACACCCGGGCCCATGGTGTATGAACAAACTTCCCAGGGGGAAACCCTGGTTGAAAAATCAAACGTGGAGCTCAGCGAAGAGTTGCCCAACATGATGTTGAGCCGCCGTTTTTTTCAGGCCAACCTGAAAACCGTGCAGATCCAAGATGAGATGCTTGGCAGCCTGCTGGACATCAAGAGCTGAAGGCTTCCTGCCAGGTTATCCGGCCCGCCATGATGGTCAACACCGCCTTTCCCTGCAGCTCCCAGCCAAGAAACGGAGAATTCCTGCTCTTGGACTGAATGGACGCCTCGGTAAAGACAAACTTCTTCTCCGGATCAATCACCGCAATATCCGCCGGAGCGCCCACGGAAAGCGTCCCGCCGGGCACCCCGAGAATCCTGGCCGGATTCACCGCAAGCAGCTCCACCATCCTCCGGGCATCGAGCTGATTCTCCCGCACGAGCTGCAAGGTTAACGGCACCGCTGTTTCCAGGCCTATTATCCCGTTGGCCGCCAGATCAAATTCCCGGTCCTTGTCAAGCCCGCCATGCGGCGCATGATCCGTGGCAATGGCATCGAGGGTGCCGTCCCGCAAGGCCTCTCGCACTGCGGCGACATCCGCCTCGGTGCGCAGGGGAGGATTCATCTTGGCCAGGGTATTATACCCATCCACCGCTTTTTCGGTGAGGGTGAAATAATGCGGCGCTGTTTCCGCGGTCACGGCCACCCCTTTTTCCTTGGCTCTCCGGATCAAAGACAGCGACTCCCTCGTGCTTACGTGGGCGATATGAATGGGCCGCCCGGTAAATTCAGCCAGGGCCAGATCGCGATACACCATGATCTCTTCAGCCACATGGGGGATGCCCCGCAACCCGAGCCGAGTAGCCAGCGCGCCATCGTTCATCGCGCCGCCGTGACTGAGCGTCATCTCCTCGGCATGGGAAATAACCAGCAGATCGTGGTTGCCCGCATACTCAAGGGCCCGGCGCATGAGCTGGCTGTTGCCCACCGGCAACCCATCGTCGGTTACGGCAACCGCCCCGGCCTGGCGAAGTTCGCCGAATTCGGCCAGATGTTCCCCGCTGCTCCCGCTGCTGATCGCCCCCACCGGATAGACCCTGGCGAAACCCGCTTCCGCAGCCTTGGCCAGAATAAACACGGTCACGGTCTGATTGTCATTGACCGGTTTGGTGTTCGGCATGGCTGCCACGGCGGTAAACCCTCCGGCCGCGGCAGCGCGGGTGCCGGTTTCAATGGTTTCCTTGTACTCCTGCCCTGGCTCGCGCAAATGGACATGCATGTCGATCAGCCCCGGCACCACCCATTTGCCCTTCACGTCATAGGCAAGGCCATCCTGCCCGGAAAGGGAACCTGGTTGACCCACCGCGCGTATCCTGCCATCGGCGATCAACACATCGCGGATCTGATCGATTCCGTTTGCCGGATCAATCACGCGCCCATTCTTTAGCAGAATCCCACCGGGCATGCTAATCGCCTCCCATTATCAGGTAAATCAAAGCCATCCGCACAGCCACCCCGTTGGTAACCTGCTCCAGAATCACCGACCGGCTGCCGTCCGCTAGCGCAGGATCGAGCTCAACTCCCCGGTTTATCGGGCCGGGATGCATGATGATCGCCTCGGGCTTGGCGGCGTCCACCACCTTTTGCGAAATGCCAAAAAATTTCGCATACTCGCGCAGGGAAGGAAACAGTGGATCCTGTTGGCGCTCTTTCTGGATCCGCAGGGCCATGATCACATCCGCCCCATCAACGGCTTCCAGCACGCTCCGGCTGACCTGGGCGCCCAGTTCCTTAATGCCGGGGGGGATCAGCGTCGCCGGGCCGCTCACCGTTACGGTCGCCCCCATCTTGGAAAAACCGATAATATTGGAATGCGCCACCCGGCTATGGGCTATGTCGCCGATAATGGCTATTTTCAAACCCGCAATCCCGCCCTTGGCTTCCCGGACCGTCATCAAATCAAGGAGTCCCTGGCTTGGATGCTCGTGGGTTCCGTCTCCGGCATTGATCACGGAGGCGTTGATATGATCGGCCAGCAAACGGGCCGCCCCTGAACTGGGATGCCGGAGAATAATACAGTCGGGATTCATGGCCGCCAGATTTCGCGCGGTATCAATCAGGGTTTCCCCTTTCACCGTGCTGCTGCCGGAATTGGAGATGTTAAAGGTGTCCGCGCTCATGCGCTTTGCGGCAACCTCAAAGGACAGACGGGTCCGGGTGCTTGGCTCGAAGAAAAAATTGATGATGGTCTTGCCGCGCAGGGTCGGGACTTTTTTTATGGATCGGGAAGATATTTCCTTGAATGATTCCGCCGTCTGCAAAACAGCCTGAATATCTTCCGGAGAAAGATCGGCAAGCCCAAGGATATGTTTGTGGCTGAATCGGTACTCGGGGTCCATGCGATTTTTTCCGTGAAAATATCAACACAACCGGTGGAGACATCCCGCCTCACAATATGAGGAGCAACGCCGCGTCAATTCAGAATAAAAAAAACAGAGGCCAATGGTCCAGAACTTTTTTGAACCGTGCGCCGTGAATATGGCCCATTATCTGAGCTGTTGCCGAAAACAACGCAAAATACACGACGACACATTATCTTGCTGCCAACGCCTAAGGAATTATTTTGCCAAGCCTATTCCACCGCACCGTGAAATTCTCACTGTCCCATGACCAGTACAACATAAAGGCCTTGCCCCGTATGGCCTTGAGATCGACAACCCCCCAAAAACGGCTGTCGTGGCTGTTGTCCCGGTTATCGCCCATGACAAAAACGGAATTGGGCGGCACGGTTATCGGTTCCATGTTGTCCCTTGGCGAAGGCAGAACCTCGGTGTCCAGATTCACGGCGTTTGGCTCGACAAAAGTTTCTCCGTTGACGAACACCTTTTTG
>Ga0351833_1124_pt1 | contig 14314 bp, 11 predicted proteins | sample BONcelHFGM3001C5_FD_206751 | JGI IMG/M metagenome (GOLD analysis project Ga0351833, IMG submission 206751) | Enriched cells from coal bed in the Powder River Basin, Montana, United States - BONCAT cells FGM rep1 HSBNCT.FGM.300.1.C5 ...
GACGTAAAACCCTTTCTTTGTTGTTAACAGGATATAGACCCGATTGCGAACGGCGAGGCAACCGATATGGGTAAGGTCTGACCAATCCAGTGTTTTTGTCTTGAAGAATTTTTTTATCCGGAACGCCTCTTCTCCGACCGTTATGGATCGGCGTGTTGCTTCCAATACCACGAAAAAGACGATCACGAACAGAATAACCAAAATGGCCCGTTCCACGCCGGACCCCTTGCCCAGGCATGACAGCGTGAGCAAAACGAACAACAACAGGGCATCCAGCGCCAAGGGGATTATAAAGGATGTCCTGATTCGATAGAGATTCTGGGGCATAGAAAAAGACGTCTGCGTAACCTGTTTAATACGTATCGCGTATAAAGTCGCCGCTCTTGCCGCCGCGCTTGGCCATGAGCCGGATATCCGTTATCGTCATGGACCGGTCCGCGGCCTTGCACATGTCATAAATCGTCAGGGCTGCAGCTCCGACGGCCGTCATCGCTTCCATTTCCACGCCTGTTCTGGCCCATGTCCTGACGCGGGCCTCGATATTGATTTCACCTTTGTCAAGGTTGGGATGAAAGGTAACGTCAATGCCCGTAATCTCCAAAGGATGACACAAGGGGATCATATCACTCGTTTTCTTTGCCGCCATGATACCTGCCACACGTGCGACGCTATAGACATCCCCCTTGGGAATCTGTCCACCCTCGATGAGGTTTAGGGTATGGGGAAGCATCCGCACCGTGCCGCAAGCAACGGCTTCCCTGTCCGTCGGCGGTTTGGCCGTCACGTCCACCATCCGGGCATTTCCTTTTTCATCGAGATGGGTTAAGTTGTTTTCAGGCATGAGAACTCACACATCATCTTCGGGAAATCAAAAAACATAGGAGACCTTAACACAGGCTTTATTCTCCGTCAAGACACGAAAAGGAAAGGTGGAGAAAAAAGATATGGGCGACCCGTGAGAGTACTCTATTTCATCTAATATCATGACCCTATGGATATGACCTGAATATCAATCGACGGACGTTAACCCTTGTTGAATAGCAAATTTGACCAGGCCCGGAAGATCCGTAATGCCCAGTTTCTGCATTAAGTGACTGCGGTAGGTTTCCACCGTTTTTTGCGACAAAAAAAGGATTTCGGCAATCTTCGCATTGGATTTGCCTTCCACGATGAGTTGCAGGATTTCCCGCTCCCGTGTACTCAGACGTTCCAAAGGGCTTTGTCCTGCCATCATGTTCCGAACCTTGAGATAGTCCATCCTGATGATGTCCGATACGGCCTCGGAGACGTATTGTTTGCCCCCATGGACGGTACGGATAGCTTTGATGATATCGGCGCCGGCCGACTCTTTTACAACATAGCCTTTGACCCCCGTTTTCAGCGCACGAAAAATATGTTCCGTTGTTGAATACATGGAGATGATAATGACCCGAGTGGCGGGGCAGGTGTCAAGAATTTGCTGTGCCGCTTCGATACCGTTGAGGTCGGGCATGGCAATATCCATCAAAACGATGTGGGGACAAAGTTTGGCTGCCTGCCGGACGGCGTCCCGGCCATTGCCCGCTTCCCCTACGACCTCCATATCTTTTTGTGTGCCCAAAAGAAGCCGGATACCTTCGCGAAACATGGCATGATCATCTGCCAGGAAAACAGAAATACTCATACGGGAACCTCCACAAAAACGCATGTGCCTGCGCCCGGGTTGGATAGAATCTCTCCTCTTCCCCCTACGGACATGGCCCGCTCCAGCATGGTTCGCAGCCCCAACCCCTGCACCCCGGGTTTTGCGATCTCGGCGGGATTGTAGCCGATGCCGTTATCGGCAATGGAGACGTATAGCCTCGCCGCATCTGCTTTGATATGGACGACGGCCTCCGTGGCCTGGGCATGCTTGATGATATTGGTCAGCGCTTCCTGAACGATGCGGAACATGGCGTTTTCGATATGGGCAGGGAGGCGCGGCTCCGGTTCCGTTCCCTGAACGGAGACGTCTATGCCGGCGCGAAAAGCGCATTGTTCCCCATATAGCTTGATGGCGGCAACCAAGCCATAGTCATCCAGAACGGGTGATCTCAGATCGACGATCAAATTACGGATATCGACGGTCGTCTGTTTCACCAGGGCAATGGAGTCCTTCAGGCGTGACTGGACGAGATCGGATGCGGTATCGGCCATAAGGGTTTGCAGGATATTGAGATTCAGCCCGAGGATGGCCAGGTTCTGTCCGATTTGGTCATGCAGTTCCCGCGAAATGGTTTTTCGTTCATTTTCCTCTATTTCCGATAATTTCCATGTTAATTCACGAAGCTGTTCGCTCTTCTGCTGAATCTCCGCCTCAACCCGCTTCCGCTCCGTAATGTTTTCCGCCATGCCCTCGTAGTATAGGGTTTTTCCTGCCGCGTCTCGAATGACCCGTGATTTTAAGGAAACCCAGATCTTTTCGCCGGTCTTTTTCTGGAACTGGACCTCAAATTGTTCAATCAGGTCTTCTTTTTCCACGGTTTCAATGAAACGATCCCGATCCTTGGCATTCACATAGAGCTGATGCCGGATATTTTGCAGATCGTGCATCATCTCCTCCGCAGATGCGGAACCGTACATATTGGCGAAGGCCGGATTCGCGCTCAGAAGCCGACCTTCGGGCGTGCTCTGATAAATCCCCTCCAAGGCGTTCTCAAAGATATTCCGGTATTTTTCTTCACTCTCCTGAAGGGCAATTTCCGCCCGCCGCCGCTCTGTTACATCGTTGAGAACATTCACCGTTCCGTCTTCGATGAAGGTCGTCCTGAATTCTACATCCTTCACCTGTCCATCCTTGCAGGTCATTTTGAATTCGGCGTCTGCGGTTTTTATCGTTGAGGACCTATTTCTTCTGTAGGTTTCGACGACGTGTCGGCGATAGTCGGTATCCGGATAGGCCTTGGGTAACCAATCCTTCTCCGTTGGTATATCCTGGAGGGTATAGCCAGTGATATGGGTGAACTCCGGGTTTAAATACTGAAAAATGCCTTTCCTGTCGATGAGGGCCACACCGCTGGGGTCATTTTCTAGGATATTCGACAGGATGCGCTTTTCCTTTTCCAATTCCGCATCGATCCGTTTATGTTCCGCCAATTCCTCTTGCAGATTTGACAAGGTCTCCTGTAATTGTTCGGACATCTGATAAAAGCTGTCGGCAAGCATACCGATTTCATCATTTCGGAAGCGCATATCTTTTGTGTTCATGCGCATCGCCTCCAGGTCCGAATGGCTGAATTTCCCCGTCGTGAGACCGGAGACAGCCTGGGTCAGGATGTCGATGGGGTGCATCGTCTTTCGTACGACCCACCAGGAGAGGATAATCAGAATCAGGACAGCCCCGATGACGATGGCCAGGGCCATCTGCTGGAAGATCCTTCTGGGGCCCAGCAATTCCGATTCCTTTTGCTGTACGATGATCCCCCAGCCGTTTTCCATGGCATTTACATGGGCCAGCCAGGATTGGCCGGATTCATCCTTGAAGCTCATTATCCCGCGATGCCCCTGACGCAATGCCGCTACAGGCGGGTAGGCCCCGACGTTGTGGAGCGCTTCGGCAAAGTTTTGATCGGGATGAGCGATCAGACGGTTTTCGCCGTCGACAACGTAAGCCAAACCGGTCTTCCCCAGGTGGGTGACGCGGACCTGTCTGCTTAAGCTCTCCAGATGCATGGCAAACATACCGACACCGATAATCTCGCCCTTCTCACTTTTAATGGGCATGGAAACGACCAAAACAGGATTGCCCGTCGTACGGCTGATGACGCTTTCAAAGGTAATGGGGACGCCGGATTTGGCCTGGTGGAACCACAGCCGGTCACTGTAGTCGATCATGGGCGATTCATCGCTCCGCGCAATGTTGATCCCCCGAAGGTTCGTGGTACTGATCAGGTACATATAAGGGTAATAGGCCGCCATTTTTTTGAGTTGAATGCGCTGACGTTCCGATTTCATGCCGATGATGTCCGCTTGGGAAACGAAGTAGAGAAAAGCCTTCGTATGTGTGTCCAGCCATTGAGAAACGGACGTGGTAAGAAGCTGCTGCGTATTTTCCAGATTCTGATGGGAGGAAGATTCGATAATACCCAGCGTGCGGCTGCTGATGAAGAAAGCTGCCGCGACGGTCAGGGGAACGGCGGTGGCGAGCACCCAGATGAGCAGCCGGGTTTTCAAACCGGCCTGACTATAGAATTGATACCACGCCTTCGACCTCACGCTGCTTCCTTTTTTCCGAATTTCAACAGGATCGATTCAAATTTGTAGACACCATTTATCAAAGATAATCCATCAAAATGTCAAAGCTTCCTGATGGCTCAATCATACAAACGCCGTTACCATCTCCCAAAATGAATTTCTTTTCAATAAATGTTTTTAAAAGAATCTAAAGGAGGAGGTTAATCGTTTATGGAAGCATTGGGAGGTATTTCTGTAGCGGCAATGATGTCTATTATTGCCTTGGCGGTCGTGATCATTATCAGTTGCGTCAATGAAAATCTCCATGTCGGTTTTCTTGCTATCTGTTTTGCCATCATTGTCGGCGGCATTTGGCTGGACATGAAAGGCTCCGTTGTTGTGAGGGGCTTCCCCTTGAGCCTGTTCATGATTCTCGTGGGGGTGACCTTCATGTTCGCCATGGCCCAGGTAAACGGGACACTGGAAAAATTGACGTCTTATTCGGTCCGTTTGTGTGGCGGCAACATGATGTTTCTTCCCTTCATTATATTTATTCTTACGGTCATTATTACGACCATCGGCCCGGGGAACATCGCCGGTGTTGCCCTGTTGGCGCCGATTACCATGGCCATAGCGGCCCGGGTGGGGATGTCGGGTTTTTGCATGACCCTGCTCGTTGTCGGCGCCGCCAATGCCGCCTGCTTTTCGCCCTTCGCGCCGACAGGGATCATCTCGAATGGACTGATTGCCAAAATGGCACCTCAGATCCCGGACCTGTTCAGGGTCTGGTCTCCCGATGGCCTGGCCTGGAAGATCTACTTCAACTCCATGCTGGCCCAGGGGATGGTGACCATCGCCGGGTTTGCCGTCTTCGGCGGCTGGGCCTGGATGATGCGGCACAAGAGCGCCTCCGTCCATATTGACGAAATTGCGCCGAAACCGGAGCCTTTCACGGCCAAACAGTGGTACACCATGGGCGCCATCTTCATCATGCTGTTTCTCGTTATCGTGCCGGCCCTGCCGGGCATGAAGGCCTATTTCCCAAAAGTGGTCATGAATATGGCCTCCAACATCGGGACGATCTGCTTCGTCCTGTCGGGATTCCTCATGCTCCTCAACGCCGCGGACAGCAAAGGGGCCGTCAAGTCCATGCCCTGGTTCGTCATCATGATGGTCTGCGGGGTCACAGTCCTCATCGAGGTCATGGAAAAATCGGGCGGTCTTAAAGCCATGACCCAAGCGATCGCCGCACTTTCCGGCCCGGCGACGGTCAACTTCTGGCTGGGTATCGTGACGGGTATCATTTCCGCCTATTCGAGTTCCTCCGGCGTGGTGATTCCAGCCTTCCTCCCCCTCGTTCCCGGCCTTTTAACACAGGTTCCCGGTTCCGACGCCATCGCCATGATCTCATCCATCAATGTTGGCGCCCATCTTGTCGATACCTCCCCTTTGTCCACCCTTGGGGCTCTCATGATTGCCTGTGCCGGGGAGCATGAGGACAAGCAGAAGCTCTTCCGCAATCTGCTGATTTGGGGACTTGCGATGTCCGTCGTCGGCGCCGTAGTTTGCTGGTTATTTTTCGGCATCATTGGTATGTAAGAACAAATTAAGGAGGAAAACCCTACGATGGCTATCAGCGAGCGAATCTTCAGAAAAGATCTCCTATCCAAAATCACCACCGCCGCAGAGGCGGCAAAAATAATATCCGACGGCATGCATATCGGGACAAGCGGTTTTACGCCTTGCGGGTATCCGAAGGCGGTTCCCCTGGCTGTCGCGGAGCGGGTCAAGGCAGGCGAAAAAATCAGGGTCACGCTCGGCACGGGCGCTTCGGTCGGTGTCGAACTTGACGAGGCCTGGGCAGAACAGAATATGATTGCCAAGCGTTATCCCTATCAGACGGGGAAGTATATTAACACGCGGCTCAATACCGGTGATGCCATGTTCATGGACATTCATCTCAGCCATGTTGCCCAGCAACTTCGTTACGGTTTTCTGGGGAAAATGGATGTCTGCATCGTCGAGGCCGTCTGCATTTTAGAAAACGGCGGCATCGTTCCTTCCACCTCTGTCGGCAATTCGCCAACCTTCATTCAGGAGGCGGAAAAGGTCATTGTCGAAATCAACACATCACAGCCCATGGAACTTGTGGGGATGCATGATATTTTGATTCCGGCCGATCCGCCGGTCAGGCACCCGTATCCGATTACGGACTGTAAGCAGCGGATGGGAACCATTTATATGCCGTGTGATCCGCGCAAGATCGTGGCCATCGTTCCCTGTGATGTTACGGACAAGACGCGCCCCCTGGGTCCCATCGACGACAACTCCCAGGCCATTGCGGCCCACCTGGTCCGATTTTTCGAAAAAGAGTACGGCAGCAAACTTCCCCCTCTGCAGTCCGGCGTCGGCAATGTGGCGAATGCCGTGATGGCAGGACTGCTGCACAGCAATTTCAATGGGTTGAATGTCTGGTCAGAGGTCATTCAGGACGCCATGTTCGATCTCATCGATGCAGGAAAGCTGACATTTGCATCCGGAACCTCCCTCTCCCCATCGCCGGAAGGGCTGGCCCGGTTCTATAAAAACATCATGAATTACCGTGACAAGATTGTCCTTCGTCCCCAAGAGATCAGCAACAACCCTGAAATTGCCCGCCGCCTTGGCTTGATTGCCATGAATACGGCCCTCGAAGTGGATATCTATGGAAATGCCAACTCCACTCACACCTGCGGTACGGCCATGGTGAACGGCATCGGCGGGTCCGGCGATTTTTCCCGCAGCGCCGGATTGGTGATCATGATGACGCCTTCTTCAGCCAAAGGCGGCGCCATTTCCCGTGTTGTGCCCCATGTGACCCACGTGGATCATACGGAGCACGAAGTTCATGTCATCGTGACGGACCAGGGTCTGGCCGACTTGCGCGGTCTTGATCCCCGGGAAAAAGTCCCCGTCATTATCGAGAACTGCGCCCATCCCGATTACCGTCCTCTCTTGTGGGACTATTATCAGCGGGCAAAGAAAAAGACCGGCGGTCATATTCCGATGCTACTGGATGAGGCCTATGCCTGGCACGTCCGGTTTATGGAAACGAAGTCCATGAAACCTTAATCTGTTTCGGGGAGAGCATAAAAAAGGAGAGAGATAATGGCTCATGCACTGGAAGGTATTCGGGTGGTCGATCTCAGCCATGTGTTGGCGGCGCCGACGACGACCATGTATTTAGCGGATATGGGGGCGGAGGTGATTCATATCGAGCCGCCGCATGGCGATGATGCCCGGGAGTTCGGGCCGTTTATCGGTCAGGCCGAAAAGAATCGAAGCGGTTATTTCATCAGCCTCAACCGCAACAAGAAGGGGATGGTTCTGGATCTGAAGCAGGAGAAGGGCAGAGAGGTCCTGCGCGAATTAATCAAAGTCTCCGATATCATCATCGAGAATTTTCGTCCCACGACGATGAAGAAAATGGGATTCGACTGGGAAGATCTCCAAAAGATCAACCCGCGAATCATTTACTGCTCCATATGCGGGTTTGGCCACGACTCTCTGCCCGAATACGCTGAACGGCCGTCTTATGACATGGTCGCCCAGGCCTATAGCGGCCTCATGAGCATCACCGGGCCGGAGGGCGGACCGCCCTGCCGGGTCGGGTCTTCCGTGGGAGACATTATATCCGGAACGCATGCCGCCGTAGGGATTCTGGCGGCTCTGCATTACCGTGAGAGAACCGGGCGTGGGCAGCATGTGGATATCTCGATGATCGACAGCCTCTTTTCCACCCTGGAAAATGCCGTTGTCCGTTATACCATCAATGGCGATATCCCGACGCCCTTGGGCGGGATCCATCCTTCCATCACCCCTTTCCAGGGGTACCAGACCAAGGACTCATGGATCATTGCCGCCATCGGGACGGACCAGCTCTTTGCCAAGTTTTGCCAGGTGATCGGCCTGGAGCATCTCAAGGAGGATCCAAAATTTAAGACCAATCCCCTCCGGACAAAAAGCCGCAACGACCTTAATGCGCTTCTGGAGCCGGTTATGAAGACCAAGGGAACGGCGGAGTGGGCCGAACTTTTTACGAACGCCGGGCTGCCTTTTTCACCTATCAATTCCGTCAAGGACATTTGTGAAGACGCCCATATCGCCTACCGCAAGATGCTGGTGGAGATTGATCAGCCGATCGTCGGCAAGGTGCGGATCAGCAATTCAGCCATCCGCCTTTCCGAGACGCCCGGAGAAGTCTATGCCCCGGCGCCCGTCCTGGGGCAGCATTCAGAAGATATTTTGCGGGATGTCCTGGGGTACTCGCCGGAAAAGATCGGACAGATGAAAGAGGCGGGAGTGATCAACCGGACGGTTGGATAGTCACTGTTCGGAAATAGAGTTACGGATGAGTTCCACAGCCTGAAGGTGGGGAGGAAACCTACCTTCAGGCTGTGGCTTTTACGATTCGTTTTTACCCGATGACAACGAGGATCTGGTCGGCGCTGACGGAGTCGCCTTCTTTGACCTTAATCTCGGTGACGGTGCCGTCGGCGGGAGCAAAGATGGGGTTTTCCATCTTCATCGCCTCGAGGGTCAGCAGTTCATCATCTTCGGCGACCTTGTCCCCGACATTTACCGCAATCTTGAAAATTTTCCCCGGCATGGGGGCCGTAACATCCATACTCATTTCTAATAATCCTCCCTTCAAAAGTGTCATGCAAATTTAACCTGCCAATGGCAGGGGTTACTGACGTTTATCCGATAATACCCATACCCGCGAGGACGGAGAGCATAACGGCGGCGGCGATGACGGACCCGATCTGTCCGCCGGCATTGGCTCCCATGGCGTGCATGAGGAGGTAGTTCTTCTTGTTGTATTTCTGTCCTTCCTTCTGGACGACCCGTGCAGCCATGGGGAAGGCGGAGATACCGGCGGCGCCGATCAAGGGATTGACCTTGCCGCCCGTCACCAAGTACATGATCTTCCCGAACCCGACACCGCAGACCGTGTCGAGACAAATGGCCAGGAATCCCAGACAGAGAATGATGAGGGTCTGGGTCTTCAAGAAGGCCGGTCCCGACATGGTGCAGCCGATGGCCAATCCGAGGAAGAGGGTCACGACGTTGGCGATCTCATTTTCCGAGGCCTTCGTGAGACGGGAGACGACACCCGATTCGCGCATGAAGTTTCCCAGCATGATGGTCCCGAGGAGAGGAAGCCCCTTGGGGGCGATCAAGCCGCCGAGGATGGTAATGACGAGGGGGAAGAGGAGCTTCGTCGTCTGTGAAACGGGCTTGGCGGAATACTTCATGACCGTTTCCCGTTCCTTCTTCGTCGTCATGAACTTCATGATGGGCGGCTGAATGACGGGGACAAGGGCCATATAGGAATAGGCGGCCACCGATACGGCCCCCAAGAGTTGTGGGGCGTACTTGGAGGTGACGTAAATGGCCGTCGGGCCGTCACAGGCGCCGATGATGCCGATGGACAACGCCTCCAGTTTAGGGAATCCCAGGAAGAGCGCCAGGAGCAATGTCAAAAAGATGCCGAACTGCCCCGCCGCCCCCAAGAGGAACGTCGAGGGCTGGGCCAGCACGGGGCCAAAATCGGTCATGGCGCCGATGCCGATGAAGATCAAGAGCGGAAAGAGTTCCGTGTCGATGCCCGCGTCATAGATGACCCGCATGAAGCCGTCCTTCATCATGACGTCGGACAGGGGAATGTTCACCAGAATACACCCGAAGGCGATAGGCAACAAAAGGAGGGGTTCACAGTCCTTCTTGATGCCCAGATACAAAAGAATGCCCGCAATGCCCAGCATGACGACATTGCGCCAGTCGATGAAGAGATGCTGAAACCCGACGGTCAGCCCCATCATCCCATTGATAATCGCATCAGCCATGGATCAACCCTCCTTCTTCTCTTCCGGTTTGTAAGGGAAGATCTTCCCCATGGCCAGCATGACCAAGCTCATGATCCAAAGGGTCAAGAGTGTCCCCCCCATGCCGCAGATCAGCATGGTGATCCCAAATGTGAAATTGTCCATCTCCATAATACGGTTACTCCTTTCCTCTCTCATAAAATAGAGCTTGCCCGCATGTATGGGGCAAGCTCTAACGTTCCGCTCACGTCTCTAGTTCTTTTTAACGTACTTGTCTTCCAGCAGTCCCAAGACTTTATCCGCCGATTCGGTGATGGCCGTTCCCGGCCCGAAGATGCCCTTGACGCCTTTTTCGGTGAGGAAGGCATAGTCGGCCGGCGGAATGACGCCGCCGGCGATGACGATGATCTCTTCGCCCCCCATCTTCTTGAGTGCCGCCACGAGTTCGGGGACAAGCGTCTTGTGGCCTGCGGCGAGACTGGAGGCGCCGACGACGTGGACGTCATTCTCGACGGCCATCTTCGCCGCCTCTTCCGGTGTCTGGAACATAGGGCTGATATCGACATCGAATCCCAAGTCGGCATAGGCGGTCGCCACCACCTTGATCCCCCGGTCATGACCGTCCTGACCCATCTTGGTGACGAGCATGCGGGGACGGCGCCCCGTCTTCTCCAGAAACGTTGCCGATCGTGCTTGGAGGGACGTAATAATATCGCTGTTCCCGTATTCCGAGGCATAGGCCCCTGAAATCACGCGGGTCGTCGCGATGTAACGGCCATATACCTTCTCCATGGCATCGGAGATCTCGCCCACCGTGGCGCGGAGCCTCGTGGCGGCAATGGCCGCCTCCAGAAGATTGCCGCCGGTCTCGGCGACGGTGGTGATATGGTCCAGGGCCGCCTGCACGGCGGCATTGTCCCGTTTGGCCTTGATGGTTTTGAGGCGGGCCATCTGCTCGTCCCGAACGGTGCTCGAGACCTCCAGAACCTCCATGGGCGATTCATCGGTCATACGGTGTTTGTTCACGCCGACGATAATATCCTTCCCCTGATCGATCCGGGCCTGCCGCCGTGCCGCCGACTCTTCGATGCGCATCTTCGGCATTCCCGTCTCAATAGCTCGGGCCATGCCGCCCAATCCCTCGATCTCGTCCATGATCTTCTGGGCTTCCCGGATAATGGCGCCCGTGAGGGCCTCGATGTAGTACGATCCGCCCAACGGATCGACGACATGGCAAATCTGGGACTCCTCCTGGATGATAATCTGGGTATTCCGGGCAATGCGCGCGGAGAAGGGAGTCGGCAAACTCACGGCCTCATCGAAGGAGTTCGTGTGGAGGGACTGGGTTCCGCCCAGCGCCGCCGCCAACGCCTCCAGGGTCGTGCGGATGATGTTGTTGTAGGGATCTTGTTCCGTCAGGCTCCAGCCCGAGGTCTGCACATGGGTCCGCAGAATGCGGGACCGGGGATTGGTCGGATTGAACTCGCCCACGATCTTGTTCCAGAGATACCTTGCCGCCCGCAGCATGGCGATCTCCATGAAGAAGTTCATGCCCACGCCGAAGAAGAAGGAGAGGCGTGGGGCGAAATCATCGATCTTCAAGCCTCCCTCGATAGCCGCCCGGATATACTCCTTGCCGTCGGCCAGGGTGAAGGCCGTCTGCAGCACCGAATTGGCTCCTGCTTCCATGATGTGGTACCCGCTGATGGAGACGGTGTTGTACCGGGGCATGTGCTTCGAACAGTAGGCGATGATATCGGAGACGATGCGCATGGAGGGACGGGGGGGATAGATATAGGTGTTCCGGGTGAGGAACTCCTTCAGAATATCGTTCTGAATGGTCCCGGCCAGTTGTTCCTGTTTGACCCCCTGTTCTTCCGCCGCGACAATGTATCCTGCGAGAATCGGCAAAACGGCGCCGTTCATGGTCATGGAGACGGACACCTTCTCCAGGGGGATCTGGTCAAAGAGAATCTTCATGTCTTCGACGGAGTCGATGGCCACACCGGCCTTGCCGACATCGCCCGTCACCCGGGGGTGGTCCGAATCGTAGCCGCGGTGCGTGGCCAGATCGAAGGCCACGGAGAGGCCCGTCTGCCCCGCCGCCAGATTCTTGCGGTAAAATTCATTTGATTCCTTGGCCGTGGCAAACCCGGCGTACTGGCGCACCGTCCAGGGCTGGTTCGCGTACATGGAGGCTGTGGGGCCCCGCATATACGGGGCATTGCCCGAGAGGGTGTTGACAAAATCGAGACCTTCCAGGTCTTCCGCCGTGTAAATGGGCTTCACCGAAATCCCTTCCGGTGTGTCCCATTGAAGCGTCTCTAGGGACTTGCCCTTTAACTCCTTGGTGGCCATGGCCGTCCATTCTTTTAGCTGGGGGTGTTCTGGCATAATAACCTCCTAAAGATAGATAGTTGAACGACCTTATCCTCTTAAACGATTCATCCGTCCATCAGGAAATCTTGACAGTTTAAGGCATTAAGCTTGAAAAAGAGAGTGGGGAGGGTCCCAAAGGGAGAAGAAGCAGGCTGAAGGAGAGAAACATCCTTCAGCCTGCCGTCTTAAAACTTTTTCCAAGGTCTTTTTTAGATGACGTTATCGATTTTTGCCTTGAACCAGTGCATATTCTTCTTCTGCACCTTGCTTTTGGAGACCTTTTTGACGGCGTTCCATTCCTTCTCGTTTTTCGGCCACCAGAAGTACTGCTCCGGTTCCTGTGCCTTGCCGTTTTTGATCATCTGGACGGAACCGTTGATGAGGAGACGGCCATTGTTGTTGATCCCGAAAATCTCCGTGGGAAGTTTATCGCCCAGGATCGGCAACACTTTGGGGAAGGCGGCGCGGATGGCCCGGACGTCATTGATCTTGCCCGAGGCTTGGATAGCCCGTGACAGGGCGATCATGGCGCCGTAATTTCTCAGGACCTCAGACGTCACGGGACGCTTGTAACTGCCCTTGTAGCGCCTTTCAAAGTCACTGGAAATGGGAACGGTGACGGTCATGGCCCCGGCCACGCCGATGGTGTTTTCCATCAACTTGACCCCCTTGAGGATGTCGGCAATGTAATCCATCTTGGCCTGGTCGATGAGAATGAAGCCGCCTTTGAAGCCCATGCCCCGGGCCTGTTCGATAACGAGGGCCGTTGTGGCCGAAGGGCCGCCGATGAGCATGGCGTCCGGCTTGGTGGCCAGCGCGGCGGTCAGCGGGGCGGAGAAATCCGTTTCCGTATAGTAGTTGGCGGGTTTATCGATGGTTATCGTGCCGCCTACCTTTTTCCAGTAATCCCGGAAGGCATGCCGCCACTCTTCTCCGTATGCCCCGAGGGTCGCAACCATGGCAATTTTTCGCCAGCCCTGGGCAAGGGCCAAATCTGTAAAACACTGGATATAAACAGGGAAGGCAGGCGCGGTGGTGCCGATGAGCAGCTTATTGCCGAGCTGCACCACCTTTGGGGTGCTGGTATAGGCCATAATCAGAAACTCATTGCCTTTTTCTTCGTTGATTTTGGCAATCGAGGCGATGGTACTAAAGACGCCATTGAATACGGCGATGGCGTTGTTGGCCCGGAAGCGGCGCGCATTATTGAGGGCTTGTGTCGGATCACTGCGGTCGTCCAGCTTTTCCAGTTTAAAAAGGTGTTTTTTCCCTTTTACGGTGATTCCTCCGGCGGCGTTGAGTTCTTTAATCGCCAGTTCCAGACCATTGACGCAATCCTGGCCGTACTCTGCGCCGGGGCCGCTGAGAGGACCGGAAAAGCCGATGACAATGTCTTGAGCCGTCCCCATGGCTGTCCAAGACAAGACCAGAAACGAGGTTAAAACAACAATGACGCCTTTTAGGTAGCTTCTCATGTTTTCTCCTCCTTTGTTTGTTTGGATTAGAGCAAATGGAATGTGATGCTGCGATCTTGAAGGTTCCTTAAATGCCTCCTTCCTTTTGTATTAAACCATAGAGGATTAGGAAAGAATTTTCAAACGTAAATTGGTCTCTTTGCAGGATATTTTAATCCTGCCGCCGGAGAGATATAAAAATAACTTGCTTATACCTATCTATTTTATTAATGTTTTGTCCATTCCAAAATGAATAAAGGAGTGGTTCCCATTGATCGTCAAGGCTATCAGTTGTACCGTCATCGGAATTGAGTCCCACCGAGTGGATGTGGAGGTGGACACGTCCTCTGGATTGCCGCAGTTTTCCACTGTAGGTCTTCCCGATGCGGCCGTTAAAGAAAGTCGGGACCGTATCAAAGCGGC
>Ga0351833_1129_pt1 | contig 13771 bp, 11 predicted proteins | sample BONcelHFGM3001C5_FD_206751 | JGI IMG/M metagenome (GOLD analysis project Ga0351833, IMG submission 206751) | Enriched cells from coal bed in the Powder River Basin, Montana, United States - BONCAT cells FGM rep1 HSBNCT.FGM.300.1.C5 ...
GGATCTGCTCTGTTTCTGCCTCAGGGGCAGAGGAGAGAAGTATTTCGAGTGCCTGTTCAAATGAGATCATGACTGGGGATTTGGCTGTGCAAAAGTAAGAATCAGCAATGATCTCAATGTACGATCATCCGGGTTGAACTGAAACTTTCAGACCCTTCGAAAAGAACCCTGACGAGATAGATGCCCGAGGGAAGGTCAAGGGATATTTGAGGTGTGATCGGGGGGGTGAGATTTTCGTACACCTTAACTCCGTTGATGGAATAGATGGAGATCTCCTGCATCGGGTTTTGGGTGGAAACGTGAAAGGTTCCGCTGTTTGGGTTTGGATAGATGGTGATCCGGTTGGAGAAAAGAACTTCGCTGACACCCAGCGTGTTGACGCCGGTAACCAGGATGTCATCAATTTTTGCAATACCAGTGGATTCGACGGTCCCGCCCGTGCTGTTTGTGTTGGAGGTCATGATCCAGCGGATATAGATTGACGAGGTTCCCTGGCCCGTAACAGGTACCGGAAGGTTGGTCACTACACCGGTAGTCCAGTCGTTGGCAACTGTCACTTCTCCTCCGGCAACATCTTCCCAGGTCCCTCCGCCGAGTTGCCACTGAAGTTTAAAATCTCTTGGTCCGGGATTGTTACCGCCACTGGTTTGTTTGGAGGATATTTTGAAATTTGTATAATTCTCTGCCTTGAATCTGATGGACCAGAACTTGTCATTGACACCATTATCCCAGCCTGTTGCGGTTGCGGCAAAATTGCTGGCTCCGTTGGTGAAATAGATCGTGGTGTAATTGGTATCTGTTCCCTCGAAACAGAGGTCATAGCCCAGATTACCAGGCAGCCCCATATTGGCGTTGAGGCTATCGGCCCCCGAATTCACCGGGAAGGTCCATCCTGTGATGGTGTCTTGTGCATAAATCGCTCCTGTGATCAGGAGAGCAACAAAAAGAAGTAGATGTTTTTTCATGTTGATTGATTTTAAGATGTTGGATTAAGGTTTTAAGTTTCAGGTTTGTGATTCTTTCCGGCGCATATCAACTCCTGAGATCAATCATGAAATCGTTGAACCCTCGCTGAATGGTTTCATCCACGGAGGAATGAAATTTATCGAAAGCAGCCACCAACCGTTTGCCCTCTTTTGTTAGTTGCGTATTACCGCCCTCGGATCCTCCGCGATGCTTCTCCAGCAATGGAAAACCAAAAAAGTCTTCAATCTTTTTCAGGTTCCCCCAGGTGCGGCGGTAGGTGTATCCCAATTCATCACAGGCAGCTTTCATGGAGCCTTTCTCTTCAATCAGTTTCAGCATTTTCCATTTCCCGTCACCCAGAATCCCTGTTCCGGAAACGTCCTCCATCCAGATTTTATAATGCAACCGGATGGTCTCAAGTTTAGATTCAAATTTGGTATCCATGGTATCGAATTTCAAACAAAAGTAAAGTAATTATCGATAGGTTAATTTGTGCATATCCACTATTTAGAATAGTTATAAATAAATTTTCTATCTTTGCATAAAATTTCAATCGATGAAAAAAGAGACCGGATTACTCATTCTTCTGTTCTTTGGTGTACTTATGGGAGCACTGGATATTTCGATTGTCGGGCCGGCTATTCCCAGTATTGAAGAGACATTGCATGTTAACGAGAAGGACCTCAGCTGGGTATTCTCCATCTATGTATTGTTCAGCCTGGTGGGCATCTCAATTATGGCAAAGCTTTCCGACTTTTTTGGTCGCCGGTGGATCTATATCCTTGCCCTTGGTATCTTCGGAACAGGTTCTCTGATTGTCAGCTATTCGACTGATATCACCTGGTTGCTGGCAGGAAGGGCTGTACAGGGATTTGGTGCCAGTGGTATTTTCCCTGTGGCTTCTGCCGTTATCGGCGATGTATTCCCTGTTGAGAAGCGGGGCAGGGTTCTCGGATTGATTGGTGCGGTATTTGGCCTGGCCTTTATCATGGGGCCTTTTATTGCCGGTTTTATCCTGATGTCATTTTCCTGGAATGCCCTGTTCCTCATCAATATCCCGGTGGTCATTGTACTGATGGTTGCCTCCGCATTCCTGTTACCATCCACACCGGTGAAGGGAGATGTTAGAATGGATGTTGAGGGGATGATCATGATGGCAATCATCCTGGGAGCTTTTACTTTCGGAATCAACCTGGTGGATGCTGATAATCTTTCAGCAAGCCTTGGTACATGGCCGATCTTACCGCTGCTTCTTGTGGTTTTAATCCTCACACCGATGATGGTTATGATGGAGTATTACAACAAAGCACCGGTTTTCAATGTTCGGTTATTCAAATCAAGACAAATTCGTCTTGTAGGGTTTATATCGCTGGGACTGGGTTTATTCCAGTCGGCGATCGTATTTCTGCCATCCCTGGCTGTAAACTCTTTTGATGTTGATGCCAGCAAAGCCAGTTTCATGTTGCTGCCGGTTGTCTTGCTGACAGCATTCGGCTCCCCGATCAACGGCCGCCTGGTTGATAAGCTTGGGTCACGCATCATCATCACAACAGGCCTGTTTTTTGCGACGATAGCCCTCTTTCTTCTGAGCCGGATTGAAGGGAACCTATCACTTTTTTATACCGGAGGAGCGCTCCTCGGACTGGGTTTATCCATGCGGGCAGCCCTGAATTATATTATGCTGAATGAAGTTGGCCCCTCCGAAAGAGCCAGCACCCAGGGCATCCTGATCATCTTCATCAGCGTGGGACAACTCAGCGGTGCCGCTATTATCGGTGTCATCACATCCTCCTCATGGGGAAAAGACCTTGGATTCTCCTTTGCTTTCCTGGGAATGGCGGGATTGTCGTTATTGTTGATGTTGAGCGCTTTGTTCCTGAAATCGAGAAAAAGAGAACTTCAGGGAGATTTGAAATAGGAAATAAGAAATACGAAATTAGGAAATTAGGAAATTAGGAAATTTGATTATGAATAATGCAGCTGTATATTTTGAGCGGCCTTCCAATGAGAAGACGCTGAACTATTCTCCCGGGTCGCGGGAGCGAAAATTATTGAGTGCCGAGCTGGACCGGATCAGTGCCAATACGGAGGAGATTCCTCTGATCATTGGCGGGAAAGAGGTGAGGACCGGAAAGATGGGCAAGGTGGTCATGCCACACAACCATCAGCATGTGCTTGCCAATTATCATATGGCCGGGGAGGCTGAGGTGCAGATGGCCATTGATGCGGCCAAAAAGGCACATGCCGGGTGGGAGAGTATCTCCTGGGTGGAGCGTGTGTCGATCAGTTTGAAGGCAGCAGAGTTGCTTGCAACAACCTACCGTCCGCTGATCAATGCAGCCACCATGCTGGGGCAGGGCAAAAGTGTTTATCAGGCCGAGATTGACGCAGCATGTGAAACGATCGACTTTCTGCGGTTCAATGCCAGGTTCACCTCAGAGATTTACGGTGACCAGCCGCATTCGTCGCCTGGCATCATTAATCGTTTTGAGTACCGGCCACTTGAAGGCTTTGTGTTCACGGTAACCCCGTTCAACTTCACTGCAATTGCCTCCAACCTCAACATGGCTCCCGTGGTAATGGGGAATACGGCTGTGTGGAAACCAGCGACTACCTCGTTGTTGTCAAACTATTTCCTGATGAACGTGTTCAGGGAAGCCGGATTGCCCGATGGTGTGATCAACTTCATTCCAGGGCCGGGCAGTGTCATCGGGAAACAGGTTTTGAGCCACCGCGATCTGAACGGTATCCACTTCACTGGCTCAACTTCAACCTTTAACCAGATATGGCAGCAGACATCTGTCAACATTGCAAACTTTAAATCCTATCCCCGCATTGTTGGCGAGACAGGCGGCAAGGACTTTATCTTCGTACACGCCTCGGCTGATCCGCAGGAGGTTGCTGTTGCCATGGTTCGTGGTGCTTTTGAGTACCAGGGGCAAAAGTGTTCGGCAGCTTCCAGGGTGTACATCCCTGAGTCGCTCTGGACTGACATTCACGACCGGATTGGCGAGATGATCTCTCGGATTACGGTGGGAAGTGTGCGGGAATTTCACCATTTCATGAATGCGGTGATCGATGAAAATGCCTTTGACAACATCATGGCGTATATCGATTATACAAAAAAATCTCCTGATGCCAAGGTGATCTGTGGCGGAACCGGTGACAAATCGGAAGGGTATTTCATCCAGCCTACGGTAATTCTGACAACCGATCCACATTTCAAAACCATGGAGGAGGAGATCTTCGGGCCGGTACTCACAGTTTATGTTTACAAGGATAATGATTTCGAAAAGACCCTGGAAATTTGTGATCAGACATCACCTTACGGGTTGACAGGTGCGGTGTTTTCCCGCGACCGTCAGGCGTTAAATCAGGCGTGCCGGGTTTTGCGGTATGCAGCGGGTAACTTTTACTTCAATGACAAACCTTCAGGAGCCGTGGTAGGGCAGCAGCCTTTCGGAGGAGCGAGAGGATCAGGAACGAATGATAAATCGGGCAGTTACCTGAATCTCCTCCGCTGGACAAATCCCCGCACGATCAAGGAGACGTTGATCCCGGCAACCGAGTTTACTTATCCGTTCATGAAGGATGACAAATGCCATTGAGGAAGTATGAGGTACGAATTACGAAGTACGAATGCAAGTTCGAAGTAAGAACGACGAAGGATGTAAGACGTAAAAAGAAAATGGTAAAATGGTAAAATGTACTGAGACCCTCACACCCTCACACCCTCATGCCCTCATCAACCGGGTTTATTAAAAAATGAAAGGGAAAACAAAGATTACGACAAGGCAGTAAATGAAATAAACCGGCAGATAACTGCAAATGATCCTCTCCAGCCGGTCGAGTGATTTTCCTTTGAAGCCGATGAGAAAGAGATCAGGTAGAATGAGCAGAAGATTGACTAAAACCAGGATGTTGGAAACCAGTACGACAGTCCGGTTAGGGGTAAATCCATCCGACAGCCTGGAAATGATGGCGGACAGGGCAAAAAGATCAATGATGAGTGTTACGGCCACCAGAAGGAACAACAGGATGACATTCAGGTTCCGGATATTGGACTTTTCAAGTTCCGTCAGGGAAAAGACAATGATTACCATCACCCCGAGTAACAGCAGGTTGAAAATGATCAGGAACTCCCTGTTCTGCGAAAGGTCGATGCCTGATACAGCGATTGCAATCAGATAAACAATTGCTGAGATAAGGACCAGAGGGGTAAAAATCCTGGCAATGATTGGAACGACCCTGCTGGTGATATCGGGATACAGGTCAATCATCAGGGCTGCCACGACAGGGAAAATCGCCAATCCGATGATCGCGATGTTACTCATGTAAAACTCTTCTATTTCTATCCCGATGATGGCAAAGAGACTGATGGTCATACCGGAAAGAATGGCACCTGCAATGCATAACAATCCAAACATGGTGACCAGTTCACCGTTGTAGCGTATAAATCCTGAAACCTCCGAAGTATTGGTGTAGTTGAAAGAAACCCAGGCCATTCCGAAAATGAACCACATGAACAGGGGGGTATGGATAATTACCAGTATCGTAGTGTCATCAAGCTCGCCTGGGAGCAGATTTATAAAAATCGTCAGGACAACTACAGGAAGGAGAAGCAGCAGGATATTTTTCGCACTGGTTAATTTGTTTTTCAGGATAAACCAGACAGTAAGACCGGAAAAGGTGATTATGACAAGGTTTCGGACCAGGAAATCTTCCATGTTTATGTTGCCGAAGATGAGATATGACTTTACCAGCAGAGCAATCGCACATGAAAGGATCGCGGCAATCCATAAATCGGTTTTCAGCATCAGGTGTTTGTAGCCGCTGGTCTCATTTTTTAATCTGATCCGCCAGAATCTGACAAGATCACTATCAGTGGCTGCTGAAGCTTCCTGAAAACAGAGGATAAAGCTGTCTTTATCTTTCCTGAATAACAATTCAAGTGCCTCGGGGTCGTCGATGTTTTGTAGGATCTCATTTTTCATGGCAGGGGGCTCATTCATGGCTTTCATGTCATTGCAAGGGCTCCACCACCTCCAGCAATTCCGGCAGGTCCATTCCGAGGTTTTTGAGGTGTTTGATCGTGGGAACACCATTTTTGTTCCAGCCGCGACGTTCGTAAACGGCATCCAGCAATTTCTCGTACTGGTCTTCGCGGTGAGCGCGCAGGATTGCCATCTTCTCTTTGGTGGTTTTTCCTTCAGGGTTCACGTTGAGTTTTTCGATCAACTGTTTGTCATAACGCTCTGCACGTGATTCGTACTCTTCCACGGTTACAGGTCCGGCTGCGCGGTAAGGTTGTGCATCGTGTTTACGGAGACCATAACCACGGCGGATGTTGAAGATCCGCTGGAAGTTGTAGACCCGTTCCGATTGCCTTACGATCTCCTCTTTGTCAACGGCCCATCCGGTTACGGCATTGAAAATGGTGACATAGTTGTCAACGTGCTCAGGCACTTTTGCCGGTTCATCCGATTGGGCGTTGCTTTCTGGCTCCACATCGTTCCAGGGGAGTTTGCAAAATCCGGCGAGGCCGAACCAGGTACGGAACATCGGGAAGTAATGGAGGGCTTCGGCCTTTTTCTCAAACGTAGGGATCTGGTTGTTAACCATATCCATGAAGATGAGCCATGCTTCGTCGTGTTGCGGACCTTTGTTGGTCATGGCATAACCACCCTGCTGGGCCAGTGATTCTTTTGAAACATACTGGGAATATTCCAACCCTTTGTTTTCCATACCGATGTCCTGCATGAACTGTGGGTCGCCCCAGCCCTTTTCGGCGAAGATCTGTTTCATTTTCCGAACACCTTGTCCGGCGATCAATCCAAAACCTTCACCTTTCGAGACCTGGTGCAGCAACTCCATGGCCGTATCGGCATTACCAAAGTTGAGTTTCAGTCCGCCCGTACGTTCTTCATTCAGGATGCCGTTTTCAAAGCATTCCATCACGAATCCCAGGATCGTGCCCCATGTGATGGTACAGATGCCGTAAGTGTCGCAATAAAAATTGGCTTCGATGGTGAAGTCGGGATTGAAAATTCCGGCGATCGAACCCAGGGAGGAGGTGGTCTCATATTCGGGACCATCCACGATTACCCGGTCGCCGGCATAGGGGCCACTCCGTAGTAAGTAGTTGTCTACGCCTTTGGCGCAGGCCATGTTGCAACCTACCCAGCATCCGTCGGGGATATTCTGGGTGAAGTAGGACATCCACACATCCCCGTGGATCTTATCGGCATCCTTGTGGCTTCCGTATTTAAAATTATGGACTGGAAGCAGGTCGTAGTCATTCATAATGTTGGTGAGGTGAGCCGTGCCTTTTTTCTTCATTTCGCACTGTTTGTCATCCAGGTCACGCATCTCTGTATTAAATTTACGGCCACGCTCTTTGATCGGCTCCATGTCGACCACATTGTTCCGGTTGCCACCGATGGATTTCACGTGGGCAACGACTGCTTTGATCTTTTTATCGCGCAGAACGGTGCCGATGCCACCCCGGCCGGCTTGTTTCAGCCTCACTTTTTTCCGTTTAATGTCGTAGAAGCTGAAATTCAGCATCCCGATCAGAGAGTGCTCAGCAGCTGTTCCCGAGGAGACGACGGAAACGTTGTATTTATCTTTTTCGTTTTCGGGATCGGCAAGCATCTCGTGTAACTCTTCGGCCAGCACATGGCTATCCGAGGGGAGATCGCCGGCTTCATAGAATTCGATCACTTCGCGTGCTTCATCGAAGAGGATCAGGATCTCCTCGTTGGCTTTTCCCTGAAGTTCCAGGGCGTCAAACCCGCAGAATTTGAGGAAAGGTCCGAAAAATCCACCAACGTTGGAGTCGACGACGATGTTGGTTTGGGGACTGATGGCGCAGCAGATGGCTTTTCCCGAACCTGAGTACTGGGTGATACCACAGCAGGGGCCTCCTGAGATTACGATCTCATTCTCGGGATCATCCCACTTCGTGTTGGGGGTTGTGGCATCCCACAGCAGGCGAAGGTCAAATCCCTTGCCTCCGATGAATTTCTCTTTCATTTCATGGGAAACGGGTTTCTCCTTCACCTCAAGATCGCTCACGTTGATATATACCGTGCGGTTGTTGTACCCCTTGTCAATCGGAGCCCAGGTATACTTGTACTGGTTGAGCAGCTTGTGTGTGTTCTTGAATTCGTCGAAGTTCATAGGAGGATTCTTTTTTGGTTTCAGGCAAAATTAGGAAAAATACGGAGGGTTAAAAGTAGAATATCAAAAAGTTCGATATGTTTTTTTAAGCATATCGGGAGTAGATGCAGGATTTTTTTATATTTGCATGGAACGCCCCCAAACCCCCTGAAGGGGGCTTTCTCCGCTTCGCGGGTACCCCCCAACCCCCTAAAGGGGGAGAAAATCCCCTTCGGGGAAGTAAGTCCCCTTCAGGGGATTTAGGGGCAAACAGGGGATTTAGGGGCAAACCCATAACTATGACCTTCGACCAGATCAAATCGGTCCTCTCGAATAAAACCGTCGGCATCGCCGGGTGCGGAGGATTGGGTTCTAACTGCTCCGTAGCGCTGGCACGGGTGGGAGTGGGAAGGCTGGTGATTGTTGATTTCGATGTGGTTTGTGAAGGGAATCTAAACCGGCAGTATTTTTTCAGAGATCAGGTTGGAGAGAAGAAGACGACTGCACTGAAAGAAAACATTCGTCGGATCGATCCGTCGATTCTGGTGGAGGCGGTGGAGATGAGACTCTCGCCAGCGAATGTCGCGGCGGTATTTTCGTCGTGTGATGTGGTGGTGGAGGCGTTTGATCTGGCAGATCAGAAGGAGATGCTGATTGAAACGATGCTGAGATTTTTTCCCATGAAGCCTCTTGTGGTGGGACTGGGCATGGCAGGATGGGGGAAGAGTGAATTGATCCATCTGCGGAAGTCGGATAATCTGTATATCTGCGGGGATGAGGTTTCAGAGATCAGTGATGAATTACCGCCTCTGGCGCCCCGTGTTGGGATGGTTGCGAATATGCAGGCGAATATGGTGCTTGAAATTTTGTTAGGAATTAGCGATTAGGTGTTGTATAGCATGACATATTTGACACTTTTTAACGACTGTTAAGAATCTTGAGGTGCTTTAGCACCTCCCCCCTGCAGGGGGCCTTAACGGTTGATTTCATAGCATAAGTTCTTTGACATTTTGGAAAGAAGTTATTACCAATCTACCGGTGTTCGATAATCAATTATCTGAATGATCTCATTGTTTTGTCTTATTACCAGGCATTGATTATCAATATTTACTTCGGCTACTACATAAGAATATTTGAGTTCTTCTTTGACCTTAAATGATTCTGTTGGAAGTTGAAGTAGTAGATTGCTCCTGATGAACCTTATAAAATAGGCACATCCTGTCTCCAGAGGAATCCTTTTCTGGAGATGTGTATCTCCTTGGTATAAAATTGGAGAAGGCATTGCCTTGTCGATTTCATTAGGCGTCTTATGACTTTGAGAGCTGTAACGATGGTTAGCATTATGAAAAACGACAAACTTAGTTGATGCTTCAGAAAGCTGAATAAAATTAGCAAAGCTCTGACTCCTAAAAAATCGTTTTTCATAGGTGTCATTGAATTTTTCAATCATACCATTGCGCCATGGCTCTTTAATTGGGATAAACACAGGAGCTACTCCTTGACTTAGGGCAAATCTTACTACAGAACCAAAACTCCTTGGGTAACGGTTACTCCCACGAAATGCCAACTCATTATCCATTTGCAACGCATCTGGCATTCCATGGGTACGCCAATAGTCAACAACGACTGTGAGGATCTCAGAAGATGATTTTACTCGTATCGGCTTAAAATAGCAATTGTGACTAATGGTATCTATAATATTCACGCTGTAAAACCGTCCGTCTCCTTTGATATAACGAGGCCCAACAAGATCCATTTGGTGTGCATGAATAAATAACTCCGGGTAGTCTTTGGCTTGCTTGCGCTTAGGAGATTGTTTATTCAATCCATGCCTGGCAATGATACGGTTGATCGTCCAAACAGGAGGTGGTTGTACCCCACGCTTGTTAAGCTCATATTGGATGGCAATCGCACCCGTTTGGGCAAAGTGTTGATCCTCAAGAGCCTGTCGCACTAGCAATACTTGTCGTTCCTCGAGATCATTAATCTTGGTCGGTTTAATCAGAGGAGCAGTTGAATACCCTAAATACCAGGAATCTTCATCACTACGATTGTGATATCGATCCAACCAGTTATAAAACCATTGGCGTGATTTATGCAAAGATTTTACAATGGAAGTAATCTTTTCACCTGACTCATACCTGAGAATTGCTTCTTTCCGCTTCTCGTACTCATTCATGTTTTATTTGAATAGTACGAGATTTAACTATGTCAAAGAACGATACTTATATGAAAAGTGTCAAATATCTTGTGCTACGATTTAAAGTGTCAACTATGTTATGCTATTTATCAATTAGGGATTAGGGATTAGGGATTAGGGATTAGGGATTAGGGGTTAGGGGTTAGGGGTTAGCATTAGGGATCAATTGCCGTCGGCTTTAGCCGACGGGCAGGGGGCCTCAATATTTATTGGGCTTTAGCCCCAAACTTTTGGACTAAAGTCCTGAAAATTCAAAGGATCCTCGAGTACCGTCAGTTAAAACTGACGGCAACTGAAACTACAAAGGATATTGTCCCGCAACAAGAAACAAGAAATAAGAAATAAGAAACAAGAAATAAGAATTGCGATGCAATCACGAGCACCAATGAAATATCCATACAAACGCCGTTCATGCCAACCGTAAATGATAATAATGGATATTCCGTGTGACCATTACAATCAAAATTATTAACAGATGAAATAAATAATAAAGCGAGTAAACCCTCAACCAACACCATGAAGATTAATTTAAATAACAGGCCGGAGGAATTGGAAGGGGATCGGCTGTTGGTTCCCGAATTGCTGAAGGCAAAGAATTTCACTTTTAAGATGTTGATTATCAAAATAAATGGGAAGCTTATAGGGAAACAGGATTACGCAACAACTGCGGTAGTTGAGGGAGACGACGTGCAGGTTGTGCATTTGATTTCGGGAGGATAAAAGGAATATGTGGGTAAGAAGGTAAGAAGGTAAGAAGGTAAGAAGGTATGAGAATATAATTGGCTTATGGCTAATCCCTAATCGCTAATCCCTAATCGCTAATCCCTAATCCCTAATCCCTAAAACATGATTTTTGTTTTTATCTTGTATCTCGCCGCCACGATGGGAATTGCCTGGTGGTATTCCCGCGGGGCGAAGACCAATGAGGAGTTTGTCATCGGCGGACATAAGTTCGGGGGAACTGCCCTGGCATTGTCGGAGCGTGCTACCGGCGAATCGGCCTGGCTGCTTCTCGGACTTACCGGTCATGCTTACGCCGAAGGGATTGGCGCCATCTGGGTCGCGCTGGGCTGTGTGATCGGGATCCTCTTTATCTGGCAGGTGATGGCCAAGCGACTTCGCCGGGAGACGGAGAGGACAGGAGCTATGACAGTTTCGGGTTTGATTGCCCGAAAATTCCCCGGAGCAGAGAAAAATATCAGTATCCTCTCTGCCCTGATCATCATCTTTTTCTTTCTCTTTTACATTGCTGCCCAGTTTAGCGGTGCCGGCAAAGTTCTGCAGAAAACCTTCGGCATGGATCCGGTCTGGGGTGTGATCATCGGCTCGGTGGTGGTGATCACCTATTGCATGATGGGAGGGTTTATCGCGGTGGTGGTTACGGATGTGTTTCAGGCAATTCTGATGATAATCACCCTGGTGGTTTTCCCAATCATTGCTCTCTTTATTGCCGAATCCTACGACATCCTGATTATTCAAAGCCTTGAAGAAGCCAGCCCGGTTTACCTCTCTCTTACAGAAGGGAAGACAGGTCTTGCTGCGGTGCTCTTTATCCTGAGCGGTTTAAGCTGGGCCTTTGGGTATACCGGGCAACCGCAATTGCTCACGCGGATGATGGCGATACGGCATGACCGGGATGTAAGAAAAGCGAAATGGGTTGCAACTACCTGGACGATTTTTGCTTATGCGGGAGCCATTCTGATCGGCCTCTTCGGGATCGCCTTTGTCCAGCACGGCTACCTTGGACATGAGGAGGCAAAGCTGGCTTCCGATTCGGAGAAAATTCTCCCGGTGATGGTGCTCACACTGGTTCATCCAATCCTTGCCGGCTTCCTGCTTTCGGGTGTGATCTCAGCCATGATGTCGACGGCTGCTACTGAACTTACCGTGTCCTCCTCATCCATCGGAGAAGATATCGTGGGAAAACTCAGGCGCGTGCTGATGAACAACAGGCAGAAACTGCTGTTGAACAAACTGCTGACGCTGGGTATTGGTATTGCCGCATTCCTGCTGGCCATTACTCTCACCGATACGGTTTACAGTTTGGTTTCTTATGCCTGGTCGGGAATCGGGTCGAGTTTTGGTCCTGCGATGCTGCTGATCCTATTCTGGAAGCGCGTTTCACGCGCCGGAGTTTATGCCTCTCTCATTTGCGGAACTACGGGCACGATCATCTGGAAGAACTTCTTTGAAGCCGACACAGGAGTCTCAGAAAGGTTGGCGAGCTTTGTACTGGCATTTGTGATGGCAGTTCTGTTTTCGCTGCTGATGCCGGAGAAGAAAGATTGTGAACGAGTATTATGAAAAAGAGATCCTCCTTGTCTAGTTGGATATACATGGAGAAAAAAGTTACCTGCGGATTATTCTGGCAAATTAAATTACAGAGACTTTATATTATTTGAGATCCTTTGACCTGTGAGAACCAGGATTATTTCTGATATCTCCTTGATATTCCGTCACTCCATCCAGCCAGTGAATGAGGTTAAGTGTGAATTGTGCATTCTGGTTTGCGTAGGGGGAGTTGAAACCCACAGCAATCGTGTCGTTGACAATCAGGGCGGTAAACATATCGGCTTCACCGAAAACAGCTACTTTTCCCTTGCCAAAGCTGCGGATAGCTCCCTGGTGGTATCTTCCAAGGTTTTCCCATGGTGTCCAGTTGTAGAAGATCCAGGCTGTGTCGGGCTGCAAGGTTAACCCGTCCAAAAAACTCAGAACGGGTGTGGCAAGGTCGGGGACATAGATGGCAGAACCTGTAAATGTTGCGACCCTCTTTACCTGCTCATACTCTTTGATCCCAGCAGTAATGGGTGATGGTGGAAGCATTCCCGAATCGGCTGCAAACACCATGGGAGGCCACGATTCCTCAACGAAAAATGCAAAGCCGTTAATGAATTCGAACCCAAAAGCTTTTCCCAACTTTGATGCCGCACCGGCAAAGGGCATGTGATCGGCAATTAACAAAAGACTACCACCGTTTTTTACCCAATCCTTAATAATCTGGATTTCCTCTTTTGAGAAGGGAGAGGGAGTAGGAAGGACCCAGTTTCCCAGGTTTGACACATCGAGTGCATTGGCGATCACCAGGATACCGCATGATTGAAGCAGCTCAGGTTTAAGGATTGGAGTTATGAGCGGAAGAACACGGTACCCATCCTGTTTCAGCAGTTTTCCGAAGGCAAAAAACCGGCCATGCATGGTATGGGCATTGTTGTGTGCTTCATCAATCAGTATCAGCGGACCGGAGGCGGTTTGATAGGCGGATTGCCTGATGGGAAACAGAAAAGAGGTATCGCAAATCTCCTGTGCCAAGAGGAATTGACCAAGGAACAGGGTCAAGGCAATTGAAAGCAGAGGATTTTTGATCATGTCGTATTTTCTTGACGATTCGATGTTAAAAATACTAACTTATTTCAGGTATCCGGATCACCGGTACCATTGCTA
>Ga0351833_1116_pt1 | contig 13655 bp, 13 predicted proteins | sample BONcelHFGM3001C5_FD_206751 | JGI IMG/M metagenome (GOLD analysis project Ga0351833, IMG submission 206751) | Enriched cells from coal bed in the Powder River Basin, Montana, United States - BONCAT cells FGM rep1 HSBNCT.FGM.300.1.C5 ...
ATTACCGGCCAGATGAGAAGCAGGGAACAAGATGCCATATCCAGGGAAAAGGAGATTGAAACCCTTTACAGGGCAAGTCTTGCAATCAACTCGTATGTTGATATGAGCGATGCCAAGAATGTCATTCTGGAGCAGATAACCGACAGGGTGGAAGTGTCGGGATGTGCAGTGTTGGTGCTGGCAGAAAATGAACCTGCCGAAGACCTGGTCATCGACATCTCTTCCGGTGAGCCCCCTGACCCGGCGGACGAAAATCTGAAGAAGATCGCCCTTTGGGCAATTAAGAACGCCAAGAGCGTGGGGCTTCGCAGGCCAGACTGGCCGGAAGACAGAAACAACCCTGTAATTCCCATCTCGGTAGATTATGAAGAAATAATTCCCGGTGCTAAAAGCAGAAACGACATCTTTATACCCCTGTTGTCGAAAGACGTGGCATTGGGTCTTTTGTACGTCTCAAGAATGAGCCCCTGCAGGATGGATTATTCTTCCTGCAGGTTTCTGGCGGCATTTAGCGGCATCCTGGGCATCCTTCTGGAGCGCCAGAGGCTGATGGCCGGGATGGTTCAGGCTGGGGCCCTGCAGGAAAGCGAGCACCTCAAGTCGGTGCTTCTCTCATCAATCTCGCACAACCTCAAGAATCCCCTGGTTTCGCTGAAGGCCACCCTCAGCAGTCTTCTGCAGGAAGACGTGGAATGGAAGCCCGGAACCGTGATGGAGCATCTCACCTGCGCCTCCGAGGAAGTGGAAAGGCTGAACAGGAATATTGAAAGCCTCTTGAGTATATCAAGGCTGGAATCGGGAACGTGGAAGCCGAGAAAGGACTGGTCTGACATAAGGGAGATTGCAGGCAGGGAGATAAGCCTGTTTCCCGAGAAAGACAGGGTCAGGGTCAGACTGGAAGCCCCGGAGGATTTCCCCATGGTATTTGTTGATCCAATCCAGATATCCCAGGTGATAAGGCACCTGGTGGAAAATGCCCTTCGTTTTTCCCCAAAAGAAGAGCCGGTATTAATCGGTGTGGACTGGGACAGTCAACACGTAAAATTCCACGTGGAAGACCGCGGGCCGGGAGTGCCGGAAAAGGACAGGGAAACAGTCTTCAACCTCTTTTACACCGGCAGCAGCACCGGCGAGGGGACTGGCCTGGGCCTGGCCATCTGCAGGGAAATCGTGGAGGCACACCAGGGACGAATCTGGGTAGATTCATCACCCGGAGGCGGGGCAGGATTTTTCGTGGAAATACCCAGGGAACATTCAGCAGGCAAAGAGGCGGTAAAATGAAGAGCCAGGGGAATGAAAAAATCCTGATTGTGGATGACGACAGGCAGATCCAGCGGGCACTCAGGCTGGCCATCTCGGCAAGAAATTACGGCGTGCTGCTGGCATCCGACGGCGAAGAAGCCCTCGACCTGGCAGCCTCAGAAAATCCCGACCTGATCATTCTTGACCTGACCCTTCCCAGAAAGAGCGGTATTGAAGTCTGCAAAGAGATCCGGGAGTGGTCAAAGGTGCCCATCATTGTTCTCTCCATAAGGGACAGGGAGGAAGACAAGATTTCAGCCCTCGACCTGGGTGCCGACGATTACATCACGAAGCCTTTCAACACGGGAGAGCTCCTGGCCAGAATCCGGGCTCACCTGCGACGTTCTGAGCGTACAGCCCCTGAAATGCTTGAATATGAATATGACGGCCTCAAGATAGACCTGGCCAGGCACCTGGCAACCCTTGACGGCAACGAAATAAAGCTCACCAAGACCGAGTTCGACATCCTGTCATACCTTGTCAAAAATTCCGGCAGGGTCATCACATACAACCTGCTCATATCAAAGGTGAGAGGCCCTGAGTACGAAGGTGACACCCAGATGCTGCGGGTTCACGTAGGCAACCTCAGAAAGAAGATCGAGCGGGATCACAACCATCCCCGGCTTATAATAACCGAGCCCGGGGTAGGTTACCGCTTCGCCCCGATTCTTTGACATTCTTAACAAAATCTTTATAACTCCACCCTCCTCCTTTATTTTTTCTTTATCTCCCTCTGCTACAATATTTGCATGAAGTGTGCATATTGCTACCTTGGCATGCAAAGGGAGTGAAATTGATGGACGCAGTATTTCTTCTTACAATAGCAGCTGTCTTTATCATGCTGGAGATATTCACCGGTTTTGGCAGAAATCTTGAAAGAAAGGAGCCTGCCCGTGATGAGCGCTGATTACCTGATATGCGGCTTAATCTCATTGGCACTGCTGACATACCTTGTCTATTCCATACTGTATCCTGAGAAGTTTTGAGGGATTAAAATGAGATTTACAGATTTCCATCAATTGGCGTTTTATCTCCTGGTGCTTGCCGGGGCAGCCGTGCCTCTGGGATTGCATATGGCCAGGGTATTCAAAGGGGAGAGGACTTTCCTGGACTCAGTGATGAAGCCGTTGGAGGGCATGTTTTACCGCTTCATACACATCGAGGCGGGGGCAGAGATGCGCTGGACTCAATACAGCCACGCCCTGCTGGCCTTCAACCTGGCGGGGGCGGCATTTCTCTACCTGCTGATGAGGCTCCAGGCCCTTCTGCCCCTGAATCACCCCGGCCTTTCTGGCGCTGCCCCGGATCTTACTTTTAACACCGCCGTAAGCTTCATGACCAACACCAACTGGCAGGCCTATGGAGGCGAGACGACCCTGTCGCATTTTGTCCAGATGTTGGGAATGACGGTTCAGAATTTCCTTTCGGCCGCCACCGGGATAGCCGTGGCAATGGCCCTGATGCGCGGTTTTAAAAGGAATGAATGCAGCACCATCGGAAACTTCTGGTTTGACGTTACAAGAGCCTTGACTTTCGTTCTGCTGCCCCTGTCCATCATTTTTGCCATCTTCCTGGTAAGCCAGGGCGTTCCCCAGAACCTGAGCCCCCACGCGGAGATTTCAACCCTTGAGGGCGGCCGGCAGCTCATAGCCCAGGGGCCGGTGGCATCCCAGGAGGCCATAAAGATAATCGGCACTAACGGCGGCGGCTTCTTTAACGTAAACTCGGCGCATCCTTACGAGAACCCCAATGCCCTCTCAAATTTCTTCCATTTGTTTTTCATCTTTCTAATTCCAGCAGCTCTCTGTGTTACTTTCGGCCGCATGATGAAAGACTGGAGGCACGGGCTCGTTCTGCTGGCGGCAATGCTGATCCTGTTCATAGCCGGGTACGCATTGACGTGCCACTTTGAAAACAGCGGGAACACCATGATTAACCAGGCAATGGGCGGAAGGAGCCTTCCCAACATGGAAGGAAAGGAAGTCCGGTTCGGCATAACGGCATCGTCCCTTTACGGCGTAATTACAACTGCTGCATCCTGCGGGGCGGTAAACTCGATGCACGACAGCTACACTCCCCTGGGGGGCATGATCCTGCTTCTCAACATTGTAATTGGTGAAGTGATATTTGGAGGTGTCGGTGCCGGATTTTACGGGATAATCCTGTTTGCCATTCTCACCGTTTTTATTGCGGGGCTTATGGTGGGGAGAACCCCCGAATACCTGGGAAAGAAGATAGGAGCCTTTGAGATCAAAATGGTGATGATTGCCGTGCTTACGGCTCCTGCTGTCATCCTTGTTTTCACTGCCATCAGTGTTCTTATTCCAGCAGGAAAGGCGGGCATCACAAACCCGGGGCCTCACGGCCTCACCCAGGTACTTTACGCTTTCTCCTCTCCTGCAAACAACAATGGCTCTGCATTTGCAGGAATTCAATGCAATTCTCATTTTTACAACGTCCTTACCGGCCTGGCCATGCTTATGGGGCGGTTTCTGGTCATAATACCGGTGCTGGCAATTGCAGGCTCGATGGCAATGAAGAGATCCATACCCCTCTCCAGGGGGACTTTCCCCACCACCGGCCCCTTATTTGCGGCATTACTGGTCTTTGTAATACTGATGGTGGGCGCCCTCACTTTCTTTCCTGTCCTGTCCCTGGGCCCGGTAATAGAGCACCTGCAGATGCAGGGCGGAACCTGGCATTAACGCCGGAGCGAGGTGTCCCCCATCACTGGATTGGGCTGAATTTCCTGAAAGGTGGAGATTGGAAATGATTGAGCTATTGAAAGCTTCCCGGCAAAGCAAGGCAGAGCCTGGCAGGAAGAGAGCAATCAGCGTGCTGGAGCCGGCAATAATCAAGAGGGCGGCCATTGATTCCTTTGCCAAGCTCGATCCCCGCTGGATGGTTAAAAACCCCGTGATGTTCATTGTGGAGATAGGGAGCCTTCTGACCACTTACCAGCTCTTGAAAAGCATTGCCAGCGGGAATACGGGTGAAGCACTGTTCGTCGGCCAGGTTACCCTGTGGCTGTGGTTTACCGTCCTTTTTGCCAATTTTGCGGAAGCCATGGCCGAGGGAAGAGGCAAGGCCCAGGCAGACTCCCTGAAGAAGACAAGGACCGATACATGGGCCAGCAAAAAGACCCCGGCCGGCATTGAAAAAGTTTTGGCTGCCGACTTGAGAAAAGACGATCTTTGCGTCTGCGAGGCGGGAGACGTGATTCCCGGGGACGGCGAGGTGATAGAGGGAATTGCAAGCGTGGATGAGAGCGTGATAACCGGCGAGAGCGCCCCGGTGATAAGAGAAAGCGGCGGGGACAGAAGCGCGGTAACCGGGGGCACCAAGGTTCTGAGCGACAGGATAGTGGTGAGGATCACTTCAAACCCTGGGGAAACCTTCATTGACCGAATGATTCACCTGGTGGAGAGTGCCAGCAGGCAGAAGACTCCCAACGAGATAGCCCTGGGGATTCTCCTTTCAGGACTGACCATAATCTTTCTGCTGGTGGCGGCAACCCTTCAGCCATTTGCCCTGTATTCGTCCACCAGCATCAGCATAACGTCCCTGATTGCCCTGCTGGTCTGCCTTATTCCCACCACCATCGGGGGGCTTCTATCTGCCATTGGCATAGCGGGAATCGACCGGGTGATGCAGCATAACGTCATGGCCATGAGCGGCAGGTCGGTTGAGGCATCGGGGGACATAAACACCCTGCTTCTGGACAAGACCGGCACCATAACCCTGGGAAACAGGCAGGCGGTGGAGTTCATTCCCCTGCCCGGCATCGAGGAAAACAGGCTTGCCGAGGCAGCCCAGCTGTCGTCCCTGTCCGACGAGACTCCCGAGGGGAGATCGATTGTCGTGCTGGCAAAGCGTAAATATGGGCTGCGTGGGGTTGACATGTCGGGGCAGGATGTGCAGTTCATCCCATTTTCCGCCAATACCAGGATAAGCGGCATCAATACAGGAAGACGAGCCATTCGCAAGGGCGCATCAGAGGCAATAATCGATTACGTAAAATCCAGAAAAGGGGAAATTCCCCCATCACTGAAGCCTGTTGTAATACGTATTGCCGACGCTGGAGGCACCCCCCTGGTGGTGTCAGAAAACAGCGAGGTCCTGGGGGTAATCTACCTGAAAGACGTGGTGAAGGGAGGCATAAGGGAAAGATTTGAGAGGCTGAGGAGCATGGGAATAAAGACGGTAATGATTACCGGAGACAACCCCCTTACTGCCAAGACCATAGCCCAGGAAGCAGGGGTTGACGATTTTCTTGCCGAGGCTACACCCGAGAGCAAGATGAGGCTGATACGCCAGGAGCAGGCAAAGGGCAACATGGTGGCCATGGCAGGCGACGGCACAAACGACGCCCCGGCACTGGCCCAGGCAGATGTGGGCCTGGCCATGCACTCGGGAACCATGGCGGCCAAAGAGGCTGGCAATATGATTGACCTGGAGAGCAACCCCACAAAGCTGATAGAGATTGTCGAAATTGGCAAGCAGATTCTGATGACCAGAGGAGCCCTTACGACCTTTTCAATAGCCAATGACCTGGCCAAGTATTTTGCCATACTGCCGGCCATATTTGCATCTGCCTACCCGCAGTTGCGCTCTCTTGACATAATGCACCTGCACAGCTACAGCTCGGCTATCCTGTCGGCTGTCATCTTCAATGCCCTGGTAATTGTGGCCCTCATCCCCGTTGCGCTGAAGGGAGTTTCATATCACAGTGTCAGCGCCGAGACGCTGCTGGCCAGAAACCTGGTGATTTTCGGCGCAGGCGGGGTAATAATCCCGTTTATTGGCATCAAGCTGATAGATATGGCCATTGTAGCCATGGGGTTTATCCGGTAAGCCGGGGCGGGGGTGTCCTTCACAGGTTACAAAGGGAGGCTGAAAACATGCAAAACGAAATTAAGAATGCATTCAGGGCGGTGGCCCTTTTCACCGTGCTCTTTGGGATCATTTATCCCATCTTCATACTGGCCCTGGGGCAGGTGGTTTTCCCTGTCCAGTCCAATGGAAGCATAGTGGAGATTGATGGCAGGAAGGTCGGGGCAAGACCGATTGGCCAGGAATTTACAAGACCGGAGTATTTTCACCCCCGCCCTTCCCGTGCCGGGGATGAAGGCTATGACGCTCTCAGCTCGTCGGCGTCGAACCTGGGGCCGACCAACAGGAAGCTTCTGGAGGCAGTCAATTCAAATGCTGAAAGGATCCTCGAAGAGAATCCCGGCCTGGATATAAGCGGTGTGCCTGTCGATGCCGTTACTTCCTCGGCGTCGGGGCTTGATCCCCACATCAGCCCTGAAAATGCAGAGATGCAGGCCCATAGGGTGGCAAAGGCACGGGGAATCAGCATGGATGCTGTCCGGAGCCTGATTGGGAAGCACACGGAAAGGCCGCCGGGGGTGATTCCCGGGGATCCTGCCGTGAACGTTCTTCTGCTGAACATGGATCTGGATCGGTATCAAAATGGTGGACGGCATGATGAACCTGAACGATAATATGAGTGAATCCCGGGGAAAGCTCAAGATTTTCCTTGGCGCTGCCGCGGGAGTGGGCAAGACTTATGCCATGCTTTCAGAGGCCCAAAGAAGAAAGAGCCGGGGCGAAGACTTGGTCATCGGCATCGTCCTTACCCATGGACGGGCTGAAACGGCAAAGCTGGCCCAGGGGCTTGAGTGTGTGCCCATGCAGAAAATCAGTTACAGGGAACAAACTTTCGAAGAAATGGATGTTGATGCCGTTCTGGCGAGGCATCCAAAGATGGTTCTGGTTGATGAGCTTGCCCATACCAACGTGCCGGGAGCCAGGCATCCAAAGCGCTGGCAGAGCGTGCTGGAGATCCTGGACAAAGGAATCGATGTCTTGTCCACACTGAACATACAGCACCTGGAAAGCCTGAACGACAAGATATTTGACCTCACAGGGGTCAGCGTAAAGGAGACGATTCCCGACAGCGTCCTGGGAATGGCCGACGAGGCTGTGCTGGTGGACGTTTCGGCGGAGACCCTGATTGACAGACTGAAGAGCGGCCAAATATACAGCCAGGACAAGATTCAAAAAGCCCTGGAAAACTTCTTCCGCCCGGAAAATATTGAAGGTCTGCGGGGAATTGCCTTTCGCCTGGCAGCAGACGATGTATATAAGAAATTGCAGGAGACTTTCCAGAAGAAATTTTCCGGGTTTCAGGCAAACGAGCGGACTGTTGTTTTTATTAGGCCGGAGAAAGATTTTATCAAGCTGATCAGAAAGGCCTACAGCTTTGCCCAGAAGCTCCTGTCCGACTTCTGGGTGGTGTTTATTCAATACCCGGGAAGAGTGTTAAATGATGAGGAGAGAAAAAACCTGGAAGAATTTGAGCTTATGGCCAGAAATTTCGGGGGAAACTTTGAAGTGCTGGAAAACGAGTCTTTGCCCGACGGAATGGCTGAATTCATTGGGAAAAATGCCATCTCATACGCAATTATCGGCCAGCCGAAAAAATTCCGCCTCGATTCCATTCTGAAAGGCTCTCTTTTAAGCCGCCTGCTGAATAAGACGGGAAGAGCCGATATCATCGTTATTGCAGATTTCAAAAGCTGAGCAGGCTCCCTGTATCCCTCCTGTAAAAAGGGCCGGGCATGATTCCGGCATCGATCAGCAGGACTTCTTGCCGGTCATTTCGTCAATATCGATTCTGACTATCAGGAGATTGTCCAGGGAGATACCTGTAAAATCGTAACTTTTACCCGAGTAATGCTTCATGAGGGCGGCAAGCCCTCTCTTCTTTTCTTCCGGGTCTTCCACCGGGAAGGCCCTTCCCCACCCTATCACGCTCTGGTATTTCATCCCCCACGAGCATGCATTCTCAGATGGGCGGATCTCCACCCCTGCGTCCGCCTGGAAGCATACCCGGTTGTTCTCCCGCAGGATGTCCGTCTTCTTTCCCTGCCGTGCCGAATGAAAATAGATGCAGCCGTCCTGGTATGCAAAATTCAGGGGCACCACATAAGGCTCGCCACCGCTGCACATGGCCAGCCTCATCACCATGGCCCTGCCGAGGATATCCTCAATTTCCAATTTATCCGTGATCTCCCTGTCTTTCCTTCTCACTGCCCCTCCATAATTGTCATTGCCCATATTCCCCCATCCTTGTTTTCTGCCGGCTCCGGATATTCCTTTTGGTGGATGTCCTTGAGCCTGCCCTGTCAAAATGGCCGGCAGATGTTAAAAATTATTTAACAAACAGGCGCTTTGACTTGGGGAGATAATAATATATAATAGATTGTAAGGGCCGGGGTGCGGGTCTTCAGGTTTAATTATGCAGATTGCCCGCCTCAAATGGCACAAATTGTTCGGGAGGCTTCAATATGGACGCTGGCAGCAATTACCTCATCTACTCTTCCCCCACGACCCCCCAGCAGGAAACAGGAGCCGCCGGCGGCACGAAGACCTATCCCCTGACTGCCGGGACGTGGCAGAAGGAGATGCTGGACTTCGCCCGGCTTTACGACAACAAGGCTGCAACATTCACCTCCTCCCTGGGAGGCGAAAAGACGGCAATTGATACCGGCAAGCCAGCCGCAGAAACAGGGGCAGTTAAGGATGCCGGGCTGCAGAAGACATATACGAGGCCGGCCTGCGTGGAGGTGGCCATCGACCCCTCCGAGGCGGTTTCCAGGGAAGAAGAGGCCCGTGCCATTGAATCCAGGAATGGCGAAGTATTGAAGCAGGGCATGATATTGAAGGCAGACCATTTCCCCGACATTCACCAGCTCAACCCCAAGGATCCCCACGTGGAGGGAGCCCCCAACTATCGAAAGGTTGAAGGGGAGCCGATTCACGGCACGTCCCAGCCCACGGTTGAAGGCATCAAGAACGTGCTGAAGGAAGCGGGAGCGGATCCCGCCTCGGGTGCCGGCAAAAAAGCCGTATGGACCGACCTGCGGGAAGAGCCGGTGGTTTACGTCAACGGCCAGCCCTTCAACATGAGGAGTTCTGACAAGCCATACAGCAACCTGGATCAGTCGGGGATGAGCGCCAAGGATATTGAGAAGCAGGAAGAGCAGCTGAAGAAGGAGATATTGGCGGAAGCGGCCAAAAACGGCGGCTACATAGTGGTGCAGGAAGAAGTAAAGGAATGGAGCCAGGAGACGGGCAAGCTGGAGTGCAAAACGGTGCCCAGGAAGATAAAGGTTGACCAGGAGAGCGTCAAGACCACAAAAGACGTTTTTGACGGCCTGAAGAAGGAAGGCTACAACGTGGATTTTGCCCGGGTCCCCGTTACCGACGAGAAATCCCCCGAGCCCAGGGATTTTGACGCCATAAGGGAGCGGGTGGAGGCCAATCCCGGCGGCGAGTTCATTTTCAACTGCCACCAGGGCAAGGGCAGAACCACTACCGCCATGGTTGTGGCCAGCCTCATTCACCAGTCAAAGGACAAAACGAAAGCCGGGCAGGACATCCTGAAAAACAAGGCCCTGCGGGAAGACATCAAAGAGGTGGGAAACCATAACACCAGCCAATACAGGCAGATTCTGAAAACCATAAAGGGCCTGGCAGGCGGCCTTAAGAGCTCTGAATCCAAATCAAAAAGCAAGGAAGAGGCAGATGCGGTAATCGACAGGGAGGCCGACCTGCAGAACCTGCGTACCACCGTGGAAGACGCCGCAAAGAAGGCGGAATCGGCGACGGACGTCAAAAAGAAAGCGGAATACGAAGCCAGGGCCAGAGATTACCAGGAGCGCTATCAGCTGATAATAGACTTCAACGAATACTTAAAAGAGCAATCCCCCGGTTTCAAGGTTTCTTTCGAAGACTGGCAGAAGAACAAGCCGGAAAAGAACGCCGATGCGGGATCGAATAAAGCCGCCGCAGCCTGAGATGAGGGAGAATAATTCACATAATGACCCGGAAAGCCCCTCCCCTGTTGACTTTCTTCTCAGCTGGAAGGAGAGCATCGACCAGGCTGAAGAGAAAGACAGGGACGAGATTGTCTTGACGGGGGAAGAGATGGCCTCGCCCCGGAACGTTGAGGCAAAGGGGGAGGCAGGGGAGCGTTATTCTTCGCCGATGCAGGGGGATCCCTCCCGGGCCGGGGCTGACAGCATCCAGCTTGAAGAGCAGGCCGCCCCGATGACTTCTGACGAGATTTTCCAATGGACAGAAGAGCGGAACAGGGAGATTGAAGAAGCCCTGGGCAGCGCCTCCACCGTGCAGGTGCCCGTCATCCACGGCCAGATTGACCGCCTGAGAGCGGCCCTGGAAGAGGGACTAACCCCGGATGCCGGGGCAGAAGCCATCCTGGACGAGGCAGACCGATACCTGCAAAAGCAGGTGAAGAGCTGGTCGGGCAGGATACCCATTGCCCACGAAGCCGTCATTGCAGCCCGCTCCCTTATTATTGACGCCCTCGGCATCTACCAGGAGTCGGCGGGGCTTCTGCGGCAATATCTTTCCTCACGGGATCGCACCCACCTGGAGCTTTCCCGCAGGCTTGCCGACCAGGGAGCCTCATTCCTCATCAGCGCCAGGATTCAGCTGGAGGGGGCAAGGGTGGAGCCGCCCCAAAGAGATGAAGGGGAAGGCTGATCACTCCCACATCTTCCACGACCTGTCATAATATTGCAGCAGCTTGTGGGTGTCCAGGGAATTTATCTCCGTTTCCACCTCCTGCTCGTCCCGGCCAAACTCAAACAGAAACGCCGCCTTTCCACTGTTGAGGAACCGGGTGGGCACATCCACGTCAATCCTTGAGGGGTCTATCTTCCCGCTGGATGCCAGGGTGAAGCCCCAGTCGCCCATGGAGGGCACGTAAGTGTGATAAGGCATCACTTCCAGGCCGGCGCTCTCCACAGTGCGGACGATGCACCAGTATGCCTCCCTGGCAAAGTAGGGGGACGTGGACTGGACCGCTATCATGCCGCCCCTGGAGAGGTGGTTTTTGAGAATCAGGTAAAAGCTCTTGGTGTAGAGCTTGGAAAGACTCTCGTTGTTAGGGTCGGGCAGATCCACGATGATTACGTCAAACCGCTCCCTGGAATTTTCCATGTATGTGAAGGCGTCCTGGATAACCACGTTCATCCGGGGCGCTTCCAGGGATCCACCGTTCAGCTCCTTTATAAAGGCGTTTGTCCTGCAAAGCTCCACCATGTCGGCGTCGATGTCAACGAGGGTAACCCTCTTCACGCCGGGATACTTCAACACCTCCCGGGCTGCCAGGCCGTCGCCCCCGCCCAGTATGGCCACTTCATCCTTGCGGGCGGCAAGGGACATGGCCGGGTGAACCAGACATTCGTGATAGCGGTATTCATCCCAGGAAGAGAACTGCAGGTTGCCGTCAAGGAAGAGGCGCACGTCGTCCTTGTAGCGGGACAGGACAATCCTCTGATACTTGGTGTTTTTTGTCAGCACCACTTCGTCATCGTAAAGCCTGGCCTCAAAAAAGCTGACCAGACGGTTGGACTGAAAGAGGCCAACGGATAGGATCAGCGTTGCCAGGGCCGACAGGGCAATGAACATTTTTTCTTTCCTGATGATGCCGCTGAATATGGACAGGTTCATAAAGACTATGACCATGTTCAGAAGGCCGTAGAAGAAGGAGGCGTGCATCATTCCCATGTGGGGCAGCACAAAGAGGGGAAAGGCGATGGAGGCAATCAGCGCACCCACGTAGTCGAAAGAAAGCACATCGGCCACGGAAAATTTCAACATCTCGTAATTGCGGAGTATCCTGATGAGTATGGGCACTTCCAGGCCGATGAGGGTGCCCAGGACCAGCAGCAGGGAGTACATCACCAGGGAAAAGGACTGGGTGTAAGAGTATGCGCCAAACAGAATAAATGTGGAAAATCCCCCCACGAAGCCGATAATTATCTCTATTGCCACGAAGCTCTCCACCAGGTTTCCTTCGAACTTGCGGGAGAGGTAAGAGCCGATGCCCATGGCAAAAAGGAAGATGCCGATGGTCAGGGAGTATTGCTGAACGGCATTTCCCAGGAAATATGACGAAACGGTGGCGGCCAGAAGCTCGTAGGATATTCCGCAGACGGAAATTATAAAAGCCGTGGCCAGCAATGCAAAATGCCCCCTCCTGGCGGGGGGCAGAATCAACCTGTCTTCTTCGCCGTGCCGCCCGGTTTCTTCATCCACAGGCACGGCCCGGGCTGTATGATCATTTTCCATTGCAAAACGTCGTTTTCAATAATTCTCCGTCAGGACCTCACTTGCCCGACCCTATGCCCCCGCCGGGGCCGATCCCCCGGTAGGGCCGCCCGCCCTTGTAATGCTTGGATGCCTGGCGGATGTGCTTGCCGGCCTTGGCCAGGGGGGGCAGAAAGGATCCCTGCCAGGAAGACAAAAGGCCGATGACAAACACGCCTGACAGCACAAGGAGAAGAAATTTTCCCCACCAGCCTGACAACACTTGAATCACATCCTTAACGCTTCATCAAATATACACACGGGACAAGCCTCAGTCGTCATCGTCATTCGACCCGTGAGAGAAAACATACAATAGCAGAACGAGGCCGGGATATGCCAGGGTGGAAAGGGTCATCACCCACAGGGGCTTGGGGTCAAAAACCCCTTCCTGCAATACCAATTGCAGGTTTGACACGGTCTTGCCCCCCTCGGGGGTAACTTCCACGTAATAGTCCCCCGGCCCGTCGATAACAAAGTAATAGTTCTTGCTGGTGCTCGACTCCGACCAGCTCCCCTCGCTGTCGTAGCCCGATTCGTGGTAAAAATCGGCGTCAAACTGGGCCAGGGGTTCTTTCTCGGCGTCCATCAGGGTAAATTCCACATACTGGGAGCTGTTGTTGAGGCCGGGCATCCGGGTGTCGATCCTGTAAACGCCTTTTTTGGCCAGCTTGTATGGGCCCATCAGCACGGAATCCTTGTCGGAACGGGATGGCTGGCCGCTGGGATATATGTTGATCCCCACAAAATAACTGACCACGAGGGCAAAGAGCATGATCAGGCCGAATGCCAGGCTCAGCTTGAAGGCCGGCCCTTTCAGCAGGCGGTTTGTGAAAGACTGGAAACCTGTATCCCCGTCCTCGCCGTCTTCCTCCAGGGCCTCAGCCGGGGGCTCTCCCAGGTTGAACGAGCGGTAAATGTCCCTCACCGGGATCTCCTTGCCCAGGAAGAACATTATCTCCTTCTCGCTCCACTCGATGGAGTAAAGGGTCTCCTCCCCCTTCCAGGCGTCCAGGTAAAAGACCGTTTCCCCCACTTCCGCCTTCCAGGTCAGCTCCCCTTCAAAAAACTGTATGATGCACTCGGACTTGTCTTCCACTTCCAGGCGGCTGCCTTCAATATCCAGGTATTCTCCCACGGTGGCGGGGTCAACGGGCGTGGTGGGAGTG
>Ga0351833_1133_pt1 | contig 13652 bp, 9 predicted proteins | sample BONcelHFGM3001C5_FD_206751 | JGI IMG/M metagenome (GOLD analysis project Ga0351833, IMG submission 206751) | Enriched cells from coal bed in the Powder River Basin, Montana, United States - BONCAT cells FGM rep1 HSBNCT.FGM.300.1.C5 ...
GATCTCGGCGCAGGAACATTGTTGTTCGGGACATTCCTCGTCATGTTATACCTGAGCAGTAGGCAAAGCCGGTACATTCTGATGGGCTTATTTCTTGTTGTTTTGGCCGGATTCGTATCGTATTATGTCTCTGAGTTTGTCGCACTTCGGATCGACATCTGGATTGACCCCTGGAGCAGTTCGCAAAGCAGTGGCTATCAAATCGTTCAGTCGTTGATTGCATTTGCGGCAGGTGGCTTATTGGGCACAGGGTTGGGGCATGGCTATGGAGCGGTTTACATTCCGCTCGTACATACGGATTTTGTGTTCGCCTCAATTGGAGAAGAATTAGGGTTCAGCGGGGCCATCGCGCTTCTTGTCATGTATATCGTATTGTTATACCGGGGCATACGGATCGCCATGTTCACGAATCACCCGTTCGACCGGCTGCTCACAACCGGCCTGACGATTGGGATTGTGCTACAAGCCTTGGTTATCATTGCGGGCAACCTTAAAGTCTTGCCTATCACCGGTGTTACGTTGCCTTTTGTGAGTTATGGTGGCAGCTCTCTATTGACCAGTTACATATCTATCGGAATTCTACTCAACGTATCTGCCCGTAGTTCGAGATCATTATCTTCTGGCGCGCCCCTACTCACTGAGATCATCAGAGAAAAAACACTGATGCCTCAGTAAGCAGTCAAGGAAAGTGAAATGTACAAGTATTTTCAGCGTATCTTGGTTATCATGATGTTTGCCTTCCTCGTGCTGATAGCAGCCCTCATCTATTGGCAAATTATCAAATCGTCAGAACTTTTGGCGCGGCCGGATAATCCTCGTCCACACCAGGAAGAGCTTAGAGATCCGCCTAATGAGAAATGAAATCGTCGAGGTATGCTCCTCTTCGCATAGTATATTATTGTTATTCGCAATTTATAATGGCTTTGGTATATATTTTATTATGACTATGCGAAGGATGGGGCGCACCATTTGACAGAACTCCTTTCTTGTGTTATAATAATTGTCACCTATATGATAACTTATAGCTGATTACGGTGAGATTACTACCTAAATCTATTGCCGGCGCAAGGAGGATTTGAGAAATGATCGACAGCGCGAAAGCGAAAGAGCTAAAGAACACTGCACAAAAAATGCGTCTCGAAATCGTGAAAATGATGGGGGCTAACAAACCTCACCATTTTGGAGGTTCCTTATCTGAAGTTGAAATCGTTACCAGCCTTTATTTCTATAAAATGCGATATCACCCTTCTGATCCACAATGGCCCGATCGCGACCGTTTTGTGATGAGCAAGGGGCATTCTGTCCCAGCCCAATACGTCGCCCTTGCCATGAAAGGCGTTTTCCCCTACGAGTATCTTGGTAAGCTAAAAACATTGGGGGCTTGCTTGCAGGGTCACCCTTGCATGAAGACTCCAGGAATCGAAGCCTGCACTGGCTCCCTCGGACAAGGCCTTTCTTACGCGAACGGCATCGCTTTGGGAGCGCGAATTTCAAAACGAAATTTTAGGGTTCATGTCTTGCTTGGGGATGGTGAGTTACAGGAAGGCCAGGTCTGGGAAGCAGCTATGACCTCTTCCGCCCGAAAGTTAGACAACTTGGTAGCGATCATTGACCGAAATCACCTGGAATCACAGGGCAGCACCGAAGACTCGAAACCTCTTGAGCCTCTGCGTCTAAAATGGGAAGCGTTTGGCTGGCACGTTTTAGAAGTAGACGGGCACAATATAGAGCAGGTTTGCGCTGCACTGGATACGGCAGAAACGATCAAAGGCAAACCAACGGCTATTATAGCTGACACAATCAAGGGCAAGGGGGTATCCTTCATCGAAGGTGACTTTCGTTTCCATAACGCTCCTTTGACCAACCAACAATATGAACAGGCTATCAAAGAATTAGAAACCACACTTGAGGGGGAAAACTAAAATGAGCGACAAGAAAATGATACAGACAAGAGATGCTTACGGCGATGCTCTACTGGAACTCGGGAAAGCAAACGATCGAGTCGTAGCACTGGATGCAGACCTGTATCGCTCAACCAAGAGTAGCGTGTTCGCTGAGGCTTTCCCCGGACGGTTCTTCGACTTGGGCATTTCGGAACAAGACATGATCAGTACCAGTGCGGGTTTGGCAGCCACAGGATTTATCCCTTTTGTGAATACTTTTGCCATTTTTCTCACAGGCCGCGCTTATGACCAAATTAGACTCCAACTGTGTTATGTTCCGCTCAATGTAACTTTAGCTGGTTCCAGCGCAGGCTTAACTGAAGGACCTGACGGCGCCAGTCACCAGTCATTTGATGACATTAGCCTGATGCGCGGGCTTCCTAATATGACGGTTTTGGTGCCTGCTGATGCAGTGGAAACAGCTCAATGTGTTTGGGCAGCAGCCGAAATTCCAGGCCCCGTCTATATTCGCTTAGGACGCTATCCTACTCCGGTACTGTTTGATGAAAGTTACAAATTCAGAGTAGGAAAAGCTGTGGTTATGAAAGAAGGGAACGATATCGCCTTTCTCTCAAACGGTCACATAACCGCTAAAGCTCTGGAAGCCGCATCTGAACTGGCAAAAGAAGGCATATCGGCAACAGTCGTCAATGTACCTACGGTCAAACCTTTGGATATCGAAACTATCATCGCGATAGCCTCTAACGTAAAGGCAGTTGTCACCATTGAAGAGCACAGCATCATCGGTGGGTTGGGCAGCGCGGTAGCTGAAGTTTTGGCCGAGCGAAAAATGGGGCCTTTGGTTCGCATGGGTATCCAGGATACATTCGGACAATCAGGTACAGCCGACGAACTTTTGGAGTGCTATGGCTTGACAAGTCCTTACATTGTCAGTACCGCCAAAGCAGCTCTTGTCTGATATTATTGATTGTTGGAGTATAGTCATGAACAGGTTTCGAGGCAGTCACATTGTAACTGCCTCGAAACCTGTTCCATTCACCAGAGGAGCAGGTGACGGCCATTTTCTCGCAACCAAGTCCTATATTCCAAATATTCGGGGCATCTCTCTTCCATCAGTTTCCAGAATGCACGAGAATGATTGGGCATTTCTAGATGCGTCAACTCATGCACAATAATATAATCTACAATTTTCGGCGGCATTAGAATTAAACGCCAATTCAAGCTCAAATTCTTTCGGGACGAGCAACTTCCCCAGCGGGTCTTCTGATCTCTAATGTATACTTTATTATAAGAGCAGCCCAATTTTTGCGCCCAGATGTCAACACACTGAGGGATAACTTCCGCAGCCCTACACACATACCATTTTTTCAGAACACCGTTTAACACAGTCGAAATTGCAGAAGATGTCACTATGCGAAGAACGTTGCCCTCTTGCTCCACGCGCGCCTCAGTCCCGTGTTGCACCCGAGTCATCAAAGTCAAGTCTCCACCCCAATATGGAATTAAATCACCCTCTTTCAAAGCACGCTGACGAGTTTGTAGTTCTGTCTCAGATTCAATAAAGGCCAGTTTACGCAAAACCCATGAAGACTTCGCTTCAATCAGCCTCGGAACCTCGGTTAGGCGAAATCCTTTAGGTATTACAACACGCAGGCCTTTATCTTTGGAAATTTCCAACCGAGCCCTTTTGGCTCGCAAACTGACTCGGACGAAATAAGATATTCGTTTCCCATTGATAGAGACCGATTGTTTGTTATCTTTCCCGATCTTCAGCGAACTCAAACGAGATTCTTCGCTCCGCTCAGAATGGTAGAATAGAGACCGGTTCAGGTTGAACGAGCAAGCATGTGCCCTCAAGTTCTATTTGTCAACACTCGTTACCGCACCCAGTTTACTGATAGACAGTTTCCACTTACTACCAGGCTCATATTCCTTGAAGGTGTTCAAATCATTGATCGAATAGGTATATGCTTTATCGTTCGAGAGAAAAATGACTTCATACGCTCCAGACCTTTTGCCTTCTCGTTGGCCTGCACCCAGTGTGATTTCAGGCCAGTAAGGCAAAGGGTTATTCCCAAACGCCTTTTCAGACCGAATAACTCGCCATTCGTTCACTGTATATTCACACCAATCATCATAGACTTCATACTCGCAGTCCTGAAGCATCTTACCATATCCTTGGCCTTCATCTTTCACATAAGCTGTGCCACATACTTTCTTCGCGCCAGGCACAGATTCAGAAGACGTGTAACGATATTTCTCCGCACAACTACCAATTTGCACACCAGATGGGATCTCACCATACCAGCCTTCGTATGCTACAGGCCCTAACTCTTCGACGGCAATGTTCTGTTCCCACTTTACTTCTTTGACTATACCTATTTGTTCTGAAGTCTGAGAGAGAAAAATGATTCCTCCGACGAGGGCTACGCACGCCAGGATGATCGCCGATACGGCTATGGCCCCTAGTCCCTTCTTTCCTGCATCAAGGTCGGCAGGCAACTGAGGCTGCGATTGGGACTTACTACCTGCCAGGCTTCCTCCGCAATTTTTACACTTGGTGGACTTGGCTGGATTCATAGCTCCGCAGAAAGGACATGCGATATCCGGGCGAGCATCGAGCTGAGCTGCTCCCACCACCACCCCTGCCTGCCGGGCCGTGCCTTCTGAGAGAGGTGCTCCACACTGCATACACACCTTGTCGTCAGCCGGATTGCGTGCCCCGCAGAATCCACAATGTACGTCTGGCCCGACTACAAGACGTTTCAGATCAGCTTCTTCCGTAACAATCTCCTGTTGGTCAGGAAGCTCAAAAGCCTGATCCTCAGGCTGAGCAGACCCGCATCCCTGGCACTTCTTTTCTGGCCCTGGGTTAATCGTTCCACACTGCCTACAGGTCCATTGGAGGCGGACATAACCTACCGTTTCCTCTGGCATTTCAACTACCCCCTTTACTTCTGCTGGAATCTCTAGCTTGCTGGCATAATTCGTATAGTTTGTTTAAGGCTTGCACGGGGCTCATCGAATCTACATCCAGTCTTCTCAATTCCTCAACCAAAGGACTTTCCATAGAGAATAAAGGCAATTGCTGCACACGGATTGAATCTCGCACCGAAGTCAAAGGGCGAGAACCTTCCAGGTTCTCCAAAATTTCCTCCGCTCTTTGGATAACAGCTCGTGGCAGCCCGGCTAACTGAGCCACATGAATACCATAGCTTCTATCCGCACTACCAGGTTGAATGTGCCTCAGGAAAATGACCTGTTCGCCCTGCTCTGCTACAGCGACATTATAGTTACGGACACGTGGCAACCGGGCGGCAAGGTCTGCCAGTTCATGATAATGAGTGGCAAAAAGAGTTTTAGTCCGCAGGCGAGGGTGGTTATGGATATATTCCACAACAGCCCAAGCGATGGATATACCATCGTAAGTGCTGGTGCCTCTGCCCAGTTCATCAAGGACCAACAGGCTTCGTCGAGTTGCATGGTTTAAGATATTCGCCGTCTCAACCATCTCGACCATGAATGTCGACTGCCCGGCTGCAATTTCATCTTGCGCCCCAATGCGCGTGAAAATTCGGTCAACCAGGCCAATATGAGCCTCATCAGCAGGAACGAAAGAACCAACTTGAGCCATGAGCACAATCAGAGCCGCCTGGCGTAGAAAAGTCGATTTGCCGCTCATATTCGGACCAGTAATGATGTGAATCGCTTCTTCATCAGACAGATACACATCATTAGGCACAAAAGGTTCATCGCGAGACATTAACTCGACCACAGGGTGGCGACCACCCGTTATGTGAATAACTTGCCCTTCGTCAAGTACAGGACGAACATATCTGTGTAACAAAGCGACTTCGGCCAGGCCGACGTAAACATCCAATTCCGCTAAAGCGCGAGCAGTGCTCAGAATGTTGGAAGAAACTGATGCCACTTGGTCACAAACTTCTCGAAAGATACGTCCCTCTAGCTCCAATAGTCGCTCCTGGGCATTAAGAATAAGCGATTCGTATTCTTTCAGCTCGGGAGTAATGTATCGCTCAGCATTGACCAAAGTCTGTTTTCGGATATATTCGGGTGGAACCAAGTCCGTGTTACTGTTTGTAACTTCGATATAATAACCGAAAACTTTATTATAGCCAACTTTCAAATTCTTTATCCCAGTTCGACGTCTTTCAGTTTGCTCAAGGTTAGCAACCCAGTCCTTTGCATCGCGCGAGGCCGTTCGAATGTGATCCAATTCTGCGGAAAAACCGGAGCGAATCACTCCTGGGGTACTCAAAGTCGCGGGAGGATCATCCGCGAGCGCCTTTCCAATCAAATCCACTGTGTGCTCACAAGGGTCAAGACATTTCAATATTTTGCCCAAAGGATGAGCGTCATCACACCCCATACGCAACAAGTTCTCTCGCACATGCAACACAACGCCGAGGCTTTGTCGGATTCCCAAAAGATCTCTCGGTGTGGCTATTCGTTGAACGACTCGATTCGTCAAACGCTCCAAGTCAGCCACAGTTTTCAACAAACCGAGAATCTCCGTCCTCGCAGGTGTATCACCATAAATTGACTGAACGCGGTCAAGGCGTGATTCTAATTCGGATACACTCAAAAGCGGTTGATTCAACCAACGGCGAAGCATTCGAGCGCCCATCACCGTCGCAGTCTTATCCAAAACGTTCAGCAAGGAGCCATACGCCGACCCAGTGCGCATCGTCTGTATTAATTCCAGATTGCGACGCGTTGCCGCGTCCAGAGTCATAAACTCCGCGATAGAATAGGTAAACAAACCGGTCAATTGGTCCAGCGCGGTTTTCTGAGTTTCTTTCAAGTACTGAACAAGAGCACCTGCAGCCTGAATAGCCAATGGCAATCCTTCGCAACCAAAGCCGGCTAAAGAAACCACGCCAAAATGGTCGAGCAGCGCTTGGCGAGCGACATCCAGATCAAAATGCCAGCGTTCATACGGCGACACAGTGATTTCCAACGAGTCATTCATCTCCCAATCCGGCAACTGTTTGGCTTCATTCAAAGGCAACAAACATTCAGCAGGTCGCAGCCGAGCCAACTCTTCCATAACGATACACCGCAATTCAGGTCCGGAAGAGGCAGACGGGACGCCTGCGCTTCCAGAAGAAAGCTCAGTGACAGCGAACTCGCCGGTACTGATATCCACATACGCCAATCCGGCGCGTTTCTCAGTCACTATCAACGAAGTGAGATAATTATTCGAGCGCTGATCGAGTATTGAAGGCTCCAGTACAGTACCAGGAGTAATAACCCTCACCACTTCCCTGGGAACCAACCCTTGAATCGGCTCATCCGCTACTTGTTCACAGATCGCAACCTTGTAACCCTTGGTGATCAATTTCGCGATATAGCCCTCTACAGCATGATAAGGTACGCCAGCGAGAGGTACGCGCTGGTCATGTCCCACAGGTCTCGACGTTAGGACAATGTCCAGTTCTCGTGCTACCACTTTTGCGTCTTCGTCAAAAGTTTCATAAAAGTCTCCCAGCCGAAATAGTAGCAATGTATCCGGATATTGCCGTTTAATCCGTAAGTATTGGCTTCTGACAGGTGTGACCACAGACTAAAACCTCATTAACTCAATGTGAAATAATCAGAAACACGTGGCGAAAAATCGTGCGCATGAAATTCGCCTGTAGCAACATCTTGAACATAGCGCCCACGATATTTCCCATCAGCAATCGTCTCCATCATCTCAATAAACCAATCTATCTCTGTTTCATCGTTATAACAGCCAAAGCTAACCCGAACCAAGCCAGGAATTGTCCGTCTATCTCCCCCAAGAATAGCTTGCTGATACTTTTTGATCTCTTCAGGCGACAAATCAAATAGTTTCAGCAAATAAGGATGCGAACAGAAGCAACCGTTACGCACCCCAATGCCGCCTTCAACGCTTAGAATAGCTGCCAGCAATGAATGGTTCATTTCTTCCAAAAGGAAGGGGATAACACCAACCTTCTCTGTCACCCGCGCTGGGTCATTGATGCCGTATATCTTTACGCCCTCAATTCTGGTCAGCCTACTCAATAATCGGGCGGTCAATGCAGCTTCGTGCTTGGCCAATTCATCCATGCCAATTTCCTGCAAACTCAGTATTGTCTTAGCCAGAGCCACTGCTCCAACAACATTCGGGCTACCAGCTTCCTCTCTATCTGGGAGATCGGCCCATCCCACTTCATCAGTGGTGACAATCTTCACAGTACCTCCTCCGACAATATCAGGATCGCCTCGTAAAAAAATATCTCGTTTTCCAATCAACGCCCCGGTACCAAATGGAGCATACATTTTATGAGCTGAAATGACCAGATAATCTATATGACCAGGATCAGAGTCGGGGCGCATATCTATCGCGCGGTGTGGCGCCAATTGAGCGGCATCCACCACAATTTCCGCACCAACGGCATGAGTTTTTTCAGCAATCCGATGAACTGGATTGATGTATCCTGTTGTATTAGAAGCGCCGGTCAGCGCCACCAAGCGCACTTGCTCGCCGTATTTTTCCAGCAACCACTCCAAGTGATTCTCATCAAGCGCCCCCTCATGGTCTATACCGACATGTTCGACTTGGGCGACAGCTCGCCAGGGTAAGTCGTTCGAGTGGTGTTCCATTAAAGTGGTCAAAACCACATTTCTGGTTCCGAAATCCAATCGGCGCGCGAGTTTGTTCAAAGCCTCAGTACTGTTTTTCCCAAAGATAGTAACATTCGTTTTAGGGTCAGTTCCAAAAAACTCACAAACAATCTCATGGGCCTCATCGTAGACTTCAGTAGCCAGGCGGCTCTTAAATCCCGTGCCCCTGTGTACGCTGGAATACCAACTCATAAACTCATTGACTTTGTTCAAAACGGGGCGCAAAGCCGGCGTGCTTGCAGCATTATCAAAGTTAACATAGGTGCGATGTGAACCATCGAGCAACGGAACCTGCGTATCTATCCCCACGATATTTTTGCGGACATTGCCAATTGTCAGGAGTTCAGAGTTCGAGCCTTTGTCTGCCATGTATTAATCCTCCTCGTTACGGCTTAGAATGGCAATCGATTATACGTTAAATCGAAAATGAACAACATCCCCATCTTGAATTATATATTCTCGACCTTCCAGGCGTAAAAGTCCCTTCTCGCGCACGGCGGCAAAAGAGCCTAATGAATCCAGGGCCTCGAAGGAAACGACTTCAGCGCGGATAAATCCCTTCTGCATATCAGAGTGAATACGCCCTGCAGCATCAGAGGCCACTGTCCCTTCAGGTACAGACCATGCTCTGACTTCTTTGATACCTGTGGCCGTGAAGAAAGTGATCAAATTGAGCAATTTATAGCCAGTTTGAATTAGGGCATCCCTACCATTCTCAAAAACTCCCAGCTCAGTCCGATATACCTCGGCATCATCAGCCGGCCATTCCAACAGGTCGGCCTCTATTTGGGCACACAACACAACACATTCCGCACCCTCGCTCTTGGCAGCCTGGCAAACGGCTCTCGATAGGGCAGTCCCATCAGGCAAATCCGACTCCCCAATATTCGCAACCAGAAGGCGAGGCTTAGCAGTCAACAGATTCAAAGGCAATAGCCATTCCTGCTCTTTGTCCTCGAGCGAGAGAAAGCATGCTTTTTTACCCCGATTAAGCTCTTGTTCCAGTTTCTGCAAGAAATTCAGTTCTTCGGCATAATCTCTGGGGCGAGCTTTAGCCTGTGTTTGCACTTTCTCAACTCGGCGTTGCACCGTAGCCAGATCTGCGAATATGAGCTCCAAGTCTAGCACCTGGAGATCAGCAATTGGATCGACTTGAGGGGAAACGTGAGCCACATTTGGATCTTGAAAACAGCGTAAGACCAAAGCAATAGCATCTGTGTTTCGGATATGCCCCAAGAATTGGTTGCCCAATCCTTCGCCTTGGCTGGCCCCCTTGACCAACCCAGCGATGTCGACAAATTCGACAGTCGCAGGGATAGCTTTATCACTGCCCACTATCTTAAAAATGCGCGTTAATCTCGCATCCGAAACAGCGACAACACCATAATTCGGGTCGATTGTAGTAAAAGGATAACTGGCGACTTCAGCATGAGCCGACGTCAACGCATTGAACAAAGTTGACTTCCCAGCATTTGGAAGACCTACAAGGCCAATTTCAAGACCCATGAACCTCGCCTTTATCTCCTGTTATCCTTGGTCACTGACCGGCAAGGCAAGAAAGAAAGTGCTGCCTCGATTAAGTTCACTCTCGACCCAAACGCGCCCTCTGTGTAGCCCGGCTATGGATTTCACAATGGACAATCCAAGCCCGGTCCCGCGCATTTTCATGGCTTCTCGGGTCTTAACCCGGTAGAATTTTTCAAACAATCTTGGCAAATCCACAGTAGGAATGCCTATACCGGAGTCCTTAACGCTGACAACAACTTCTTTCTCTGTCTCGTAAGCGCTCACATCGACAAATCCGCTAACCGTGTATTTGATGGCATTGTCGATCAGATTGGTGATTGCTTGCCGGATCAAAGCTTCATCCATCATAATGAGAGGCAAATCAGAAGAAAGGTTCAAATGGAGATCGAGCCCCTTAGCGTGAGCACGGGCATCCATTTCCACTGCCAAACGTCGTATAAGCGTATCTAATGGGCATGGAATCATATTTACGCCTATTCCAGCTTCGATCTTACCTATATCAAGCAAATCATCGATCAGCTCGGTCATCTGGTTAATACCTGAGCGGATTTTTTGGATGTACTCATCCTGTTTTTCATTCAAGGTCCCGGAGCTGACAATAAGAGATGTATAACCTTTCATGTAAGTCAAAGGAGAGCGTAAGTCGTGTGATACAGTGGAGACAAACTCTGATTTCATGCTATCTATTTCTTTAAGATGGGTAATGTCGCGCATCACAACCACATAGCCCTGAGGTGACTCCGAATCACCGCCAATCGGAGAAGCACTCGCGTATAGGGTTCGTCCATCAGGCAAAACGATCTCACGTGTCGAAATATTCGACTCAGCAGCAGATTGGATTAGCAAATCAACCAATTCAGGATAGGCAGATAGAACCAAAGCAGAGTGTCCTATCACATCCGGTACTTTGAGTTCGAAGGCCTGTTGAGCTGCGGGGTTAACCAACAAAATCTTGTTATTCTGATCGGTTACAATAATCGCATCGTTCGTGCTGATTAAAATAGTCTCTAGTCTCCGACGCTCACTTTCAACTGCCTCGAACAACCTGGCGCTTTCGACCGCGATGGACGCCTGGCCTGCTAGAGTACTCAAAAACTCCAGTTCAGAAGTAGGGAAATCCCCCCGTAATCTATACTCAACGACAAGAACGCCTATTAACCTGTCCTTGGTTGATAGGGGAAACCCCAGAGCCGTACCTGGCGACTCGACAAACAAACCAGGATACACAGAAGTGTCCTGAACCTTAATGGCGCGCCGATCTTTTGCCAAACGTAGCAAAGGTCCCGAGAAAATTTTGACTTTCCCCCAGGTCACAGGGCCTGATCGCTTCACACTGACTTGTCGATTTGGTACACTCAGAGCTGACATAAGTATAATTCGAGCATACGTCGCCGATGTAGCTTCCATGATACCTGCCAAAATGGGCTCCAAGTTGCCTTCCAGGTTTAAATTTGCCGATACTGCTTGGCTTACTTTAAGAAGAAGAGATAATTCCTTGAGGCGTGTCTGCAAACTCAAGCGCATAGTCTCAAAGGCAGTGCCTAAATGCCCAACTTCGTTGTCACCGGCGACCTCAATCGGTCTATCCAATTGCCCCTGAGCGATATGCGCTGCTGCTTTTGCCAGAGCCTCGATAGGTCGAGTCAAACGCGAGCTCAGGATAGGAATGAGGGCGATAAGGGTCGCTCCAACAAACAAGAGAATAGCAACAAAAGGTGTAGAAATTTCGCCAGCCTGGTTCAGTATCGTTTCATAGGGAACATAAATTACGGTTTTCCAGGTTGTTCCAGCAACTTCAGAAAAATAAACCAACGAACGATTCCCAGAAGGGTCCACCTCTATATATGCCAAGACTCTATCTGAGCTTTTCAGCAGACTATCTGGAGCTCTAATCGGAGTCCACGGGCTAAGGATCCGCCCTTTATCCGGATGGGCAATGACCAGGCCCCTCTCGTCAACAACGAAACCAACTCCCGTGGTCATCGTGCTTTGCAGGCTGTTCAATACATCGCGCATCATCGGGGCGCGCCCTACGTCGGCTCGTCCGACCAGCACGCCTATGGGTTTACCTTCCTCCCGTAACATAGGAGCCAGAAAAGAAATTGCATGAGTATTATCATCTAAACGATGGACAGGGCTGGTCTGAAATGTGCCGCTGTCAGCTACCCTCTCACCCAATACAGTCTCATAGTTTTCCAATTCAAACGGTGACGAACCTGCCACAGCCGGGTAATAATTGAGAATCTCAAAAGATCCATTAATCAGAGCAAGTTGCTTGAAAAAAGCCATCGTGCGGATATGGCGAGCCAGTCTTTGTTGCCGGGTCTCGGCCGACAAGCTATATAGACCTTCATCTTCTGTAAACTGAGTTAACAGTGCTTGTCCAGTCTGCAATATAAACGGAATACGTTCAGCAGCATTCTCACTATCACGAGCCGCCTCTGCCAGGGTTTGCTCTATAGCCACTGTGATTGCCGTAGTATTCACCGCCCAAAACAGAACGACAATCACGATGAGAATAGAAGGTACGGATACAAATAATACTTGAGATTTAAGGCTCCGTGCATATGGAGGGATACGAGAGCTTTTTTTTGCAGGAATTATAGACGGGAAAGTTAGAAAAACACCCTGAACTACAAAACCGGTAATTAAAGCCCTCAGCAATATGTAGGGCAAGATGCTCATTAGAGGCTGCAAACAATACAACGCAGCAGCAAGGATATATCCTCCCCTAAAGGAAATACTATTCAATCCGTGAGCGCCCCACAAAACGATAGATGCCAAAAATACAGCGACGATAGGATTGCGAACGATCCGGGCAAAACGCCCGCGGTAGTCTTGACGAATCAGATAAGCAGCCACAGCGCCCCATAAAGCCATCTCGAACGGTGTAAATATCCACTGAGGAGCCCATATAAGCTGGAAGATACCGGCAACAAAGCCGGTCAAAACGGCAGGGAAAATACCAACCACGCTGCAAAGCACAACTGGTATACCTACCAGAAGAGGCAAATAAAAATAGGCAACTTCAGAAGTGGAAGGAAAATGAATCGTAAATACACTTGTCAATACAAGAGAAGCAAAAATACAAGCAAGCCAGGTGAGCAAGGATTTTTGTCGTAAATTTCTCAGAAGGGGAAGTTCTGAATAAACAAGCCAGGCCGCCAGGGCAAAATACACAAGGGCAAAGAAAAAGCTAAGGGGCTGCAACTGTAATTGGTTTGACAGTGCAACATCTGGCCGGCCAAACAGGCTAAACCACATAGATATTCCCTCTCGTAGGATTCTGTAAACCCAACCTGAAGCCTGGCGCCAATCCCATCGATTACCTCGTTGACTTCCATTATTCTGATCTGAGCGTTTTTGAAAGCTTCAATTGAGCTTATTATATCATCGACCTTTAACCCATGCAACCCAATCAATTAACTCTGAAAATAAACTATATACATTTTGTCCCTTGACAAAATTATTCATAAATCGGCAATCGTTCATTCCTGAGATTGACGCAGTGCCTGACCAATGGTATGATACGAAACCATGAAATACACCTTAAGTCATAGGTCTTAA
>Ga0351833_1127_pt1 | contig 13105 bp, 5 predicted proteins | sample BONcelHFGM3001C5_FD_206751 | JGI IMG/M metagenome (GOLD analysis project Ga0351833, IMG submission 206751) | Enriched cells from coal bed in the Powder River Basin, Montana, United States - BONCAT cells FGM rep1 HSBNCT.FGM.300.1.C5 ...
AGGAGCAGTACTCTCAAAGTCGGCTATCGGTATGTCAAACACCCGTGTTGGCTTTGTGATGGAATCGGTACAACCCCACTGGTTCGAAACGATCATCAGGACGTCATAGTACCCCGGATCCATGTATTTGTGCGAGGGATTCTCCAGGGTGGATGAATCCAGGACGCCTGAGGTTGGCTCTCCGAAGTTCCAGTACCAGGTCGTATTCGGTTCCCCGAAGGTAATAGAAGTATCAAGGAAAAGTGTAGGCTGGTTATAGCAGATAGCCAGGTTCGAGAAGTAGGGTTCCGGTGTCGGTTTCACCCTAACCATGTGGTACGAACTGTCGGTGAAAGGCATGCCGCTCACTGTTGCGTTGACGATCAGTTTTACGATGAAGTCGCCGTAGTTGTTGAAGTTGTGCGAGATCGTCTGCGCATACGTAGTGTAGGTTGTGTCGTTTCCGTCACCGAAATCCCAGTACCACTGGTTGATGCTGATAATCGGATAGGAACTGTCGGCAAACACCACCGGGTTGCGGGCACAAACGATCGTATCGGAGAGGAAGATCGCGTTGATGCAGGCATATCTGACCACCGATTCGGTGATCGAGTCCACGCAGCCGTTGTTGTTGGTAATCACGAGGGTCACGTTGTAAGTACCAATATTGGGGTAATCGTGGGTCGTATTTCCGGGGCCCGGTGCCAGGATGGTCTGCGGCGGTGTTCCGTCGCCGAAGTGCCACTCCCAGCTAGCGATTGAGTTCGCTCCCGAGAGGCTCTCGTCGGTGAAGGTCACGACACTCTCACACGGTTCAGAAAGGTAGCTGAAGGCAGGTTGCGGGATGTCATAGACGACCACTTCGCGATAGACGCTGTCCACACAGTTATCGGTGTTCCAGGCTTTCAGTTTGACGATAAATGTGCCTGCCTGAGTAAATATGTGGGTGGGATTATAGAGGAATGACGTGTTGTTGGGCACGGATGCCGGATCCCCAAAATTCCATGCTACAGAATAGAGCGAGTCGCCGGGTGCCAGGTTCTCCGTATAGAAGTGGGTTGGATATCCCAGGCAAACCGAATCATGCGAGTAAGTAAACGCAAAGCCGGGTTTCACATCAACACTATCGATGATGGTATCCATACAGCCATAATTATCGGTAATGATCAATGTGACAGCGTAGGTTGTATCTGTTTGTGTAAATGTATGAATCGGATTTGGTCCGGTTGCCGTATACCCGGGCTCAAAGATCCAGAAACGGTCAATGATAGTAGATCCTGCACCGATCGACATATCCTGGAAGTTCACCTGTCCGGCCGGACAATAGAAGTTCAGGTAAGAGAAGTCGGCCGTGGGATTATTCCTTACAATTACTGGTATGATTACAGAATCGGTGCAATTCTGCATGTTTGTGACAGTCAGCTGAACATTGAAGGTTCCAGCCGAGGCATACGTGTAAGTTGGATTCTGGATATTCGCAGTCCCGGTACCATCACCAAAGTCCCAGTACCAGGCAGTTATCGTACTGCCAGGTGCAATGGAGAGGTCGGTGAAGACAGTTGGGCTTCCCATACAAGCTGCCGAGTATTCGAACATGGCATCCGGAATAGGATGAACTGTGATCGGGAATGTGGTATCATGAATACACCCGTTTGAGTTTGTCACCGTCAGGACAACATTGTATGTGCCGATGTTGGAAAAGGTGTGTGAAGGGTTCTGCAGGGTAGAGGAATTGCCTGAACCCGAAGCCGGGTCATCGAAATTCCAGAGCCAGGTCACAATCGTTCCAGAGGGGGTTGTAGATGCATCCGTGAAATTCGTCGGCAGGTTGAAGCATGCGGTGTCTGCCGTAAAAATAGCCAATGGTTCATCATTGATGGTAACGGTGGTGGTCAGGGAATCGAAACACCCGTTGATATTGGTAACGAGCAGGTTCACATTAAAGGTGCCGCCAGCGGAGAAGGCATGTGTCGGGTTCTGTTGCATCGAAGTATTATTCACCCCTGATCCGGGATCTCCAAAGTTCCAGAGCCATGCGATGATCGAGCCGCCACCATTCTGCTGGGAGAGGTCGGTGAACTGAAGCTGAATATTTTCGCATCCTCCGGTGGCAACACTCCAGTTGGCAATCGGGGCATAGTTTATGGAAACCTGGTTTTGCATGACATCGTCGCAGCCATCGCTGTTGGTGACAGTTAGCGTAACCGTGTAGGTGCCCCCGTTGGCATACATATGTGAAATATTCGGGTTGGCCGGGAAGTTGATCGGAGGCGTTGTGGTTCCATCCCCGAAATCCCACTGCCAGGTTGTAATATATCCATGGGGAGAGTTTGACTGGTCAGTAAACAAAACCGAATCCCCTGCACAGGCCGGTGCATTGTAGCTGAATGCTGCCACGAGTGCAGGATAGACAATGACTGGCTTGGTGATATCCTTGTTACAGCCGGCGGAGGTTGTGACGGTCAGTTTGACATTATAGGTTCCGGCAGTTGCATAGAGGTGAGTCGGGGTTGCCCCTGTTCCAGTTCCTCCGTCACCAAATTCCCAGAACCAGCCGGTGATTGTCCCGCCCGAAGAGGCATCCACAAAGTTCGTCATCTGCCCCAGGCAGGCTGTGTCGGCGGTGAAGTCGGCAACCGGAAGTGCGCCGATTGTTACGGCATTAACGACCGTATCCGTGCAACCGTTGGTATTGGTCACGATGAGGCTGACATTAAAGGTGCCTGAGGTAGTGAAACTATGTGATGGATTTTGCGAATTGGAGTTATTGTTAAGTCCGGAGGCAGGGTCATCAAAGTTCCATGCCCACTGCACGATGGTTCCTCCGCCGTTTGCCGCAGACAGGTCGGTAAACGGGACCAGGTTGCCTTCACAGGGAGTTCCGGGGTAACTGAAATTGGCAAGGGGTGATGGAACGCTGTTCACCACATGCTCAATGTACTGTGTACAACCGTGGCTGGTGGTCACGGTCAGTCTGACAGTATGTGAAAGCGCTGTTCCAACGAATGTATGAGTTACATTAGGATTTGCAGGATAGTTAATCGTTTGGTTGGTACCATCTCCAAAATCCCAGACCCAGGTCACAATATTGTCAATATATCCCGGAACGGTGGTCGACTGGTTTGTGTACGTTACCGGTGCTCCGAAGCAGTTCGGGGAGCTGTAGCTGAACTCAGGAATCGGAAGCGGGAAGACAAGAACGGTCTTGGTAACACTATGAACGCAACCGTTGGAGTTGATGATTGTGAGAGTCACCAGGAAAGTCCCATAGTTGGCGTAGGTATGTGTTGGCGCCGGCTGCGTGCCGAGTGGTGTGCCGTCGCCAAAATCCCAGGAGTAAGAGATGATATTCGCTGCATTGGGAATGGAGAGGTCAGTAAAGGTTGTCTGTGATCCGTGACAAGCTTCATCGGCCGAGAAATTGGCTACCGGCAGCTGGTTAACCACGATGGTTTTCATCACCGTGTCATCGCAGTTGTTCGTATTGAATGCAGTGAGTGTCACTATATAGGTTCCGGCAGTTGCATAGTTGTGCGAAGGATTTGTGAGGGTAGATGTGTTGTTCAACCCGGATGCCGGATCTCCGAAATTCCAGAGATACGAGGTGATGAGCCCGCCACCGTTGGTCTGGCTGAGGTTTGAGAACGAGATGGGCTGGCCCTGGCAGTTCGTGGAGGAGTAGGAGAAGTTTGCGGCAGGGGCTGGAACCAGTGTAACTGTTTTGGTGACAGAAGCAGTACAACTGTCACTCGACCACACTGTAAGTGTAACGTTATAGGTTGTGCTGGGCCCGGTAAAGGTATGGTAGACATTGGGTGAGTTGGGAAGAATGATTGTCTGCGTATTCCCGTCACCAAAATCCCATAACCATTTTGCCACATAACCTGTAAATCCGGGCGGAATAAAGGACTGGTTGGTGAAGAGCAGCGAATCGCCCTGACAGGTTGGTGCGATCCAGGTGAAGTTGGCCACCGGAGTAGGATTCACCCGAACAGTATGTGAAACCGAATTCTGGCATCCATGGAGATCAACGACGGTCAGTGTGACGGTATACACTCCAGGGTTTGCATAGAGGTGCTGTGTGTTGATCGGGTCGGTCACCAATGGTGTGCCGTCACCGAAATCCCATGACCAGACCACAATTGAATCCAGGTGTGTGATGGTGGTGTCGGCCCAGAAAGCGGTGAGTTCACTCTGACATGCTGTGTCATAAAGGAAGTTGACAGGTGGTGCCGGGAAGACATAGACCGGTTTGATGATCGTATCGACACAGTCGTTGAAATTTTGAACGATCAGGCGAACCATGTAAATTGAGTCGCCATAGCTAAAGGCGTGTGTAGGATTCTGCAGGGCTGAAGTATTGTTGAGACCAGATCCGGGGTCGGCAAAGTTCCAGTTCCAGCTGATGATATTTCCGCCACCGTTAGGCACAGATAAATCCGTAAAATTCACTACCTGGTTCTGACACGCTGTGGAGTAAATAAAGTTCGCAATCGGTGTTGGCTTGATGATCACATTGGCCGAAGTACTATCGGTGTATCCATTATTGTCGATCACGCGAAGAATCACAGCAAACGTATCAACAACCGAATAGAGGTGGCATACGTTAGGATCATCGGGGAAATTGATTGTATCGTTGGGTGAGCCGTCGCCATACTCCCAGATCCAGGTGACAATGTATCCAAATGGTGGTGAGGGGACCGAACTGAGGTCGGTGAAACAAACCGGTTCACCATCACACACAGGTGAATTGGAGGCAAAAAAGGCATTGGGAACTGAAGGAACGATCACCGGATAGGTGATCTCATTCGTACATCCAACGGTATCAGTGACATAGAGTGTTACCATAAAGGTTCCGGCTGCAGCAAAAATATGTGTGGGATTCCACCCATACCCCCAGTTTCCGTCGTCGAAATTCCATAGTACCTGGTTTCCGATCAGGTTCTGATTGGTTACATTGGTATCGATATGAAACTGAATCTCATTGTTCTGGCTTCCGTAATTCCAGGTATAATCAACATCAGGCGAATCAAATACGATAACATCTTTATAGACTGTATCAGGACAACCTGTTGAGTTGACTGTAACCAGTCGAACGTTGAATGTCTGAACAGCAGAAAAGAGGTGCTTTGGATTTTCGAGGGTCGAAGTATTGAATCCGGATGATGGGTCATCAAAGTTCCATTGGTAGGAGACGATTACTGGTCCGTTATTCTGTTGTGAAAGGTTGGTGAAAGGAACTGTATCTCCCACACATGCAGCCTGGTAACTGAAGTCGGCGATGGGTGAGGGATCCAACTGAATACTTTTGGTTATGGAATCGCGGCATCCTTCATTCGTAATAACGGTCAGCCTTGACGGATAAGGCCCAAGGCTGGGAAAGTAGTGTGTAAGATTGGGCGAATTGGGGGCGTTGATGGTCACCTGAGGGGTGGCATCCCCGAAATTCCAGATCCAGGTGACAATATCTTTTCCGGCCATTGGCCGAGTGGAGAGATCCACAAAGTCGATCGGGTTGTTGAGGCACGAAGGGGTAGTATAAGAGTATTGTGCCGTCGGTATGGATGGCTCAATCGTGATCATGATGGTAGTGTCATTCGTACAGGACCTCTCGTTCGTGACTTTCAGGTAGACTGGAAAGGTGCCGGGTGCGGAAAAGACGTGTGTAGGGTTCTGTATTGTGCTTGTATTTGAAGATCCCGAAGCAGGATCACCGAAGTTCCAGGACCATTGAACAATGTTACCGGTCCCCACCGGTGTAGTGGAGATTGTACTGTTAAACTGAACTGGTGTATAAAGGCAATTCGGGATATCGCTTGTATAGTTTGCATGTGGGATAAACTGATCGGGGTTAACATATACTGCATCAATGATCGTGTCTTTGTTTCCAGTTTGATTTGTAACGACAAGAGTGACAGTATAAGTAACATTGAATGGGGGCATAAACTGATGCTGCGGATTTTGAAGGGTGGATGTTGATCCATCTCCGAAAGTCCAATAATATGAAACGATGGGGTTGACTACATCCGCAACAGAAGCATCCCAGAAAGAGACTACGTCTCCATAACAGGATGTATTGGTATAATAGAAATAGGAGATCAGGAGTGGCCTGACAGAAACTGACTTATTCACTGTTGTAGAGCAAGCCGCAGCTGGGTTAGTTTCCGTTAAGGTGATGGTTCCAGTGCCTATATTGCCCCAGTTGACTGCAATCTGACTGGTTCCAGCTCCGGATCCTATTGTTCCGCCTGTAACGGTCCATGCATAGGTGTGTCCGGGAATATTTGGCGTAGAATAAATCACGCCAAGCTGGTTGTTACTGACTACTCCGGGACCAGTAATCACGGGCGAATTATCTGGACAAGGTTGAGCAAACGAACCAGCTGAGATCATTGCCACCAGGAAGATAGACAGAACACTGTGTAAAAATCTACGGAACATATTGTTGCGATTAAAAACGTGTGTTACAAACCAGGTATTGATATTATACTTCCAATATATAACAAAGGTTTCACACAAAGGTTGCTTTTTCATTCGTGTGAAATGCCTAACAAGTAATATAGGAACAAAAATAAGATAAATTTTATTGAAAGATACGGCCCCACGCAACTTTATCGTATTTTAATGTCAATATAAATAGCATATTACTGTTTCTTTTTTCAAATGAAACCTGTTACATTTGCAAAAGAATAATATCGTCCCTATGAAAAAATCATTTCTGATTGTACCTGGCATCCTGGTGATTCTTCTTGCTGTTTTCTTCGGATGCAAGAAAACTACTCCCGTTGAACCCTGCGACAAAACAGGACGGATCTGTATAACCAATAAACTGGATTCCGTTGCTACGATCCAGATTACTCAAATGAATCACGTGTTTGATCTTGACCGGGATTATATGGAGTGTTTGGTCGTAACAGGTGATAACCCTTATAATTTCAAGATCTCCTGCAATACCTATTACCTTGACACTACCATCATGATCCTGTCATGCGATGACCTACAATTGGTACTGGAGTAACTAGCGGTCGAACTGTACTTTATTGCAGAAGAAGACCATCCGTTTATCATTTCCCCCTTTCGAGATATCTCTGATCTCCTGGTAGCCATAGCAGATAAAATAATTGGCATACCAATGAACCATCGTGCTTCCGGACTCCGCGAGTAGCTTATCATTGGCTGACATAAGTTCCAGGTCGGAGAAGGAACTCTTTTCAATTGTTTCAGAATTCCGTATAATACTGCAAGCAATCTTGCCTTCACTGAGATAGGTAAGAATGATTTCATCACCGGAAGGGTATATGGTTACTTTTGGCTTAAGGGTAAAAGACAGCAGGTTTCTTATACTCATGGCATTGTCCCACAGCATTTTACCATCTGTATCGAACGCAGCCATAATGATACCTGTGAACCTGTATCCGTCAAATACTGAATACGTATTGGTATATGGCCTGCCATAAAAATCATAATCGGTAAAGGATTCTGAGTGGTATTGAGGAGTGTAAGCTTCAGCAGAAACGATGAACTGATCGTTCCAAGGCAGAATATCGTGAAGCAAAAGAGAGAAATCGAGGGAATACTCCTGGTCAGATCGATTCTTTTTCATGCTTTTCTTCCGAAGACTGAGGATGTCCTCCTCACTTAGAAGCTGTTTTATATTCTTCATGTCCAGAAAGTTAAAATAATCGATCGATTTCTGGATGCCGGAGGTAAAAGGTACCACTGCAAAGCCGGTTGATTCAACCTCTTTCTCTTTTGACCCGGTTGGGTTGGCAGAATAGGTGCCTGCAATCAGGTTTTCAGACTTCCTGATATGAATCTCAGTCACATTGATAAATTCATTTGTAATGTTATTCGTACTTATTTTTGTCTCAAATTGTTGCGTCCCGTCCATCCGATAGCTGAAAAAATAGAGTTCGGCTGTCCGTTTTGAAAGAACCTTCGAAATAAGCACTGAAATATTCATCGTAACAGGATCTGCCGAGCAGTGGAGAAGAGTTGATTTTTCATTTGGCATCAATGGAATTAGCGTTGGCTGTCCGGTAGGAAGATCCATAATGAGAACCGAAGAACTATTCGCCTCGTTGTTTAGTCCGAGGATGGCTTTCCTGCCAGTCACTTCAAATGAACTGATACTTCCATGATCCGGAGTCTTTCCATTGTTCAGAATGAACGAAGCCGATTGAAGTGCGATACGCAGAATCTGAAAATTGACATCACTATTTCTGTTTTTTTTATCTGATTCGAAACAGAGGTAAACCGTGTCTTTCACCACTGCTACATGTTCGTAGTCAAGGGCTGATAGGATTGGAGCAGATTTAACCCACATCTTTTGAAGGTTCCTGTCGTAAAAGATGAAGTACCACTTGTGGGCATTATCTGCAGTCACTTCAGGGGTTCTGTAAAACAGGATCATCCCAGCGGAATCGCAAGGGATGATCCTGAAAGTCTCCTTTTCTGACTGAGCAGGGATTTCAAGTCTTAACGGCTTGTCAGTCAAAGTGAATGGGTCCTTCGTTTGCCCGGATACAAAGCATGTAAAACAAATCAGCAAGGCAGCTAAAAGACCATAACGATACATTCAGAGAGGGTATTACTATTTTTTTATTAGCTTCTTGATGCCTGTAGCCCCCATTGATCCTGTCACTCTGATAAAATAGACCCCTGCAGGCAGATCATCACAGGTGATGGTGCAAGAGTTTCCTGAGACTCTCTCCCGCTTGACCTCTGAGCCAAGGATCGACAGAACAGTCAGCTCTTTTTGATCTGAATCGGGGAATGATAATGTGATCTGATCTTTGGCTGGGTTGGGATAAAAGCCGAATGAATAGTCTTTTTTCTGCTGATCAGAAATACCTATCATAATTTCGCCCGTAACGAGCAACTCATCCACTTCCCATGTTTTAGACTGAGAATTGTTGGACGTGTACTTTAAAGCAATATAAATACTATTCCCAACAATTCCTGAAACATTAACAACTCCTGAGGGGGTCCAACTCCATCCTCCTGATGAAAGTGTTGCAGAAAGATCAACCCACTCATAATCATTTGGATCACCAACTCCGCCATATTCATTCGACATCTTCAGTTCAAGATCAGCGCCATCATAGTTACAGGCTGTTTGAAATGTGAGTTGTTCATTGATATAAAGATCGAAGTTCATTGCCGGAGATATGAGCCAGTCTTCATTTTCAATTGAGCCCCCGCTAAAGCCACTCATTTTGGCACAGGGGGAACCGGCGATACCGTGGATGGAATCGATCAGCCAGAACTGTTGTTGTCCGATTACACTATACTGCTTCCAGGTACCCAATGTGAAGTCGTTAAAATTTTCGTAATTGATTATGATGATATTTGGTGTTGTGGCCATAGCAGATGGAGGCGTCCCGTCTGTTTTATAGTTGATATTCGTCCCGGTATTGGTATAGGGGAATATTTTGAAATAGTAGGGCTGGTTGCTTGGAAGATCATAAAATGTATACGTTCCCACCCCATTGAGAATGTTCATAGCTGCTGTTCCATCACTCAGATCAGGATCGTTAGCAACCGGAGTCCCGTCAACCGGAGACGTAATATTATCCTGACTGCTGGCCTTTATCAGGTAAGCCGTTGGGATTTGCGTTCCGGTGGCATCTGTCCAGGTGAGGGAAACAGAAAACGGGAAAGCTGCAGCTGCGAATGCTGTTGGATAGTTAGAAGGTTCGGGCATAGGTCCTCCTCCAAACGCAGTCCAGGTGATATTATCGATGGCTACCTGGCCGGAAGAGGTATTCTGCTGTTTGAAATTCAGCGTAAAATCTCCCGGAGAGTCCACCAGGATAGGCCCCGAATTCAGCACAATCCCTTGTTGACCTGAACTGGTGACTGTTGCCACCAGCAATCCGTTCACATAGACATCCAGATTGACGTTGGTTGAGAACCCCTGCATATAATCAAAACTGAGAGTCCCGCAACCGTTTGCCAGCATTCCCGAGATGACTTCAGCTGGTGGTGTGCGGTCCTTTCCAAGGCAGGGAGAAGGTGCAGTAACAACTACATCTCCGCGGCACTGCCAGTAAGTCCAGGTAGATCCATCCTGTCCGATGAACGTACCGTTCTGATAGGAATTACCAGTCTCCGGGTAATTGGCAAAGTTCTCCATTCCCTGAGCGAATATCAGGGTTGCAGAGATGAATAACATGAGTAAAACAATTGTACGTTTCATAGTTTTTATAAATTATTAATTGTTACTGAATAACCACTTTCTTTATTCCTGATGTCCCTTTTTCAAGATCAATGACCCGAACAAAATAGATCCCTGATTTCATTCCTGAAACTGGTATCTTAATATTTTGCATGACTGTTTCGGTAGTGTACACCACATTACCAAGCTCCGTGATCAAAGAGACTGAATAACGGGACTGAATTGGCATTGAGATAGAAAAGGAGCCATCTGTCACCGGATTGGGATAGACTGCAAAAAGCACACGGCTTCCATCTGAGGAGATCGAACTCGGACCCACCTCAATATATTCAACTTTAACGAGGGTATTTTGTCCGGCTATATTGGAAACTTTCAATGTGACATCGAAAATTCCCATATCGTTGTATTGTACTGCAGGTGGGACTGCTCCGGAGAAAGTAGCAGGCTCTCCTCCTTCGAATGTCCATTCGTATGTATCAATCGCTCCGGTTGATGCATCGGTAAAGGTCACAGTGCCTCCTACAACGATGGTGGTATCATCAGCCGAAAAGCCTGCGACCGGAGGATAAGAGCACCCTTCAAGAGGTGTAGCCCAGATTGTATCTCCTACCCCGTTCACAGCAGCAAACTCGATGGCATGACGCCAATTTTCGGGTAATGCATTGTTGGATCCGGGATCACAAAGCTCCAGTGAAGAGCCCCATCCGTCGGCCAGCGTATCCCAGGGTAATAGGTCGTCAAAATTGACTGAATCAATTACGCTTCCTGTAGGTTCGTTCAATACGATCTCCTCGCCACCGTTATTCAGGGCTCCGTCAGTCCACTCAAGGCAGGTCACTCCAAACGTATTCTGCATTGCCTGTGCGTTGACAGCCACGATGACATATTCGCCAGGCTGGATGGTAAAGCTTGGGAAGGTAAAGGTGACCCCTTTAGAGAAATAGAAATTCTCCAGATTGACTGCCTGTGTATCGTTGTTATAGAGTTCGATGAATTCAACAGAATCGGTACCACTCTCAGGAGGATTGTACATGATCTCCGTAATCACGATATCGGCATCTACCGGAGCGTTAACAGTGATGTAGCCCATTTTGCAAAGAACATCAGTTCCGTAGGCATTGGTAACAGTCAGGCAAACATTGTAAACACCAGGATATTCCCACATAATGTCCGTAGGGTTCTGTTCTGTTGAAGACATTGGGTTTCCGCCCACGAAGCTCCAGTTCCATGTATCGGGGCATAATTCCGAGGCATCGAAGAAGTCAATCGTCTCTCCTACCATGATCGTGGTTGTGCTTGCGGTGAAATCACAAATCGGAGGTTCAGGATCGCACAGTGTAGTGAAAATTTCATTATCTCCATAGGAAGTTCCGAGGGCATTGGAAGCATAAGCCCTGACGTAGTAAGTAGTTTGGGGTGTGAGTCCGGTGATATCGCTTGTAAAAGGCCCTGTTGTTCCGGGTTCAACAGTAAATGTACCACTCAGCGAGGGGTTGAGAGTTGTTCCGTAGCAAAGCCCCCGAGCTATAATAGGAGAACCTCCATTATCTGTCACGTCACCACCACCTGTCACCGACACATTCGTGAGATTCGTGAAAGTAGTGCTGGTCACTACGGTTGGACCGTAAAAGTCTTGAACACCAACCACCAGAATTTCATCCACTTCCCAGGTGGCGGCTGCTGTACTTGTGCTGGTATACTTGAAAGCCAGGTAGATATCTGAACCGGATGTAGTTGAGACATCGAGTGAACCTGAAGGAGTCCAAACCCATCCGCCGGGGCACAGAACGGGGGTAAGCAGGGTCCATGTAGCGAGGTTCGGGTTACCGGTTCCAACGTAGTTACTGGATATTAAGACCTCCATATCAGGGCCGGTGTAGTTTTTAGCCGACTGAAAACGAAAGAGTTCATTGGTATAGTGATTGAAATTCATGGCGGGTGAGATCAACCAGTCCTCATTGATCTGGGCTCCTCCGGAGTATCCGTTCATTTTGGCGCACGGGGTTCCCCCAAAGCCAAAACTCATCTCCATTCCCCAGATTTGTGCTCCGGTCATGCTGAACTGTGTCCAGCTTCCGAGAGTTCCGCTGTTGAAGTCCTCCTCGTTGATAATGACTACATCAGGTGTAATTGCGGATGCTGAGGGGGGAGTACCGTCGGTTTTATAATTGATGGCCGGGCCACCATTGGTGTAGGGGAAAATTTTAAAGTAGTAGGTTGTGTTTGCGGGAAGCCCAAGAAAAGAGGCGGCTTGAGAACCCTGAGAGATATTAAGGGCTGCAGTTCCATCAGACAGGTCGGGATCATCGCCAACCGGAGTGCCATCGACCGGGGCAGTTATGTTGTTAGCATCACTGGCGAGAAGGAGGTAAGAAGATGGAACCTGGCCTCCTGTGGCATCAACCCAGATCAGGTATATTTCAAATATGTCAGGAGTTGCCAGAAAAGTTGTTGGATAATTGGTCGGTTCGGGATCTACCGTGCCCGTGAGCGTTTGGTTTGTATTGAGAGCCCCCGGAGTTTCAGCGAGTGGAGCCTGCCAGGCAAATGCACCGTAGTTCGACCCGGCGCCGCCAAGCTGCAGTGATTGCCCGACAGGTGTTGTAGCTGTTTCTGAGACACCCATGTCGGTTGAAGTAACTCCTGTGGCGGGACCGTTACTCGCTGCAAAAGAACCTTCATAACTCAGGAACTGTCCGGGGATGAGATTTCCCTGATAACTGAGGGCTAACCCATCGGGGGCTCCATTCTGGATTCCATTGGAGGGATATGTATAATAATAGAAAGTATATCCCATGATTGTAGCTCCCACAGTGAACTGATTCAGGGTTTTTGTGTCATAACTGGCTCCGCCGGATCCGTTATACAATGTAATTGTGAAATCCGTCAAGGTAAAAGTGCCAGCATTCTGCAGGACAATTTCCACAAATTCACCAACATCAGTAC
>Ga0351833_1140_pt1 | contig 12715 bp, 10 predicted proteins | sample BONcelHFGM3001C5_FD_206751 | JGI IMG/M metagenome (GOLD analysis project Ga0351833, IMG submission 206751) | Enriched cells from coal bed in the Powder River Basin, Montana, United States - BONCAT cells FGM rep1 HSBNCT.FGM.300.1.C5 ...
CATATGCCGCCCGTGCTTATCACGCATCAAAGGCATCCTCAACGGAATTTTGAAATCGATATCGCTTGCCAAATGAACGGAGGTCGTGATTAGGGTTTCATCCATGGAAGGACTTTTTGAGAACAGCCTAAAAAAGCCGTTGGCCGAACGGATGAGGCCCAAAACCCTTGAAGAGGTGGTTGGGCAAAAACACCTTATAGGCCGAGGCAGCCCTCTTTCTACCCTCATAGAAACCGACACAGTGCCTTCGATAATCTTTTGGGGACCCCCCGGAACCGGCAAAACGACGCTAGCCAAGATAGTGGCCGGCACGACCAAGGCAACGTTTCATCACCTCTCCGCGGTGCTATCTGGCGTGGGAGATTTGAGAGATATAATCAAACAGTCACGACATAAAAGGGCCTTGGGCGAAGGTAACAGCATACTTTTCGTCGATGAAATCCATCGTTGGAACAAAGCCCAGCAGGATGCTCTTTTGCCGCACGTCGAGGACGGAACGATAACCCTTATAGGCTCCACCACCGAAAACCCATCTTTTGAGATAATTTCCCCTCTTCTTTCGCGAACAAAGATATATGTTCTAGAACACATAGACGCCGACGACATAAAAAAACTCGTTTTGCGGACAATTTCAGATTCCGAAAGGGGCCTTGGTCGGGAAAAAATCAGCATAGATGCCGAGGCCCTCAATTTTATCGCCGCTTCGGCCGACGGTGATGCCAGAAGGGCCCTTAATACGCTCGAGATCGCCTCCGATCTCTGCAGAAGGTCCAAGCCAAAATTCAAAATAACGCTAAAAATCGTCGAAGACGCGATCCAGAAAAAAAGCCTGCTCTACGATAAAAAGGGAGAGGAACATTACAACGTAATAAGCGCATTCATAAAAAGCATGCGCGGCGGGGACCCGGATGCGGCGGTCTATTATCTGGCGAGAATGCTCCATGCCGGAGAGGACCCACTGTTTGTGGCACGGCGCATGGTCATCTTTGCAAGCGAAGACGTGAGCAACGCCGATCCTCATGCCATACAGATGGCAATTGCCTGCATGAACTCCTACGATTTCATAGGAATGCCCGAAGGCTGGATTCCACTTGCACAGTGTGCAACCTATCTGGCGACGGCCCCCAAGAGCAACGCCTCCTACCTGTCCTACAAAAGCGCCCTTTCCGATATCGAAGAACGCGGAACGCTGCCCACGCCAAAACATCTGCGGGGCGCGACGACCAAGCTCATGCGAGAACTGGACTATGGAAAGGATTACAAATACGTGCACGACTTTTCAGGGCATCACGTAAAAGACGAGCAGTACCTTCCGGATGCCCTGAAAGACAGGCGCTACTACAAACCCACCGAGCATGGATACGAAAAAATCATCTCCGAACGGCTCAGAAAATGGAAACCCTAGACAAGACGAGGTAAAACTTGGGTTAGTTCGGGCCTATGCGCTTTTCAACTTTGTCGCCGGATTTGATCCCTTTATTTTGCACTGTACCTCCGGCAATTTCGAGGACAAACATGAAAGGCTCCGGTGAAGAAAGAAGTTCCGTCGAACCCGGCGGCGCATTCTCGATGATGTGAACGACCTTCATGGAGTCATTTACAAACACCAGATCGAGCGGAATCAGGGTGTCCTTCATCCAGAATTCTTCATTGCCCATTTCTGGAAATACAAACCACATTCCGAAATTCTCCGCCAGCGATTCCCGATTCATGAGACCGCGAGCCCTCTCCTCGGGAGTTTTGGCAATTTCGACGGTAAAGGCATTGTTGCCTAGGACTATGGTGGCTGCCGCACTAGGCGACGCCATCACAGGAGCCGCACCATCCATCCCAGCCATGTTTCCCTCCTGATTTTTTCCGGACGAATCTTCGACGACTTTGTCAGTGTCCATCCTCTCGCACCCAATAACTAAAACAAAAATGAACACCATCACCGGAACACCCAGACGTTTCAACATTGAACACCTCCGTTAATTAGGCATGAATATCACGCCCTGAAATAATTTTTCATCGAACTCGATATCGCGCTGCGATTGATTTCGCCTATGGCCGACGACAGCTCTATACCCGCAGGGCATACCATATCACAGTTGGAAACTCCCGCACAATCTGCGACTCCTCCTCTCGCCGCCGAAAGCAAAAACCTCTTTTCCGAAGTCTTGCGACCAGCAGTGGAAAGATTTAAGGATGCCATATTTCCGAAAACAAAGGCGCCCATATACCGGGATCTGTCACAATATTGTGGGCAGGCCTCAAGACAGGCCCCGCAAAAAATACAGCCCTCGAACCTGTTTTGGCCGTCTCCGTCTTGACTGAAAAGCTCCCCGGATCTTAATTCATAATCGTCCACATCCAGCCAAAGTTCGCATCGACCCATCGAGGCAAGCATGGAATCCCGGTTTATCACAAGATCTCTCACCACCGGGAATTTCCCAAGGGGCATGAGCGTTACAGGATCTTCAAGTTCCTCAATCAAGGTGGCACAGGCAAGCCTTACCCTGCCGTTTATGATCATGGTGCAAGCGCCACACGCCCCCTTGCCGCACAATCCTTCAAACGCTACCGGCGAAAGCGTGGAACCGTCGCCACATTCGATAAGCTCGCCTATCGATTCAAGCGCCCGGGCGACTGTCATGCCCGATTCAAAAGGAATCTCGAACTTTTCCCAATAGGCCAGTCCGTCGGGATCGTCCTGACGTCTTATTTTTAGAGTTACCACATCCATCGTCTATAACCTCTCGGAAAAATCGAACCTAGCCCCGCCTTCGGCGTGATTTACGACGACAACCTTACTACATTCAGCAATCTCCAAATCGTCAGAGCTCTCAGCGCCGTCTTTCGTTGCGCGTCGTCTGACGGCATCTAAAATAATCTCGCAAAGTTCCAGCCTCCCTGCAAGCCTTCTTACAAAGATGAGTTCTGCATTGGCCCATTCAGAGCGGCTAAGAAGCGCTGCACCCAAAATTTCGTCCTTGAGGATGAAAAATTTCTCCCTCAATTCTGCAGATTTCTTGGCGGATGAATTTGAAAGAAAGGCATCTTGCATAAACATCGCAAGCTTTTTCGATAGCATTCGCGGGTTTTTGCCGCCATCACGCGAGGCAATTCTCGCATTTTCATCTTCTTGAGCCTCGACCGCTTTATCGAAAAGCGATTTGCCGGCGTCGCCTAAAGCCCGGACACTCCCTTGCGCATATCTCACAGCGGATTTTGCGGCAACATGTCCACCGTAGAGAGATGATAAAAGCGAGATACCCTCCATAGAACAACCGCCATAACCGGCGGCCGCAGCATCTCCCGCTGCAAAAAGCCCGGGGAGATTGACGGCGTGGTTTTCATCCACCAGCAAACCGCCCAAAGAACCCTTGACGCAAGAATGAACTAAAATCGGCTCGTCTATGGATTTAGCACCGGCCGAACTTAGAAGCGCGCTCACATCCCGTTCGAAATATTTATCGAGCATCGAAAGATCTGCGCCGCTTATGTCGATGCCAACATTGGCGTGTTTTTTGTCGACCCCAGCCCCGTCTATGATCCGGCAGATAGTTGAATGATTGAGCTCCGAGGGCGATTTGCCCTCTAAAAAATAATTCCTATCGCTTCCTTCGGCCAAAAAAGGTCTGGCGTTCCCGCATATAAAAGCATCCGACACACAAGACATGCGGCTGGCGACCCTTATCCCGAAAGGCGAAACGCTCACAGCCTCGGGATTTGCTATCGATGCTCCCCGCTTGTAGCAGGCCACGATAGCTGAACCGTCGCTTAAGATGGAGCCCGAAGATTTTTCATATATCGAAGGATACCCCCCGGAGGCGATGATAATCGCGTCGGCTCGAAAGGCCCTTATCTCCATATTTCTGCAATTGACGGCAACCTCCCCCCTAGCCATACCATTTTCATCGATGATGGGAGAAAGAAATTCCCATCCGAAAAAGAGGTTTGCCCTTCCAAGTGAAGATTCGCGAAGAAGCTGGCCGGTAAGGGCGCGCATCACTAAATTGCCCGTGATGGTGCTGCGACGGTAAAGCCTTGGAAATGAAGCTCCGAAAGTTTCAAAGCCCTTCAAAGCTCCTTCACAGGTTCGGTCAAACGGCACACCTATTCTGACCAGAAAACCGAGCACGGCCTCCGAAGACTCGCACATTCGTTTCACAAAATTATGATCGACCGGATTGACCGACGCCCTCATAACGTCATCGATAAACGCTTGTGCACAATCTCCCCGTCCAAGAATAGAAACTCCCAGGCCTTCGCCAGACGATGCGGAATTCGAACGGACCGGCCAAGTTCGAGAGATGAGAGTCACCTCAGCGCCGGCTTGCAAAGCCCCGAGGACTGCCATAGAACCGGAGGCACCGGCCCCTATCACCAGCACGGAAGGTTTCATGAAAACGCCCTCACCACAGAAATCCCCCAGATTGCAAACACCGACGCCACGACCCAGGCAAGCATATCGAACATTTTTCTCGATCTTTTAGACGTGGCAACCCCCCACTCGAAAAAAAATGCCGAAATGCTGACTCCCAAATAAAAGGACATACATGCCAGACCCGCAAAATAGATGACTTCAACTCTAGCGGAAGAAAATCCGCTTGCGAGGCTTGGATATGACATGCCGTCTTTCGCGAATATGTATGAGAAGCGCTTCACAAAGAGATGATAAGGCACGAATGCCACAACGCCGATGCCGGCTATGCGTTTTGCGAGATAAATCCAGTTGCGATAGTTCGGATAGGAAAAGACGTTCGTCGATGATGAATACCCGCCAACGGTCACAAACGCCGTATGAAATGCCAGCGGCGCAAGTATAAAAAGAACTTCGATAAAACCCAGCGCTGGCAACGCTCCCACTATGACCATAAGGCCGTCAAAACCGTCCTGCCCCGACACGGCTTTCGACATGGGAAGCACGTAGAGCGCATAGAAAAAAATGATCAGCCCGGCGGAAGATACGGCGCCAAATTTTCTGATCCAAAAATAGACACGTTCGCCGGAATGGACGACCATCACCCCTCCCTTCAAGCGCCGCAATCTAACCTCATAATTTCCTACGGTCAAGGTTTGAAAAGGGTTCCTTGTTGAACTTTGCATCCGAAAGCTCTTCGGCGGAGAGCTTTCTCTTTTGATTCATGATTTTGAAAAATACCGCCTTTCCGGAGGAGCTTGCCTGCCGGATCCGACAAGCGACATCCCTTCTTATAAAGCGAAATCCGCAATCAGGATGAAGACCCGGATGACCGTAGAGGTTCTGCCCCGGAAAGAATCGGCAGATGCGGTGGCGAAATGCGTAAATGCCGCAGTGCCCGGCACCGACATCATCGTCTTTGTAATATCCACACCTATAGACGAGCCAACCTTCCTCCTCGCCAACCAAACGAAAGTTCATGGCCAACCTGTGCCAAATACGAAAGATGCCCACAAGCCAACCCCTCTTGGAAACTCCCTTGGGAACAAGCAGCGCTATCATCTTGCAGCAGCGGCCGCAGCGCTTGCATGAACCCTCGCGTACATACTGCGTTTTTTTGCGCACGCCTGTCACCCAATCCGCCCCGCGCTCCATGATATATGCAAGAAAACCCACCGCAAAATTCACGAACCTCAAGGGAAATAGCAATACGGATTCCATAGAGGATAGACTCTATGCGTATTTACCGCCGAGTTCAATTAAAGATTTTGTAGTGTGTGATAGATTTTGTGCGTCAATTTATGTAGGGGCGAATGATCATTCGCCTTACTCACGTTACCATCGGCACAGCTTGCGCGCTTCGTCATCCAGACGATTCTTAGATCCCCGAAACGGTAGTTTTTAGAAGTATCCTACTTACATACAACATCTGATTTAGACTAACACCTCAACAAACTCAGCCACTACACGAAAATCTTCGCCAATAATATCGTTAAGCACGATATCGTGAAAATCTTTATTGTCGGGTGATAAAGTAATTTTCTTATGACGCCACTCACCACCTTCGAGGTCTTGCTTTTCGCTATGATAACGCTTGATCGTAAAGGCGAGACTCGTTTCCGGATCCGTAATCTGCCGAGATTCGACCAGCACCACCAAGCCATTACGGGAACCTCCGCGCTCAAACCGGAACAAACACCAGCTACCATCCGCAATCGTTGGCTCCATGGACTTGCCAACAACCTGCGCAATAAACATGTCTTTGTTGATCTTCCGGTCCTTCATCGGTTTCCAACCCTTAACCTTGGGTGTCGTTTGCTCGCGGAAGGACGTGGCCACGGCCTGAAGATCGTAAACCGGCAAGTATCCCTTTTCAAAAGTTCCCTCAAGAATCACATCGCTAAAAAAGAGAATTTCATTCGAAGTGTGAACCGGCGCAATATCGGCCCAATCCTTGCATAAGAGCGTCGCCTGTTCCAACACCGTATCTGTGGCTTTCTTTTCCTTATCCGGCGGATAACCGTGTTTGCGCAAGATGCGCTTGACCATAACCCGAAGCTTAGCTTGCACGTTTTCCTTGAGCGTCCAGTCAATCGTGACGTTATTGCGAACCGTCTGGACCAGCTCCCGGGCAATCATCCGAAGCTCATCATCGCCAAGGACCTTGACTGCGCTGTCATTGACCTCAAGGGCATCATAGAAAGCCACTTCATCAAATGTCAGGCCCAGATCTTCACCCCGCTTGTCCGCCTCGCGCATCTTCTTGGCCAGCTCGATCAATTCCTCAATGACCTTGGCCGCCTCAATCGCCTTATTCTGATACTTTTTGATCGCCTGCTCCAGAAGCTCGGCAAAAGACCGGCCTTGAATAAGATTCCGTTTTGAGCGGGATTTGATTTCATCATTGAGGAGTTTCTTTAATAGTTCAAAGGCTAGATTCTTGTGAGGCATGCCCTTAACCTCTGCCAAGAACTCGTCGGAGAGGATAGAGATGTCCGGTTTCTTGATTCCGGCGGCCTCGAAGATATCGATCACCCGATCAGAAACAACGGCCTTGGATATGATCTGCTTAATCGCAGAATCCAGATCATCATCCGTCTTGCCGGTGCCGGTTTCAAACTTGGCAATCCGGGAACGCACGGCCTGAAAGAATTCCACGTCGTCCCTGATCTTAAATGTCTCTGCGTGAGGCACAGACAGCGCGAATGCCTGCGACAACTGCGTGACATAGGCCAAGAAACGATCCTTGCCATTGTCCTGTGCCAAAATGTGTTCCTGCGCCAACGAAATAATAGTCATCTTCCCGGTAACAGAAGCTCCAAAGAACCTCCGGAAGTCAAAACCATGAAACATACCGGAAACAACTTCGTATTTCTCCAGCATGAGTGCGACCGCTTCTTCCTGATCCAGCGCCGGTTTGCCCTGACCGCCACTCTCCGTATATTCGGAAAGGGCCTTCTTAAGATCATCAGCAATGCCCAAATAATCCACAACCAACCCGCCGGGCTTATCCTTGAACACCCGATTGACGCGGGCAATAGCTTGCATAAGCCCGTGACCACGCATGGGCTTGTCGATATACATCGTGTGTAAAGACGGCACATCAAAACCGGTTAGCCACATGTCACGGACAATAACCAGCTTGAGCGGATCAGAAGGGTCTTTCATCCGGTCGCCAATATCACGACGGCGAGGCTTGTTCCTGATATGTTCCTGCCATTCCACCGGGTCACTGGCTGATCCGGTCATAATGACCTTCAACAAACCCTTATCATCATCTTTTTCGTACCACTCCGGCCGGAGTTTCACGATCTCATTATGGAGATCAAAAGCGATCCGGCGGCTCATACAAACGATCATGCCCTTGCCATCAAGCGTCTTTGCCCTCTCTTCAAAGTGGTCCACAATATCCTTGGCAATCTGCCGGACACGTTTCTCACTGCCGACAATGGCCTCCATTCGGGCCCATTTGCTCTTGAGCTTTTCCTTCTTGCTGACCTCTTCGCCTTCGGTTGCCTCTTCAAAGTTCGGGTCGATCTGCGGGCGTTCAACATCATTCAATTCCAGCTTGGCCAAACGGCTTTCGTAGAAGATGCGCACCGTGGCGCCGTCATGAACGGACTGCTCAATGTCATAAATGTCGATGTAGTCCCCGAACACCGCCCGGGTGTTCTTGTCCTTGAGTTCAATAGGCGTTCCGGTAAAACCGATGAAAGATGCGTTAGGGAGGGCATCACGCATGTGCCGGGCAAAGCCATCAATGAAGTCGTATTGGCTCCGGTGGGCCTCGTCAGCGATCACAACAATATTGCGCCGATCTGAAAGGCAATGATAGGAATCCCCACGCTCCTCGGGGAGGAATTTCTGAATGGTTGTAAAAACAATACCACCGGAAGAAACCTTCAAACTCTCTCGCAACAAAGACCGGTTTTCTGCCTGAACCGGTGCCTGTCGTAGCAACTCATTACACCGCGAGAATGTTCCAAAAAGCTGATCGTCAAGATCGTTACGGTCGGTCAACATAACCACCGTCGGGTTATCCAGCGACAACACCAGCTTGCCGGTATAGAAAACCATGCTCAAGCTCTTGCCCGATCCTTGCGTGTGCCAGATAACGCCGCAACGCCGGTCACCTTTTACTGAGGCCGCTCGAAGCGTCTCATCAATAGCTTTATTGACTGCGAAATATTGATGATACGCGGCGATCTTCTTTGAAATCTTGAGCGAGCCGTCTTTGCTGTTTTTTTCCTGCTCAAAGACAACAAAATGCCGGATCAGATCCAGAAGCACTTCTTTTTTAAGCATGCCTTTGATAAGAACCTCGATCTGTGGCATGACCTTCGGAGCCTTTTCCTTGCCGTCCATGGTCTTCCACGGCTGGAACCTCTCCCAATCGGATGTAATGGTTCCGGCCTTCGCATCAAAGCCATCAGAGGCAATCAAGACCTCGGCGAAATGGAAGAGAGAGGGAATTTGAAGCTTGTACGTCTGAAACTGCTTGAAGGCTGAATGGACCGTGGCATTCTCATCCGCCGGATTCTTAAGCTCAATTACAACCAACGGCAAACCATTTACAAACAGAATAATATCCGGACGCCGGTTATGATTATTCTCAATGATCGTAAACTGGTTGACAGCGAGAAATTCGTTCTTTGCAAGGGAGGAGAAATCAAAAAGCCAGATTTTGTCTGAAACAATACGGTCATTCCGGCGATACTCGACATCCACGCCATTGACCAGCATGGAATGAAACCGTTTATTGTTGATCAACAGGTCAGGGCTTTCAACGCGAAGAAGCTTTCTTACAGCTTCGTCCTTGCCTTCAGCCGGAATCCCGGGATTGATCCGGTCAATGGCCTCACGAAGTCGGCCGACGAGGACCACGTCCGCATAACTCTGCCTCTCCGGATTTGGACCATCTGGCGCAATATTCGGCCCATGGACAACTCCATACCCTAAAGCGGAGAGGATATCCAGCGCGGCCTGTTCGACTTCGGATTCTGTGATTGGTTTGGTCATTGATCCCTTTTATTTTCAAGACGTTTTATTAACTTGTCGAAATCACTCTCAAAAAGGCGATCCTGAACAATGCGGTATTTCTCAAATTCACTCTCCGCATGAGCCTGTGCGATCTCCGCTGTTACTTTACCGGCATCCTGTAGAATTTCCCGATCCCAAAGTTTAAGAAAACTTCCCAAACGTTTTTCCCAGTCCTCCATTGTCATCGGAATTTTTCTCATCGCCTGCATTTCCGCCATATCCAGATAAGCCGAAACAATTCTTTGCATCTGCCCAAGCTCAAATTCCGAAAGATAATTTTTGGCAATAACCACATCATATTTGTGAATTTTTCCCTTGGGCGCTCCTTCCCATCCTGTCAGCCCCATATTCTTTTTCTTGTGGTCAGCGCGATCGACAATAATTTCCGCCGCTGTATTACCATGAACCGCATAGTGCATCTTGTTTTGAACAGCCGCAAAAAACCGCTTTGTAGCGGCCGCGGACGGATCATAATCCAAAGCCGTCGCGTAAATGTCCGTGATCTTCTGATAAAATTTCCGTTCAGAAAGCCTGATCTCGCGGATCTTCTCAAGCTGGCGCTCAAAAAATTCATCCGTTAAATTACCGCCGCGCTTAAGACGCTCCACATCCATGGTCCAGCCTTGAATGGTGTAATCCTTGACGATTTGATTAGCCCATTTACGAAACTGTACCGCCCGTTCATTTTCAATCTTGAAGCCAACGGCAATGATGGCTTGCAGATTATAGTGTTCTACTTCGCGGCGCACCTGCCGTTCGCCCTCATTCTGAACTATTAAGTATTGCTTAATAGTTGCTTCCGGTTCCAGTTCGTTATCATCGAAAATACGCTTTAAATGCTGGTTGACCGCTGAAACCGATACATTGTAAAGCGTTGCCATCATCTTTTGCGTCAGCCAGATATTTTCATCCTCGTAACGCATCTCCACAGAAGCTTCCGCCCCCCCGCCGGATGCCACAAAGGTCAAATATTCCGCGGCTGAGGAGCGAATAAGCGCCCGCCCTTTGTTTTGATTTTCTGTTTCTTTCTTTTTTCTCATTTTACGCCTTTTCTGCCATGGCTTTACCGTCAGAAACACCCAGCACGGCCTGTCCAACTTCGGATTCAGTGATTGGTTTGATCATGATTTTCTTCCCTTACCGGGATTGTTTTCATCCGTTTCCCATCGCGCCGGATTATGATGAATATATTCACGGACACGGTTCAAATCATTCTCGTCACGGATGATGTGTTCATAATAATTGCGTTGCCAGACAGGCACGCCGGGCGTTTTGCGGATTTGATTGATTTTTCGCGCCGAAAATGTTTTTAACGCGCGAACGATTTCCGGCAATCCATGGATTGTAGGGGCGGGTTTAAAACCCGCCCCTACGATATTAACAATGCCATGCATATGATTCGGCATAATTACAAAACGATCCAATTCCATATTTTCATAATGATTCGGCAAATCACCCCAACATTGATCCACAATTTCCCCGAATCCATTCAATTTCATTTCACCGTCCTTGATTTCCCCGAACAAACATTCCCGATCATGCGCGCATACCGTCACAAAATACGCCCCTTCCCGCGAATAATCATACCCCGGCAGACGGATTGAACGGCGATGATATTGTTCCTTCGGCATATTTATCCCGTATTCCCCGTAGGGGCGGGTTTAAAACCCGCCCCTACAAAAAATCACACCACAACATCTCCCGACATCAACCTCGGCAAAAGGGAATCGCGAATTTGCGTAAGACCTCGGGTTATTTCAGCATTCCCGTTCATTGCGTCTATAAATGGCCTTATGATCTTGTCAAATTCAATAAGAATATCATCCGGAGGCAAAACAACAGGCATCTTCTCCAGAGAATTATCCCAAACCGCATATGGCATTGTTGATCCCCTCGAATGCGCATTAGCATACTCCACTGATTCATTTAAGTTCATTAGACACAAAGCATAAGACAACCCGTGCTCTCTCTTGGGTCTGAGCACGAAGACAGTAGTTCTTGTGATTCCTGCAAATGGAGCATAGTTTACACGATGGAAATACGCGCGCATTGCGCCAAACAAAATATCCCCTTTTTCAAAAGTAATCAGACTGCTTTGAGCTTCAGCATAACTTTTGTGCTCGGAAAGGCACACCTGATTCATGGGCATGCATTCAATTGGCACGTAATTTCTATTAGATAAATGTTCACCTGGTTGAACTTGATTTCTAACACAAAAAACTATCTCTCCAAATTCAGAACTCCGCCATCCCTCCGGCAGACCATCAACAAACCTGACCTCCTCATGCCCGGGGAATTTGAAATCAACAAACCAACGCTTAAACAACGCCTGCGCCATGGCCTCAAGGGTTTTGTTCATCTGCTGATTGAGCTCGATCTTGGCATCAAGATCACCGAGAATTTTGGCGATCTCTAATTGCGTCGCATAATCGGGGATCTGAAATTCCAAATTCTTCAAGGTTCCGCCAGACAATTCTTGAAAGGTCGAACCGGAGGCGTGTTGCTTTAAATAATCAATATTATTAAGCAGAAGATAGTAAACGAACTCCGGAGAGAATCCTTTTCTGGCAACCAGACTGCGGAAACCTTGATTGGTCGTAAGCTCATTCTTGGCAATGGCCAAATATCCGACAGGCGCCCTGCTGGTCAACAAAACAGTATTGGGAGGGACTGTCTGCGCTCCGCTATTTTTCAATCCTTCCTGTGAAATATTTCTTTCACCCTTAGCAATGTACCGAGCCTTATGACTCGATAAATCTTTGGGCGTAATCCATGGAATATCACCATTCCAATATTCTGCAACGCCAGTCTTGGGAGTCCCACCCCCGATGACCTCTGCAAACTCAGAAACTTTATAACATTTCCAATTTGTCATAAATCCACTTCGGAATCGTAGCCCTGAATGCCTTGCGCCTCATCCAGAGAAGTCTTTATTTTCAGCCGTACCGAACGCTGTGTCCCGTCATCAGAAAGGGCTTTGCCCCGGGCTGCTGTCACCAGAATAGCGCTAATGCCAGTGCCTTCTTCGGCAGGGTATTCAACAGCATCCAGATAATCGACCACCTCAACATCAGACACCGTGCATTCGCCGTCATTGATCGTAAGCGTCGAGAGGCTGGCAACAGCATCGTGGATATGATCTTTAAAATAGTCTGTTTCCGCGAAACGCGCGTACTTGTTCTTTTCAATCTCGGCCTCGTAGTCTTCTTCGAGGCTTTCGATGATCATCTGCACAGACCCCATAATCTCTATAGCTCGTTGTTTTTCTGC
>Ga0351833_1142_pt1 | contig 12575 bp, 11 predicted proteins | sample BONcelHFGM3001C5_FD_206751 | JGI IMG/M metagenome (GOLD analysis project Ga0351833, IMG submission 206751) | Enriched cells from coal bed in the Powder River Basin, Montana, United States - BONCAT cells FGM rep1 HSBNCT.FGM.300.1.C5 ...
AAGGCTACGGCACGCGCCAGCACATGCAAGCCATCGCTGCCAAAGGCATCTGTTCGATCCACCGCACGACGTTTATAAAGCGCCTGTCGGGATGAACATGAGAAAAAAGGGAAACCGCGGCGAAGCGCAAGCGGCGGCCTACCTTGAAAAAGCAGGCTGCACCATACTTGCGAAGAACTACTGTATCCGAGGCGGGGAAGTAGATATCATATTTTCTCAAGCCGGTGTCAATGTGTTCTGCGAGGTCAAGCTGCGCACGCAGCAGCTTTTCGGCACGGGCGCGGAGGCGGTCAACACCATCAAGCAGAGGCACATCTGTAAGGCTGCGCTTGACTGGGCATGCAAAAACGAATGCGCCGACAGCCTCATGCGGTTTGATGTGATTGAGATAAACGGAGGGCAAATCAGGCATATTAAAAACGCGTTTGAGTATTTGGAAGAATAAAAAAGGAGAGCCTCGCAAAATGCGTCAAGCATGCAAAAAAAGTTGATGTTAGCCATTTTTTTGATATAATAGGGAACGAGAACGGCAGCAAACAGCCTATACTGTTTGTGCCTTTAAGGAGCGACGCAGGAGTTTCATGCGCAGATTTATTTTTTTTGTCATTCCGGCTCTTATACTCATTTTGCTGCCTGTGCAAAACGCTATGGCACAGGAGGCTTTTCGGCCGTCATATGCGACAGGGCCCCAAACAATGTTTGCGACGGTCCTGACGGTTGTTGTTGCTGCGCTTTTTGTTGTGGTATGTGTGCTGCTCATCATCCGTAAGGGGCGCTTCGAGGAAAGCGGGCGCATCTGGCATGTGTTTTTGCTGGTCATTCTTCTTGCTTTGGCGCTGCGCATCATGGCCGCTCTTGTCTACAAAGGCTTTGAGACAGATATCGCGTGTTTCAAGGGATGGGCGGTCGGTGTGCATGAACACGGAATGGCGGATTTCTACACATCCGGGCTGTTTGCGGATTATCCGCCGGGCTATATGTATGTGCTTGGGCTGCTTGGCTGGCTGCGTGAGGTTTTTTCGATAGAGACAGCCGGGACACTGTTTACACTGATCATCAAGCTGCCTTCTATTACGGCCGAAGTATTGACAGCTCTGGTTGTCTATAGGGCCGCATCCCGGGAAATCGGTAAAATGTTCTGCCTGCTCTGCGCGTCATTTTTACTTTTCAATCCTGCGCTTTTCTTTAACAGCAGCGTCTGGGGGCAGATCGATAATTTCTTCATATTGTTTGCCGTGCTCACTTTGTATTATCTTAGAAAAGACAACCCGTATCTTGGCGCGCTGTTTTTTGCTGCCGCGCTGCTCATCAAACCGCAGGCAATCATGCTTGCGCCTGTGATCGGGCTGTGCTACTTATATCCGATATTCAAAAAAGCAAACTTTTGGCGCGGGGCAGCCGGGATCCTTGGAGGCGCGGCCATTGCGGCTGCGGTTTTTACAGCGGGCGTGCTGCCCTTTATGAAAGAAAAAACATTTGCTTATACAGCAGGCTGGATATACGAGCATTACAGAGGCGTTATTGAATCGTATCAGTTTGCGTCGGTCAATGCCTTTAATCTTTTTGCACTCACGGGCGGAAACTGGGTGCAAAGCGATCAACCTTTATGGCTGCTCACTTATCAGACCTGGGGCTATATATTTATCGGGCTCAGCTGCGCAGCAGTCGTCATACTGCAGTGGCGCGCGCGCGCGCGCATGCGCACGTTTGATCTGGCGGCCTTCTTGGTGGTGTCAGTATTCATGCTCGCACATTCCATGCATGAACGATATATACTGCCTGCATGCGTATTTTTGCTTTTTGCGTATGTGTATACGAGAGACAGTACCACCTTGCTGTATGGCGCTGCTTTTTCCGTGACGGCGCTTTTCAACCAAATGGTCGTGCTCTATGCGGACAGCATTTTTGCTCCGCTTATGCCCACGCTTGCGATCTCCGCAGCCAACGTGGCGCTGTATCTTGGTTTTGCGGTGCATATGGCAAAGCGGCTTTTCAGCGGCGCCGTGGTCATAAAAGCGCCTGCGATGGACGGTTGAGCCGATGAAAGTTCTGATCAGCGATAAAAGAATCGACTGGGAAAAGCATGCGCGCCGGCGGCTTTTCGACAAGCATGAAAACTTAAGGTTTTCCTGGATTGATTTTGTTGTGATGATGACCGTCACTCTATTATATGCGGCTGTTGCTTTTTTAAATCTAGGGTCTGCCCAGATACCGGAAACATTCTATACGCTTGACGGCGACGAGATCATTGTTGAATTTGAAAACACTGAGGACATCCGCTCGATACGATATTTTTCTTCTCTTGGGAAAGGCGCTTTTTCTTTTTATTATTCGGAAGACGGCGAAGGATACACGCAGCTTCAAAAACAGGTGTACGAAACGGATGAAGACGGTGAGACGCTTGTGTTTTTCGAACCGGTGACCATCGACCATGAGGAAAACAGCATGTATGCCTGGCAGCTTCTTGACGTGGATTTTGCCGCAAGATTTGTATCCATCCGTGTGGAAAAGCCGGGTCTTATGATGCTTGAAATGGGGTTTTGCGATGCACAGGGCTATCCGGTGCCCATCGCCTCTGTCAGAAACACCAACCCGGATGCGCCGCGGGGCAATGCGCCGGCAAATATGTTTGACGAGCAGCACTTCGTGCCGCAGCAAACGTATTATATGGATCAAATGTATTTCGATGAAATCTACCATGCGCGCACGGCCTATGAGCATGTCAGCCGCCTTGCGCCTTACGAGATCACGCACCCGCCACTTGGCAAGATCATTATCGGCATCGGTATTCGCGTTTTCGGCATGAACCCGTTCGGCTGGCGGGTGATGGGTGCGCTCACGGGCGTGCTGATGCTGCCGCTTATCTATGTGTTTGCACACAGGTTGTTTAGGAAAACTCTTTTTGCATTTATTCCGACCGCGCTTTTCGCGCTTGATTTCATGCACTATACGCAAACGCGCATTGCGACGATAGACAGCTACAGCGTGTTTTTCATCATGCTGATGTATTTGTTTATGTACCTTTATACCGAAACCAATTACAACCGGCAGCCGATTGGCAGATCGCTGCTGCCACTTGCGCTGTGCGGCGTCTCATTCGGGCTCGGCGCTGCCACAAAATGGCTGTGCCTGTATGCAGGCGCAGGGCTCGCGCTGCTGTTCTTCATACAGATGGCCAAGCGTTACCGCGAATATGCTTACGCGCGCGAGGCGGTTTTAACGGAAAAGGAACCTGAGCGCCGCGCGTTCCTTGAAAGCATTACAAAAAGCTATGTACAAAACACATTTGTCACGCTTCTTTGGTGTGTGCTGTTTTTTATCATTGTGCCCCTCATCATTTATCTGCTTTCGTACATTCCGTATACGCTTGTTGCTGAAAGCCCGTATGATTTTTCGGGAATACTGCAGAACCAGGAATATATGTTTGAGTACCACAGCAACCTAAAGACAGCCTCGCCCCACCCTTTTGCATCCGAGTGGTACACCTGGCCGTTTAATTACCGACCCGTGTTTTTCTATCAGGGGCAGGGTTATCCGCCGCATCTGATGTCGTCCATGTCCACAATGGGCAACCCGGCTGTTTGGTGGGGCGCCTTTTGCACAGTGATCGCGCTCATCGTCTTACGTTTGCGCAAAGGACGGCTTGGTCGGCGCACGTTTTTTGTTTCCGTGGCGGCGCTCTCCCAGTTCCTGCCGTGGGTATTGATACCTCGTGAGACGTACATCTATCATTATTTCGCGACGGTGCCGTTTTTGATACTGTTGATGGGCGTGCTGGCCAAATACCTGATCGAGCGCACAAGGCACGGAAAAAAAGCGGTGTTTATTTTCCTTGGTGTGTGTTTGTTGCTGTTTGTGATGTTTTATCCTGTCACGACGGGAACAGTCACTTCAAGGGCATATTCGGATCATTTCCTGCGCTGGCTTCAAAGCTGGCCGTTCTACTAAAGGAGGGCGCAGTTGTTAGGAAAGCTGTATCAAAAATACAAAGGCGGTCTTTTGCATTTTGTCAAATTTCAGACAGTCGGCGCTATTAATTTCTTTGTGGATTTCGGCATACTGACGCTGCTTAACCAGGGGTTTGGATGGCCGCTCGTGCCGTCAAATGTCATTTCGTATTCGTGCGGAGTGGTCAACAGCTTTATCCTCAACCGTTTCTGGACATTCAAGCAAAAGCGCAGGTTCTTTTCCCGCTATTTTCTCATTTTTGTATTCGTGAACCTGATTTCTCTCGGCGTCAACACGCTTGCGGTCTATATACTCGGCGGCCTTTACGGACTGCCCAACATCTTTGCGAAGCTGCTTGCCTCAGTCTTTTCGTTTACCGTCAATTTTGCGGGTAACAAGCTGCTTGTCTTCAATCAGCCAGAGCCCCTGCAGGATAAAAACAAGAATTAAGAGAGGCCAAAAGTGCTGTCCAAAATATCAAGCTACGGATTGCTCGGGCTTTGCGGCTACCCTGTGACCGTGGAGGCCGATATATCTTCCGGCATGCCCTCCTATGAGACGGTCGGCTTGCCGGGCGCTGCCGTGCGCGAGTCGAAGGAACGTGTGCGGAGCGCGATCAAAAATTCAGGCTTTGCATACCCCCAGCAGCGCATCACCATCAACCTTGCGCCGGCAGATCTCAAAAAGCAGGGGCCGATCTACGATCTTGCGATCGCGCTTGGGCTGCTGTGTGCAAGCGGCCAATGCGGCGCACCGGATGAGAAGAGCATCGTTTTGGGCGAGCTGTCGCTTGACGGGCAGCTGCGCGGCATCGCGGGGGCACTGCCCATGGCCATATCTGCGCTGGAGGCAGGCTTTAACAAGCTTTTTATACCTGCCGATAATGCGGGAGAAACATCGTACCTTCGCGGGATAAAGGTCTATGCGGTCAGCACGCTTGCGCAGCTTGCGGCGCATTTGTCCGGCGGCGACAAAATAGCGCCGTGCGCTCTGAAGCGTTTTGAGCCCCGCAGCGCGGCCTTCTGCGAGGGGGACATGGCGCATATACGCGGCCAGCAGCAGGCGCGGCGCGCATTGGAGATCGCTGCGGCGGGAGGGCATAACATATTAGTGTTTTGGGACAAAATCCCGTTTGAAATTTTGGAAATATTAAACGGAATTATCACTTCACATTAGGCACGGCTAGTTTCTTGACACTCTTGCTTTAAAGGTTTTACAATATATTATCAATCTAATTATTGAGGTTGTGTATGATTGAATTAGACCCAATATCTTATAAGCTTCTAAAGAAGCTCAAGAAGATAAACGACTATGTTGTTCCCGATTCCAACTCAGGATATGCCATTCTTGATAAGTACAATCTTATTTCTGATGACCCTATAAAGGTTTCGCCAAATGAAACAATCTTTATGCGTAAAATTAATGAACGCGGCAAATCTTATGTATCTGAACACAAAAAGAAAACGTTTCAGAAATGGATTTTTTTTACTTTACCTCTTGTGGTAGCTATGATAGCCGTGCTTATCGCAATATTGAAATAACAATAGACTATAACCGATAGCGTCATTGCGATAATATACTACCCAGTGTTTTTTATTCATATTATCATCTCCTAATAGTTTCATGGTATAATTACCCTAAATATATTTTGAAGAGAGGTTTGTGTTTATGCCATTTTGGTTAATTCTGGTTATACTTCTATTTTGTAAGTTTGCAATAAACTTGTATTACTATTTTCGCACGAATTATATCACTGATTTATACGGAAAGTGGCTTAAAGACCAATCAACCGCCATATACAACAGGGTTCACATAGCCATTAGTGTTGTAAACAAAGCCAAGGCATTAAAAGAGTTTACGTGGTTTGGTCAATATCACGGTGTTTTTGATGGCTTTCCTACAAAGCAACCGCCGAATAGCGAGTATTGCCTCCGCAGTTTAGCACATGCATCTGGCATCTTTAAACAACGAATGATTGACACAGTTAACCCCATATACTGGCTAGAGATATTGTTTTCTCTGCCCGAAAAAGTTATATCATATATTTCCCAAAACCCCGAAAAAACAAGAGTTAAGTCAATCTTAAATGTTATTTTTCGGATTATAGCGTTTATTGCAGTTACCTTTTATACTCTGTACCCTGATAAGGCAAGAACGTTTATTTCTAATATTTCTAACGTTTTTTGCCTCTCACCTTAAAGATATATCACAGTAAAAAAATAAAATAGCAGCAATTATAAATAATAGGAAGGTTGGAGTAATTCAAGAGCATCTAAGATGCTTGGTGAAAGATGCATTTCCCCGTTTGATCTAATCTTCAAGAGCTTTTTCGTAAGCCTCTATTTTATCAATATTATCCCTTCTCCACTCATCATATGCTTTTGAACCAACTGCAAAAATCGAACTAATAAAGAAGTTTACTACGGAAGAATCAGTAATCGAATTTGATATTACTCAAATTAGACAGTTGAAGATTGCGAACATAACTGTGAGAAATGCGAATATAAGCTAGCTGTGAATAAATATTCTATCTATTTTTTGACTGCCACTCTTTAAATATGCAAAAAATTACTGGATAAGTCATAAAATATTTAGCAGATATTTCGTAAAGACCCATCCCTAAGCTTGATTCATCGTTTTCCAAAATAGCAGACAATTCTTTAGCTACCTTTTCTTTTGTTTCCTCAGATTCTGAATTGAATTGAGAAATAATTTCCGAATCAGGATCATTAGTTCCAGTAACTTGACGCGCCTTTTCGCAATGTTTATGAGTTAATATCATTGTTTACTCCTATCTATCTATTGTATTTATAACAATATAATACCACAATATATAGTATTAATCAAGAGTGAAAAAGTGATTGTTTCTTCTCATTTATTAATTCCATATTAAGGTAATATTGTAGAAATTAATTTTTTGTGATAAACTATTTATAATAAATTTTGACTTTCAATTAGAAATAAGTTGCTATATCATTGTGGAATTAATTATGAATATGATTAAATATTAGAGGGTTTGGGTTTTTAATTTGATAAGATGTGTTGCCTATTGCAGGGTAAGTACAAATAGTAAAGACCAAGAGAATTCACTTGAGAATCAGATCTCCTATTTTAATAGAGAGATAGAAAAAAATAGTGATTATCGTCTTATTAATATTTATGCAGACAGGGGTATATCAGGAGCAAAACTAAAAAGACCTCAGTTCAATCAGATGCTTTATGATGCTGGACTTGATATAATAGAGGTTTTAAATAACGATAAGGATAATAGGCTAACAGCAAAAAAATATATTACAGTACCAAGCACATCTAGAAAACCAATGTTTGATTTAATTCTTGTTAAAAATACAAGTAGATTTGCAAGGAATATACTTGTGGAAGATATACTTAGAGACTTGAAGCGCAACAAAGTCTTTGTCTACTTTTTAGATTTAAATAAAACAACTGAGAATAATGATGATATTGCATATATTCAAATTTTCCAAACATTTGATGAACAAGAGAGCCGTGAAAAAAGTAAAAAAGTAAAGTTTGGTATTAAAGAAGGAGCTAAAAAAGGAGTCATTCATACAAATAGTAAATTGTATGGATACAAATATATACAAAAAGAAAATAGGCTAGAGATAATTCACGATGAAGCTGAAGTAATTAGAATAATCTTTCAAATGTATTCTGATGATAAAGGCATAAGAAAGATCTCAAAATTTTTAGCTGAAAGTAACTATAAAACTAGGAAAAATAAGAATTTTACAAATAGCACAATACAAAGAATTTTAACTAATCACAAATATGCAGGTCTCAACGTCAGATTAAAATATGATACAGGCACAGTACTTGACAAATACTCATATTCAAAAATTCGGAACGAAAAGGAATGGATAGTAAATAATAGTGATAAAATACCGCCAATAATAAGTAAGGATAAATTTAATTATTGCCAAAAACTCTTAAAGGAAAAAGCAGATAATAATAAAAGAAGAGGGATAAACAAATCTAGTTATCTCGCTGGGCTTTTGTATTGTGGTAAGTGTGGTGGTAATTATTATTCAAACATGGATAGAGGTAAGCGATTTTTTGTTTGTAAGATAAAAAAATTACAAGGTGCAGACACATGTGACAATAGAAACATTAGTGAAGAAACCTTATTAAGTTTATTGAAATCAGAGAATTATATAAAATTAAAACAACAAGCAATAGAAGCAGCTTTAAAGAAATTAAATGAACAACTAATTGATAAAAATATGAGACTTGAAAATCCTGATTTTAATAGAATTAATAAATTAGAAGAAAAATTAAAGATAATAGATATACAATCTCAAAGATTAATTAATGCCCCATATTTTTTCCGGCAATCTTATCGATTTCGTCAAGAAAGATGATGCCGTCCTGCTCGGCACGCTCGACCGCAGTGCTGATGACTTCATCCATATCAATGAGTTTGTCCCCTTCTTCCTGGGTGAAGATCTTGCGCGCTTCCCCAACGTTCACACGGCGGTGCTTAGTCTTCTTGGGCAAAATGCCGGAAAACATCTCCCCGATATTGATATCGCTGCCGATACCGGCAATCTCTATGCCGAGCGTTGCATTGTCCTCGACCTCAACTTCTATCGTTGTTTCCTCAAGCCGCCCCGCACGAAGCAGAGAAAGCACTTCTTCGCGCTTTGTCATGCGGCGATCCCGTTCCTCGGCTGATTCCTGCGGCACATTCTGCCCCTGGCCCAAAAGAGCCTGAAAAGGGTTCTGCGGCGGCGCAGCTTTTTTGCCGAGCGGCACGAGGATATCCACCAGCCGCTCCTCTGCCATCTGCTGCGCTTTGGCATGCACCGATTCGCGGCGCGAAGCCTTGACCATGCGTATAGAAGCTTCGACAAGATCGCGTACCATGGATTCTACATCGCGCCCCACATAACCGACTTCGGTAAATTTTGTGGCCTCGACCTTGATAAACGGCGCGTTCATCAGCTTGGCAAGCCGCCTTGCGATCTCGGTCTTTCCCACGCCCGTCGGCCCCACCATAATGATGTTTTTTGGCGTGATCTCCTCCTGCATCTCCTGCTCAAGACGCTGGCGGCGGTAACGGTTCCTAAGCGCGATAGCCACCGCTTTTTTGGCTTTATCCTGCCCGATGATGTATTTATCGAGTTCTTCGACGATCTGTTTTGGCGTCAGGTGCGACATGCTAAACCTCCTCGACCGTGATGTGGCCGTTGGTGAATACGCAGATCTGACCCGCGATTTCTATCGCCTTCTTTGCGACCTCGAGCGCAGAAAGCTGCGTGTTTTCCTTGAGTGCCTTGGCCGCCGCGAGCGCATAACTGCCGCCCGAGCCGATGGCCGCCACTTCGTCGTCAGGCTGTATCACCTCGCCGCTTCCCGAAACGATGATCAGCTCGTTTTTATCCGCAGCTATGAGCATAGCTTCGAGTTTGCGCAGCACCTTATCGCTGCGCCATTCCTGCGCCAATTCCACCGCCGCACGCTGCAAACTGCCGCTGTATTGCTCAAGCTTGGCTTCAAAACGCTCAGAGAGCGTAAACGAATCCGCTACAGAGCCCGCAAAACCGACCACGACTTTATCACTGTACAGCCGCCGCACTTTTTTGGCATTATGTTTCATGATCGTGTTCTGCCCAAATGTGACCTGCCCGTCTCCCGCGATGGCGCATTTGCCGTCGCGCCGTACCGCAACTATCGTTGTGCCTTCCATCATATCAATACTCCTTTATATGCCCCACTGCTTTCGGGGCGCCCGTTTTCACAGATCTTCTGCTATGCGTTTTATAGATGCAAGTGCACGCGCTGAAATCAGTTCCTTTTTGTCCCTGCCTTTTGCGTTCGTCAGAAGAGGGCTGATGATACCAAAGTTGATGTTCATGGGCTGAAAATCAGCGCCAGCGTATCCTGATACATACGCCCCCAAAGCGCCTGTGGCGGTTTCCTCACCAAAACGCGGGCGCGGTTTCCCGAGTATATCGCAGGCAGCGCACAGCCCGGCAACCAGCCCGCTCGCCGTGCTTTCAATATAGCCCTCAACGCCCGTTAGCTGTCCTGCAAAGAATAGGCCGGGGCGGCTTTTAAGCTCATAATCGGCGCTCAAAACGCCGGGGCTCGCGATAAAGGCATTTGCGTGCATCACACCGTAACGCACAAACTCCGCGTTTTGCAGCCCCGGGATCATCCGGAACACACGCTGCTGCTCGCCAAATTTCAAATGCGTCTGGAACCCGACAAGGTTGTAAAGCCGGCCTTGTTTGTCTTCTCTTCTCAGCTGTACAACGGCGTGCGGCTTTGTGCCGTCCGGCGCACGCAGCCCGACGGGCTTAAGCGGCCCGAAAAGCAGCGTTTGAAATCCGCGCCTGGCCATGGTCTCTATGGGCATACAGCCCTCAAACACCTTATCGTCCTCAAAGCCGTGCAGCTGCGCCGTTTCCGCGCTCACCAGCGCCTCATAAAACGCACGGTACTGCGCCTCATCCATCGGGCAGTTAAGATAATCATCACCGCCCTTGCCGTAACGTGATGCGAAATAGGCCGTCTTTGTATCGACCGACTCGCCTGTCACGATGGGTGCCGCTGCGTCAAAAAAAGACAAAAGCCCCCTGCCCACGGTATCTTTTATGTTTTCTGCCAGCGCGCCGCTTAAAAGCGGCCCCGGCGCAGCGATGACTGCGCCTTCTTTTGGCAACGCCTGTGCTTTTTCGCACTCCACGTCAATGTTCTGATGGGACAGGATCTTTTGCGTGATATAATCCGAAAATGCTTTCCTGTCAACTGCGAGCGCACCGCCGGCCGGTATACGGCAGGCGTCCGCCGCTTCCATGATCAAAGACGACAATTCGCGCATCTCCTGCTTGAGGAGCCCCGCTGCATTTGAGAGCGCGTCTGCGCGCAGTGAGTTCGAGCACACGAGTTCGGCAAATCCTGGTTCATGGTGCGCGGGCGTCATCGCCTTTGGCTTTTGCTCGATGAGCTTTACTTTCACACCGCGCCGCGCAAGCTGGTAAGCGGCTTCGCAGCCGGCAAGCCCTGCACCGATGACGGTCACATTACTGTACATCGGCCTTCTTGCGCTGGTTTCTGGCGCACTCGGCATTTGCGCATTTTTTATAACTGCTGCCGCTTGACATCCGCCGCAGCACCATCATGCCGCCGCACGCATCGCATTTTTCGGCTATCGGCATATCCCATGACACGAAATCGCATTCGGGATAACCCTCACAGCCATAAAACGTCTTGCGCGTTTTGACTGAGCGTTTCTCGACGATTTTCCTGCCGCATTTCGGGCAAGGGGTATCGATGTATTTGACAACCGGCTTGGTATTGCGGCATTCAGGATAGCCGGGACACGCAAGGAATGTCCCGAAGCGGCCGTCTTTGTACACCATCATGCGCCCGCATTTTTCGCATTTCACATCGCTTTCTTTGACGGGCAGTTCAATACGCTCTATATTTTTATCCGCATCATCGAGCGTTTGCTCAAAAGGCTCGTAAAAATCGCGCAGCAGTTTTTTCCATTGCTTTCCGCCGTTTTCGATATCGTCAAGCTTGTTCTCCAACTCTGCCGTGAACGCCACGTCAACAATGTCCGAAAAATTCTGTTTCATCAGGTTATTGACGATCACGCCAAGTTCTGTGGGTTTTAAGCTCTTGCCGTCCTTGACGATATAGCGGCGTTCCTGTATGGTCGAAATGATGGGCGCATAGGTGCTCGGGCGCCCAATGCCTTTTTCCTCCAGCGCACGCACCAGCGTCGCCTCTGTATAGCGGCTCGGCGGCTGCGTAAAATTCTGTTTGGGATCAATCGATTCAAGCGGGCATACTTCGCCTTCTTTGAGCGGCGGCAGCAGCATGTCTTTCGTATCATCGTCCTCGCTGCTGTAAACGGCAGTGTAGCCTTTGAACACCATGTGCGAACCGCTCGCGCGGAAATTGCATTGCCCCGCATCTAAAAAGACCTGCATCGTCTCAAAAACCGACGGTTTCATCTGGCTTGCCACAAAACGCGAGTAAATGAGTTTGTATAATCTGTACTGGTCTCGCGATAGCGCAGATTTTAAAGATTCCGGCGTCAATTCAAGGTACGAAGGACGTATGGCCTCATGCGCATCCTGCGCTTTTCTTGACTTTTTGAACACATTGGGTTTTTCCGGAAGGTAGTCGCGCCCGAATTGCTTTTCTATGTGCGTTCGCACAGCGGCGAGCGCCTCTTGTGATACGCGCGTTGAATCCGTACGGATATATGTGACCAGCCCGACTGAACCCTGTTTGCCGATTTCCACGCCTTCGTAGAGCTGCTGTGCCACCAGCATTGTGCGCTTGGCGGTAAACCCGAGCGAGCTGGAGGCGGCTTGCTGCAGAAAGCTCGTGGTAAAAGGCGCAGGCGCATTCTTTCGCTTCGTGCCCTTTTTTATCTCGGAGACCACAAATTCTTTGCCTTTTATATCAGCCAGCACCGTGTCCGCATCTTCTTTGCTGTTAAGTTCCTTCTTTTTGCCGCCGCTGCCGTAATATTTGGCCTCAAATTGCTGCGTACCTGCCGCGTCACGGAGCCGGGCAGTTATCGTCCAGTATTCTTCGGGGACAAAAGCCAATATCTCCTCTTCCCGGTCACAGATAATACGCACGGC
>Ga0351833_1146_pt1 | contig 12327 bp, 11 predicted proteins | sample BONcelHFGM3001C5_FD_206751 | JGI IMG/M metagenome (GOLD analysis project Ga0351833, IMG submission 206751) | Enriched cells from coal bed in the Powder River Basin, Montana, United States - BONCAT cells FGM rep1 HSBNCT.FGM.300.1.C5 ...
CAACGACCCGGACCGTGGATAATTTCATCGTCCGGCTTCGCAAGTATTTCGAGGATGATCCCCAACATCCCGTCTATTTCCGTAGCCTCCGGTCTGTCGGTTATGTATTTGATCCTGATGGATCGTCGAAAGACGAATCCGCATGTCCGGAAAGTTCCGTTTGAAGCGCGACGATTCGCTCTTTCAAGGCGTCCGGGAAGGAAACTTTGGTATAATCAGCGACGCGAACGGCCACAATGGTCGCCTCCCCCTTTGCTGCCACCTGCACCCGGCTGCGGTTCACAACGACGTATTCCATGACCATATGATCGCCTCCGATCTTCTTTACTCGGGCACCGATGGCGATGGTATCCGGATAAGAGAGACTTGAGAGGTAACGGCAGGTCATTGATTTGATGACCAAGGTGATTCCCGTCTGTTCTTCCAGGGAAAACTTTCCGATTCTGTTGTAATATTCGACTCGTCCATTCTCCATGTACCGAAGATAGATCATGTTGTTCACATGGCCGTGGGCATCCATATCGCTCCAGACGACGCTTTGTTCAACAACAATCGGGTATTGATCAAGTATCCGTTCCATCTGAGAGTTCCTTTACAGGTGGAGGCCCGGTAACATCTTTTACCATGATATTCCGTCTTACTCCTCCATCCGGCGAGTAAAGTATAAAAGGTCGCACGGCCGGAGTCAAGGGCGATCATGGTGAGATGCCTGGTAAAAAGAAGAGCCCCTGTCCGAGATGGCGCTTTCGGACAGGGGGATTGGGGAGGGGGGACAGATCAGGGCTATGTTAAGCGGTATATAAAGAACGTTATAGGCCAAAACACCATTGCTTGCGGCCTAAAAGCGGGTTTGGATAAATCATTTCTCTGCCGCCTTGTTTGATGGTAATATAAGGCCCCTTAGGGTTAGACACAATCGGATATTGTCTGAATCCCCCTTGAGACGAATGCCGGTCCGCTCATCGGCGTCTGTCTGATAGGGTACACATGAAAGGAGTGTCATGATTACAATCAGCAGTTATCTTCACCGGGATGACCTGAAAGATATCATCCGTCGTTGGATGTATGACGATCTACATCCCTCAGATGCTGAAATGATCAGTCGGCTTGTCCATTTCAATAATCTGTATGTGGCGTATTATCTCCACGATTTTTCCGGTAAACTGTTTCGCATCCTTCACGGAAAGGATCCGCTGCAAAAACAAATCGTTTTAAAGGGCGACCTGAAGGACGCCCTCGTGAAAAACCCACCATATCTCAACGCTAGGATTGAAGAGTTGATCCGGCAATATAACCTCCATCCCGGACGGTTTTTTCGTGAAACACCGTGCCGTGCGACCCTTTTTTTTCTGGAGAGACATGGATTACCAATCCATGTCGGTTCTTGCCGCATTAAACGGGTTCGACGCCTGGCGGAAAAAGGTGCTCGCCGTCTGATCGATGGCATATTTGATGCCATCAAAAGACACGCCGATGAATTGGCCGATGGACGGGCAAAACAACTCGGTATCGGCCGGGAAAATATGATTACAACATCCGAAGAGATGCTCGCTGAATTTTTGCGGGCCGAAGAACGTCTATTGGAGGATTTTCGCCTCCGTCGCCCCATTGTTGGGATTCAAGAGCAGACGATCAATGATGTGGCGGGAATCAAAGTGATTTTGGAAGATGGAGAACAGGGCCGTTTGATGGACGCATTGCAGAACATGGAGGGTTGCGACGTCACAGAGGAGGAAAAGCATTCAGGTCGCTATAATGCCGTGAATCGGATTATTCGCTACCGTCCTCCCAAGGAAGAAATCCTTAAAAGCCTTCCGTATCAAATGTGGTCGTCCGCCATACGGACCGGCGAAGGGTCAGGGGCCGCCGCCATTCAGAGAGACTTTGTCGATTTTGTGCGGACCGGTGAAGAATCCGTTTCTATAGAGATTATTGCTTCCGATTACCAGGAGATGCTGGAGAGTGAGATCGGCCGTTGCATGCATGAAGACCGTATTATCGAACAGAGACTGCAACAGCAATATCGCGGCCATTTGGCAAAAAACGTCGAGTATCTTATGCGCTTCTTATTCATGTTTCCCTTTTCCGCTAAACGGCGCTTGGAGGACCTGCCGGTCAAATTATGGAATCGCTACCTGCCTGATTATTTTGATGCCGTCATTGCCGATCTCTTCGAGATTGCAAAGGAGACGTATCCGGAATAGAGGGTAAAACGGAAACGGTTTATCCCGGCTGCCTAACGGATGGTCGACCCGTTGAAGACCGCGTTGAATTTCTGTGCTTTTCCCTTGGGAAGTTTAAGTTTAAAATGACCGGCGGGAAGAGCATCCTGAAGGATTTCCGGGTTCAATTCCTTGATGGTCTTATACGTGGTTTCGCAGGTCCGGGCAATGGCCATGATGGACACTTCCCGTGAAAAGTTTACCGAGACCCGATCGTATTGCAGGGGGGGGTACCGACGCTCATTCGGGATATGATACCCGTAGGCTTCCGGGTTGGACAGGATGAGCTTTGCCGCGAGAATCCTGAAAATATAGGCCTCCGTCTCCAGAGGCAGATCCGTATCGTAAAAAAGGCGGGTTTCCTGCTGGGTCGTCCGTCTGCCCATCCCGTTTTCTCCGCAATTGTAAGCGGCAATGGCCAAATTCCAGTTGTTAAATCTCCCATAGAGGTCGCTCAGGTAAGAAAGGGCTGCCTCCGTAGCCTTTTCGAAATGGAGACGTTCGTCAATCCATTTGTCAATCCGTAGGCCGTACTTTTTGCCCGTACCACTCATGAACTGCCAGGGACCGCATGCCTTAGCACTAGAAAGAGCGTAAGTTTTCAAAGCACTTTCGGCAATGACGATATACTTGAGATCTGCGGGCATGTTCTTTTCTTTTAGACGCTTTTCAATATACGGGAAATAACGATGAGCCCGTTTTGTCCAGAGGATGACCTGGGAAGGGCTGTAGACGGCAACGATAAGGGCCTGATCCATGCTCTCCCAGACCTCCTGTCTTTCCAGGGGAACACGCTCTCCACACAAGGAAAGGTCCCTTGGGGGGCCGAAAAGAGGGATGACGGGTGTGGCTTGGCCGCTGTTTGAGAAGGATTGGGCAAAAACCTGTCCAAAGGTCAGGAGTCCGACAACGATAATGACGATGGTGATTGAGATGCGAGAAATGATCACCGGTCTATTTCTTCAGATTGTCCAGGATATGGCCGTGAATCCTCTTGGATGCCGACTCGTCGCCGATGATGCCGACCCGGATACCGACATTGGTGATGTTCTTGTCTTTGTATAGAATGTTGATATGGACTTTTTCACCGCTGATGAAGGTGTCGATGGTCCCGCTGCCGATACCTCTGGCCGGGGCTACATCCGTACCCCGCATGGTGGCGATGGTCTTTTCCGTTGCCGACCACACTTTATCGAAAGGGGAATAGTAGTCCGTCTTTAATTCGCCGTTGACAAAGAGATAGGTGCCTGCTCCCGTTCCCACCATGGCTGTTCCCACTAGGGCTGCGGCGCATCCCGTCAGGATAAAAACCGTTAAAACAAGGAAAGTGATCCTTTTTATTTTCTTCTGCATTGTCGATCCTCCCTGAAGCGATGTGAGTTTCTCATATCTTATTAAGACAAGACTGTAAAGGGCAAGCTTATAGCGGCGGCTGATACATGGACGCGACCTTTTCTCGGCCTTTTGCCTCACTCATTGGCAATCTTCGCGAATTCCTTCAGGAGTTCCTCCTGTTTGCGGCTGAGATTCGTCGGGACGGCGACAACGGTTTCGATGATCTGATCGCCGTTGCCGTACCCTCGCAGGTGCGGAATGCCCTTCCCCTTGAAGCGAAAAATTTTACCGCTTTGTGTACCTCGGGGAATCTTTAGCTTTTCCGATCCCGTTAAGGTCGGTACTTCGAGATGGGCACCCAGGGCCGCCTGAACGAAGGAAATGGGGATACGGCAATAGACATCGTCTTCCGACCGTTTGAAGAACTCATGTTCCTCCACGTAAATAAAGACATAGAGATCGCCGTTGGGACCATTGTTTTCGCCCTGTTCGCCTTCTCCCCGCAGGCGCAGACGAGAGCCCGTATCGACACCCCCGGGGATCTTCACCTGAACCCGCTTGGATGTTTTCTCCCGGCCCGTTCCACGGCAGGCTTTGCAAGGATGCGAGATGATTTGGCCTTGACCCCGGCAATGGGGGCAGGTGGAACTGATGCTGAAAAAGCCGCTGGACTGGGTGATCTGCCCTTTACCGTGGCAGCGGGGGCATGATTCGGGCGCTGTACCGGGAGCGGTTCCCAGGCCATTGCAGGTCCGGCAGCGGTCCATTTTCTGCACGTCGATTTCCGTGGAGATGCCGAAGGCCGCGTCGGTGAAAGAAATTTTAAGATCGTAGCGGAGGTCGGACCCGGCGCGGGGCGCCGTTCGTGAACCGGAACGGCCGTTGCTGAACCCGAAGATATCGCCAAAGATATCGCCGAAGTTGGAAAATACATCCTCAAAACCGCTGAAACCCCTAAAACCGCTGTTGCTTAAGCCTTCATGGCCGAAACGGTCATAGGTCTCCCGCTTTTGGGGATCGCTTAAAACCTCATAAGCCTCCGCCGCCTCTTTGAATTTCTCTTCCGCCTCTTTATCTCCGGGGTTCCGGTCCGGATGGTACTGCATGGCCATTTTGCGGTAATTTTTTTTGAGCTCCTCTTCACCGGCACTTCGCTCAACTTCGAGGACTTCATAGTAACATCGTTTAATCATTTTTTTCTTTCTCTAATAGCGTAATTTTTTCTAGGGCTTCCCGATATTTTTCTGCCGTTTTCTCAATGATGGGCATGGGTAGCTCCGGGGCGGGTGGTTTTTGGTCCCAGTGAAGGGACAGGAGATAATCCCGGAGAAACTGCTTGTCGAAACTGCTCTGCGGCTTGCCTGCCTCGTAGGCGTCCAAGGGCCAGAACCTCGAAGAGTCGGGCGTCAACAATTCATCGATCAAGATCGGTTCGTCGTTGAGGATGCCGAATTCCATTTTGGTGTCGGCGATAATAATACCTGTCCGTTCGGCAAGAGAGGCGGCCCGCCTGTAGATGGCGAGACTTTTGTCCATGAGCGCTTGCGTCAGGTCTTTGCCGATGATATTCTCCATCTCTTTCTGCGAAATGGCCATATCGTGCTCTCCCTCCGGTGCCTTGGTGGAGGGCGTGAAAATGGGTTCGGGCAGACGGGAAGATTCCTTCAGCCCTGCGGGGAGGCGAATGCCCGATACCGTTCCGGTGCGCAGATAGTCCTTCCAGCCCGACCCGCTGAGATAACCGCGAACGATACATTCCACAGCCAGGGGTTTGGCCTTTTTGACCAGCATACTTCTTCCCTGGAGAGCGTCCCGGTAGGGCATGCAGACGTCGGGATATTGAGTGGGATCGGTAGAAATAAGGTGATGGGGAATGATGTCGGCCATAATCTTGAACCAGAAGGCGGACATTTGCGTCAGGATCTTGCCCTTGCCGGGGACGGGATTAGGCATGACGACGTCGAATGCGGAGATCCGGTCCGTAGCGACGATGAGCAAATAGGGCTCCACGGTATAAATATCCCGGACCTTTCCCGTACCTGCCAGGTTGAGGGTCGGGAAATGGGTTTTCATAATAGCCTGATCCGTCATGTCTTTTCTCCTTATGATGGTGCATCCATACGATGGGTGCAGGGTTGCTATTGCATAAAGGGGTTGTGTCGCTTCTCATGGCCGATCGTCGAGGTCGGGGTCGGGCCGTAATGATGACCGGGCAGGACTTTTGTGTCGTCGGGCAAGACGGCCAGCCTTTCCATAATGGAACGCTGCATCACGATCCATGATCCTCCGGGAAGGTCCGTTCGTCCCGCGGCGCCTACAAACAAGGTGTCTCCCGTAAAAACCATTCCCGGCGTATATAAGGCGATGCTGCCCGGGGAATGACCGGGCGTATGGAGGACCTGGAGCGTAATATTGCCCACGGTGATGGTGTCTCCTTCTTTAACCGTCACGTCGGCCGGTGGAGAGGCTTTGGCCCCGAACATGCGAAGGTAGGCGGCTGGCGTGGAGACGAGCATATCGGCATCGCTTTCATGAATGATAATGTTTGCCTCCGTGCTGTTTTTCATGTCAAGATTCCCGCCGATGTGATCCACATGGCCGTGGGTGTTGACGATGGATTTGATTTTTAAATGATTCTTCTCTGCCAGGGTGCAAATCTGTGATGTCTCTGCCGCAGGATCAATGACCAGGGCTTCTCCTGTCTCTTCATCCCCTAACAGGTAGGCAAAAACGGCCATATGGCCGACTTGCAGCTGTTTAAAAAACATCTTGACCTCCATTGAGCGTGGGTTAACGTGACGGAGCGTTCTAGCATGTTTGAAATTAGAAAGTCAATATGGATGGTTGCGTGTTTAAGACACGAAAATTATGGTTGTTCGTCGAGGCGACATTCCAGAGCCTGGCGGATACTGCGTGAAAGATCCTGCATCTTGAAAGGTTTCTGGATGAACCCGTTACATTGGCTCGCAAGACGCGCTGTCGCTTCTCTGTCCTTGCTATAGCCGGAAAGCAGCAGGACCCTGACGTCGGGATTGATGGTTTTTAATTTTTCGTAGACATGGCCTCCGTTCATGCCCGGCATGATGATGTCGAGGAGGACGATGTCGATTTCCTCTTTTTTCTGTTGATAAATAGTCAGGGCTTCCTGGCCGTTCCGGGCCGTGAGGACGCGATACCCCATGACCTCCAGGAGTGCCTTGCTGACTTTAACGATTTCATCCTCATCATCGACGAAAAGTACCGTTTCCGCACCCCGAAAAATATTTTCCGTTATGCCTTTGCTCTCCGGGACGGCCGGTTGTTCAGATACGGGGAAATAGATATAAAAGGTTGTTCCCTCATTGGGTTGGGATTGGACATAGATATATCCGTCATGCCCCTTGACAATACCATAGACCGACGCAAGCCCAAGACCCGTTCCTCGTCCCATTTCCTTGGTGGTGAAAAAAGGTTCAAAAATCCTTTCCCGGGTTGCTTCATCCATGCCCGTTCCCATGTCCGTTACGGTGAGAAGCACGTAGCGGCCAGGCTTCAGGGAGAACGGCAATCCGATCGCATGGATGGCCGTGTCCTCTGTCTTGACGATGATTTTTCCCCCGTCGGGCATGGCATCGGCGGCGTTGACGAAGAGATTCATGAAAATTTGCTCCATCTGTCCCGTATCCGCCTCGATGGAAGAGAGACTCTCCGCCAGATCAAAGACAAAAAGGATGTCTTTCCGGACCCGTTTGAAGGTTGCCGCTGTTTCCAGGATGGTGCTGTTGAGATCGATAGGTTTGACCTCATAGCGCCCTTTGCGGGCGTATCCCAAGAGCTGCGATGTTAATTTGGAGCCGCTTTCGACGAGTTTTTCCAGATTTTTCAGGCGTGGGTGGAAAGGATGGGCGGTGTCGATCTGATAAATCATCAAGGAAAGATGACCCTGAATGCCCATCAGGATATTGTTGAAATCATGGGCAATCCCTCCGGCCAGGGTGCCGATGGCCTCCATCTTTTGGGACTGGCGAAGCTGCGCCTCCGTCATGGCCAACCGCCCTTCGATGAGGGCCTTTTCTTTGGTCAGCTGTCTGGTGTTCAGGGTGTTCTGGATGCGTTTGACGAGTTCATCCATCTCAAAGGGTTTGCAGAGGTAATCATCGGCGCCGCCTTTTAGGGCGGCGACGGCATATTCTGCGGAACCTTGCGCCGTCATGATGATGACCGGTAAATCCGCAGTTTGTTCCCGGATCCGTGTCAAAACAGTAAATCCATCCATATCGGGCATCATGAGATCGAGAAGGACGAGATCGCATCCGTTATCCTCGATATAGGAGAGGGCTTTGCGGCCATCCGTGAAGCATTGGATGTCATATCCCCGGCTACTGAGCAAAATGTCCAGACTTTCGCACATGCGAATCTCGTCATCCACAACCAGTATCCGCTGTTTATTCATTTCTTTGTCTGTCCTTCCTGTCTAGACTTTGATTTTTAAGATTTATTTACCGGCAGGGTGAGGGTAAATGCCGTTCCCTGGCCGGGACTGCTTTTACAGGTCACTTCGCCGCCTTGGTCTTTCATGATCTGATAGACAACGGAAAGGCCGATGCCGGAATGGCCCTCTCCTTTTGTACTGACGCACGGCTCGAAGAGTTTTGCCAAGACGGTTGGGTCGATACCGGGGCCATCATCGCGAAAGACGATGCGGACCTCTTGGGGACCGTTGGTTTGTGTCGTGGCTTTATTCTCCTCGCCATGACGCGGAATTCTTGCCGTTTCGATATGAATATTGCCGCCTTGAGGCATGGCTTCCACGGCATTTTTCAGGAGATTCAGCAAAACCTGCTTGATGCCGTCTTTATCGGCGATAATTTTCGGTAAGCCCGATTCCAATTGGAGGTGCGTTTGAATCCCCCGCTGTGCGGCGGCGACCTTGCCGAACATATCCGCCATGTCTTTAATCAGTCTATTGAGATCGACGGGCCCCTTGATCCGGAACTTGGACGTCTCGGAGATGGATAGTTCCGGCAGTATCCGGGTAATCCGATCGATTTCCTCGCGAATGATCTTGATTTCCTTTTGTGAGTCTTGGTTTTTCTCACCCAATTTAGACGCCATAATGAGGAGGAAGTTCTTGATGATTCCCAAGGGGTTGTTGATTTCATGAGCGACACGTCTCATGAGAGCCTGCACGGCGGCCAATCTTTCCGCTTGTATTTGGCGGGCATGTTCCTGCTTTAACCGATCGGCGTGCAATGCGGCTGCAACGACATGCGAAAAGAGCTTCAACAAGGCCATGCGTCTCTTCAGACAAACCGCGTCCTCGGGGTCGATGCCGACCACGGCGACACCCACTCTTTCTTTACGGGTTATCAACGGTGCACAGACGAGGCCTTTCTTTCCCAGTCGTCTGGCCAACTGCTCGTCCATGATCGTTTCAAACCCCGTTTCCTGCTCGAAAGATGAAAGAACCCGGTTTTCCAGGAGGCATCTGACCATCATGCCCGATTTTTGCTCCCACGGCACGGTAACGTGTTCGGAATAAGGATCGCCGTGATTGATGAGGGACTGTTTGCGGCTGTCATAAAGAAATAAGAGGGTCTCCGGCGCATCAAAGAGCGTACGGAGGCCGTCATGAACAGCTTGCAGCATTTCTTCTTCATCGGTGGCCTCCGTCAACGTCTGCAAGGTGGCGAAAAGCATGGCCATGTCTCCCACCTCGTTCGCCAAACCGCGACTCTTCTCTTCGTCTGTCTCTGCGCGAGACGTCGGGCCGCCTTTGGGGCCGATGTCGATCCCCAGGGATTGGGCCAAGGTTTCCATCTCTTCTTCTGCTTGGACAACGAGGTCCGTCGTCTCTGCCAAGCTAAAGGAGAAGAAACCCATGACATCATCACAGCGGACATCGCTGGATTCGGTCATCTCTGCAAGGATGTTGGCAGAATAGACGATTTGAACCAGGGGAAAGGCATTGGCGATCCGGATGGCCGGCTCATGATGGTATAAAACGGCGTCAATCGTGAAGGAATCGATGTTCCATTGATTCAAAAGCCAGGCGCCGACCTCCGTATGGGGAGCGCCGATTTTCCGTTCTTCCTCCAGAAGTCTTTGAGATTCATGAGGCCCGATATCGAGGACCTGTTTATAGGCGTCGGGAAAATTAGCGCTCAGCACGAGCCTTCCCATATCGTGAATCATGCCGGCAAAAAAGGCCTGCTCCGGTTCCCGATAGCCCGTTTTTACGGCGATCAAACGGCCAATGACGGCGCTGAGGAGGGAGTGCCGCCAGAATCTCTTCAGATGGGTCGCCTCATGGCCATGACTATTTTGGAAGACTTGATGGACGGCGGCGCTGAAGACAAGGTTTTTTACCGTGTTTCGCCCCATGCGCAGCAAGGCCTGGTCAATATGGGCGATCTTTTCCTTGTTACGATAATAAGAAGAATTGGCAAGGTAGAGCACCCGCCCCGTCAAACCGGCATCCATGGCGAGCGTACGCGACAGTTCCTGAAAGCTGATGTTTTCATCGTTGCAGATCTCGATGAGGCGGATAAGAACTTGAGGAAGAATCGGCAGGCGTTTAAACGCCTTGATGCGGTTAAGAAATCCCTCGAATAGCTCATCCATAAACATAACCACCAGGTCCGATAGACATTAAACACCAAAACGTTACGCGCAAAAGATATAACCGTCTGGATTCTTAATGTAAATATCAATATATGTCAATATGTGAAATGCTGCTGTTACATTTCTTTGCGGGGAGGCCTTGCACCAAAAATCGCGTGGCCGATCCTCACGATGGTGGCGCCCTCTTCAACGGCGACTTCAAAATCCCCCGACATGCCCATGGATAGTTCCGTCATGGTGATGCGTGGGATATGGACCTCCCGGATACGATCCCGTAACGTGCGGAGTAATGAAAAATAGGGTCTGGCGGCCTCCGGATCGTCAAACCAAGGCGCCATGGTCATTAAGCCTTGCACGGACAAGAAATCAAGGCGGGACATCTGTCGGCAAAACGGCAGCACATTCTCCGGATCGATGCCCTGCTTGGTGCTTTCGCCACCGACATTGACTTCGATGAGGACTTTCATGATCCGTCCGTCCTGAGCACACCGCTTGTCCAGCTCCTCCGCTACCTCTATTCGGTCGATAGCGTGAATCATATCAAATAGCTTCACGGCGTACTTCACTTTGTTGGTCTGCAAGTGACCGATGTGATGCCATTCGGCCGGTCGGCCCATCAAGTCGATTTTACGCCGGGCTTCCTGAACGTAATTTTCACCGAGAATATCAACACCCGCATGGGCAGCCTCCAGAATGCGGCGGTCGTCGACCGTTTTTGTCACCGCCATGAGGCGAACCGCCGATGCGGGACGGCCCGCACGGCGTGTTGCAGCGTTGATGCGTTGCCGCACCTGGGCGATCTTCTCTGGGATGGATTCTTCCATGCGACCTTGATATCGGACAATTCAGCAAAAAGTTAAGATATTTTCTTCTTTTAACGCATCTACGACTTCACAAAGGGGAAGCCCCATGACATTGGTATAGGATCCCTGAATTTCCTTTATAAAGAAAGCACCCATGCCCTGGACGGCATAAGCGCCTGCCTTGTCGTACGGTTCCGGTGTCGAGAGATACCAGGCGATCTCGTCATCAGGAATATTGCGAAAGAAAACGGCTGATTTGACGGTCCTGCTGCTTACCTTTTCGCTTCTGCCGTGGAAGAGCGTAAATCCCGTATAGACCTCGTGCGCCCGTCCGCTAAGTTTCCGCAACATTTGTTCCGCCTCGCTGCGGTCGGCAGGTTTTCCCAGGATTTCTTCTGCAATCACGACGATCGTGTCGGCGCCCAGCACCCAGCCGCGGGGATGCGCTTTCCCTACTTTTTGGGCCTTTTCCCGGGAAAGGCGAAGGACGTGATGCTGCGGACTTTCATGCGGTGTGGGTGATTCATCAATATCGCTGGGGACAATCTCAAAATGCAATCCCATGCCTCGCAGCATATCAATGCGACGGGGCGATGCAGAGGCTAAGATAAAAGGTTGGGATAGCAAGGCTCCCATGAATGATGATCCTTCCCAATGGGCTCTTGCGGATCGAGTTGGTTCCGTGTCCGGCTCTCGGCAGGAGATCGTCCCGCAGTGTCTGAAATTCGCCCATTTGCTGCTGCCTTATAAGACATTGATGGAAGCGTGTCAAAAAAAATATGATGTTTGTTTGACGGGTTATTTAGATCACTCTTCATGCAGGAAGCGCTCATCGCCACAATCATGACGCCATTTATGGCATATATTTGACGATTTCTATCCTGTGCGTTATCTCTTCTAAAGCATCCATGTCCCCTTCATGAAGGCAATATTAGAACATGATGAGCTGTGAGTGTCATTTAAGAAGAGATCCGCGAGAATCCTTCGTTCCGTTATTGAAAGCGCCGGGAAGGCATAAATATTGCTATACACATCTGATCATTCGGTACGTATCCGCACCGGTTGCATCTTTAGGAGGTTTATATCATGAAAATTAACCAGGCATCCTTCACCGCTAAAATTATTTGGCTTGTCGCATTAACTGCCGCAGTCACGGGCATGGCCTCTTTCATTTCCGCTTACTACTTTCTGTCCCAAGGCTTTGATGCTCAGGCAGAGAGAGAAATTGCCCATACTTCAACCATTGTCCAAAATGCCGCCAACGATTTGATGGAGAGGACAAAGAAGAACGTTGTTTCCTTTTCTGCGCGGCCCGACCTGACGGAGGGGGTTGAAAAAAAAGATGGGGCCTATTTGCAGCAGAT
>Ga0351833_1149_pt1 | contig 12177 bp, 8 predicted proteins | sample BONcelHFGM3001C5_FD_206751 | JGI IMG/M metagenome (GOLD analysis project Ga0351833, IMG submission 206751) | Enriched cells from coal bed in the Powder River Basin, Montana, United States - BONCAT cells FGM rep1 HSBNCT.FGM.300.1.C5 ...
TTTTATGTATTTCTGTATACATTCGATTCTGCTTAAGAAATGGGTCACATAGACCTGTATCTGTTACATCCATTGATTTCGCACCTGATGCCGAACATCGCTTTCAATGCTATCGACGTAAATGGCTATACTTGGGATTCGGCAGCAAGGATGGAAATGCACGTTGGTGGACTACAACCCTCCCGATCAATCTATCTCCACAGGAATCAAGAGATATTCTTGTTTTTTTCCCGGTACCAGTTGAACTTGTGCAATCACTTCATCTTCCGAAGGATGATACCCTAGAGGGATATCCACACACGCGAACACCCGTAAAACAGGAAGATCATAAAGCAGATAGCGACGATCAACGGACTCTGGAATTTGATCTGTACTTATATGGTGGGCGGCGTGTTCGAATTCCAGTTCGAGCGCGCTTGGGATATGTCGCTGATGACGTAAAACCTCTTGAGCACGCTGCTGCTTTGGGGGGTGACGATTAAAACGGGGCTTCATTGGTTCCACTAGTTCCTACCTCCCTTCTCGACCCGAATCGTAATTGTACAAGCACAGTATAGCATGATAATGTTGTATGACAAGTACGTTCTTTCAAGAAATGTTGTTGACCAATTACGCACCGTTTGATATACTGCAAAATGAGGTGATATCTTTGTCAGAGTTGCATGAGCGCGTTCGCATGGTACGTGAACACTCAAAACTGTCGCTATCAAAGTTTGGCGACCGACTTGGGGTGAGTAAAAGCGTGATTGCAAACCTCGAATATAACAAGGTGCAACCGCCCGAACCGATGATTCGGGCAATTGCATTTGAGTTCGCTGTGAATTATGAATGGTTAAAGACCGGCAAGGGGTCAATGGCTGTAACAGCTGAAGAATCAGATGTTGCCGCCCTTACCAACATCATGACTGGCGACGATGAGTTTGCAAAAAGCTTGTTCCGCGCATTCGCCCGCCTTGGCCCCAACGAATGGCGTATGCTACGCAATTTCATGGAAGAGGTAATACTCGATACTGATACGACTGAGTAGAAAATGAGCCGCTTTTCACGGCTCATTTTTCCTTCAGGTACAGGGCTTTGACCACCTGATATATGTAGGTGAGTGCCTTTGGGTCTTGGATGTCTGCCAGCATATCCGTGATGGTCTGCTTGATATCTTCCATTGGCACCCCTCCCGATTGGAACGAACGTTCCTGTTAGACTTGCTTATCATACAGTGTTCGGCGAACGGTGTCAAGTTCAAGATGTGGGTGTTTTCTTCTATTTGTGCCTATATATAGGGATATACAAAAGATTTCATCTATGATATTATATTACATATTTGGCTTAATAATGGTGGAGTTAAATATTGGGATCATCTACTCGTGTCAATAATGAACATAATGTATAGTTCATATCTAGTCATTTTTGCATTTTGCTTGTTTGATTGATAAAGGTCAACCAATCAAGGTATATAGCATATTGGTATCATTATTACATAATTTGATTATATTGCTTGAAATATAAATGCTTTTGGAGGCTTATATGCTGGATTCAGAAAGGTGTCTTATCGATGTACTAAGAGACAAATCTCCGATTCTATTACTAGGCGCTGGGTTTTCTTGTGGAGCTCAGGATGGGGAAAACAGACCCATCCTTATTGGGAAAGAATTGGCTCGCGAATTGTTTGATAAAATTTTATCAAAGGCCAGTATAGATGCGGGTGAACTGGAGGAATTAAGAAAACATCGTGACGACCTAAGGCAAGTCTGTGTAGATATTTATGACGAAAGCCTTGTTAAAGAAAGAGATGTTCTATTAATCAAACGAATGTCAGGATGCCATTGCCCAAAGGATTCCTTTCATCATAAAATTAAGAAATACCCTTGGAGCTATATCTTTTCTTTGAATATTGATGACTTGGTTGAGAACATTTACGGTTCGAAAAAGATCTCTGTTCAAATCAATGGTGGATATACACAAGCCGACAACGGTTCGCCAGTTTTACTCAAGTTGCATGGCTCTGTTACTGAACCGCAAAAAGGGTTCGTCTTTGACAGTGATGAGTATACGAAGTTTATGGCAAGTAGTAATTGGTTGTTAACGCTTTTCGGAACAGAGTACTTAATGCGTGATGTTATCATAATTGGATCTGAGTTTCAAGAAGATGATTTACGCCTTATCCTAGAGAAGTTTCGCGGCATGACAGGGGTAACAAAAGATCTCAATTACTTCTTTGTGACACCAAAGATTAGCAATCGATCATTAAGGAGAAAAATTGAAACAACAAGTAATATGCATCATATTGAATTCACTGCCCAAGAGTTCTTCGATTTCATCGAGAAAAATGTAATCAACGTTGGAGAGCAGAGAAAAAGATTCCGAGACTATGGCATGGTATTTCTTGATGAGAAGAAACGTGAGCAACTTGGTAATATGTCTGATGTTGCGAACCTATATTTGGGTGAAATCCCACGATATCATGATATTTTTGGGGACTGGGATATCCGATACCCTGATTTATCTGATCAAGTTCATAAGCAGATTCAGAGTAAAAGGATATCAATCGTTTCATTATATGGAAACCCATATGTTGGGAAAAGCTGCATCGCAATGAGATTATTAGTAGATTTTTTGAATGAGGGTTACCAAGCCTGTGAGTTAAAACTAGATTTATCATTAAACGCACCTACATACTTGCGAATCATCGAGGACTATTTATCATCTGTTAATAAGGATAGCAGAGTTGCTATTCTATTAGAGAATTGCTCAATTCTATATGATGGAATACGGAACATCACAAAGTCATGTTCACCAAATGTTCAAAAACTCGTTGTGGTTACGACTGCAAATACATCCGATCATAATGTGAAGAAGTATCTTTTCGACAATATTCCTCAGTGGAGCGAATATTATGTTACCGAAAAAATTAGTCACAGGTATGCGAATAACATATATCAAAAATTATCTCAAAAGAATCATTTGAATAAGCTCAGCGCATATGGGTCATCGCGCCAAGATATTGCCAAACATATACATTCTCTCAATGATATTGTAGATGTTCTATATGTGTCCCAGGAGGGTCGTGGGTTTTACCATTATTATGCTGAATGGCTCAAGACTCGATCCAAAGGTATATATCAAGATGCATTCACATTATTATCATTCTTCTCACAAATTCATCTGGATAGAATGCCTGTTGTTTTGTTTTCGGAGATATCCCAAGGCATATCTACGCATTTTGATTTCGCCACCTTCCAACAGGAATAATGTGATGTAATCCGTATTCAAGATGGTAGTATTCGCATACGATGCAGTAGACTTTTAAACAAGGTATTATCCAACGAAGTTGGAATAGGTTCCATACTGATGATTCTTGCAAATAGCGCACAAATAGTTGGTAAAAACCTACAGGATCAAGAGGTTTCGGTTCGGAGTGATTTGTATCAGAAGCTGCTTAAGGTTAAAGTATTACTTGATGTTGGCTTATCGAAGCACCAAGTCTTGCAACTCATGAATCAAGTCAAACCATTAAATAAGCACCTTAGCTATTTTTGGATACAATTTGGAATAATCAATCGTGATCTCGAGTACTTTGAGGAAGCGAACAACGCATTTCGTGAAGCAGCAAGAGTAAGAGGACGTCCATCGTATCAAATCCAGCATTCAGAGGCAAAAAATTACATGGAATGGGGCATCTGGGAGCTTCATAATCATGAATCACAAGCATCCTTCATATTTGATCAAGGTAAAGAAAAAATGATGGTGTTAATAAACGAAGCTCCTCATAGATATTTCTCTTACTCAGTACATACTTATATCGACATGATGCTTCGTTATAGTAATACTTCAAAGATTAGGCTTTCAGAAGATGAAGTCCAATACATTTCTGAATTGATGAAATCTCTTTTGTATAGCGTTCGCGATGATTATTCCACATCAATCTGCCGTAATTTCATCAACATATATCGGAATGATATGAAGAATGATGATATCACGGCAATTGAGTTCCTACTTGCCTCTCGAGGAACACCACATGGCATGATTGATCATACTCTCGACTTCGATATGTTAAGTGATGATATTGACGTATCATCTAGATAGGCTATAGCATTGCAAAAAGAAATTTCGAACGCAGGTGAACTCAACCTTTTGACATGTATAAGATGCCATATATCCATACCCGAAGGTTCCGCCTTCAGCAACTGGTGTGGTACAGCACAGGAAGTCAAACGCTAAAAACGTCTGTTCGGCAACAGCCTGAGTACCGTTTACAAGCATAGCCGCACTTGAACCGCGAAGGTGCTCCTTGACGGACAATATCATATGTGACTATACTTAACTGCCCACACATTGTTTGAAATGAAAGCCACATGCCAAGTGCAACCCTGAAACGCCGCCCTGATGGCCGCTACGTGACCCGCTACAAAGGTTAGGAACTTTGCGACGATACCCAGTCCGAAGCCTTGCCGCCCGCGACGCCTACCGCAAAGTGCCTGTACAGGGCTTAAGGTGGGATTCGTTTGGTTCTTTTGAATGATGAGTATTCCCATAATGTTTTCGTGTATGATAGTGAAGGTAAACATTGAGGTTGGTGTAGACAATCGTGGAATGTAAGAAATGCCTCAAACCCATTCCCGAAGGTTCCGCCTTTTGCAACTGGTGCGGTACCGCGCAGGAAACCAAACGCCAGAAGCGCCTGCGTGGCAACGGCCTAGGCACCGTCTATAAGCGTGGCCGTACTTGGACTGCGAAGGTGATCCTCGGCTGGCGTGCTGATGATGGCAAGCTGTTGCCCATTTCCACCACCAAAGGCGGCTTTGCCACCAAGCGCGAAGCGATGGACCACCTGCCCGCGTTGCGCGGCGATAAGCAAACCCGCAAAACGCTGGCGGAGTATTGGGACATTTGGGAGCGCGATAACCTGCCCAAGCTCTCGCAATCGAAGCAGACCGCCTACCGTATTGCCTACCGCAAGCTGGGTAAGCTGGTGCACCGCGATATCGCCAAGCTCGATATCAGCGATCTACGCAACGCCGTGGCCGAAAGCGCCACCAGCTTCTACACCGCACGCGATATCAAAACCGTGCTCATGCACCTGTATAAGCTCGCCGGTGCGGATCAGGTGGCCAATGGCGCGCTGCCCTCCTACATTGTCCTGCCGGACAAGCAGGAAACCGAGCAAACGCCCTTTTCCAATGATGAGCTTGTGCGGCTCTGGACGGCCTACAGCGACGGCGATACCTTTGTGGGGTACATCCTGCTGATGATCTATTCCGGCATGATGCCTGGCGAACTGCTGGGCGCGCGTAAGGCCATGGTCGATCTGGATGGGCAGCGGATCATCGGCGCGGGTATCAAAACCCACGAGCGCAAGAAGTCAGATATCGTGATTGCGGATTTCATGTTGCCGATTGTTGCCTCGCTGCTGGAGTACAGCAAGGGTGTCAAGCTGCTCAGCATGAACAAGGATAACTTCTACACCGCATACTATGACGCGCTGGAGCGCTGCCAGTGCCGTAAATTGCCGCCGTATTCCTGCCGCCACACCACTGCCACGGCGCTGGCCATCGGCAATAACATCGCCCCGTCCATCATCCGCAAGGTCATGCGCTGGAGCACCACCCGCATGTTGGATCGCTACGCGCACGCCACATCACAGGACGCTTTAGGGGCGGTCAATGTACTTGCACCCGCTATCAACAAAGTATCAACAGACACCGATGAAATGGCTTAAATAAAAGGTTTGTGATGCCCCTGCTAAGGGAGTAGGCTGGGTTAACCGGCGCGAGAGTTCAAATCTCTCCTTCTCCGCCATAAAAGGACGTCAATCTCGATACGAGGTTGGCGACCTTTTTGTTTGGGTGAAAAGCGTTGAATTGCAACGGTTTGCCCGATTCTGTTGGCTGGCGTTATGGCATGGCGAACACTTTTGCCTCTCTTGGAAGCCAGAATTAACTATGCGATTGACATCCTTACACAAATGCTCAGGTGGGTGCATTGTTGGGTGCACGATGAAACGAGTACTCCGTTTATATTACTACAAAACTAAAAAGGCATATCAACCCATTCGGCAAATCCGTAGCAATCGCGTAGTTGGCACTTAATGCACTGTCAAGCAGAGCCACGCCTTGCCTGCCGACTGAAATGCCAGCACCTGCTCAGGGAAAACATCTCAATGGAAACACCCTTGGGATGCAGCCCCGCAGATGTTGGACGTGCCGCGCTCCTCACGCTGAAGATGCTGACCTCGTCTGCGTTCCGGCTCTTGCGTGATATAATCATGATTGTCCATAGTGTTTGACCTGCTCGGGTAGCATGGGTATATTGTGACTCCATTCTATCACGTTGAAAAACACCTATGGATTTTCTGCCCTCCTGTTCCACTTGATCTTACAACAGAACATTTTTATCCAATTGACTTTGATGGTATATGGTTATATACTAAATATTAGCGAGATGTATCAACGATTTGCTAATCAGTTGTGAGGTTAGCATTACGTGGGCCAATAAAAATGACTCTGTTGGATGATCATTTTTAAGGAGATATATCATGGAAACGACAATTTTGAAAATCCTACTGATTGATAACAATACAGATAATTTGACATTTGCGGCAGATGCAATTTTAAAAGCAATTCCAGGAACCGAAATATTTTCTGCTCAAAGTGGGTCAAAAGGTATAAAACTAGCAAAAACGATGGATCCCGATGTAATTTTGCTTGATATCTCCATGGCAGATGATAATGCGTTGAAAATAAGCAGTGTTATGAAGAAAGACAAGGCATTACAATTAATACCAATACTGTTTATCATGGACCTGGCAACTGATCAAAAAGCAAGAATAAAAGCCATGAAAAAAGGTGCAGAGGCTTTTATATTCAAGCCAATTGACGATACTATATTAATAACACAATTAAAGGCTATGGCGAAAATTAAAGAGAGAAATATTCTGATCGAAACCCAAAAAGACAAGCTTGAATCCATGGTCCAACTACGAACCCAGGAAATTAAGCAAGAGAACATAAAATTTATCAAGAGTCAAAAAGAGCTGCAAGAAAGCAACGAGAAGTTTGAAGCATACATTGCAATGTCTCCAGTCGGGATATTCGTTGTCGATCGTTATGGACGATATATTGAAGTTAACCCAAAGGCATGCCAGATGACAGGATATACAGAAGAAGAATTATTAAATATATCCATAAGTGACTATTTATTGCCAGAAGAATCAAGCAGAGGTCTTGCAGACTTTAGGAAGATAATAGAAAAAGGATTTGCCGAAGGGGAATATAGAGTCAGGAAAAAGGATGGTCAAGTGAATTGGATAAGCCTTAACGGCACAAAAATAAATGACAATTGTATTATTGCCTATTGTTCTGATATATCTGAACGTAAAGGGCGTGAACAAAGAATTGAATACATAAGCTTCCACGATTCAATGACCAACGTTTATAATCGAGCTTTTTTTGAAGAGGAAATCAGCCGGCTGGACACACAACAATGTCTCCCTCTATCATACATCATTGCTGATACTAATGGGTTAAAATTGATTAATGATACCATGGGTCATTCCGCAGGGGACACATTTCTGATTGAAACCGCAAAAGTGCTAAGAAGGAATACTAGAAAAGATGATATTCTGGCGCGCGTCGGAGGCGATGAATTTGCCATTTTACTGCCGAATACCGGCAGTAGTGAAGCACAAACCATTATGGAACGCATGCGTTCAGAATGCCAAGAAACAATTGTCGATATAAACCATCAAAAGCTGGAACTGAGCATATCCTTGGGATACGCTACTAAAATGGAAACCGCTGAGTCGTTATCTCATATTATGAAAATTGCAGATGACTTTATGTACAGACGAAAGCTACTTGAGCGTAATAGTTTTCATAGTTCATTACTAAATTTTTTAAAAAAATCGTTGTTTGAGAGAAGTCAAGAAACTGAAGAGCATGCGGAAAGACTAATTAACTTGACAAGATTGCTTGGCGAAGCTATGGGTTTGCAAGCATCCCAGCTTGACGAGCTCCAACTTCTGTCTACGATGCACGATCTAGGGAAAATAAGTATTGATAATTATATCCTAACAAAGCCTAGCAAGCTTACCGAGGACGAATGGCTTGAAATGAAAAAGCACCCAGATATTGGATACAGAATAGCAATGACTTCACCCGATTTAAGATTCATAGCGGAATATATTTTATGCCATCACGAACGATGGGATGGCAAAGGATACCCTCAAGGTTTACTAGAAGAAAGCATCCCATTATTATCTCGAATTCTTGCTGTCGCTGATGCATATGATGCAATGACATCTGACCGACCATACAGAAAGGCGTTAGCAAAAGAAGTTGCTATCTCCGAAATCGCTAAGAATTCCGGTACCCAATTTGATCCAACGATCGTTAAACTGTTTTTAGAAGTAATGTCAGTTTCTGATATTGAGTTTCCAAAGAAATAAGGGCTTATAACCCTCGCTTTCTGCGATGTCAATGAAGAGAACATTGAAACATAACACTTGCATATTCGTCCGTGGGACAGTTATTCCTTGTGGTTACTGCGTTGTCCACCTTGTCCGCCATCTTCAGCGCCGCTTCTTCTTCTTTCTGATCTATTGACAAGAATGGAAATATGTGTTATAAGTGAATGGTAATGAGAGTTACATGAAAGCAAACCATTCGAAAGGGTGGGGCGTAAAGCTAGAGGGCCTAAGGATGCTTGGCATCTATGGCAGCCAGTTGCCAGTAGGCAGATTCGAACGTTAATGAGATTAATATTTGTTTTTTGACAGCTAGCCTTTAGTAAAGGTTGGTTGTTTTTCATGTGACTGGGAAGGACAGAGATCGACAAACAGGCTGGAGAACTCAACTGGGACAGAAAGATTAGGAGTGAATGGATATGTACGGTAAGTCGATTTTAAAAAGGTTTGTCATGCTTGCAGTCGCCATGGTCACGACCATAGCGTTGCTTGCTACCTCGGCTCTGGCCACCGAACCCGAAGGTTCGCAGGTCGCAATCACGGGCGGTAGCCTTTCTGGAGGAGATATCAGCTTTACGAACTTCACCGCTGTTGAGCTGGATGGTACGAAAAAGACTACAACGGCTACCTGGACGATCGGTGACGTCGTAGATGCAAGAGGAACGGGCGCTGGTTGGAATACAACGCTTCAACTCACGCAGTTCAAAGAATGGTTGGTAGATGTCTATGTGACGGACGGGCGCACTCTGGCAACGGGCTCTGTGACCGTTACCACCGCACCTTCGCTCACTGAAGTGGATGAAACGTCATCCCTGGCGTCGGATATTACCGTCATCGCGGTGGAAACGGCATTGGATACGATGGCTCCCGTTAAACTGCTGATCAGCGATAGCGATGAAGGCATGGGCAGTTATACCGTAACGGATATGACCGTTACGCTGAATTTGCCCGCCAGTGTTCATGCAGGCACCTACAAGACCGACGCAACCGTTGCTTTGGTTACGGGGCCGTAATGAACCCCTCGGCTTGAACTCGCTTAAACATTAAGAAGCACGCCTTAATCTTTAAGACGTGCTTCTAAATTAGTGCACAAACGGATGATCATGATGCATGAACCCACCGATTTGACGGGTGATAGCCTGCCCTGCGCAGCAAAACAACAGTACACAGCCATTCCAGATACGGATTATGCATCAAAAGGGAGAATTGATATGAAGAAAGCTTTTGCATTGTTGCTTTCATTGTTGGTTGCTTTAAGTTTTGCCCCGACGCAAGGCTATGCTGCGAGTAGTCAAGGCTACCTTTTTGCCGCCGAAATGATACCAACCGCAAACCAAATTGACGCCGTGGGATATTACCACGTTCCGGGCATACCCGGCGAAACCATTACCTTACAAGCCAAGCTGACCAACCTTTCGGATCAATCAATCGAAATCAAGGCCGTGCCGATGAATGCATACAGCGCCCAAGACGGGATATTCTACCAAAACCCGCAGGAAGTCAACATGCAGCTTTATACTTTGGTTGATGACCAATACGGGATGGCGCAATATATGACGGTAACCAGCCCGATTGCATTATCTGCCTACCAAACGGAATCAGTCACCTTCTCGGTTGCCGTACCCAACCTTGATACAGGCACCATTCTTGGCAGTATTCGTTTTGTTACATTTGCAGGTACGGACGCGTTACAAGGCAAAGGCGAGAAGAACGGGAACGCCATGATGCTGATTGATAAGTACCAAGCGATCGATACCGCCATTCAAATTGACCTGCCGCAACAAGTGAAGGCTTCCTTTACAATGGGGGATCCAATCCTTAGCGGAGACAAAATCACGATCAAGATTTCAAATGTAGCAGCCGTTATTCAGGGAAACCTGTCCGGCACCTACGAAATCCGCGATAGAAAAACCACCGTTCTATACAGCGGTACGATTCTGCCTTTCAAGATGGCGCCCATGTCAGCCTTCCTGTTTCCGCTAGCGTGGAAGCATCAAGAATTGGAGGCAGGCACCTACACCATATCAATTAAGCTGAATGTGGATGACCAAGTAATCGTTTTTTACAGAGCATTTGCGATCTACGGATAGGGCATCGCCGAGGTATAACAGACCCGGGGGTGAAACAGCATGGTTAGTGACTGAAACCACAGGTTTGAAATGGCGGGCAGACAAAATGCTTACCATGAACTGATCACACTAGCCCGATAGCGGTCAATGCTTTCGTGTAAGGCGACAACCGCGCTTGAGCCTTATAATGAGTAAGTGTTGAGCATAAGGCTCCATGCAAAATGACTATGCCAAAGAACCGGATCAGGGCCATCGCCGGATACGAAGAAAACCAAATGGCCGCAAATATATAGATGAACCATCAATCATTGACGGCCGAGCGGGGCCGACGAAGGGGAGGGTAAGAATGAGTATCAAACAGTGGCGAAGGGTGAGCGCGATACTGGCCGCGCTGATTTGCATACAGTTTTTTGTACATATTCCCCTATCGCTGGGAGAAACCCAGCCCCCGGTGCCCATAAAGATATACACAGCATTGCGCCCACTGAGAGGCATGCCGAATGTGCCGGAATTGATGGCCAGGCTAGCCGTTACTGCTGCATCCACAACTATGACGAAGGTTATGCAACCGCCCAGAGGTATGCCGAATGTGCCGCAGCTTGCGGCTACATTGGCCCTTACCGATTGGTCTTCAATTGTGCTGACAATGATGCAGACCCCCATAGACACGCCGATTGTGCCTGAACCTACGGCCATGCCGGAGGCTACCACCGTGACGGACGCACCTGCAACACCTGATGCATCCGAAACGCAACCCTCTGACAGCCTGACAACCGACCCGATATCTCCCCCATTGCTGACCGCATCCGAAACGCCTGCCCCTGTAGCATCGGTAACACCTACCCCTGTAGCATCGGTAACACCGACCCCTGAAGTATCGGTAACACCGACCCCTGAAGTATCGGTAACACCGACCCCTGAAGTATCGGTAACACCGACCCCTGAAGCATCGCTAACACCGACCCCTGAAGCATCGGTAACTCCAATCCCTGAAGCATCGGTAACTCCAATCCCTGAAGTATCGGTAACACCAGGCGCCGCCCCGGATTATCCTGATCAAACTGAGGCCCTGCCATTAGCCTTAGGCACCGAAGGCCAAGCATTGAATACAGACGGCGCACTGTCCGGCGGCGATATCAGTTTCTCGGATTTCTCATCCATTGTACTTGACGGCACAACCCAAACAGCAACCGCAGTATGGCTTATTGGCGATGTTATTGATAGCAGTGGAACCGGGAATGGATGGAACATATCTCTCACACTCACGCAGTTTCGGGAAAGTTACGGGCCCGACTATGTCACATATGGCGATACCCTGGACACCGGGTCTTTGACCGTAACCACGAAACCCATCGTTACAGTGATGGACGAACTGTCCACCCCCGCGGCGCAAATAACAGTCATTGGGAATGCGACTGTCTTGGATACGGGAATCCCCGTAAAACTGCTTACCAGCGGAAACGGCCAAGGCATGGGCAGCTATAGCGTGTCTGCCATTACCGTTTCGCTGAAGGTGCCAGCCGACGTATATGCACATACGTATAAGACGGATGCGACCATCGCTTTGATTTCAGCGCCGTAATCAAATGTCAACTGAACAGAGCCAGCATTTCTGCGACGTAAACCCCTCGATCGGAATAGTACAAAAAG
>Ga0351833_1150_pt1 | contig 12127 bp, 14 predicted proteins | sample BONcelHFGM3001C5_FD_206751 | JGI IMG/M metagenome (GOLD analysis project Ga0351833, IMG submission 206751) | Enriched cells from coal bed in the Powder River Basin, Montana, United States - BONCAT cells FGM rep1 HSBNCT.FGM.300.1.C5 ...
TATAACAACGTCAATGTAGGTGGGACAGTCGCCTTGATGGAAGCCATGAGGGTCGCCGGTCAGGTCAAAAGGGTGGTTCTGGCCTCTTCCGGCGCCGTTTATGGTGAGCAGGCAATGTCATCGATAGATGAGACAGCGATCCCTCAACCCGAGTCGCCTTATGCGGTGAGCAAACTGGCCGCGGAGTATTATGTCAGAACGCTGGGGAAGTTGAACAGGGTCGAGACCATCATTCTGCGTATCTTCAATGCGTATGGGCCAGGCCAGTTGATACCTCCCTCGAACGCACCTGTAGTTCCGCTGTTTCTCCAGCAAGCCATAAAACACGGCTCGCTGGTCATACACGGTGACGGCTTTCAAAGCCGGGATTTCATCTACATCGACGATGTTGTGGAGGCTATGGTACAGGCCAATTTGGTAGAAGGATTGGATGGCAGCATTATCAATGTGGGCAGTGGGCAAGAGACGACCATTCGTGAGTTGGCAATTCATGTCGCTAAAGTGATAGGACAAGAGGTAGACTCGGTTATTCTCATCAATGGCGGAGGTGGGGTATCGCGGCTGGTGAGCAGCACCGAAACCATGCGATTGCGGTTAGGCGTCTCGCCTCGCTTTGATCTAAGGGCGGGACTGGAGCAAATGCTCATTCTCGATCCCCGCTTCAGCGAGCTGAAACAGAAGAGCCATTGATGTCAAACCTTAGGGCGGCCTTTTTCGATCTGGATGGCACCTTAAAACTGCACCGAGATCCCTATCTTTTTATCCATCAAAGGCTGGGGTGGGGAGAAAAAACCCAGCAATTTGCGGCCATGTATGGGCTCGGTCAGATCGATTCCGATGAATGGATCCGTCGTGATGTAGCATTGTGGCGCGGGCTACACCGTGACTTCTTGACCGATCTCGTTCGCCAAATTCCTTACACCCCCGGCGCAAAGGACGCAATAGAGGAACTCAAGCGCAGAGGGGTATTGATCGCTGTGGTCAGCACCGGCCTTCAGATCCATGCGAACCTGATCAAGGCAGATCTCCAATTGGATTATGCCATAGCAAACGAAGTTGTGTTCGATGGAGATATCGCCACCGGCGAAGTCATCATCCACGTACACGAAGCAGACAAGGCAAGCATCGTAAGAGATTTAATGGAAAAGAAAGACATCTCCCGGGATGAATGTTTGGCTATAGGTGATGGTGAGGCCGATGTAGGGATGTTCGCAATGTGCCGAATCGGCATCGCCATACAGCCCGTTTCAGAACGGGTGCGCCGTGCTGCTCAAATCGTTTTGGAAGAGCCGGACCTGGGGAGACTTCTGGCAACGGTATGTAAGCTCGTTCCTGAGTGGCAGTGTAGAACAGCGGATAGGCAGGAGGTCGGCAGCTTGCCGGCCTCGCCCGGAACTGAGTAGATAATCCTTGAGTTCGAACTGGATTGGGTGAATTACTATGGAGAAAGAAACCATACTTGTGGTAGATGACGAGCGAAACATTGTGGAATTAGCCCGTATGTACCTTGAAAATGAGGGCTTCAGGGTGGAATCTGCCGCAGATGGTGGGGTAGCTTTAGAGAAGGCACGCACACTGAAGCCTGCACTGGTCGTTCTTGATCTCATGCTGCCAGTGGTGAATGGTTGGGATGTTTGCCGTAAGCTTCGGACAGAAAGCGATATCCCAATTCTCATGCTGACGGCTCGTAGCGACGATGTGGACAAAATCGTTGGGCTAGAATTGGGCGCTGACGATTATCTCATCAAGCCTTTCAACCCGCGCGAGCTGGTCGCTCGCGTTAAGGCGATTCTCCGCCGTACCACACGGACTCCTGTTACCACCGCCGTTCTATCGCACGGCAATCTGACAATCGACCTGCAGAAACGGGAGGTCAGAATCGACAGTCACCCTATCGATTTAAGAACACGAGAATTCGACCTGCTCTATCTTTTGATGGAAAATCACGAAATCGTGTTCAGTCGAGAGCAATTGTTGGACAAAGTCTGGGGATTTGAGTATTACGGCGAAACGCGCACAGTAGATGTACACATTGCGCGCCTGCGAGACAAGATCAAATCCTCCGATGTTTCTATCGAGACAGTTTGGGGAATCGGGTACAAACTCGTCAGCAATTAGGTGCTGAAAATGTTCAATACGCTGCGGTCTCGCCTCTTGCTATCCTACTTTTTGGTGGCATTCGTCTGCCTCTCGGTTACCGTTTGCCTGATTCTGATTCTGGCCGGTCCCCTACAGAGGCAATTGACCTATTCACGGCTATTGGACCGGGCCATTCCTACCACTCTATGGGTCCAGGAACTGTTACGCCGTAACGCGCCCCCATCGGAAATTACCCAACGCGCCGAAGTTCAGTTAGAGCAGCAACAACTGCGCATGTTTTTGATCAATCGAGAGGGGCTGGTATTGGCCGATTCTGATGATGAGCTGAACGGCCAAACTGTGCCAAGTTTCGATTTGAGAAATACGACTCCGGCTCAGTGGCCCGTAAGGGGACAGTGGAAGCCGCCAGGCGGTCAAACTGCTTATTATGTCTCACTCCCTGCGACGAGCCTGCGCGCCATGCGACAGCCTCTATCCGAGAACACCATATTTGTCGTCCTGGCTACTCGCGACAGGCCACGCGTGCTGATGGAGGCTCTTCCCTTTCTGATTGTCGCTGTTGTCGTCGGATTCATCGTATCCGTGTTATTATCGTTACTGATCGCCCACTGGATCGCATGGCCGCTGGGTCAGGTTATCCACGTAGAAGAAGTGGCCGGCGGAAATTATGACCAGAGGTTGGAAATCGCCTCTCCCGACGAGATGAAACGCTTGGCTAACAGTTTCAACTACATGGCGAAACAGGTCAAGGCTGCGCAAGATTCACAGCGTGATTTTGTCGCAAATGTATCACACGAACTTAAAACACCCCTCACCTCGATACAGGGGTTTGCACAGGCCATCCTCGATGGTACAGTGCGGGACAGCGAAGGCCAGAGACGCGCGGCACAAATCATCAAAGAAGAAGCCCAAAGGATGACGCGCTTGGTGGAGGATCTGTTAGCTCTGGCTAAAGTAGCCGCCGACCGGGACCACTCTACCTGGACAGAAGTGGATATCTCGGCGCTCTTGAACTCTTGTGTTCAAAAATTAGCTATTGTGGCGGGTGAAAAGGAATTGAATTTCGACCTGGCTCTTAATACAGTGTCTCGCGCGCGGGGCAATCCAGACCGTCTGGCTCAGGTGTTCACCAATCTGCTGGATAACGCGATTAAGCACTCCCCCAGGCGGGGTATAATCCGCGTTTCAACACGCATGGCAGCCGACACATCACCGCACAGAGGGAAAGGACAAATAGAGATCAGCGTAGCGGACTCAGGGCCAGGCATTCCTCACGAAGACCTGTCCCGCATTTTCGAGAGGTTTTACCAGGTTGATAAATCTCGCGCCAGCCCTAAGGGGGGCGCAGGTTTAGGGTTGGCAATCGTCCATGAAATCGTAGAGATGCACGATGGACAGATAAGGGCGGATAACCAACCAAGTTCGGGGGCGATATTCACCGTCCGTCTCCCGGAAGCGTGATGAGTGAGCCATTCAATCAAAATTGAGCTGTGGTATGACAAGGAGGAAAGGAACAATGAGAGGCTTTTTGAGATTTTCACACGGAGTGATGTGGGGGGTGGCATTCGGTGCAGCGATAGGCGTACTGCTGGCGCCAAAATCTGGTCAAAAGTTCAGACAGTCCATTGTAGATTATACAAATTATGTCATTGAGGAAGGCAAACGTGCTGGAGAAGTCCGACGACAAGAATTAGAGCAGCAATTCGACCAAATGCGCCGGACCCGTTGAGATCACGGCCATGATTCCCGAAACGACTATCGTTCTATCCCTGGTTCTGGCTTCCATCTATGCCGGTGCATTTTATGTCGTCAAAGGCCAGGCCCTGGTCGAGTTGCCCATCTTTTGGGCGGCGAGTCTGATCGGATTTGCCATCGGGGAGTTAGCTGCCCAAATCTTGCGCCTGAACTTTCTTTTGATAGGTGAATTACACATAGTCGAAGCCAGTATAGTCAGTATCGTCTGTCTTTTTATTGCCAGATGGCTAAAGGTATGATATAATAGTACATATCTTAACCTTTCCGTCAACGTCCCATGTCTGTCAAGGAGGCAAAAGGGGTGAGCCCTGTTTGGGTACAAACAGTTCGTGATATCGCCATCGTCCTTCTAGCACTGGAATCGATCCTAATTGGTGTGATGATCCTTGTTTTGGTTTTTCAAATCAAAAAGCTCATCACCATTTTGGAAGAAGAAATCAAACCGTTGTTGATTTCGTTGAACGAGACGATGGGTACAGTCCGCGGCACAACCAATTTCGTCAGCGAATCGATTGTATCGCCTACCATTCAAGTCTTGAGTTATAGCGCCGCCTTAAAACAGGCTGCATCGGCGATGTTTCGGCGACGTGGTCAGAAAAAATAATAGTCTTATCAACCAAGAGAACAGGTGGTCTTAAATCGTTCGACTTTGTCATTCTGAGCCGAAGCGAAGAATCTAGGAAGCGAGATTCTTCACTTCGTTCAGAATGACGTATTGAAAGGAGATTCAAATGGGCAATCGGAGTGAAGGTGGAGAATTTCTCCTGGGATTCATTTTTGGAGGACTGATAGGAGCTGTTTTAGCGCTACTCTTCGCGCCTCAATCTGGCGAGGAAACTCGGGCGCAGATCAAGGAAACCGGCATAGAGCTTCAGGACCGTGCCTCTGGATTCTCTGAAGACGTCAAAAAGAGAGCAGAGCAGCTTTCTGTTGAAGCTCAAAAGCAAGCAGACGAATTGTCCAAAGAAATCAGTAAGGCAACCGAAGAGTGGAGCCACAAGCTGGACGAATATGTCGCTGAAAGCAAGCACAAGGCCGACAAGGTCATCCAGGAAGGCAAACAAGCGGCCAGCAAAAAGATAGACAGTCTGAAAGAGCGGGCAGGGGATACCTCTTCAGAAGTTTGATCATACTGGGTTGAAGCATCTACGCTGCGGGCCTAAGCCAAATAGAAGCCCACCTTTTGGGTGGCGTGCTGGGCAGAGAGCGCTAAAGATGTTCGCTACAGGCAGGAGACTATCTTGGTCAGCACAATCGATTCCAGGGAAGAACGCACGAATCGAGCAGCTATTCAAGTGCGCGACCCCGAGGTAATTTCTGCCGTAGCAGACATCACACAGCACGAAGCAAGGGACCTCTATCTGGATGGTGTTGCTGCAGCCCTGAAGGGGAAACGAACAACAGCCGAGCGGCTTCTCAGAGCCTCGCTTGCCCTTGATCCACAGGATCATCAAGCCTGGCTCTGGCTCGCTGGCGTGGTCGTTAAACCCGAAGAGAGCATCGAACACCTGGAACGCGTCCTGGAGTTGTCCCCGAATGATCCACATGCATTAGAAGGTATTCAATGGGCCAGGAAAAAACTCGGCAGCCAGCCGAGCACCGGCACCCTAGACGTAGCAATTTCTCCCTCAGAGCAGCCCAACATGGTGCGGTCCAGGAATTCGTCAATTGACGGGCCAACGACGCCGGCCAACATAAAGGGGCTGCCATTGATGTGGATTGCTCTGGTCTTGTGTGGTGTGTTGCTCTTGCTGGTCTCTACAGCAGTACTCTGTATCAGCATCGGATTCCCTCAATCGCTTTTGCAGTACGTCCAGGGTATCATGCCGGAACCAGTTCAAACCTCCATAGCCATCGCCGAAACAAATACCTCTAATGCTTCTCCGACATTTACCATTATGCCTGCGCCAGTCATCACATCAAAAGCGACCATCCGGTTAACCGCTGTTCCAATAGCAACGGTTGAATTCAGACCTCCAACGCGGTCTCTATTGACTGGGCAATTTATAACCATAGCCACATCGCCTGCCGTCATTCTACCATCGCCTACACCTCATACCACCGAATTGTTGTCATTCCTCCCCAGTTGGCACCCTGCGATTTCTCCTATGGCAGCTCTGAGAAGATCGAGTTGGCAGAGGCCTGCCGCGCTATGGGAAAAAGGACCAAAGAAAACGCAGCCCAGGGCAAGCATTGAGGGGAAGCGAATTGAGATAGACATTGGAGAACAAACGCTCCGGGCCTTCGAGGGCGATAACCTCGTCATGGAATTTATAGTGTCCACCGGGCCTAAAAACGCGCCGACGGTGCAGGGCAAATTCTACATCTTGAGCAAATATCGCGCGATCGATATGTCAGGTCCGGGCTACTACGTTCCGGCTGTGCCTTACACAATGTTTTTTCACGACGGATACGCAATTCATGGAGCTTATTGGCACGACAAGTTTGGACAACCGACTGGGCATGGGTGTGTCAACATGAAGACCGAAGATGCCAAGCATCTCTTCGAGTGGAGTGAACCCAGGTTGGTTCAAAATACCCATGTCGTCCAAGCGACTGCCAACAACCAGGGCACGCTCGTAGTCATCCACGAATGAACAGCCCCCACCGTTCTGGCTGGAGAGCAGTATGTCTATTTTGATCGACGGGCATAACCTGATCGGCCAGCTTGCTGACCTGTCTCTGGCTGACCCGAACGACGAAGCCAAGCTGGTGCAGCGATTGAGAGTATATCGTAGCACGGTCAGTTGTCCTATCACCGTGGTGTTCGACCATGGAGAGAATTACGTTCCTCCTCAGAGTCTCTCTGGAGGCGGAGTAGAGGTTGTTTTTGCTAATTCACAGTCATCGGCCGATGAGCACATCATTCAAAGAATCAGGCAGAATGGCGCCCCTCACCGGCTTCTGGTCATTTCTTCGGATCAAGACATTCAAGCTGCTGCCCGGAGCTGTGGCGCACAGGTGATGACCTCTCAGGAATTCGCACTGGAAATGAAAAAAAGACACGCCCCCAAACATAAAAAGCGCAGAAGAACAACTCAAGAGCCATCTCTTTCAGCGCGTGAGGTTGAGGAATGGCTCGCCGTCTTTAAGAATCGCCCCAAGAAGCGAGGAGACTAGGGAGGTTAACGTGAAACAAATACTTTTCCCTGGCGCAACCCGCTCCCCCGACTTCCCCCCAGACCTCGATTGGCTTAACGTGCCCGGCGCATTGTCTCTAAAAGACTTACGCGGGAAAGTCGTCTTGCTGGACTTCTGGACGTTCGGCTGAATCAATTGTATGCACACAATCCCGCAGTTGCGGGAAGTAGAACGACAATTCGGCAATGAACTGGTTATCATCGGAGTCCATGCCGGCAAGTTTCACGCAGAGAGAATTACCGGGAATATCCAACAGGCTGTCCTGCGCCTTGGCATAGACCACCCGGTGGTCAACGACCGCCAGTTCCACGTCTGGCGTTCTCATGCCATTAGCGCGTGGCCTACGTTGGTTTTCATCAATCCGGACGGACGCTTCATCGGGGCGCAAGCCGGAGAGTTGCCCGCTGAAGCCATAGCCCACGTCATTCGAGGGATCATCCAGGACTTTGACAGCCAGGGCAAGATCGATCGTAAACCAATTCCCATACAGCTCGAACGTGCGCGAGAACCAGAACGACCGTTGGCCTTTCCAGGCAAGGTTTTGGCTGCGGGAGACAGGCGGCTGTTCATTGCCGACTCGAACCATCACCGCATCTTGGCCGTGCGGCTGGACGAGGCAAGCACTTCCGGCACAGTCGAAGCCATCGCTGGCAAGGGCCAAGCCGGATTTAGCGATGGGAGTCTGCCATCGGCAACCTTTCGCAGTCCCCAGGGGATGGCTCATGTCGGCGGTCTGCTCTACGTAGCCGACACGGGAAACCATGCGATCCGCTGCATTGATTGGAGCAAAAACACCGTGACGACTGTGGCCGGCACCGGCCGGCAGGCGCGGTTCTCCGAGGCAGGAGGAACAGGGCCTCTGGTCGCGCTCAATTCGCCCTGGGATGTGCTCCACCATGACGGTCAGTTGTACATCGCCATGGCTGGCTCACACCAGATCTGGCGGCTGGATATCGCCGGAGGCCCAATTCACCCTCATGCTGGCACAGGCGGTGAAGCATTGGAAGATGGGCCGCTCGCCAGGGCATTGCTGGCCCAGCCCAGTGGGCTGACGACAGATGGGACACGCCTGTATTTTGCCGACAGTGAGGCCAGCGCGATACGTTGGGCCGATTTTCCGGAAAGTGGGGCAGTCGGCACGATCGTCGGGACCGGTTTGTTCGACTTCGGCAATAAGGACGGCATCGGGGAGCAAGTACGGTTACAGCACCCACTCGGCGTGGCCTGGCACGAGGGCAAAATCTACGTAGCCGACACGTACAACAATAAAATCAAGGCTGTCGAGGCTGCAAGCAGAACCTCACAAACCATCGAAGTAATTGCGGGAAGCGGCGATGAGGCCACCAGCCCGGCCACCTTCAACGAGCCAGGCGGCCTCAGCGTATCGGCTGAACGGATTTACGTAGCCGATACGAACAATCACCGGATTTGCGTCATTGACTTGAGAACGCGCCAAGTCAGTCGTGTTGAATTGAACGGGATTTGAGAAAAAGCCGGGCCACACGTTCAAGGTATCGAGTTCCCAAAGAGTCATACAAACTTTCACGACAAGAACATCGCCATAGCAAAAGCATCGGTAAATTCCGGCGTGTTGGTCAACTCCACATATTCCGCTTGAGCGGCGATACGAGCGGACTCTCGACGCTGCTCCCAAGAGACCAGAGCCATTCGAGCGCCCATCCCGGCCGCATTGCCCACTTGCACAAAACGGTCCAGTGGTATTTGAGGAAACATGCCGATAGACACAGCACTGTCTACATTGATGTAGCTGCCGAAAGCCCCGGCGATAACCACTTGATCCAAGTCTGACTCAGCCAAGCCAGCCTTTTCCAGCAAAATATTCAACCCGGCTCGCATGGCGCCCTTCGCCAATTGAATCTCCCCGATGTCTCCTCTGGTCACGACGATTTCTCGACCGCTGCCGGAATCGTTTGGTTCTACAAGGACAAACTCTCGCCCTTTTTCCGTCTCACGTACACGGGGATGGACCGGTTGGATGGCTCCGCGCCGATCGACTATCCCCTGTTTGTACAGTTGCGCTACGGCGTCCAATATGCCCGACCCGCACAATCCAATCGGTGGAACTTCGCCAATCGTCTGATATTCAATCTGCCCATTTTTAAGAAGTACCCGTTCAATTGCGCCTTCGGACGCCCTCATGCCATCGCGGATGTGCGCCCCTTCAAAAGCAGGCCCGGAGGCCGTCGAGCAAGTCAGGAGGCGTCCATTGGCCCGGAGCGCGACTTCCGTATTCGTGCCGATGTCCAGGCCGGCAACGACTCTATCCGTCTTGTAGATGCCGGTCGCCAAAAGCATCGCCACGTGGTCCGCTCCCACAAAGCCGGCGATGTTGGGCAGGAGGTGCACGTAAGACCCAGGGGTCAAATTGATGTCCAGGTCTCGGGCCTTGATGTCCATTGCATCGCTCACAGCAGCCACGTACGGCGCCAGTCCCAACTGGCGGACCGGCAACCCAACAAACAAGTGATGCATGGCCGTGTTGCCCACGATGACAGCATCGGCCACATCATCAGGCCTAGCGCCCACCTCTGCGCACATCGCCGCAATCATCTCGTCGAAAGCCTGACGAACCAAGCGGTTTAAGGTCGCCTCATGCTCGACGCTCTCCATCGCATAGCTGATGCGGGCCATGACATCCTCACCATACGAGATTTGGGGGTTCATCAGGCCACGCGACGCCAGAACCTTGCCATCGCTCAGATTGATCAGGTATCCGGCCAGTTTGGTCGTGCCCAGATCAGCCGCAAAGCCCAGCCGAGAGCGGTCTTTCGCTACCCAATGGATCAACTCTCGCTCTCGCAGCACAGCCGCGCCAGACCAATGGGTCTCGCGGAGCTGATTGGGCAATCGGCGCGACACCGCAACATCCATATTCACACCATCCAGCCCGTATTCTTGCTTCAGCGCATCGGTTACTCGAACGGCGTCACTGCGAAGGTCCGCTTGGGTCGGTGGGGTCAGATCGAGATTACAGGTAATGATCGCAGAATCCGGCGTTACCTCTACCTCTAAGCTTTCCACTTGGGTCCGCTGAGTCGAGGTCAAAGAGCGGGCCGGGACATGGACCTTCAACGGTGACAGAGCAATCGTCTGACAGGCCAGGCGAAATCCATTCTCTATCTCCGCGCTGGTCAAGAAACGCTTCTCTGTATCGCTCAACGGGGCGACTTTCCCCTCGCGGATCTGAACTTTGCACTGGCCACAGGTTCCCTTCCCGCCGCACACCGCCGCTAATTGCACACCTGCACGATGGGCAATTTCGAGAACTGTCAGTCCCGGCTCACACTGCGCGCGTCGTCCGATGGGCTCAAAATCGATTTGACAAGGCATGTTTCTTCTGCATCCTCCAATTTTATCTCACGTATTCAGTTTACTTCTAGTGCTGTATTTTGTAAACAGATCCATCGCTGACCCGAATAACCGACTCCAGTGGCAATCTCTCAAGCAGTTCCTCTTCCAAGGGCATATAATCCCGCCAATCAATCAAGCGGAGGTAGACTAAAAGCCCGTCATTTTCTGAGAGTTGCTCGCGCATCGATTCCAATCCCTGAAAATAATTATCCTGGCGCTGCAAAGTAACCGCGCTGAATTTCGCCGGAATACTGAGCGCGCATCTGCCAGTCAAAAGATGAAGGGCATCTGCTCCATTGGAGTAGATTAAAACGTCCTCTGGTTGAGACCGGATGTACTCTATGACCGCAGATTGTTTCCATTTCCGGCTAGCATAACCCAATCCATCTTGGTGGCTTTTCCATACGACATAGCCACTAGAAACCAAGTGAACCAGAAGGAAAAGAAGACAACCACACAGCAAAGCTAACCGCAAGTGGCGCTCATATCTCAAGCCGCGCCATGCCTGCAATAATCTATAACTCTATGTGTGAGTTTCGATAATTGACAAAGTGGTCGGCATCAGGTACTCCATAAGGTGACCAAACCCGATAGGAGGTAAGCCTGATGCGCGACCTGACTAATTATATCACAACAACGAACTGGGACGATATTGCCTTAACCATGTATGTGTGCGTCGATGATGCCTACCAGGCGCTGCTGGCTCGGTTCGGGCCTGTACGCCAACGCGGGCCAGCGCCAGCTGTCAGCGATAGTGAGATCATCACTGGTGTGCTGTTGTGCGAACTGTTTTTCGAAGGTGATGAACATCGTTTTTGTCACTTTCTGGCGCAGTACATGCGCCATTTGTTTCCACGCCAACTGCACCGGTCGCAATTCAACCGCCGCCGGCGGGCACTAACCGCCCGGATCGAACTCATCCGCCGCTTATGGCGGGACAAACTGCTACCGCAGGACGAAGACCTGCGTCTGATCGACAGTGCCCCGGTGCCGGTCTGCACCTATGCCCGCTCCAATCGCTGCCGGACGGTCCAAGGCGCTGAGTATTGTGGGCGGATCAGTGCCAAAAAGGCCAAATTCTTCGGTTTTCGCCTACATGCCACCGCTACCCCAGGCCAGTTGATCGATGAATGGTGTCTGGCCCCGGCCAGCGTGCATGATATTCGAGTCGCCGCCGAATTGCTGGCAGACGAGACCCAACTGGCGATCATCGGTGATGCGGCCTATACCAGTGCTGAGTTCGAAGCTGAATTGTGGCAAGATGCCATGGTGTTGCTCTTGCCCCTACGCCGCGCCAATCAACATCAGCAATGGGAGCCACAGGTCCGGCGCTTGTTCATTCGGGTGCGCCTGCGCATTGAGACAACTTTCAGCCAACTGACCGTCGTCTTCGGCTTTGGGCTGACCGGCAGTCGAATGATTGTACAACGAATCCTTTGCCAGCAAGGAGATTACGCGCCGTATCGATGTATGTGAGTGAATCGGGGGAAAGTCCAACACCCCATACGGTGCTGAACAAGATCGCCACAGCTCCTATGACCGCCAGTCCCCCAAACACAGCGTAGACACGCCTGCGCGTGGCAGGTTCTTTCTTCACTGCCTTGTCCATATCGTTCTATCTCCAAGTACTGCTGTAGAGCAGCCATTAACGAATTTTCATACTGGTCCTTTGCCTCATACATATACAGCCCCACCTGCTATACAAACTTCAGACGTCTACCGGCAAATACCACCATCCGCCCTAACAACCAGCCATGCT
>Ga0351833_1152_pt1 | contig 11963 bp, 11 predicted proteins | sample BONcelHFGM3001C5_FD_206751 | JGI IMG/M metagenome (GOLD analysis project Ga0351833, IMG submission 206751) | Enriched cells from coal bed in the Powder River Basin, Montana, United States - BONCAT cells FGM rep1 HSBNCT.FGM.300.1.C5 ...
TAAAAAAACGCGAGGAAGGATTCTGGCCATTGATCCAGGCACCAAGTATATGGGCGTAGCCCTGCTGGACAACGGCGTCCTGATCCACAGCGGTGTCAAGATTGTCCGCAATCGAAAGTCACCCCATGAGATTCTCCAGACCTGCCGGAAAAACATTTTACGCTTGATCAAGGATTTTCGTCCCCAAGGTTTGGTCGTGGAAAAAACTTTCTTTTCCAATAACCGCAATGCCGCCCTGTTGAATGTCCTCTTCGATGAAATCAAAAATATCGGGAAGAGAAAAGGACTTGAGGTTGTATGTTACGCGCCAAGCACGGTGAAGAAGGCCATATGCGGTAATGGTCTGGCCAAGAAGGAAGAAGTGGCCAGAGTGGTGATTGCCAAATTTCCGGAACTGAAAGTCTATCTGACCCAAGACAGAAAATGGAAGGAATCATTTCATCACAATATGTTCGATGCGGTGGCCTTGGGGATGATGGTGGGACAGGAAAAGAAAGGCAAGTAAACCAGAGATGATCAATCAAGTTCATCAATAGTCTAAATGCTTATAAGCATTTAGACTATTGACTTCGATAATTGAAGCAACTCCTTTACTATTTGCGGCTCACACAGACTTTGTCGAGATCTAGGGTAAATTCGCAGGAGGGCAAGGGTTGGGATTTCCAATGATGCTGGTCCATCCGGGCCGTGCAGCCGGCATCTTCAAGCAGGGCAGCAAGGCCGTCCTCAGTGCAGACGAGCACGGCGGTATGACTATTCTGCCGTAGAACGCGCAACTTATAGCCCTGGAAGGGTTCAAGGATTCCGGGGTCATGCTTCGTTGATAGGATAAGGAGCTTGTCGTCAGCTAGGTCTGTCTCCACTTCCTTGTAGCGTACGGTGGACTCCACCGCACTGCTCAGCTTCGTCAAGGCCGATCCCAACTCATTCATCTTAGTTTCCGACCGGACTTGGGCGCCGGCACAACCAGAAAAAAGCAGAACAACAGCGACAATAACCAGAGAGAATCGTTTTTTGATTTTCATGTGACACTCCAAAATGTCTTGACCTTGTTTTCATCTTCTCCTGTGTCCAAGTTCCAATTGTGCAGGAAGCCTTCTGCTAGGCTTGTTTTCCGCATCACGTCCGACGCTATCACGACCCAGCCGCTCCTAACATGATTCACACCTTTGTTGAAGATGTCGTCATAGTTCATGCGCTGGCCGCCAGGTACCTCCAGATTGTCAATGTATTGCCGATCTATGTCCTCGAAGAGCGGATAAACGCTGCCATCCAGCATTTTAGGCGCAACATGACGAGCCAGTGCTACGAGACGGTTTTCCGCGATATGGTCTACAATATTCTCGAAGCAATCATGCCATATGTCGATACGCGGTTTGTTGGTTGCGTACAGGGCCATGTCTACGTCTTTAAACATCTCGTTCCATATATAGGAAATATCCTGATCTATCTTGTCTTTGTCATTAGGGTCGGAGCATTTGTAGATGCCACTCTTGAGGTAGCTGGCATAATGGATGTCCAGATTCATGCGTGTCTGGAAGATATAAGTGTCCTGGTTCATTTCGCAGGTCCGGTGTGCCTTCTTGTTTTCCTCGTACGGTCCCACCTTGAGCCCGACCATGGGATGCAATGTCACATCCATTATGACGTGGGCCGCAAAACCAAGGAGCCATGCCAGCGCCTTCTCCCGTGCCATACTCGGCTGCATATTTGCCAGTACCCGGATGCCCACCTTGATCCTGTCTCCAGTGCGGTCCCAGTGCATGGAATCAGCCCATTTCGCAGCCATACTCCCATCGATAACGTCCAGATACGGATAATCTGGACCGACTGCCCCAAGTTCGATGTATTTCAGCCAGTCGAAAACGATGCTCAAGCCTTCATGCGGAAAGCCTTTTTGCTCTTCCAGCCGTTCCTTCGCCACATTAACTGCTGTAATATGCGCATATGCTCCAGGCATCAAACCTCCTTGTACTGAAGTGTAATTATAGATGCTTTGGCAGTATTTACACTCCTATCTTAGACGTTTGTATATAATTCCTTGAATCTCCAATAAAAAACCCGTTCTATTTTGGGAAAGGGGTGATATTCGCCAGTATATATTTCTCTCCAATATGGTTATATGGGATAAAACCTATATCAACTATTTTTATATATAGTGAATCTAATATCACAATTTTTATGCCAAATCTACTGTTTTACAGGCAATGATCAATTTACAATTTTAAGGGAAAAGTCACTTTAGTCAAAAGTATAAAATTATCTTGACTCTAATCTCCTAATATAGTTATATCTCTTTCCGTTTAACTGAATGACATTGATATATTGTCGAGTTCTCTCCAAGAAGAAATAGCATTAATTTTTTGTTCTCCCTTGTTAACCCAGTTAATTGATGGTCAAAGCCATTAGGAGGATAAAATGCCCAAAGCGTTCATCGTAGCTCTCGTTGTCATCGGTCTTCTGTTTTTCCTTATCGGGATGGTTTTCAGTCGTCTTCTGCTGGTAATCGGTATCCTCTTCATCGTCGCCGGCCTTGCCATTGGCTTGTGTCCGGACGGCATACTGCGAAAAGAGCAGATTTTAGACACCTGGACCGCGCTCATCGGCAACGCCCAGGGTAAGTCAAATGAAATTTTCCAGGAGACTGAAGCTCTGATTAAAAATTCCCAGGCACCGTCATTAAAGATAGAAATGAAATCAATTTCACCGGGAATCGTCAGAGGGTTATTTGGCGTCGAAAGAGAATTTTTGGTTGTGACCGATGAAGCTCGCTCAAAGCTGGAGCCATATAAGATTTTTCTTAATGCCAGGGATTACGGCAACAACCTCGATGTGTCGTGGTATCTGACCTACAGACCACCCGTATTGCAAGCGATTGCTTCGCTTTTGCCCTTCGTAAGCATGGCATCAGAAGCAATCAATGATTTAGACATCTTTGATCAGCAGGATTTACGGGCATACGTCACCGTTGCCCACCATTCACTTCTCAAATCCGTCGAGAAGGTCATGTTTTCCTTAAATCAAGACCCGTCCAAGATCGACAGAAAATCAAGGGGATTCTTAGGCATCTCATGAGAAAGCTTCTTTTGAACTGAAAACAACCAGGAGGCAGACAGTTGGGTTTTTGGGCAACATTATTCCAAAGCGAAAAGCCGGAAAACCAACAAAGTCAGTCGGGGCAGACGACTGCCGCAGACAGTTTGCCCAAATCGGATTTTATCAATGAAGAGATTCCCGGTACACTGGATCTTGGCTGGTATTACAGCGAGAACAAAGACGAGTTCCAGATGGCCAAGATTAACCAGAAGGACCGGGACATCCATTTCTACGTCATCGGGGCCAGCGGAACCGGCAAAACAAAATTTCTCCAATTTTTAATTCTCCAGGATATCGAAAAGGGCAACGGCTTTGCCATTATCGACCCGCACGGCGATCTCATTGAGGACATCAAAGGCATTCTGTCTCTCCACTACAAGCCCGATGATAAGGAGATCGCAGAGAAGGTTGTCCTGATCGATCCAACCGATCCTGACTTCACCGTGACCTTTAATCCACTGGAAAAGTTGCCGGGCGTTTCAGTCGCCGAGCAGGTCAACGAATTGGTGGGTTCCTTCCGCAAGATCTGGTCGGAAGCTTGGGGTGTGAGGATGGAGGACTTGATGCGCAATTCCCTCATCGCCCTTGGAGAAGCCGAGTTTACCCTTACCGATCTGCCCGCTTTCTTGACCGGACGCGCATTCAGAAAGAGTGTGCTCGCCAATGTCACGCATCCTTTGGTCCAGGATTACTTTAGCAGATTTGATACCATGACCGACCGGTCTCAGATTACCTGGATCGAGCCGGTGATGAACAAAATAAATGCCTTTCTGGCCGATGAGCGAATTAGACAGATGTTCTTCTCGAACAAGGGTTCTTTCAATGTACGAGAGATCATGGACCGGCAGAAGATTCTTCTGATAAAGCTTGACAAAGGTAAATTGAAGGATGCTGCCGATCTATTAGGCTCCCTGCTTATGGCCAAGATCCAAATCGCGGCGTTTTCCAGATCCGATATACCCAGAAGCAAAAGAACGCCCTTTTACCTCTATATCGACGAGTTCCAAAATTTCGCATCCGATTCCTTTGCGGTTATCCTGTCCGAAGCCAGAAAGTATGGCCTTTCCCTGGTTATGGCCCATCAGACCTTGGCCCAGATTTCAGAAGAGCTAAAGAGTCTGATTTTGGGGAACACCGGTATTCAAGTCTTTTTCCGAGTTAACCGCCATGACGCCCAACTCTTGGCAAAAGAGGCTTTTGAGTACTCGGGATATGAAATTAAGACGGCCAGCCTTCATGGGGCGAAGTTCTGGAGTCTGGGCGAGGAATGGGAACGCCATACGGAAGATTTACAAAAGCTACCTCCCCGGACTTGTTATGCCAAGCACAAGATCGCCGGCGGGGTTATTCCTTTTGAGACGGTGGAAATAGAGCAGGCATGGGATGCATTGGGAATGTCCGAAGATGAATATGCGGCTTTTTTGAAATCATATCCCTTTGGACAAAGCTATCTTATCTCAAGAAACGAGTTGGTCATGCTTGCCAAAGAGCGCCAAGACACCGTCAAGAAGACCGTAAAGGACGAACTGATACCAGGCGAAAAAATTGTTGAGATTCCTCCATATCCTTCTCCATCGAGAAAGTCAGTTAAGCCAGCGGCAAAAGAGGCGGCGGTGGAAGCCAATAAAGGCAAGGCTGAAGTTATCACGCCTGATTTTTCAGAAAAAGGCAAATCCCAACACCGCTATCTTCAGTCCCTAATCAAGCGCATGGCCGAAGACAAAGGCTTCCGGGCGGTGATTGAGCAACCTGTGCTTGACGGTGCCGGGCGAGTCGATGTGAGTCTTGAGAGAGACGGGAGAAGAATCGCCTGCGAGATTGCCTTGACCACCACCCATGAACATGAATTGGCCAACATTGAAAAGTGTCTAGCTGCCGACTATGGAACCGTTATTCTTTGTTCGACTGAAAAAAAGAGCCTGGAGAAAATTAAAGCGCTTGTCTCGCAGAAGATTCAAGCTTCCGATCAGGAGAAAATACACTTTCTCCAACCTGACGACCTTTTCTTCTTTTTGGAAAAAGAGGCTGCGGCCTTGTCTGGAAAGGAAGAAAGGGTTAAGGGCTATCGGGTAAAGGTGCAATACCAGCCGGTGGTAGAAGCTGAGAAGAACACCCGGCGCGAAGCGGTCGGCCAGGTGATCTTACAGGCGCTGAAGCGTATGAAAGAAAGCACGTGAAAAAATTACATTATGAAATTCAAATAGTTGACTAATTCATGACACACAAATTCCACATAAGCTTCTCCTACTCAAACCTGGAAGACACCCCCAATAGCCAATTGAATTCTCAGATAATGAATGGGAATAACTTAAAACTTATTTGAATGAGGTTAAGAATCTTCAGGCAGCAAGATTTATTCAACAAGGTGATGGAGTTAATCACACCAAAAGAGCAGAATGATTATTTAGATATATTTTAATAGTTTATTTATTCGACTGCGTGAGTTTGTTGAATGGATCTTGATTTTGTGATGCATACTCTTCCCACCAAGTTTTATCTAATAATGGCAATAACATTGCCCATATTTTTTCAACGAGATTTATAAACTTTTCGTTTTTCGTTATCTTCATCCAATAAGGACATACTTTAGAAACTACAAGAGATAAGTCAATTCCGTTATATTTTGGAACAATAGGATAACTTCGGCAATCAATAGGCCTTATATCATGAATCGAGCACTTATAATCTTTAAGAAAAGGACATATTTCGACTTCTGTCATCAAATTGATCAATGGAATAAAATCCTGTTTCTCTTTTTCTTTTAATTTACACTCGATGTATTCAGCTTCGTAAGGAAGTAGAGTCACGCGTTCGCCTGATTCAACAGTTTCACAGGAACATCCAATGCAATTAGAGCATTCTTTAACTTCTCCGGCAATTTTGTTGGATAAATTATATGCAGCAGATAGAAGACTAAAGGCTTCTTCTTTTTTCATAAAATATATAATTATTTATGTTCTGATTCTATTCTAGCATAGTCGAAAGTGGAGTCAAATGTCCTTCTTTGATAACCTTATTTTATTTGTAAAACTGCTCGTGAATGGCGTGTCGGTTAAAATTACTCAATTATTAAGATTCTGATTATTTAAATGAGTGAGAAGATGGATTTGCATTTTGGGTAGTGTCAAGAATCTTTCGCTTTTATTTGGCAGTGCCCTTTCTGTTGGTTTATATGACCTCTGCTAACTCAAGAGCCTTATCTAGTTCCTGTTCGCGGAGCAGGTCCATGTTCAGGTACCGTTTCGATCCCCACTGTGTCCCGGCGATGTGACGTAGCCGCGCCGCGCATAACATCAGGGCAGAGTGGCCATCTGGGAAGGCTCCCACGACTCTTGTCCGTCGCCGGATCTCTTTCATGATCCGCTCAAGGGCGTTGTTCGTCCGAATCCGGGATCGGTGCTCGCGGGGGAAGTCGTAATAGGCAAACGTCTCGACAATCGATTCTTTGACCTTTTTCGCCGCTTCCCTTAGCTTCATGGCCTCCAGCTTGGCGCAGATAACCTCCGCCTTCTCCAAGGCTGCTGCACGATCCTCAGAGGCATGGATCGCCTTCAGCATGCCCGCGATCTCTACCATTTTTTTCGCCGGTACGACACTGAAGACATTCCGATAAAAATGGACCATGCATCGCTGCCATTTTGCCTCGGGATAGAACTCCCCTAAGGACTCCACCAAGCCCAGGCAGGCATCCGTAATGAATAGCCGGACACCTTGCAGGCCACGTCCCTTTAAATGGCGCAGAAAGCTAGACCAGCCGGCCTTGTCCTCCTTTGCCCCCTCACAGACCCCGAGAATCGTACGATAGCCTTCGGCATTGACACCGATGGCCACCAGTACCGAGACGTTGCTCACCTCTCCCGCCCAGGATCGCTTCAGGACGATCCCGTCCAGATAAACATAGGGGTACATCCCTTCAATCGGCCGGTTCCGCCAAGCTTCAATCTTTTCGTAGACCTTCTTGTTGAGATTGCTGATCGTACCAGGGCTTACCTTCGTACCCCACAACGCCTCCGTGATGTCCTCTACCCGGCGCACCGAAACACCTGCTAGATACATCTCGATCAACGCTTCCTCTACAGAGGCTTCCCGACGACGATAACGTTCGATGATCGCCGTCTCAAACGTCTGCTGGCGTAACTTCGGCACCTTCAGCGTTACCTCGCCTGCCTTTGTATGCAACTGACGCTCATAATGACCCGCACGGGTGTCCTTCCGTGCATCGCTTCGCTGGTACTTCTCGGCGTTACACAAGCGGTCCGCCTCACCTTCCAGCATCCGGTTCAGTGTCTCCTCCACCGTACTCCGAACCATCTCTCCCAAATGGTCCTTGATTGCATCCTCATTTAGTTGAATGATTTTTCCGCGTTCTGGTGTATCATCTCTTCTCATGGCAGTGTCTCCTTTCAAAATTTGAACCTGTTTGGCGACTAAGTTCTTATCGCGAAAGAGCACTGCCGTGCTATTCAAAAAAGCGAAAAATATTTTACGTTATCGCATTTTGGGCTTCTTCCTAATAGAAAACTGACATATATAATATTATTAACAATAAACGTTATTCAACTAAACGATGAAGAATAGAAAAAAATTGGACAAATATACATTGGGGGATGTAATGACATGATGGGACTTTCTCAGAGCGATACAAAAAAACATGCTAAAGAAAGTAATAATTTAGATGAGCAAATCAAAAATTCTGGAAAAATACTTTTCTATAGCTTAATGCTCATGAGCATCGTCGTAATCAAAACAAGTATTTCACGATGAACTTTTCAGAATACCATTAAACTAGTCGAAGGGAATTTTTGTAAGCTTGCTGATCGATCAAGCAAAAACAATTGATATTATCCTATTTGTTGGCCTATTAATGACCTTGGCTATCGTCAAAATATTTCAGTTCGGTTATAATTAAGAAGTGTAAAGGCTCTCTTTAGTTCCAATTAACGAAGTGACAAATTGTGCTCCTATATCGGAGGTATGAATTTTATTCAATTCATTGTAACGACTTTTCCAGTTATTATCCATTAACATATTTAAAAGAGAACAAATTTCTGTCACATCTCTAAGGAATGAGTCTTTAATATCATCATGAATAGGACAATAAACACCGGCACGAGCGATACGAAAACCTCTTTCCTCAACTTCAAATATTGGAAAAAGTGGGAACATCCTGCAATCTATAGGTCGACTGTTATAATTGGCACAATGTCCGTCTTGGTCTTGATAGAACGGGCAAAATCCATCAGCTCCTTCTTGATAAATTATTCCATTTTTATCCGTTCTAAAGCTATTTACAGCTTCTTTTGAATAGCAGTGGAATATTTCTTCGCCCGGTATTAAAATAATTGATTCATGTTGTTCGCACGCACAGCAACCAGTGGGACAGATGCCATCATATGGTTGCAGGATTTTAATTGCGTATGCTATAAATTCATTGAAATTCTCATTATTTTTCACTCTTGCGTTTCCTCATTTCCTGAACTTCTTCCTCCAAATCACCAATTACATTTTTCCAATCAGCTTCTCGCATGTGTTTAAAAGCGCCTTCTTCTTTTAACTTTTTTAATTCCGTTTCAGACCAATCTAATTTGGCTTTAACAGCATAATTAATTGCTTTTTGAAGCTCTGCTAGTGCTTCATCACGTCGTTTAGACTCACTGTGCTCATGAGCCAAAACTACATGGGCTCTGTATAGGGCTTCCTTAACCTCATCGCCTAAATCACCTTCGTCTCCTTCTCCACGTTCAAAAAGTACAGCTGTTTGTATCGCACGAGTTGCAGCATCTTTAATTGCAGCATCTTTAACTTTATCTTCACTAGTCAGCCCAAAGCGAAAAGCTGCCCATGCATTTAAAGCAGAAGCCTGAGCAAAGGTCGGGTCTGCTCCAAATGCTTGCTCAGCTCGATGTCTAAGTTCGTCCCATCGACCCTGAATCTCTAAGCAGGTTAAAAGTAATGAAGAAAGCTGTCTCAGACGAACTCCAGTTATAGATTGAATGGCTTTTAAACATATAGCACCAGCCTTATTATAGAAAGGGCTTACCTCTCGACCATCACTTTCATACCACTTTTCTTCAGCAATTTTGTAATAATAATAGGCGAGAAGTAATGCGTACCATGGATTTAAAGGATTCTTATAATAAAGCTTTTCGAGAGTACTTTCTATGTCACCGGGTGGAAAGTAATGCTTGAAATGGTCATAGTCACCGCCGAGCCACTCGTAACATGACATCGATTGTGCAAGACCTTTAAGTGATTGACGACCAAGATAATCAAATTCATGTGGACATCTAGTTTCTGCTACATATTGACGATATGCTGCATCCGCAAGAATTATTCGAGATGCACGGGAGTGTTCGCAAACAGATTGGGCGCGTTTGGCAATAGTTATAGGGAATCCTTCAAGAGTGCTTTCCCTGACTTGTGCGGTTCCACTTATCAAAGGATAGGTCATACTAAATACTGCCCCATAATTTACCCCGACATTGACCTCGATCACTTCCTTGTCGCTATCTAGTCTTTCTTTGTTCTCCTTTGAGATATACCAAGCTAACTTAAGTTTAGTAGCAAGTTCTAAAGCTTTGCTTACAGATTGATTTTCGTATGAAGAATGGACGAGAAAGGCCATAAACTCGTCACCAAAAAAATTGTGATAAACAGGATGTTTTATTGGATCCCATTGTTTATCCTCCAAGACCGTACTAACTATCGCATGATATTGAGATAGAAATAATCTGTAATCATCACTCCTGTAATGATTGGCAATACCTGTACTATCCTCAATGTCAATGAAAATTGCTGTAACATCAAGAGAATGATAGTCGCTTACTCTAGAATCCACATCTTGTTTCTGCTGTTTTTCCATCTTACCTATCGATTGAACTTATATTCATTTATCCATTGAAATCTTAGCAGAACTTAGGAGAATTTAAGTTACATGTCAATAAAATATTTGAGATAGATATTTCGTTTGAACATAGCGATGCTATTTATTTATCCTTAATCCCTCTTGACCTTTGAGGGAGATTTCCTGTTTTTCGAGGTTGTGGCGAAGAAGTACGGAAACATCCTGCACCGGGTAAAGGAGTGCATACCGGACGATTCCTTTGAGCCCTTTTATCCTGGTGGTGGCATTGAGGGGGGCATTCAGCTACTGTATTGAAAAGCTTCACGAATTTATCGTAGTGCGAAAGCTTACAGACCGGGAAGGCAACGGTCACGCGATGCTGTTTCCCAAATGGCGCTATCAGATCATCTGTCACAACCAGCCTGATATGACGCCGAAAGAGGTCTGGGAGGATTACAACAAGAGGGCAAAGATCGAGTTGACCATCCGTGATCTGGATTACGATCACTTCATCACCAACGTGCCGACGGGGAATTTCAACAGCAACTTTGCCTACTTCTGGCATTGTGAGCTGGCCTACAACATGGCGCTGATCTTTAAACGCTACATCCTTGCCGATAAATGGCATCATGCTCGGACATCGACCATCCGTAGGAACCTGATCAACATTCCCGGAAGATTGGTCAATCGCTCCGGCAAAATGATCATGCGGCTGATGGCGGGATTCCCATTCGTTGATGTTCTGCAGTTTGTCAAAGAGCGTCCGCCATGGTTGTATCGAACGTTGCATCCTGCACCGGCATAGAGTTGGTCGTTGCAGGAAAGGAGTTGACGTGTACGACTCGATACTGATTCAATGGTGAGGTTCGTCAACTTATTGCCATAGTTACCATTTTAAGGACCACAGCATGGCCTGAATGAGGTGATCGTAAAATTTTAATCTCTCGGGGTGAATTCCCCGAAGCTTGCTTCGTTCCTTGGTTTTTAGATACCTCGCAGCTTGCTGCGAGGAGATTCATTCATCCGTTGCCATCTATAGCTTTTTGGCGTTTTCGGAGAAATCGCCATCGATACCTCGCGGTCAGATCATTCGCTCTGGATTCAGGTTTATGTAAAGGTAAATGCAATTATTTTTTATATTTTTATGTTCTTTTCTTCAACACCTTTGATATTACTCAAAAAACTACCATGAAGAACTCCCCAAGCATTTTTAGAAACACCTTTCCCGGCTTTCTTTTTCCCGTTTCCCAACGGGCGACTGTGCCTGGATCAACCCCGATCTGTTTGGCCAGGGATTCCTGACTGATTCCCCAAAGCTGCCGGCGAGTCTTGATGTCACCCTCTTGTATCTCCCATGGAATATAACCAATGAATTTTATGATCCTCGGTATATGAAAAAGCGCCGGAGTTGCTCGGTTGGTTTCCCAATTATTGATGGTGCATTTATCGACACCCAACAGGTGGCCAACTTCTTTCTGTAAAAGTTTTTTGTCCAGACGTCTTTTCCTTAGATGATCGCCGAGTGTTTTTAGGGCTTTAGGATAGGCAATGGGTAAGGGTTTTCTAGCCTTTAGGCTGGTCTGGCAGAAAGGCAACGCAGGTATGTCCCTGCGGACACTACGGCGATCAACGGCGGACCTGCCGGTGTAGCCCCCAACAGATTCGCCAGTACCAGGGTCGACTGTCGGGTCCTTTGCTCGACCGGATTGACATCCATATCGAGGTGCCATCCGTCGGTTATCGAGAACTTACGGGCCGGTATGCTGGGGAATCATCGGTGGCCATCAAAGAGCGAATTGACCACGCCAGAATGCTTCAGAAAAAAAGATTTTCTGAGGGACGGACACCCCTCAATGCACGCATGACGGAGCGGGAGATCAAAGAACATTGCCGGATAGATGAAGAATCGGGACGGTTGATCGAAATGGCGATGGAGAAGCTGGGTCTCAGCGCCAGGGCTTACACCCGTATCCTGAAGGTGGCCCGGACGATTGCCGATCTGGATGGCCGAGAATCTATCGAT
>Ga0351833_1153_pt1 | contig 11909 bp, 7 predicted proteins | sample BONcelHFGM3001C5_FD_206751 | JGI IMG/M metagenome (GOLD analysis project Ga0351833, IMG submission 206751) | Enriched cells from coal bed in the Powder River Basin, Montana, United States - BONCAT cells FGM rep1 HSBNCT.FGM.300.1.C5 ...
GGGCTGCTCTATCAGCTTTTTAATGAAGGATTGGGCAGATATCTTTCGGGTTTGGATCGGGAGTTGAAAGGGATCAATGGTGCCCTCAATAAATTGAGAAAGATTGTTTGGGTCCATGTCAGTCTCCTCAAGGAGAACCGCGTCCTCGGCAGGATTCTGCTGCTTGAAGCGAGAAGTCACCAGAGTTTTTTCCAGAGCGAGGGCTATCGGAAGATCCGGCAGTATAATGCAATAATCAGGGATATTCTTGAGGAAGGTATTCGAGAGGGCGATATTTGCGACGATCTTCCCGTTTTAATGCTCAACCAGATCCTCGTGGGGGCGATTGAGCATTTATGCATGCCCTGGGTGGTTGCAGGAGAAGCCTTGTCTGAGGACGACATTACCGAAGTCCTCTGCCGGGTCATTTTCAAAGGTATAGAAGCGAATAGAGCGAAGAAATCATAGCGAGAGGAGAAAGAAACATGTTGAAGACAAAAATCACGGAGATGTTGGGTATCAAATACCCGATCGTTCAGGGCGGCATGGCCTGGATTGCCACGGCAGAACTCGTGGCGGCCGTTTCCAATGCGGGCGGGCTGGGTATCCTCGGGTCCATCATGTTCCCAACGCCGGAGCTGCTCCGGGAGGAGATCCATAAGACCAGGAAACTGACGGACAAGCCTTTCGGCGTCAATATCACCTTGCTGCCGTCCATGCGGGAGTTGCCGAATGACGGTTTTGTCCAGGTGGTCTGCGAGGAGGGCATCCCGATCGTGGAAACGACGGCGGGGAAACCGGAAAAGTATATCGATACGCTGAAGAAGGCGAACGTCAAGGTCATGCACAAGGTGGGATCCATTCAGCATGCCAAACATGCGGAGAGCATCGGTGCGGATGCGGTCATCATCGTCGGTTTCGAAGGGGCGGGCCATCCGCTCATGGATGACGTCTCGCTGTGGAACCTGATTCCCGTTGCCGTGGATACCCTCAAGATTCCCGTTTTGGCTGGGGGCGGGTCGTCGGATGGCCGTCAGTTGGCGGCAGCCTTGGCCCTTGGCGCTTCCGCCATCGTCGCCGGAACGATTTTTGTGGTGTCGAAAGAGTCTCCCGCCCATCCGGACTTCAAACAGGCGCTCCTGAATGCGTGTGAGTGTGACACGATCTTGATCCAGCGGACGATTCAGAATCAGACGCGTGTCTTCAAGAATAAAACCTCCATGGAAGTCCTAGCGATGGAGGACCGTAAGGCCCCGTTTGAAGAGTTGATTCCCTTGATTAAAGGCGAAATGGGACGGCAGGCCTACATGGAAGGGAAAACGGATTACGGCTGTTTCACTGTCGGCCAGGGTGTGGGACTCATCAAAGAGGTTCTTTCCGTCAAGGAGATTATCGACAATTATGTGGTAGGGGCGCAGGATATCATTAAACGGTTGAATGCATGACTATTCGCTAATAAAGCCTTACTCACCCCCCTCTCTGATCCTCCCGCGTCAGCAGGAGAGGGTTGGGGTGGGGGTGATTAATCGTCAGCAGCCTTCAGAAAAGTCTTCTCCTTCAAGGTCCTCATGCCTGTGGCCGTTTCCTGCGGGATACCCAGGACTTGAGTTAAAATATCCATCGGCCTCACCGTGCCTTGAACACCGAAGCAAAGTTCCATCCATAGACGGCGGTCCGCGCGGTCGAGGCGGAGTTCGTTCACATAGGAACGGATTTCCTTTTTTGTTTCTTTGCCCTTGACCGTTCGCAAGATGGTAAAGGATGGTGCCCCTAAAAAGGCGGCGATTTTTTGCGCCATTTGATCCATCGCATCATCGGTGTAGGCATCCGGTAGCCTGACGGAAAAAGAAAAGCCTTGAACGGTTTCGGCCAAGGAAGGCGTTCCCGGCGGTAGGGACGTGAGGACCGTGATCGACACCCCTTCCGGCAGGCAGGCGTTTATCCTGTTACGAAGCTCCTCGGGGGGGGCAATCACTGCGGCGATTTGGATGTCCGCATATTCCCCCAAACTCTCCATCCCGACCGGTGTGGCGAAGGCAAAGGAGATCTTGGGGTGGGGGTGAAACCCTTCCGAGAAAAGGATGGGAACGCGGGCGCGGGCAATGGCGCGGAGCAGGGTGGTGGAGATGTCCAGATGGGAAAGAAAGCGACACAGTCCGATTTTTGTAAATGACAGACGATAGGTCCGGCCGCTTGCTGTTTCCTTCTCCGGCGGTGTCGGTTGACTGATGACAACCTGTCGCTGGTCTTGCGTTTCGGCGATGATGGTCTTTATCGTTCGATGATCACAAACGCCGCACTGTTGGCAATCGCTCAGGCGACAGTCCGGGGTGAGTTTTTCCTGGTGGGCACAGTCCGCTTCGGCGATGAGAAATGCCTCGTCCAGACCGCAATCGATGCGATGCCAGGGCAGGGTTTCTCCGCGATCCCGGGCGCGGAGGTACGAAGAGGTTTGAATGCCCGTAACCTTTAGGGCTTCTTCCCAGAGATCGAAGCGGAATTGGTCGCTCCAACCGTCGAACCGGCAGCCCAGGCGATATGCCGTTTCGATGAGCGAGCCCAGATGCTCATCTCCACGTGCAAATAGACCCTCCAGCAGGCTCATTCGGTGATCATGCCACCGTATCTCAATATTGCGGTGACGAAGGCGGGATTTTAAATAATTCTGTTTGGCCCTGGTTTCCTCCAAGTCGATCTGCCGTTCCCATTGAAACGGCGTGTGGGCCTTGGGAACGAAGGTGGAGAGACTCACCGTCACTTGGTCCCGTTTCTTTGCCTGTCCCAGAACTTTATAAGCGAGATCGGCGATCCCTTCGATATCTTCATCCGTTTCTCCCGGAAGGCCGATCATAAAATACAATTTAATGGCTTGCCAACCGGCATCGAAGACCCGTCCCGCCGTGTCGAGGAGGTCGGCTTCCGTGTTGCCTTTGTTGATTCGGTTGCGAAGACGCTGGGTTCCCGCCTCCGGGGCCAGGGTAAAACTCGTTTTCCGGACCCGCCGGATGTTTTCTATCAGGTTCTGGGTGAGGGTTTCCACCCGAAGGGAAGGGAGAGCCAATGCGATCCGGCGGCTATAGTAACGATCCATGAGGGTGGACAAGAGCTCCTCGATCCGGCTGTAGTCACCGGAACTCAAAGATAGGAGAGACAACTCGTCCTGTCCCGATCCCGAAAGCATGTCTTCCGCCATGTTCTCCAGCCCGTCCATGTTTCTTTCCCGCACCGGACGCCAGACCATTCCCGCCTGGCAGAATCGGCATCCCCGGGTGCACCCCCGTGCAATTTCCAGAATAATCCGGTCATGAATGGTCTTCATGAGCGGTACCAGCGGTTGTTGAGACAGAAAACAGGCGTTCAGATCCGTGACGATTCTTTTTTTGATCCGGTCTGCCGAGGTATGAACGTCGGGGACGTACAAGCCTTCGATGCGGGCCAAGGCCTCAAGGGTCCTCCGGCGGGAGAGGCCTTTTTCTTTTGCTTTTATGATGGTGCGAGCCATATCCAAAATGACGTCTTCTCCTTCGCCGATGGCAAAGACATCGATAAAGGCATCCATGGGTGCCGGATTGAAGGCGCATGGCCCTCCGGCAGCGATGATGGGATCGCCGTCACGCCGTTCCCGGCGCGCCAGGGGAATGCCGCCGAGGTCAAGCATGGCCAGGATGTTCGTGAAGGACAACTCGTACTGGAGGGAAAAGCCTATCATGTCGAAGGCCTTAAGAGGTGTTCCCGATTCGAGGGAGGAGAGGGGGATGTTGTGGCTTCGCATCAACCGTTCCATATCCGGCCAAGGGGCGTAGACCCGTTCGGCCATAATGTCCGGTTCACGGTTCAGAATCGCATAGAGGAGTTGGAGGCCCAGGTGGGACATGCCCATTTCGTAGGTGTCCGGAAAGGCCAAGGCGATGCTTGCCTTGCAAAGACGCCTATCCTTGCAAATGGCATTGATTTCACCGCCGATATAGCGGCCCGGTTTTTCGACGAACGGTAGCAGATCTTCCAAGGCGTTTTTCATGGTGCTATTGGTCTTCTTCGTCATGAATAGTGCGATACTGATACCAATTTTGTTCTATGTCACGCAACTTGGCTATGGCGAAGCGGCGGGGAAAGGCGTCTTGAGACAGATAGGGGAGGGAGTTCTCCTTGAAGGCCGCCAGCAAGTCCTGAAAGATGGTTTCCTGCTCAGAGGTCTTCACAAAAGCCCGTATCTTGCGGTACTCGAACAATCCCTTGGGACCGACGGTACGGACAAGCTTATCGTAATCCTCACCGTCGGAAAAAAAGGTCGGTTCGAATGAAATGTCCATTTGTGCGACGAGTTCCACTCTATTTGTCTTCGCGGCGATTTCTCGTGAATCATTCCAAATGGTTAGAGTTAAGCCGTTGGGAAGAGGTATGGTGTCATAAAGAATCATGTCGCCCTTCTAGCATCTTTAATCTTGACCTGCAATGCCAATCCTCATATAGTTGCCGCCATTATGTCGTTTGACCATTCCCCTCATCTTTGTCAGCCCGATGCCTGCAAGTCCTGCGGCGCCTGTTGCGGTCTTTATAACTATGCCGACAGTTCTAAGGAGTCCCTGGTCCGTCGTTTGCAAAACAGAACGGCGCGCTTTCTCTGTGCCGACAAATCGCCGGAAGGATTGCAGCAATTCTCCCGAATGATCCGGGCGGCGGAAGATGAAACAAAACGGTATGAGGTGATCTACTGTTGTGAATACATAGGATTTCTCGATGACGCGGAAAGGCAGGTCGGTTGCCTCCTTCATCCCCGGCAAAACGAGGGACAAGATCATCGCGGCGTTTCCTTCTATGGACAGGAACTTTGTGACGGTCATTTCTGCCCCAGTTATTACTATATCTCTCAGGGCGAGAAACAGGCCCTGCTCCATAGTCTTGACGATTGGTATCTCTACGGTCTGGTCATCACCGATATCGACTTGGTGAAAGCCTATTTCAAATGGATCAGTGACGCGATTTATGAAACGCCTTCTCCGGATCTCTTTCAGAACGCTGAGATTCGGGACTTGGCCCGCCGTTTTTTCAATCTGAAATTGACGTGGCCTTTTCGTTCTCCGGATATCCATCGTTTCGGTAAGTATTATTTCGACGGCTCCCAGTATATGATCACGTTTATCGATTATGAGGGTTTGGGTTGTGAACGGTCCCGGTTCGACAAGATATTCTTGAGTCTGTCTTCCACCTTTCAACATAAAAATGAAGTGCTCCAGGCGGAAGAACTCATCCAGAGCCACATCGATGCCTTTGTTGCGGCCTATCCGGCGGCGAAGCGGATTTTAGTTGACACGGATGAAGGTATTTCATTAAGTTAGGCCACCCAAAGCAGGCCGACTTGCTAAAGGTTGTTATACCCCGGCGAAGGCCGGGGTCCAGTGCATGATGAGATGAGGCCGGATTACGGTTTTCGCCGGGATGACGAATTCGAGGGGTTTTTAGTACGACTCCGACAGATAACGATTTTACCCCACCCCCACCCTGACCTTCCCCTGAAAGGGAGCGAATTGATTGGGTTCCTCCCCCTTCAAGGGGGAGGCTAGGAGGGGGATGGGGTATATGTCGGAGTAGGATTAGCCTTTAACGAGTTTTTCAGAGAAAGAGAAAAGGCTCGTGTATGCAAGGGATGACCAAAGAGATCCTTTTCTCCCGTGAAGCGATCCATCAGCGGATTTCCGAACTGGCCGGGGAGATCGACAACCGATACCAGGACCGGGAACTGGTGGTTATTGGGGTCCTCAAGGGGGCGTTTATTTTTATGGCGGATTTGATCCGCTCCATGCAGATTCCCTGCGTTGTCGATTTCGTCCGGGTGGCCAGTTACGGTACCGCTTCCGAATCGACCGGAACGATAACGCTTGCCAAGGATATCGAAATGGATATTCGGGGGCGGGACGTCTTGATCGTCGAGGACATTGTCGATACGGGCCTGACCTTGACCTTTCTGGTGGATGCCATGCGGAAGCGCGAACCCTCTTCCCTGGCTGTTTGTGCTTTTCTGGACAAGCGACTCAGGCGCAAAGTCTCTTTTGAGGCCGATTATGTGGGTTTTTCCATGGATGACGGCTTTGTCGTTGGGTATGGACTGGACTATGGCGAAAAGGCACGATTTTTGCCGGATGTTTATATTGTGACAAACCTTTAGAGGGAGTACCGATAAAGGAATGGAGGAGAGAGGGATGGTCATTCAGTGCAAGGCATGTAGAACGAAATACCGTTTCGACGAGACGGCCATAACGGAAGAAGGCGTCTGGGTCCGTTGCAGCCGCTGTCAGAATGTCTTTTTCCAGCTGTCTCTGCCTGGGGCGGATATGCGAAAGGAACCGGTGGCGGCACCGGAGATTCTGCTCGCTAAAGTTCCGGTAGAAGAGGCGGAGCTGTTTCCAGACGATCGGGAAGAAGAGCCGGTGCCGGAAGAGAGAAAGAAGACATCCCTGTGGACATGGGTTCTGGGCGCGGTGCTGATCGTGATGCTTGTCGGTGTCGGGACGTTTTTTCTGTATCCGGCGGCCGGAGATATTGTGCTAAAAAAAGTCTACACGGTTTTTCCGGGTCTTGAAGGTCTTTTGCCCGGTGGTGACTCATCCGTCCCAGCGGTGGGGCCCGCCCAGGTAAAAATAGTCGATTTAAAACAGCGGTTTGTCGAAAACAGCATGATGGGCAATATCCGTATTGTGGAGGGGATGGCCTTAAACGCCTCCTCCGAGCCAATGGCGCGGATCAAGGTGAAGGGAGAACTCTATGATCTTATCGGGGCACGTGTTCGGGAAAGTTTTTCCTATTGCGGGAATCTGCTGTCGGATCAGGAGTTGAAAACGGCGACGGAGGAACAGATTGCAAAAAAACTGTCCAATCCTCAAGGGGCAGACATTTCCAATGACCGAATTACCCCGAACGGCATGGTGCCGTTTATGATCATCTTTCTTCGGGAACCGCCCGGCGTGAACAAGACCCTGGTCCAGCCCATTGAAGCGGAAAGGCTTCTGCCCTAAGGGGATGAAAAAAGCCGGGGTTAGAAGACCCCGGCTATCATTGAAATAAAGCTGGGATTATTTCTTCTGGCTGTCGTACAGCTTCAATATCTTACCCGTAATATCGAGACCTTCCTCGGCCGTGAGGATGGTGCTCCGTTCCAGAATCAGGCCTAAGCGTTCCTGCTGTGCGTAATTCCGGATGACCAGCATGATTTCGCCGAAGATCTTCTGGCCCATCTCCCGATCTTTGCTTTTGATTTCCTCTTCCACGTCCTGGCGAAGATTATTCAACTCCCGGACTTCGTGTTTTAATCGGTCGGCTTTTTGTCGCTGCTCTTCCGTGGGAGTGGTCGGGGGCTGTTTGGCGATTTCCTGTTCCAACGCTTGCACCGCCTGTGTTTTAGCGATGATTTGCTCTTTCTTTTTCTCTACGTCTTTTAAAAGGTTGTTGCGGGCTGCCGCGGCCGCTTTGGAGTCCCGCAGGATCTTCTGCATATCCACGATGCCGATTTTGACCGAACCGGTGGCTGACGATGCCTTTTGTGATCCTTTTTGCGAGGCCTTCGGCGGTGCGGCAAATCCGGCAGGGGCCACCAGGAGGGCCATCATCAGGAAGAGCGCAACCACAACGATCATCTTTTTCATGGGAAATTTCATCATTACATAAATCCTTTCTCATACGCAACGTAATAGGGTGCCAGGACTCTGTCCAGACCCGTATTCCATATGTTTTTCCGCAGCGTTTGTCAATAGAGGGATTATTGGGGCATACCCGTTTTCCCGCCGGGGCGGGAAAACGGGTATCATTGATTTGTTTGGCAGACCTGCTTATTTCAATTGGGCTGTTGCTGCACCTGTTTGACGTTGCCGGAACCCGTGCCGGAGAAGTTAGCGCCGTTGATATTGCCTGCCGCGACACCCCGGATGCTCAAGTTCTGGAGATTGGAGGTCGTACCGATATTGCCCGCACTTGGCGAATTGACTGTGCCCATCCATTTACCGGTACCCGTGTTCCAATTCGTCATCGTAAAGTTGGCGGTAAGCGGTGCTGCGGCTACATTTTGCGCCGTCATAAGAACCGTCTTGTTGACCGGATCTTGGGTGAAGACCGTTCCTGTTACGGCGTTGGTAGCCCAGATCTGGGGCGCGGTTCCCGTTGAAAAGGCAAAAAACTTGGTGTCGGCCATTTGCGCGCTGAGATCACTGTTTGATCCCGCCAAGGTGACCATGCCCACCTGGACGCAGGGGATGTTAATGGTCCGCAGGGTTTCACGTCCCGCCGAGGTTTCCGTCATGGCCAGGTATTGAGCCGTTTCCAGAAAACCGCCTCCCGCCACGGCTTGGAAAGTTGTGCTGTTGGGATCGAAGGTGCCCAGGAGTCTCCCGAAAGAGATTCCGGAAAGACCCGATTCTGCACTGGCCCAGTGCCCCAAAATTCTGCCTTCGAGCCTGTTTGAGTCATTGTTATAAGAGTCTTTCCATGATTCACCATAGATGACGGCCCCCATGCGCTGCAATGGCATCGCTTGCTCACCCGTCGGTTCGGGGGTTTGCAACTCCCCGATCCAGTGATCATGGGTGGCCTGCACGTAAGTGCCAAAGAACTCCGTTGACCAGACGCCCCATTTGCCGTCGTCCATGTAGTTGGCTGTTAAGGTGGCCGCCAGGGGGTTACTCTGTCCCGCCATATAAATGCCGCCCGCTGCCGGACCGGTACCGCTATAGAAAGCGCCGATCAGTGATGGGGTAGCGGGGTCGATGACGCCGCCCAGGAAACTGAACTGCCGGGTTTGGGCTTCGCTGCTTAAAAAGCTTTTTAGCCCGTTTGCCCCGATTCCGCTCGTTCCTATCTGCACAAGCATGGCCTGACCGCCGTGAGAATCGATATTGAAGGCCTGGTTGTTGAAATCGAAGCCCCAGAAGGAATCACCGCTCGTGTCGGAGCCGCCGATTTTACTAAAGAGGAATCCGCTTCTGTTGCTGCTGTCGACAAAGACGCTGGCAAGAAAGGCCTCCATGCCATCTTGGGAATTGCCCGATCTATAGACGTGGATGCCCGGCATGTAACCCCAGAATGACGCGCCGGTCGTTGTCGTATAGCGATTGGCCGCCCCCGGGTTCACCGTAAAGTTCGTGGGATACATGGGGACATTGAAGACGTGGCTCCGTTGGACCGGAGTCCCGGCCGGCCACCAGACCCCGGCGAGCTGCAGCTCCGTATAGGTCGGGTAGGTGCTGTTTGCCGCCCAGGAGACGGGATTGGTAGCGCCCAAGAGGCCGCGGATGTCGCCGTCGTTCACAAATGCATTTCCGTCATAATATTTCAGGTAGGCCGTCTTGTCGGATGCCGTCAACTCGCTGAGAAAGCTCGATTCCACGAAGATGCCCGTGGTGCTTCCAGAAAATCCCGCGCTGTCGTATTGACCCGCGACGGGACCGCTCAAATTGCCCTGAAGGATCGTACCGTCGAGCTTCTGGAAGGCGCCCAGGGCGTTCAACTGACCGAGCCAGGTTGAGCCGGTGGTATAGTCGGGGCGTAGTGATCCGTATACAGGCAAACTGCTGTTGCCGTTCGTGACCGGATAAATGGAACTCGTCGAAAGTGTGACGGTAGAAGCGGGGTCCGTCGAGGCCGCTGCGGAGGCAAAAACCTTCAAGACGTCGTTGTTCGGGGCAGAGAAAATCCGCAGTTTTTGATTTGCTAAAGCGGGCCTGATCACAAAGGCCGCTTCGGGTTTGCTGGCCAAGGCGCCGGTCAGGTAATGGGACGGATCGTTCAGGGCGACTTCCGCGGTGGGATAACCCAGGGCCGCCAGTTTGTCGCGTCCGCCGCCCGTTGCCGTGTCGTCGATCATCTGGAGGTAGGTCTCCGTCTTGATCCAGCTTCCCGTGGACATGGCCCCGAAGGTATTGTATTCGTAACTGCCCAACATTTCCGGGGAGTCATTGAACACCCCGGAGGTATCGCCGGCCATGACGCCCGTAAAGCCCAGGTCTCCATCCCCCAGATAGCCCACGACCTGGCCGGTAAAGTTGCCCGGGGAGGACCAGGTGTTGCCGTACGAAAAGAGTTGGGAACGAAAATATCTGTTGCTGTTATAGGTGCCGGTGCTAATATCGAATTCTGCTCCCATGAGCCATTTCGCATTGGCGTAGTCGCCAGCCGAAGCATATTTCCCCAGAGACCGCCAACCCCAGACGCCGAAGGTGTGGTTCGTGTCCTGGGCCAGACGGTAAAAGTCGATATAGTCTTCCCGATCGAGCATCCTGGCTTGTTGCGTGTAGTTCCCATCCAGGAACATGCCCCAATTGCCCTCGTGCATGCCCATGTCGCTGTTCCAAGTGGAGACATGCCTTTGGGATAGATAACTGTTTTGGGCATCCCAAGCCCCTTTGTAGAAGGGATCGCTGGAACTCCCGGAGATAGTGTACCACTGACCCGTGAGCTGGGACGGCGTAAAGCCGCTCACGACATTCATATCAAAACGGCTGACCTTGCCGTCGGCCTCCCACTGTGAGAAGTCGGGATATACTGTCCCGGCGTAATCCCCGCCCGTGCCGAAGGAGCCGCGGAGGAGACCGGCATAGCCCGCGCTGTTGATGGCAAAAGAGTGGAACGTGCCCTGGACGCGTTTTTCTCCGGGACGGAAGCTGCCGCCCAGAACGCCGAAGAAGGTCCCATCGTCGAAGGTGACGTATTTGCCCGTGCTGTCGTTATACGCCACGAGGTCTTGGCCCCAGAACCGGTTATAGCTCGTAGCCTGGGTATAGGACCCCATGAAACGAACAGGGATATCTGCCGTGGTGGCGCCGTGGATGGGGCTCTGCGTGCCGCCCATGATGCCGATGATGGACCCGTCGTTTTCCACGCGGTCGTGGAGGTCCATGGGTGAATTGGCGCCGTACGTATCGTAGCGGTAAACGGTGACGTCCGCCAGGGGATCGGCGGTGCTGTCGATGCGGAAGACGCTCGAATAGTACTTGTTATCGGGAAAATATTGTTGATACGACGAACCGATCGCGTTACCTGAACCGTCATAGATCTGCGTGTTGACGACGGGGTTGGAAACCGACGAGGAGTACCGGTGCACGGCGAAGTATGTCCTCCCCGGCTGGAACATGTAATAACGGATGTTCTCCTGCCCCGGAGTCGTACTGTCAGTATCAAGATACGCATAGGGATAGCGGAACTTGTAAACGCCCGTCAGACCTCTATTCATGTATGAGATATGGTAATAATTTGAACTGTTCACCTGCGGGGCGATCCAGGTATGGGCATCAAAATCCGTACTGCTGCTCCAGTTGATATTGAACCGGATCGGGAAAACGTTGGTGGAAGGATTGATCGTAATCGTCTCCACGGGTGCCGCGGACCTGGAGTAGATGAGGGATGCCCCCGTCCGGCTGCTGCTGCTCCACTTCCCAATGAGCGAAGCAAATTTCAGATTCTCAGAATCGCTGACGCCGCCGCCCAATGCCTGCCAATTGCCGGCCCCGGCGACATTGCCGAGGATCTGTCCCGAGTTGGTTCCCATGGTCTGCCAGCTCAGGTGCTTCCCGGAAACCGTCCCGGCGATTTTTTCATCGGTCCAGACGGACCCCGTCACCTTACCTATTTCATAGTTCATATCTACGCCATTTGTCGTGTCTTTGCCGCCATATACGGCGGTCCAGTCATTGGTCGGCGTTCCCGAGAAGTCGCCGCCGCTTTCACTCTTCCAGAGCCGCCAGGATTGTCCATCGAGATACATGGACTTGTGGTTGGCGTATCCCGAGAGGCTCCATCCGCTGCCGCTTCCGGCGATCTGCCGCTGGCGGAGCGTATCGTCGTACACAAGGTTGGTATCGATGGTCTGGGGGGCATAGGTCGTGGTGCCCTTTGATATCTTTTCAACGGTTCCTGTTTGCTTCCACTGGTCGATACTGGGGAAGATGTCT
>Ga0351833_1154_pt1 | contig 11899 bp, 9 predicted proteins | sample BONcelHFGM3001C5_FD_206751 | JGI IMG/M metagenome (GOLD analysis project Ga0351833, IMG submission 206751) | Enriched cells from coal bed in the Powder River Basin, Montana, United States - BONCAT cells FGM rep1 HSBNCT.FGM.300.1.C5 ...
GGCAATTGAGCGGCTCCTTGATGAGCCTGACCTGGCGAGACGTTTGGGTGAGCAGGGAGCTATTTATGTCAAAGAGCGGTTCAATTGGAATCGAATCGTTGATGAAATAGAAACCCTCTATCGTGGCGTGGAGGTGGATACGCCATGACACCTTTGGACTATGGCAACCGTGCTGCCGCTGGTCGAGTGAAACAGATCGTGGGCTATTTGGTGATTGCCCTGGTGCTCGCTTTCATGGGGCGGTCGCTTTACCTCAACTGGCAGACCCTTCAGGGGTATCATTGGCAGTTCAACTATCCCTTGTTGGCCGCCGCTGTGTTGGCGGCATTGGTCACGTTGTCTCTTTACGCCTGGATGTGGTATGTCATTATCCGTCGATTGGGAGGGCAGATTTCCTATTGGCAGGCCTTTCGTATCTGGTTTCTGGCTAACCTGGGACGTTACATCCCTGGCAAGATCTGGCAGTTTGTGGGCTGGTTCTATCTGGGAGAACAAGCAGGACTTGGCCGTGTCCAGATTCTCACGAGTATTGCCGTCAACCTCGGCTTGCAGACCTTGACTGGCTTGGGACTGGGCGTGGTGATGTTGGCCCTCGGCTTGGGGGGAGACTTGTTAAACCACTTCTGGCCCTTGCTTTTGCTGGTCCCGCTTGGTACCCTGTTCGCTGTGCGCCCTAACATCCTGGAATTCATGCTGAACTGGGGATTGGTCAAACTGTGTCGGGAGCCGGTGAAGCTGGGGCTGCGGACCGGTGATATGATTCTATTTACATTCGGCCATGCCGGTTGTTGGGTTGTGTATGGCGTGGCTTTCTATCTCTTCGTGTGTTCGCTACAGCCCCTCCCGATTCGTGATCTGCCGGTGCTGGGAGCGACTTACGCTGCGGCCTGGGTGATCGGCTTTCTCAGTTTTTTAACCCCTGGCGGGATCGGAGTGCGCGAAGGGGTTCTGGCCTATTTGTTGGGCTTCTGGCTGCCTGCGCCGGTCGCGATCGTGATCAGTTTGCTGAGTCGCGTCTGGGTGACGGCCGGAGAGCTGATCGGCATCGCTATCGCCTGGCGTCTCGGCCCGGCTATCCGTCCAAAAGAAAATCTCAACGCAAAGCCGCCAAGTTGCGAAGAAAAACAAAAGCCACAGATGAACAGAGGACGCGGGTGATGCAAGTAATCCGTTCAATCCGTTCCCTGAATCCGTTGACAGCACTTATCCTAGTTATCTTGCTCATGGTATGTTATACCGCGAACTTTGGCGCGCTCTCCCTGTTGAAACATGCCGCTTTTCAGACTCACACTGCCGACCTGGGCAACATGGACCAGCCTATTTGGAACACGCTGCATGGGCGATTTGTCGAAGAAACGAAAGATGATGGCACGCAAGGCACGCGGCTAACTGACCACGTCGAGCCTATCTTCGCTCTGATGTCCCTATCGTTCCTGATCTATGATAGCGTCGAGAGTATCCTCATTTTTCAGACGATAGCGATTGCACTAGGGGCTTTGCCGGTCTATTGGCTGGCGCGCCGCCGCCTGAAAAGCGAGTGGGCCGGCGTCTCTTTTGCCTTCGTTTATCTGCTATTTCCCGCTTTGCAGGCCTCCAACTTGACCGAATTTCACGCTGTGCCTCTGGCTGTTGCGCCGTTGTTATTTACCTTCTATTTCATCGAACGAGAAAACCCGTGGGGGATGTGGATTTCAGCACTCGTGGCATTGAGTGTCAAGGAAGAGATCGCCCTGCTCGTGTTTATGATGGGGCTGTATGCCGTGCTGTTCCGCAAGAACAAAACACAGGGAATCATCTTGTCTCTGGTCAGCCTGGCCTGGTTTGGATTGACCACGTTCGTCATCATTCCCCATTTCAGCGAGAGCGGCGCCAGCGTATACGTCGGGCGGTATGAAAGCCTGGGGGGAGGCTTCGGAAGCGCCCTGCGGGTCGGGCTGACTCAGCCGTGGAAGATCGTTGCGCTGTTCCTGCAGGGCGACCGATTGAGTTACCTGATTGGCCTGCTGGCCGGAGCCGGATTTACGCCCTTGTTTTGTCCGTTCGTTTTGCTCATGAGCGCACCGGTTCTGCTGGCGAATGTGTTGAGCGATTATCCGGCAATGTTTTCCGGTGAGTTTCATTACTCCGCACCGGTTATGCCATTCATCGTGATTGGAGCCATTTATGGGACAGGCTGGCTGACCGACAGGCTGGCCCGAGCGAGCCAGCGAACATATCCACTTCATTCGCTTATTCGCTTATTGGGACAGCGAAAACATATCTTGACCATCCTGACATTATGGGTCTTGCTTTGGGCTCTGGGCTATAACTATTTTCGGGGTTTTTGCCCGTGGTCGGTCGATTTTGAAATTCCGCAGGTCACGGCCCATCATCATTTGTTCCAGCGATTTGCCGCGCAAATCCCCGCAGAAGCCATCATCTCTACCACACCGCCGTTGTTTCCCCACTTGAGCCACCGTCCGGTCATCTACCTCTTTCCTGATGTCAGAGAGGCGGAATTCGTCTTGCTGGACGTGTCCGGTGTGACCGACATGCATCCGAATGATGTATATGACAGATTCCGGGAATTGACAGACGGTGGTGAATTTGGGATCATCGACGCCGCTGGTGGGTATATCTTGTTGAAACGAGGCGCAGCAGGCCTGGCAGAATTGCCCGATGCCTTCTTCGACTTCGCCCGTGTTTCGGAGCCTCATCCCCAATTCCCTGTGGAAGTCGATTTTGGCAACTACCTCCGCCTGAGGGGTTTCGATCTGTCCGACCGCTATCGCTGGCGGCTGACCCAAGTCCGCCTGTACTGGGAAGTATTGCAGCCTTTGCCCGAGGATATGCGGCCCTATCCGTTCTTCGTCAACGACCAGGGGCAGGTTGTGGAAGATACGACACAGCGCCCGATGGTGACGTCGATCTGGTATCCCCCCCATCTTTGGCGGTCAGGAGAGATCGTTGTGACTGAAACCGTGCCCTGGGACCTGGGCGATGCCTTCTTCCTGGGAGTAGGTGTGCTGTGGGGAGGTGACTGGTCCATGATAGCTCAGCGTGTACCGGTGGCGGCGGTTTCTTCCGGCTACACCGTCAGGCCGTTCGATGATGGCACTTGGGTTCGCCTGTTACGCTTCGAGCGTGACGACAAGCGATTGCGCTGGACGTCAGAGACGATTCCGCCGATTCCACAGCAAATGGATTGATTGTTCTGAAGAAGTGAGGTGTCCTGGAATATGGAATGCAAACAGAAGCCTTCTTCCTTTGTGAATACAGGTATGTTCATCTTGTTGGGTATCATGGCTGTGGCGCTGGCTCTGCGCTTGTTTCACTTGGGGGAACAGAGCCTGTGGTACGACGAAGGATACAGCGTCTATCTGGCAGATAAGAGCCTGGCACAGATCACTCTTGAAACAGCACAGGATATCCAGCCTCCTCTCTACTACTATCTACTTCACGTCTGGATGACTGTTCTCGGCCAAAGTGAGGTCGCTGTTCGTGGGCTGTCTTTGCTGTTCGGCCTGTTGAGCCTGCCTCTGTTCTATTTACTGGGGAAAAAGTTGTTTTCATCGACAGTAGGACTACTGGCAGCAGGGCTCGCCGCGCTCTCGCCTTTGTATCTGTGGTATTCGCAAGAAACTCGCATGTATACGCTGTTGATCATGCTGACGCTGTGCTCTAGCTACTTGTTGTGGGCAGCGCTTGAGGATGAGAATCCCCGGACTCGTATGGGGAAATGGATAGGCGTAGCAGTGACTCTCATCCTGGCCCTGTATACCCACTATTTCGCCTTTTTTGTACTGGCTTTCCAGGTCTTGTATGTGCTGATTGCCTGGTGTTCAGGCTGGCGCCGCTTCAGACTGCGTGAGGTCACTGTCACGCTCCTCGCTATCGTGATCGCCTATCTGCCCTGGCTGCCGTACTTGTTTGGCCGCTATCAGGGCGACGTGAGCTACTGGGAAGGCCGGCTCAAGCTGGACGAGGCGATTCGCAAAATCGGTATCGTTTTCAGCGCAGGCGAGAGCATACTGGAAAGTATCGGTCAGTGGCTGGCGCTTAGTTTTGCCGTATTCGCTCTGGTCAGCCTTGTGGCTGTGCTTTTGCTCGCGGAGCGACGAGATGGTGAAACTGAGCCGACGAGCTCCCGTTGTTCTCGCTGGGCGCGCGTGACCTTCTTATTGCTATATCTACTCGCGCCGATTGCCTTGCTGCTGTTGACGACTTACTGGACGCCGAAGTTCAATCCACGCTACGCGATGATCGCCTCACCGCCGCTTTTCATTATCTTGTCTGCGGGCATCGTCACGTTGTTCCGAGCACGGCCAATCGCACCTCGCATTGTAGCACTCGGAATCACTGCGTTCATCATGGCAACTATGCTCTACGCCGACTTCAATCTCTTCTTCGATATCCGTTTCACCAAACCCGATTTTCGTGGAGCAGTCCATTGGGTGCAAGAACATCAGCAAGAGGATGAGGTTGTTATCTTGACTTCAGGCCACGCTTATCCGGTATTTGATTACTATTACTCTGGTGACAACTGGTATCCGTTGCCTGAGGAACGCACGCTGTCTACGGTAGATGTTCTGAACTATGACGTCGCCCGCGACTTGAACCGCTTCCTGAAGGGAAAAAAAGGGGCATGGTTGGTATTATGGCAGAACGAGGTGGTCGATCCTAACGACTACTTGACAATGCTACTGGATCAATATGCCCAGCCTCAGCCTGTCGTCGGCAGTTTCTACCACGTCCGGCTGCGGCGCTATACACTTCCAGCGCAACTTCATTTTCCTGAGGAGCCAGAGATTGCCCACCCGATGACTGTGAATTGGGGGAATGACTTGACTTTGTTGGGATATAGCCCTGGCGTGACCGAGACCACCTACTTGTACTGGGAGGCCCGACGCCCGCTCGATAGGGATTATAAAATTTCCCTGCGACTCAAAGATGCCGAGGGATTCAACTGGAGTGACTCGGGTCGCGATTGTCGTCTGGCAGCCCTGCTGTACCCCACCACGCGCTGGCAGACTGGCGAACTGGTCATCGGACACTACGAACTTCCGGCTTTGCCTGGCACACCACCGGGGACTTACGAACTGGGGGCTGTCGTATACGCCGAGGGTGCGCCGCAAGCGCTGGACGTCCTGGATGACCTGGGCGCGCCGCGAGGCAAGACGGTAGAATTGGGGCCTGTTCATTTGGAAAAATTGCGGCCGGCAACAAGAGAACAGTTGGGTGCGCAAGGGCCTCCTCTTGTCATCTGGAACGACGAAATTGCATTATTGGGTTATCGGCAAGATCGGTTGGACGCGCAGGCCGGGGACGAAGTACATATCGAGCTGTTGTGGGAAGCCCTGGGAACCAGCGCTGTGGATGAAGCGCCGCGTCATTCTGAGCGCAGCGAAGAATCTTACGAGGTGCGCCTGGGTTGGGTAAAAAGCGGCGCTCGCTTGACTTTTCAGGCTTACCCACCGGCAGGGGGGGCGTTTCCTACATCAGCCTGGGCCGCCGGCGATTTGATCCGTGGTCAATACAGCCTCGCTGTCCCTCTGGACATAGAGCCTGGCAGGGCCGAAATCCAGGTGAGTTTGTTCGCCGCGCAGCCGGTTTCTGCTCCCTTCAACCAGTGGTTCTCTTTGACTTCGCTCAACGTTCAGCCGACCGACCGCGTGTTCGAACCGCCGGATATGGGATTCCAACTGAATGTGAATTTCGAGGATAAGCTCGAGTTGCTTGGTGCAGATATTTCTACGACAGAATTGAAATCCGGCGACACCTTCGAGGCCACTCTCTTCTGGAAAGCATTGAGTCGAATGGAGACTTCCTACACGGTTTTCGTTCATCTCCTCGACGCCGAAAACCATATCCAGGCTCAGGAAGACCGCATACCGGCAGCCGGCAATCGACCGACTACGGGTTGGGTGCCCGCTGAAGTGATCCGAGATACATATACTCTGACCGTCAATCCTGCGGCCGCGCCTGGCACTTACGTCCTCGAAGTCGGCGTCTACGATGCCGGTGATCCGGTATTCCCCCGATTATCTGTGGTGGAAGATGGCGTCCCGAAAGACAATCGGGGCATGTTGACTGAGATCAGAGTCCGGCCTTAACTTCATTGCGCCACACAAAAAACCTCCCGCAAGCGCTCAGGCTCACGAGAGGTTTTTAGATTCTGTTACGCTACGGTATACGTGCTGACAGGGTTAGTTATTGGGAGTGGCCTGAGGCGTCGCGGCGGCGCCGGTCGCCGGCAGCTTCGCGGTAATCCACAACAACATATTGTCGCTGGATGGATCTTTGGAAACGGGGCCGGCGAAGATAAATATCATATCGTTGCCCTCCATCCAACCCATCGAACTGAACTCCGCGGTGACTTGAGTGAAAGCGTCTACCGGCATCCAACCCGCCATGGCCATGCCGTCTTTGTAGAAAGCGATCACATCCGCGATGGCAATGGTGCTGGGGAAGCCCATGATCTTAACTTTAGTCTCAGCGCCAGTCTTCTCAACGATACTCTTGGCAATCTGATCAGCTATGGCAGCGAGTTCAGGGTTGGTTTCGCTGTCTAATGCTTGAAGTCCCTGTATATCCGGGATAGCCAGCATACCGACGGTCACGAGCACGGCTATGTCCTCACCTTGAGCTGCCGGCTTATAATATGCCAGGAAGACGTTACTGCCATCACTCCAGGCAGCCGTCGAGTACGTTTCGGTTGCCTCGTTGGCAGTTTCGCTGACCTGCCAGCCAGCTTCATCGAAAATGGCCTGATAAGCCATCACGATGTCCTCGAAGGCCGTATCTACCGGCATGACAAAAACATTCGCTTCGGTAGATTCTGCACCAAATAATGCCCCATACTGCTGAGCAATCTCCTGAGCCATAGCGTCCAATGCGGGATCGGTGGAAGCTTCAGCTTTGAGACTGGTCGTTACCTGGGCGACGTTGGGCTTGACGGGCACAACAGTTGCGCCGGGGGCCGGTGTCTGAGCGCCAACCGGTGAAACCTGCATGAACGCAGATAACATCAACAACGTGACGACGAGCAAATAAATAAGCACAGATTTGCGCAACATAAAGTTATACGCCTCCATTTGCGATGAATGATTTGGCAAGAGAATAGCTCTTTACCATCAAAGTCTAGCCTTATCATATATCCAATTGCGACTTTAGTCAAGGAAATTTTGGTTATGTTATGGGTGGCCAAGAAGATTTCCCATTTGACCGCACAATCTGACTAATTGCTCAGCCAGAAAACCAATTGTCATCAGAGGTGAGACATGTTATAATTTGGCAATGGCTAGCTCCGTTCTGTTCGACGGCACCATCCTGACTCTCTAAAAGGTGTTTAATGAAAACAAACCGCCGTAATCTGATAATCCTCTTCTTTACAATGGTCGTAGTGATGATGGGGTTCGGGATGATTATCCCGATCATGCCTTTTTATGTAGAAAGTTTTGGCGCAAGTGGCAGCCATCTCGGATTGTTGATGGCCTTGTTTGCTACCATGCAGTTTCTATTCGCGCCGATTTGGGGACAAATTTCCGACCGCGTCGGGCGCCGGCCCGTCTTGTTGCTAGGGGTGCTTGGCAATGCGCTCTCATTACTTCTATTTGGATTGTCCACGCAGTTGTGGATGCTGTTCGCAGCGCGGGTGTTGTCCGGGATGTTGTCGGCGGCGACCTTGCCGACCGCTATGGCTTTCGTCAGCGACAGCACATCCGAGACAGAGCGTGGAAGCGGCATGGGGATGATCAATGCCGCTATGGGCGTCGGCGTGGTCATCGGACCCGGTGTCGGGGGCTGGCTGGCTGGCGGATCTCTGTCAATGCCTTTTTTCATTGCCTCCGCCGTATCTATGATTTCTTGGCTGCTGATTCTGCTTTTCTTGCCGGAATCACTACCTGAAGACAGACGCATACGTGACAAGAGCGGTTGGCGTGGACCTCAGTTTGCTTCGATGTGGCACGCTTTGTTCGGCCCTGCCGCTTTTCTATTGATCCTGGCTTTGATGGTGAACTTTGCCTTGACAAATTTCGAAGCCATCATCGGACTATATGCACTGGAACGCTTTGGCTATGGGCCGAAAGAAGTCGGCACAATTATCACGGTGATCGGCATCGTAACAGCCGTTATGCAGCTCACTGTGGTGGGACCTGTGATCAGGCGTTGGGGGGAAATACGTCTGATCCGCATTTCGCTGGTGGCGAGTGCTGCCGGATTTTTGTTCATGCTTCTGGCAGGGTCTTTTGCGACCGTGCTTTTCACCGTGGCGCTTTTCATTATCAGCAATTCAATGATCCATCCCGGCGTGACCTCATTGATCTCAAAGAGAGTGACAGGGGGCCAGGGCATGGTGATGGGGTTGGCGAACTCGTTCATGAGCCTCGGTCGGATCGTAGGGCCAATTTGGGCCGGCCTGATCTTTGATGTGAACATCAACTATCCCTATATGACCGGCTCGCTGGCTATGTTGATCGCTTTCTTTGTCAGCCTCGTCTGGTTAGCCGAGTTACCAATAGGGCAACCCAAGTTAACACCAGAGCAGGAGCAGATGGCCTGATGATGTAACCGGAACGACTTACGAGAGGAGAGAGGACATGTGGACTCTGGTTCCAATCGTTGTTGGTGCGGCGTTGTACGGTTTTCTGAACGGCTATAAGGATGCAGTGGGCATCACGGCTACGGTGGTCTCGTCGAGGGCCATGAGGCCGAGAGAAGCTCTGTTTTTGATCGGCGTAGCCGAGTTCTGCGGCCCCTTTCTCTTCGGTACGGCTGTGGCTTCCAAACTAGGGCGTGGGTTGGTTCTGGAAACCTCTGTGACCCCGGTGGTACTCATCGCCGCTCTGGGATCGGCTATTGTCTGGAACCTCTGTATGACATGGCTGGGACTGCCGGCCAGCTCGACTCATGCGCTGGTGGGGGCGCTGCTTGGCGCTGCTTATGCCAGCTCCGGTATCGGCGCGCTCTTCTTTTCCGGAGTCTTGAAGCTGGTGATAGTGCTCTTGCTTTCTCCTCTCGTGGCGTTCTTGGTAAGCTATGTTCTTTTGAAGCTGGTACTCTTCTTGAGCCGTAACGCGACACCCAGAGTCAATCTCTTGTTCAAGACCATGCAGATCATCTTAGCCTTCGCGTTGGGGTTAAGCCACGGCTCAAATGATGCCCAGAAAAGCATCGGGATCATCGTTATGGGACTCATAGCTACCGGTTACAGCACAACTTTTGAGGTGCCGTTGTCGGCGGTGTTCATTGCGTCCGGAGCGCTGGCTTTGGGGGCTATTCTAGGAGGCGAGCGGGTCATGCGCACGGTAGGGTGGGAGATCTTTCGTATCCGTCCCATGCATGGGTTCGCTGCGCAACTGGCTTCAAATATCGTTGTCTTGGGAGCGACTGTTGCTGGGTATCCACTCAGTACCACACAGGTGGTCTGTGGCACAGTGATGGGCGTAGGGTCGTCGGATCGGCTGTCTCGGGTACGTTGGAACACGGTCGGGCGCATTGCCCTGGCGTGGTTGGTCACGTTACCGGCTGCGGCTCTGCTCGCCGGGTTATTGTGGAGGTTATTGTCGTTGGTGATTGTTATCTGAACTGGATCGATAGGGGGCTATATGGGCTTAAAAGACCTATTCAAAAGGAAGCCAAACAGGTTCTTACAATTGCTCATCGACCATTCGGCGCTCATGCTCCAGGGTTTTGAAGCTCTTGAAGATTACGTGCGGAATCCAAACAAGAAACACGCCAAAGCCGTTTCCTCTCTGGAGAAGCGAGCGGATGAACTGCGCCGCATTCTGATTGACGATCTCAACCGGACGTTTATCACACCATTCGACCGCGAGGATATTCTGGCGCTCTCACTGGCAATTGATGACATGCTTGATTATGGGAATACGACGGTAGATGAGATGGTCATACTGGACATAGAAACCAACGATCACTTGAAACGGATGGTGGCATTACTGCGTGAGTCGGCCGAAAGGATTCACCTCGGCGTTACTCGTCTCTCCGACCGGCCTCACATCACTATAGATCACGCCATGGAAGCGAAGTCTCTGGAAAACCGAGTCGAAGAAGTATACCGCGAAGCTCTGGCGGAGCTATTTCATGGCCCGAAAGATGTGGACCACGTTGTGGAAATGCTCAAGCTCAGAGAGGTCTATCGACATCTGAGCAACGCGGCGGACCGGGGCGATGAAGCGGCCAATGCACTGAGCAACATCGTGGTTAAAATGACGTAAGAAGAGGAGTATTTGCATGATTGAGGTTACTGTCCCCGGGAAAGGCGTTTTGCAGTTCCGCGTTCTTCTGTTGGACTTGAACGGGACGCTGGCGACAGATGGAGAAATACTGCCAGGTGTTCACGAGAGAATAGAAAGGCTTGCTCAAGTTCTGGACGTATTTCTGGTTACGTGTGACACACACGGAAATGGCGCTCGAATAGCCGAGAAATTGGGAATCCGTCTCATAAGAACAGGTATGCCCGGCCCTGATGAAGCAGAGGCAAAGGCACAAGCTGCCAGCTCTCTTGGGCGTGAGCGCACTATAGCGATTGGCAACGGCGATGCTGACGCGCTGATGTTGAAAGAAAGCGCTTTAGGTATCGTCGTGCTGGGCGAAGAGGGCCTGTCGATCAAAGCGCTTCACCAAGCCGATATTCTCATGCGAAATATTTGCGACGCACTCGACCTGCTGCTCAATGAAAAGAGATTGATCGCCACCCTGAGAGGAAGCCCTTAACCTCTCAGGCGCTTGGATCGATAGCATACAGGATACTCATCAACATTTCGCTATCTTGTTTCAGCAACGTCGCCAGTTCCCGCGCAACTCCCTCAATCCAGGCCTGATCTTCGCCCCGGACTCGATAGGTTTGATTGATGTGAGCAGTGACTAACAGAGGGACAGGCAGGTCTATTGTGGTGGACAGCAACAGGCGAAGATAATATAGTTTGTCGCTGAACAGTTTGACCTCCGAGGCATCGCACTCTCGGACAGAATAGTGCAAAGGCGGCGGTTGGGGAGGCAAATGTTGATACAGCCGGTTTTTGTCTTGCCACCCGACCATCACGCCCTGAAACACAGTGCGCAGTGTTCGTCGCAGTTCCGGGTGCTCTTCATAGATAGCGCTATCGTACACGTCATCCGTACCCCGGCGGATGGCTGGCCTGCCCGGTTCCAACCCTGTGGTTTGGGCGAACGATACGACGGCATAGAGCTTGCCACCGGCACTCTGGCCAGTTTCCGATTCCATCTCGATTTTGACCAGGCTGCCCAGGGGGGGCGGCTGGTGCAAGTCGCTCTGAGCGGTGAAGCTCACGGAACAGGTTTCGACAATTTCTCCGATTCTCATACGCCTCTTTGCCTCTTCTGTATGTCTTTGGCAGACCGCCTGGCAAAAATGTTGTGTCTGCCCAACGATTCTTCCACCATCTCTTCTACTACCCGTCTCTCCATTGTTGTGATTACAGCCTGCTCATGGGCCTCTTTCAGCGCCGATGGGTAGCCATAGCCCCGGACACACTGGTCATATACCAGGCTATGAATCAATCCCAACTGGCTGGCATCTCTGGCAACCCAACGCGGTACTTCCACACGGGCAATTTCCTCGCCTACATTGAGATAGAAAAAACAAATCCAATGATCCTCGCCGTATTGTTTGAGGATAGGCGAGGAGCTCTCGAAGGTAGCCGAGCGAAAGCCGACCGGCAGCTCTCCTTCGAATATCCAACGATCGATCACCTGAGCGAGCGGCGCGCAAGTGAGGTCCCTTTTCCCCTTTCGGTCAGAACACTGGTCGCAGCTTACCGGATCATCCGGGCAAACTCCGACACGCAATGCGTTAGTCACGTCACGACTGTTCGGGAAGCTCACATAACTGGCGAGAGGGATGCCCAGGATTTGGAACTTTTGTAGAAGTTCGACCAGC
>Ga0351833_1155_pt1 | contig 11810 bp, 7 predicted proteins | sample BONcelHFGM3001C5_FD_206751 | JGI IMG/M metagenome (GOLD analysis project Ga0351833, IMG submission 206751) | Enriched cells from coal bed in the Powder River Basin, Montana, United States - BONCAT cells FGM rep1 HSBNCT.FGM.300.1.C5 ...
CGTTGGGTAAGCAGGAAAGAGCAAGAGGGTAGCCGCTGTCAAGCCTGGTGGTAAGGGGAATCGGGGAACGGAGGCTGCCTTGGAGTGCGGTTAATTCGCTTTCCGGAAGAAGAGTGGTGGTCGTGGCGAAATCGGCGGAGCCGATGATCGTTTGCAGGCGGGTTTTTGCCTCCGTCGGCAAGGCTTCTGTGCCGGAAAGCCGGAAGCGGGTTATGGCCAGGAAGCGTTGCCGGATATGACCTTCCAGAATATGGTCGAGATAGGTTCGATCCCAGGCCAGAGCGGGCGAACGGGCAAACTGAAAAATCCCGGGGGCGACACTCTTTTCCGGGGAACCTCCGGGCAAGCGGGAAATGAATTTTTGCCATAGTCCCGGGGGAAAATCCCCGGGAAAGGATTCCGGGATTTCTAAGACGGGAAGCGGGTGGGTTTCGAAGGAAAAAATACCCGAAACCTTCGCCAGATGATTCTGGAACTCGGAGAAAAAGGATTCCTGATTGGGAAATAAGCGCTGCCAATCGGCAAGTCCCACGGTCAATGGTCGATCCGACCACAATTCCGGCAGGCGGGTTGTTGGCGTTGCGGACATGGCCGCCGTTCCGGCGACGATGTTCTGGAAGATGGCCTGTTGGCTTTCTCCTGGATTCCCGGCCGTTCCTCCAAAAAAAACCTTCCCGCGCCGGTCGGGAGGCACTTCTTCCTGATCCTCCAGGACCAGTTTCACGTTTGGCCGATGGAATGGGTTCCCCCCCGAATCGCCGGGCTCATTCCACTCGGTGATGGCCTGGCGGACAAACAGCGCGTAATCAAGGAGGGCGTTTTGGCAATAGGCGTCGCGGCGCCGTTCGGAAGTCACCGCGACGGTCTTGAAATCATGATGCCTGATGATTTCTATCGTGAGAGGCCCTTTTCCGTTCCGGCGCAGAGAAGCCCGAGCTTTAATTTCCAGGGTCCCGACTCCTTCCGAACCGAAAAAAGCGGCACCAGTCAGACGGTCGGTCGGTCGGAAATCATAGCGGGAAACCTCGGCCTGGATAGCGGTGGAAAAACCAGGAAACAGTGCGGCAGCATGCTTCTCCAGGACCGGAAGAGGAATCGAAAGACTTTGGGGAGTTCCCGATTGAAGAGCCTTGGACCATTTGGAGTCGGGGCGGTCGGTTTCCCGCCACAGCACCATGAATGCTTCATCGCAGGCGGCCGCTGCCAAAAGCTCGGCACTGTCCCGAACGGCTTGCCGGCCGGTCAGGCGACCCGTATGCCGGGAAATCAACAGGTGATTGAGCAGAAGAATTCCCATAATCCCGAAAACCACCAGAACAAAAGGAAGAACCGCTCCCTCACAGCAGGGACGCCGGGAAGGACAGCGGCACGGCCGGTGCGGAAACAGGCGCTCAGGATCCCGTTGCCGGAAAACCCCCGTGTCCGACCGCAATGCTAGCGTGCCCCTCTCGATGATGATTTCAGCGACTATAGCACAGGAAAATCCGTTCTGCAATTCTCGCGAGATGGTGATACAATTCCCTCATGGGTTGAACCGGAACCGTTTTTGCGGCACCATGCCGAAGGAGTCTTTATGCCGAAAACCATTCGCAAAGCAGTTTACGCGGGAAGCTTCGATCCGATTACCAATGGACACCTCTGGATGATCGAACAGGGACGGGAACTGTTTGACGAATTGATTGTCGCCATCGGTTCAAATCCTGAAAAAAAATATACCTATTCCCAGCAGGAGCGCGAAACTCTTTTGCAGGAAACCGTCGGGGAGATGAAAGGGGTCCGGATCGGTGTGGTGGAGCGGAAATATCTGGTGGATTATGCGCACTCCGTGGATGCGGGTTTTATCCTGCGCGGAATCCGAAATGAGGGCGATTACTCCTATGAGCGCGTGATGCGCCACATCAACCAGGATTTGCGCAAGGGGGTCACAACCGTTTTTATGATGCCTCCCCGGGAAATTGCCGAGGTGAGCTCCAGCCTGGTGAAAGGGCTGATTGGGCCGCACGGTTGGGAGAAAATTGTGCGGCAATATGTTCCCGCCGCAGTTTACCGGTTCTTTTTGAAAAAATACTCAGGCAAGAAGCCCTGAGAAGAAAAGGCTTTCCCATGGTCCTGTCGACCTTCCGGGCGGTAACGCTGTCTGCGGTTGTGCCCTTCCTGCGGAAAACTCGGTCCGCAAGAAAATCTTCCCGGGTATAGATGAACTGAAAGATTACATTCGCTCACGAGTCTGTTGCATAAACCCGAAATTCCTTGTTTGGTACAAAATCGATGCTGAACTGATGTGCTTTTGCTGTGGCACGGTACATGAAAAGAGCAGTTTTTCGGCATTTATGCAACAGACTCTCACGAAAAATCATTTCCAGCGACGCGAGATAACCCTTCTCAAGCGAGATTTCTCCTCACCTCGTTCGTCGAAATGACAATTGTCCGAGATTTCTCCGTACTTTGTTCGTCGAAAGACAATTGTTGGAACCTTGTCTTCTTGCTTATCGATAAGATCGAAAACCGCTTATCCCGGACACTACCGAAAATCTTGCCCCGGGGTCCGGTCAGGAATGAAGCTTCTTCAATAACCAAGCCATATTCCGGCCAAGAACGGCCATCGTGTTGATGCCTTCTTCGTCGGTTTCGACCTCCCCGGGTTTGCGGCCAACCCCGATGTTCCAGTAATTCGCGCCCGGGATAATCATTTCCTCGATCGTAAAGAAATGATTTATGCTGTCAAATGCATGAATGGCGCCTCCGCGTCGAGCGGCAACCACGGCGGCTCCGACCTTGCGGGCGAGGACATTGCCGTTTGCACGGCATACATAGCCTGCCCGGTCAATCAAGGCTTTCATTTCCGAGGTGATATCGGCGAAATACGTGGGTGAGCCCAAAATGATCCCATCCGATTCTACCATTTTGGCAATGCAGGAGTTCACCACATCGGTTTCGATAATGCATTTTCCGTTCTTTCGTTCCCCGCAGGCTCCGCAAGCGGTGCAACCGCGCATAGTCTGCCCGGCAAGCTGGATGAGCTCCGTTTGAATACCCTCTTTTTCGAGTTCCTGAAAAACCCGGCGAATGAGAATGGCGGTGTTGCCGTCCTTGCGTGCACTTCCATTAAAAGCGGTTACTTTCATCGTTCCTCCTGTGGTTTTTTTGAGTTCCGGATTTGGCCAGAGTTGGCCAGGAAAACCGCCCTGGTGGTCGGGAAAAAACTTCCGGCAGAAGAAAATGGAGATATTCTTCTTTCTCGCCTGGATTGGTCAGACGAACATACACCCGGGGCGTTTCACCGGGAACCATACTGACGATCCAGGTGGAAATGGTTTTGCTGCTCAGTTTGTCGCCGGTGCGCCAGATGCTGTTGTCCGGCCCTTGCGATCGATCCTGGCTCATGTTTATGAAATGATGCATCTCCAGCGGTGCGTTGTGTTCGTGGAGCAGGCGACCGATGGTTTCGTTTCTGACCAAGGAGGTGGTTCGGGAAACCCGGTTGAATTCCTGGAGTTCTGGGTTCTTGAAATGGTTGGTGTGAAACAGGACGCCGTGGTCTTTTCTTTCGACCAAAAACCGACCGGAAGGGGCGATTTCCACCGTGGCAATTCCGTGGTGATCTGCCAGCAGCAAAAATCGGGGTCCGCGGAAGAGACGCTTCTTGGCTAAGGCTTCATCAATGGACCGGCAGGACGTCAGGAGCGTTTGCAGGAGCTTTTCCTGGCGGGGAAGTTGTAAGCGCTCCTTGAGCGGGATGGTGCTGGCGGTTGCGCTCATGACGACCAGCCCATATTCGTTCACCCCGGCTTTCAGGCCTGGAAACTCATTTCCATCCGAAAACAGGCCGAAAAACCGATACCCCTGGCGAGGATGAACCATCTTGAGATATTGAACATGATCGGGAGACCAGTCCCGGTTTTTTGCCACCAGGACGCCTCCGTCTCTGACCCGATTGCCGGCTGCCCCCCACAGGGTGCACCCGACCGCAACCCCGGCGATATGGGTGAACAACATCAGGATGGCAAGGGCCCTGTATTTGGGGAAAGGAAAAATACGTGGAATCATTTCAATCATATGGTCCTCCATAGCAGTGAATAAAAAAGGTGTAAAGAACCATGATTCCAGTATAGCGGTTTTCCTGGGGAATTGCCAGCGGATTACACCGATTTTATCCGCCAAAGGACCCGGGAAACTCTGGACGGATGATGGGAGGCATGTTACATTTAGGAGAGAGTATGATTTCAGGAAGAGGGCGGAATATGAAGAGCATCATATCGCGGCGTTCCGGGACCTTGATGATCGGTTTGATGATGGTTGTGGTGACGGTTGGATTAGCATCCGTGAAGCTTATCCCCACGGAAACCCGCCGCGAGGAGCGAGTGCAAGTTGACGGGTTGAACGCGTCTCTCAGCCAGATCCGCCAGGCCATGGCCATGAAAAAACGGGCGGTTGAAATTGCCGGCGGCGTGTTCAACCCTGATCTGGCACCGCCTTTATCGTCTCAAAAGATTGCCGGATTTCTGGATAGTCTGCAGACCGAAATGTTCCTGATCGCTTCATCTGTGGTTGATCCGACGATTCCGATTGACCAGTGGGATGACGACCCGGGGGACGCCGATGAAACGAAGCGGTTCTGGTTGTCGGTGGAAAACCTGGTGAAGAATTCCAGCTTTGAATCGACCGTGGCGCCCGAGGCGGGAGACATTCTTGCCTCCTGGACTCCTTCCGTTGATACCATTGCCGGGGCAGATGCGCCGGATTTTTACCCTTCCGCCAATACCTCGGCGTATGATCATTTCCCGAATCACAACGCCCTGGGGGCTTTTCTCGCCAAAAAGGGGACCAGCCTGAAAATTACCCGCTGATCGCCCGCCCGGATTCCCCCATGTTTCGAAAACACCACCACTCCCGCGTCATACGAATTCGGTTAAGCGATAAAAGCATCATGACTCAGGGGTTTTGAGCACACGCGTTCACCTCCTTCGACATGCTCAGGACAGGCTTCGATCGTTCGACGGGCTTACGACTCAGGGCGAACGGCTGATTCCCTGAAGAATCTCTTCCTGCCGATCGTGGTGAGTCGTGAGCTTGTCGAACGACCGAACCATGAACGGGGAATAAGAAGAATGGCTCCGCATCAGTATCTTCGTCCATAGCCGAATACGTATGCTCCCGCGTGGATTCGCGTGGGACACGGTTGGCGTCACCTGTTGGGGTGGTCGCTTGGCTGAAACCCGGCAAGAACCGAGGTTACTTGAATTTCTCCATCAAATTGTTGTCAAGAACGTAAAGAATAACCGTCTTCGCACATTCGATCGAGTAGCCGTATTTTTCCCCAAGATTTTTGAACAAGGTCTGCACTTTTTCCTTGATCTTGTTGTCGTATTTGGAAAAATCCTCGGTATCGAATTCCTTGATGGCGCATCGAAAGTTGTTATTCCCGACATACGGCTCCAGGACTTTTTCCCTGGCGGTCCGGGTAAACTGGGCGAACATCTCCTGGAACTGCTTGGTTTCCGTAATCTTTTTCCCCTCGGTTTTTATCTCGCGGGCTAAGGTCATTGAGGCATATTCGGCAATGGCTTCATCACGGAATTTCGATTTCTGATAATTCGAAGCGTTGTACCCGATCAGATGGGTTTCAACAATGTCGAGAAAATCACCTGTGACCTCAAATTCCTCGTTGTTCAAATAGGGGTTCTTGACGATTTCGCCAACATTGTGGGTGATGGAAACCAGGTAATTCAGAATGGATTTGATGATCTCCTCTTCGTTGTAAGAGTAGATGGCATCCTTGGCTTCCTTGAGAACCTCGTGATCGTACAACCCGGTCAAATGCTTCAAAAATTCTCCGGGGATCTTGTCTTTCAGTTTTCGGTTTTCATCCAGGAAGAAATCATGCAAATGTTTCATCGTGATTGGGCGCTTTTTGGAAAACTGCGTATAAAACTCATTGAAAATCTGCTGGGATTCGCGTCCCGAGAACCCTGTGTGCCCTTCTGTTTCCGATTCGGCCAGGACCCCTTTGCGAATCTCGGCTTTTAAAGCCCCCCGGTCTTCCTTGGTCAGCCACTCCGGGATGACACCCGCATATAAATCCATTTTCAGGATGTGGAAGTCCGGATCACAGAATTTTTCATACACACTGCGGAGCTTGATCCAATCTTTGATCACTTCAGACCGCTTGATGCGACTGGAAATAATGACACGGGCGAAGCTTTCCAGGACATGCGGCATGAATCTCAGTTTGATCTGCTCGCCGAAGGTGTTGGTGTAGATCTTGATTTCCGTGTTGTAATCGAGGACATACGGAACGAGAATCTCGTGAATCCGGTCTTGCAGGGAAGTGTCGATCTTGCCGTCCGCCTGCGTTTCCTTGTTTTGGGAAATCTGATCGAAATCACCCGGGTTCATCAATACAATGAACAGTGATTGAATCCGTTCTTCTATCTCCTGAACCTTGTGCACCTCGTCGCTGATGATGCCGTGCAGATCCAGAAAACGCTGGATGTTTCGGGCTTTCAGGTCCATAAGCGCCCGGACTCCCTGATTCGTTTGGGCATAGCTGGAATACAGGTATTGCACCTTGTTGCTGTCCTGGAAAAACTCGTTGAGGAATTTCTGAATGGTTTCGTTCTTGCGTACCAGGGATTTTTCCAGGTCGTCCCCCGAGTTGAAAACCGAGATGCCGACGCCCTGCTTGCGGTTGAACAAATAGCGACGGGCATGGATCATACTGAAGATTTCCTTGATGGAAAACTTCTCGGTCAGGGCATCGAAAATGCTTGAGCAAATGGTACAGGGCTCGCTTTTCAGGACCCATTCAAATTGTTTGTGCTTGAATAGACGCTTGCGGAAGGCTTCCTGCGGGATGATTTCCTTGAGCAGCTTGGCGCGATGATTCCGGGGGATCATGACGATCGGATTGTCGTGATTCGGGCAGGGAACTTCGAAAAAATCGAGGTCGGTTTTCTCGAAACTCTGCTCGCCGTCCTTGGTGACACCGGCTTTGGTGCTCCCTCGGGTTTTGCGTCCGGAAGGTTTGGACAGACCGTCGGTGGGGATTTTCCAGACCACTTCGTAGAGAAGTCCTTTGTCCGATCGGGCGTATGCTTCAAGCTTATTCAGCAGATTGTTGAGAAACGTGCTTTTGCCGCTGCCGGCTGGTCCCTTGAAAACATAGATTTTGTGGGGGGGGGATCCCAGGCGAAAGGAGCGGGCCAGATTGACCAGACGATTGGAAAACAGACGGTCGGCGAAAAACGGCTTCTCCGAATCATCAATGAAGAGGCTGTCCATGTTGTACAAGAGATAGCCGATGTTTTCCACATCTTCCGGGTATTCATCAACGGTTTCGGAGATGTGATGGTCAATCATATCGTGGAAGAACTGAAAAATGGAGCGAAGAATCAGTTCTCCGGATCCGCTGAGTTCGACGATGAACTGCTCGAAGGGAATCTGTCGGAAAATCCGCTCGGCGGTGAGGTTGTCGATTATTTTTTCGAAGGTATGTATCGGCATGTTTTTTCCTGCTAACTCATTGGCCCGAGAACTTCCCGGGACAGTTTCCGGTTTTCCATCGAATATTTAACCCGGTTGAACTTCAGCGCGATTTCTTTTTCCTGAAGCTGATAGGCGTCCATATCTTCCTGGTCGATTCGGCGCAACGCTTCCTCATCGATTTCGTGAGTCAGCAGGGTGACCTTGCGTCCCCAGAGGAATTCGATGCCCAACATGGTGTTGGCCACATACTCGCGCACCAGTTCTTTCCCTTCAAAAACATGGATTAAATGGAGATCTTCGGTTTTCGAGGTCTGCTCGTGATCCACGCGAATGAGCGGGGGGTGATAGAGAGAATCGAGCATTTTTTGGCGATAGGCGGAGGCTTTTTTGCTTTTGACGTAATATTCCCAGGCGGTCCGATCCTTGTTCAGCCGTTTTCCCGTGACAAAGACCTTGAATTCATTGACGAAATCCTGATCGATGAATTGGTTGATGGCGGTGGCATCGGAATAATACCGGCGCAGGTCGAAAATGAAATCCCGGCCCGCTCCGGTGCGGCCGTCAAACTCTTTGCGGGAATGCATATCCCGGATCTTTTCAAATTCGAAGGAAAGCATGCCGCGATCCGCTTTCGCCTCCAGGAATTTGAATAGTCGCAGGCCGATGGCATATGGATTCATCCCGACCCGCGGCAGGGAAACAACAAAGGAGTTGATCTTGGAATACTCGATTTCATGCGTGCGCAGGCGCGGGTCCGCCTGGAACAGTTTTTCGTGCCAGTAACTGGCCCAACCCTCGTTCAGGATTTTGGTCCGGATTTGCGGTTGGAAATAGAGGGAGGTTTCCCGGACGATGGAAACGACGGATTTCATCCACTCGTTCTCATCCTTGTTCAGATGAGGGGAATACTCGATGAGATAGGCCAGCAGATCTTTCGGCGGAGCCGGCTCGGCTTTGACGGACTTATCAAATTTCCCGGTGAAGTCCAGGTATTTTTCGCCGACATACACCAGAAAAAGATTTTTGGCCGTCTCCTCGTCATGCCTCGCGGCCAATTGGTTGTATCTATCCAGCTCTTCCATGAATTTGAACGTGCTGGCTTTGATGACATTCTGCAGGAATTCATCGAAGAAATAGGTGAATTTCCTTTGGGTAAGGGAGAGGTGCGGGGATTGATCCGGAGAGTTGAGGTCGCCGTAATAATCTACGAGATTGTCGATGCCCCGGGCGAATTCGATGACGTAATCCACCCAGCGGCCGCGCTCGTAGCGGAGCTCTTTGATGATATTGGCCTGCGCCAGGGCTTTCCCCAGAAAATCATCCAGCCAAGTGCGGCGGAAGTAGATATTGTTCTGGAAAAAATCGATGTGGGCGATGACATGATAGAAAATCATGATGTTCAGCCAATCGGGGTTGTTATCATTATAAAACGAGAGAGGAGGGCGGGTGTTCACGACTGTTTCATAGGGATTGTGCGGATACAGATCGTATTTTCCCTTATCCTGCAAAACGTAGACATCATTCACCCAGAAGTCATACAGGGTGGGAATCATGCCTTTGGGACTGAGGCGGATCATATCCTCGTTGGTGGTGACAAACTCAAGGGTTTCGTCCTGGAAGGACAAGCCGCTGTCACGGGCGATGCGTTTGCATTCCTCGACAACCTGTTTTAATTCCGCTTTGATGATTTCCATGATTATGCCACCAGTTCTTTGATGCTCTTGATGAGATCATCCTGGGCTTTCCGGGTCTCATCGAGAATGGTCATGCGGAGCAGCTCCGGCCGTTTCTGCAGTAATCCGGATTTCTCCAGATACTTTTCGATATAGCTTGTGCCTGCCCCGGGACGGTTGTGCACGACGGTAATTCCCATGCGGTTTACATACGAGAGCATTTTGTCGATTTCCGGCAGGGCGTCTTTGCCGTCCGAATCCCAGTCATCTCCGTCGGTTCCCTGGAAAATGTAGATGTTGAAGTCCTTGGCCAGGTTCTCGGTTTCGACGATCCGGTTGATCAGCTTGTAGGCAGAGGAAATATTGGTGCCGCCTCCGTTGTTCAGACGGTAATACGTCACGAAATTGTCAACCTCCCGGGCGTCGGTATCATGAAGAATGAAGCGCTTTTGGACGCGCTCCTGATACTGGTACAAAAGCCAGGAATAGAGTAAAACATGTTGGGAAAGCACGATTTCGGTCGTTTCACCATACATGGAACCGGAGTAATCGCGGACAAAAAAGACCAGAGCCTGCGATTCATACTGCTTTTCCGGGGACACAATGCGATAAACCAGGTCGGAAGGGGCGACGATGATGTTGTCAAAATTCATGTTGTCGGGATCAAACGTGCCCAGCTGGAGATTGGTCTTGAGAATGTTCTTCAGGCTCCGCTTTTTGTCGAGAATCTGCCCGAATTTCCGATTGATGTCGGTCAGTTCATAGGTATACCGATACAGCGAGCTTTTCTTGCCTTTCGGCTGGATGTTGGGCAGGTCGAACTTTTCGGTCAGGGCCTTTCCGATATCATAGGCCTTGGAGTCGTCCAGTTCATGGCCTTCTCCTTCACCCTGGTCGCCCGCTCCTGAGCCAGGCCCGGATTGCTCCTGCTTGAGGGGTTGTTCCCCAATGACTTCACCTTCCTCGCCGTCCCCGCTCCCGCCTTCGTCACTTCCCTGGCCGGGTTGCTTGGGGCGGTTGTCGTGATAGAATTTTTCTTCGGTGACCGTCGGCACGATAACGGCCTTTTTGCCGTGCGGACTGGCAATTTTTCCCAGAATTACCTTTTTGGGAAAACCGTCCTGGGCCCGCCTTTCGTCCCGTTCGAGAAGCTCATCGAGGGTCTGAATGCCGAGGATGGCTGAGGAGTGACTGGTTGACATGACCTGGTCGTCATATTCATAAATGGATTTCTGCTTTCCGGCTTGGGCAACGCTGAGCCGGGTGCCGTTCAAATCACCCGCGCCCTGGAATGTCTCTTTTTCAGGGGAGCGGCGTTCTTCCGGGGTTGGCGGTCGCTTGCCGGGGAGGGGGGATTGTTCCGTCATGCTGACCTCTTATTTGTTGCTGTCGGGTTTACAATAGAATTCGAGGGTCTTACGGGCGCAGGTTTTGCAATAGCGGAGTTTTTCGATCATGACCGTGAACAACCGATCGAAGAGCTTTTTGTTTTCTTCGTTGGTCGGATTGGCCAGGGCCCCAGCCAAGCTTCCGGCCCCGGACATGTCTGTGTTCAGACGATATTCGGTGACCGCTTTTTTGAGTTTCTCGTTATCCATGAAGCAGTAATTCGGATCCTGGGTGACGCGGCGGGCATACATAGCCCGGATCTGGGCGCGATGCTGTTCTTTGGTTTCCCGGGTGGTCAGGCCAAGACGTTGTTCGACCCCGTTAATGAAGGTTTCATCGATCTTGAGTGCTTTCTCCTGGTTTCCTTCACGGATGCGGACCACCCGGTCAGGGCCGTCGTTATCTCCGGAAACCACCACCATGTTGACGTAATTCATGACTTCTTTGCGGATCGCCTCGGGATCATTCATGTAGGCGTTGAAAATCTCGGTTTTTACTTTTTCCTTGTACAAGCTTTCGGCAATCTCGACCACTTTCAAGGACCATTCTTGTTCCCGCTTCTCGGAGATGCTGTCGTATACTTCGCGTCGGATGCTGTCAAAAGAGCTTCCGGCGAACATGCATTCATCCTCATGGGTTTCGTTGAGGCTGAGCAAGTGCTGAATTGCCCGACTCAAGCCGCGTTGGCCAATTCCGGTGTGGCCGAACCGTTCACTGATTTTCGAGCGTTTGCTGAGCTCGTCAATGATTTCCGCCAGGGTTTTGATGCTCTTTTCGCCGGCCACTTCTCCGGCGGCCAGGAACAACATTTCTTTCGGACTCAGGCGTTCGTCACCGGGAAGGCGGGTTAAAACCACGGAGGTGGAGAGAGCGAAATTCAGATTTGGATCTTCATGCAGGGCTTTTCCGGTCACGGTGGTCTTGGTCTGACTGCCGATGGAAAGCCGCGTCAATTGCTCCTGGAGCTTGTAGTTGGTGTTGTGCGGAACGTAGAAAACTTTGCAGCGATCATAGATTGGTGCTTGTTCTTTGTTGTCCACAAACTTCTGGTATTCAACAATGTTGCTGGTGGCGACGATCAGGGTGTCCATGGGCCATTTGTAGGCGTTCACTTCGATCTCACGGTTTTGGATGACGCCAAGGTAGATCTGGACAAGATCGGTTTTGTTTTTGAACAATTCGTCGGAAAAATGGATGCCGCTGCCGGCGACCCGGGCGAGAACGCCCCGGCGCAGATCATAGCGGTACGGATTGTTGGCGTCC
>Ga0351833_1157_pt1 | contig 11277 bp, 10 predicted proteins | sample BONcelHFGM3001C5_FD_206751 | JGI IMG/M metagenome (GOLD analysis project Ga0351833, IMG submission 206751) | Enriched cells from coal bed in the Powder River Basin, Montana, United States - BONCAT cells FGM rep1 HSBNCT.FGM.300.1.C5 ...
GTAAACTCATAGATATCTCCCTGTAAAAGCTCTTGCGTAGCTTTGAGTATCTGTGACATAGGTACATCTCCCGAATTTAGAATAGCAACAGCGTCAAAACTCTGTTTAACTCTCTGCGGGGAGTACCAATCAGGTTGCTCACCACAATATTTCTCCCTATCCTCTGCGCTTAAATCACCTTTGTCTCTCTCAGTAGATTCACCCCCCTCCACTCCATCTACCCCTGCTGCTTTTCGGAGCAAGATTACAACATTACCGGCCTCTACTCCTGCAATTGCTGCAGCCTGTTTAACAGAGGTAACCCTTGCAATTGTTTTGCGCAGAAAGGGATTTTTGAGCTTCGCAAATGCTGGGGAGAGCTCCAGAAGAGTCTCCTCAAGTTGAGGATACTCTTCCAGAAGCTCCGAGATTTTTGTCTGAAGAGTTATTGGCTTTGGCATATCTACGAACCGGTGTATGAGAGCAACCGCTGGTCGCCCTCCAGTTTACGGAGTTCGGTTATATCCTGAGTAATCTCTATAACTCCAAGGTATTCATTATCTTTTCCTCTAAGGGCGGTGTACCCAATATGGACAAATCTGCCCATAAAGTTAGATAACCAAAAGTTCGCCTGGTTCTCTTTACCGCTTTTAAAGTCCTCCAGAATCTGTTCAACAATTTTCACACTTCCCGGAGGGTGACATAGCCTCACATCACGGCCTATTATTGAGCGATTTCTTTCAAAAACCCTGTTTGGACTGTGAGAGAAAAATTTAACCTTATCGTTGGCATCTACATAGGTTATATCTATGGGAATCGAGACAAAAAGTGCCTCCAGCTCCTTAATGTCAAAACTGCCCGAAGAGAGACGGATAGGTGCCCCTTTTACATATTCAGATCTATCCACTGTTATATTCTCTAAAACAGATTCAGATGGTCTCCACTCATCACGAGTGTCATAGAGGCAGTAGCCGTAAACCGGTGTCTCCAGATATACCTGATACCAGTTCTCCTCTGTAAACTTCTCCATACACATAGGGAGAAGTATCTCCTCCTCCTTCATTATCATACTGTCAATAGCGTCAATTGTGGGACCGAGCAGAAAAACAATTACCGACATAAGCTCCTCTTTGCCTGTAATACTCCCGGGGGTAAGTGCCTCAATTGAGGCCTTTAGCTGTTCCCTAATCTCATCGTGCTTACCCCACATCACTTTTGGAGGGCCTGTAATATTTGCCTTTTCTAAAAACGGAAATAGAAGATACTCTTTTCTCTTGTAGTGTTTATCTATGTCCCAGAGGCTGTTGAACAGACCTTTGAGCTTAAGCACTATCTTCGCTATCTCCACGCTCTCGTTTTCGGCTTCCAGTTTTGGAATCGATTCAAAGATCTCCTTTACTTTACCGGTCACTTTCTCAATCTCAATATTCTCTTTTTTAATGGTATCAACCGGGTGTGCAGCAGGTACCTCGATTTGTTGTGATACTATGGTGCCCTCTAGAACCGAACTGTGAATATCACAAAATTTAAGAACCTCTGCCTCCGGGAGCCCTTCAGAAATCAACTCCTGTTCTACCTCTACAACCTCGTTATAAGGTATAGATTTTAGCAGCTCTTTAAGTCGGATCTTCACCTCTGACGGGGCTTCGCCCTGATGCAGCTCAAGGATCATATGCTTTAGAAGCTCCCTCCTTTTTGACGAGTTATTGATAAATTCGCTCATAATAATTTTGTAATTATATGTTATAAAATATTTCCCTAATTTCTTCCAAGTCTCAAACTGTTAAGAACGACCGAAACAGAGCTGAATGCCATAGCGGCTGCAGCTATCATTGGGTTTAGAAGTGTTCCTGTAAATGGATATAAAACTCCTGCAGCAATAGGTATCCCGATAAGATTGTATATAAATGCCCAAAACAGATTCTGCCGGATTAACCTTACGGTTCTCCTGGAGAGGTCAAATGCTTTTGGCAGAAGGGCAATATCGGAGGTGATTAGGGTCATCATAGCCACATCCATTGCGATATCTGTTCCCTTACCCATCGCTATACTAACATCTGCTCTGCTTAGCGCCTGGGAGTCATTGATTCCATCCCCCACCATTGCCACAACCATCCCTTTTGACTGCAAATCTTTTATGTAATCCTCCTTATCCTGGGGTAGTGCAGATGCCTTAAAGTGGTTTATGCCAAGTGCTTGAGATACCGCAGATGCATTTATAAAATTATCTCCCGTGAGCATATGCACCTCTATTCCAAGCCTCTTAAGCCCGGATACAGACTCCTGTGAGCTCTCCTTAATTTTGTCCCACAATGCAATTACTGCTTTAAGTTGGTTATCCCGGTAAAATTGGACAATACTCTTTCCCTGTTGAGTAAGATTATCAACAATCTCAACTCCTATATCGCCTTTTAAAAGCTCTTTGTTGCCGATGAAATAGCTCTCTCCGTTATAAACAGCCTTAACACCGGAGCCGGTAATGCTTTCAAAATTTTCTATCTGTAATCTTTGTGTACTCTGCCCATAGTTATCTGCACTCTCTTTTACATAGTGTACTATTGCAGATGCGAGCGGGTGCTCAGATCTCTCCTCAATAGAGTAGATAAGACCGGTATATAACTCTCTATTCTCATCTGTAAGCCATACCCAATCGGTAACAATAGCCCTCCCCTCTGTGAGAGTTCCCGTTTTATCTAAAACTACTGCATTGACCCTTCTCATCTGCTCCAGAGCAGTAGCATCCTTGATAAGAATATGCTCCTGCGCTCCTCTGCCGATTCCTACCATCAGAGCTGTTGGGGTTGCCAGACCGAGTGCACAGGGGCAGGCAATTACAAGAACCGAAACTGCAGAGAGTATAGCTTTGGCAAACACGCCGCTTCCTCCTATGAGCAGCCATAAGACAAGAGTTAATAAAGATATCCCGATTACGATCGGAACAAACACAGCTGCAATTTTATCTGCAATTCTCTGCACAGGAGCTTTGCTCCCTTGTGCCTCTTTGACCATCTTAATAATCTGTGCAAGAAGGGTATCGCCACCAACTTTTGTGGCAGAAAAGAGAAAAGTCCCCCTTTGGTTGATTGTTCCGGCTAAAACTTTATCGCCCTCTCTCTTCTCTACCGCAATTGGCTCTCCGGATATCATACTCTCATCAACAAATGAGTTCCCCTCTTTAACAACACCATCTACCGGAATTTTCTCTCCCGGCTTTACGCTAATTATATCTCCCTCGACCAGAGCCGATATTGAGACCACATATGGCTCTGAGTTTCGTATCACAGTTGCCTCTTTTGGTTGCAGACCCATCAGCTTTTTAATTGAAGATGTTGTACTGCCCTTTGCCCTCTCTTCCAGAAGTTTACCTAAAAGCACAAAGGCAATTATCATAGTTGCGGCCTCAAAATAGACCATCGGCTCAACCCCTCTTTCCAGCCAGAACTGAGGGAAAAATGTATTGAACAGGCTAAAAGTAAAGGCTATTGAGGTACTCATTGCAACCAGAGTATCCATATTTGCACTCCCTTTAACGACTGATCTCCATCCGTTAACAAAGAAGTCTCTGCCAAAGATGAATAGGACAGGTAAGGTAAGCAACATCATTGGTATGTTGAGATAGTGATGGTGCATAAAAAACATTGAGATCACCATTACCGGGATAGAGAAGAGCCAGGCCAGAATTGTGTTCCGTTTTAGCTTTTGGTACTGTTTTACACCCTCCTGTTGCTGTTTATCTATGGCAGCATCTCCCTCTTCAATAATCATATCGAATCCAATCTCCTGCAGAGATTGTTTAAGTTTCAGAGGGGTTACGATCTCTCCCTCAAACTCTACCATAACACTTTTATCTGCAAAATTCACTGCAGCACTTTTGACACCGGATAGAGTACCAAGCCTCTTCTCAACCCCCATTGCACAAGAAGCGCAGCTCATACCCGAAACCGGGAAGCTGCGTTTAGTTTGCAGATCTCTTTTTTCACCCATATCTATAATAGTATTGTACCTAAACAATCTTATATATGTACGGGTTCAATCTGCGTTGTTATATTTCTTGCCGGGAGAGTGTTGTTATACTTGCCATCCAAAAGGGTGGGGAGCGAGTTTCTTTGAAGCAAAGGGGTGGTAATCTCCCTTAAGCCCAACAGGAATAGCGTTACGAATGTCATAGACAATCTGGATAGATTTGCGGGCCTCCTTAATTCCGAATCCCTCTCCTTGTAGAATGTTTTTGTAGGACTCTGTGTGAAGATCTGCAAAACCGTCGGTGAACTCAATCTCTCTTCCCTCCAGATTAAAGGAGCGATATATCCTCTGACCCTTTGCCAGAATTTCGGCTGGAAGTGTATCTGCATTTATGCTTAGGAAATAGCGTACTCTGGCCCTTTCAAACTCTATATATCCGGCCACTCTGTCGTGACTCTTTACATTCACGACACTCTTTTTAACCTCTCCAAAGATCCAGTAGAGCATATCATAAAAGTGAATTCCTATGTTTGTGGCAATTCCTCCGCTTCTGTTCACATCTCCTTTCCAGCTGGTAAAGAACCAGTTTCCTCTGGAGGTTATGTAGGTTAAATCCATCTCATAGATCTTATCTTTTGGGCCACTCTCCACAAGATTTTTAAGATCTATTATAGATTGATGATATCTCATCTGAAGAATTGTGAAGACCTTTTTGCCGCTTTCACTCTCAGCTTTTTCCAGTGCATCAAGGTTCCAGGGGTTTAAAACGAGAGGTTTTTCGGAAATAACATTGGCACCAAGTTTAAGACCATATCTTATATGTGCATCGTGCATATAATCCGGAGAGCAAACCGATAGAAAATCAACCCCGCAGCCATCACTTTTTAGCCTTGACAAATGTCTGTCAAAGAGTTCAAACTCTTTAAAAAAAGAGCAGTCGGGGAAGAAGCTGTCCATAAGCCCAACGCTGTCAAAAGGATCAACAGCGGCTACCAGATTATTTCCTGTCTCTTTAATTGCCTTTAGGTGGCGCGGAGCAATATATCCAGCTGCTCCCATCAGGGCAAATTGTTTCACTTTTTCCAATTTATTTTAATTTTTCTATTAACCTTTTCTTTCACATTCACTCTGCCACTTAACTGCAAATTACCAGCCAAAAGGGTGTGGTCTCTGCTCAAGCACCGCATATGGGTGATAGTCACCTTTAAGCCCGACAGGAGTAGCGTGTCTTATGTTGTGAACAATCTCTATTGAATTTCTTGCCTCTTCAAGACCAAATCCCTTGCCATCAAGAATTTTTTTGTAAGACTCTGTGTGGAGCTCTGTAAAACCGTCGGAGAACTCAACCTCGTTGCCCTCCATCAGAAGGGAGCGATAGGTTCTCTTGCCGGCCTCTTTTGCTTGTTGTGGAAGAGTGTCGTAATTTATGCTAAGGAAGTATCTTACCCGTGCACGCTCAAACTCCAGATAGCCGGAGACTCTGTCGTGTGATGCAATATGTACAATATTCTTCTTAACGGCTCCGAAAACCCAGGAGAGCATATCATAAAAGTGCACCCCAATATTTGTGGCTACACCGCCGCTCTTGTGCATATCGCCTTTCCAACTGGTGTAGTACCAGTTCCCTCTGGATGTTATATAGGTAAGATCTACATCGTAAATTTTATCTGCAGGACCACTCTCCACACTCTTCTTAAGTGCGATTATAGCGTCGTGAAGTCTTAGTTGAAGTATATTATAGACTCTTCTGCCCGTCTCCTTTTCAACTTTTATAAGCGCGTCAATGTTTCCGGGGTTAAGAACCAAAGGCTTTTCACAAATAACATCTGCCCCGGCCCTTAGTCCGAAACGAATATGAGCATCGTGCAGATAGTTTGGAGTTGATATTGAGACATAATCTACCTTCCCGCAACAACCGTTATCTCTGTTTTTAATGGCAAGGTTTGCCATTTTTGTAATATGACGCTCAAATAACTCGTACTGGGTAAAGAATGAGCAATCCGGAAAGAATGAGTCAATTATACCCACTGAATCAAAAACATCGTATGCAGCGCAAAGGTCGTTTCCGGTATCTTTTATCGCCTTCATATGTCTTGGTGCTATGTATCCGGCAGCGCCTATCAGAGCAAAGTTTTTCACTGGTTGTCTTTTTAAAATATCCTGCAAATATACACAAAATGTGCCATCGTGGTATAGGGAACTATTTATTTTGAATTGTTAGGATGTCATCCTCCGAAAGTGGGGTGTATGGCCCCTCTTTAGCCTCAAAAATCACTGTATTTTTGTCAAGTACCTCCAGGGTGTGAAACACTCCTACAGGTATCTCCAACCCATAAAAGCCTTCGCAGGGATCAAGCAAATGGGATGAAACAATAGAGCCGGAGTCATCATAGAAATAGACCCTGATAGCACCCCTTAGAACAATGTAGGTCTCAGCTGTATGGTGGTGCCTGTGAATCGGGAAAATACTCCCGGGCTGGAGTGCATTGAGCATTTTCTGGGCCCCTGCATCAAGAGATTTATGCAGATTAAAATTCATTCTAAGCCGCGCAGAGCCCTTTGCCTGAGCAGAGACCTCGTCCAGTAATTTATCGTCAATAATTATGGGTTCCATCTCTACAGAAATTACCTGTTGTACATCTGTTCGTAGTATGCCTGATAATCTCCCGATGTAACCCTCTCCATCCACTCTTTGTTATCCAGATACCATCTGACTGTCTTCTTCAGCCCCTCTTCGAACTGCAGAGAGGGACTCCACCCAAGCTCTTTGTTTAGTTTTGTCGAGTCTATGGCGTAGCGAAGATCGTGGCCGGCACGGTCTGTTACATAAGTTATTAACGAGTCGCTGCTTCCCTGTGGTCGCCCTAAAAGCCTGTCCACAGTCTTGATCATAACCTTTATGAGGTCTATGTTTCTCCATTCGTTAAACCCTCCGATGTTGTAAGTATCTCCGGTTTTTCCCTTATGAAATATGAGATCTATTGCCACAGCGTGGTCCTCTACATAGAGCCAGTCTCTCACATTCTCACCTTTTCCGTATACGGGAAGAGGTCTGTTATTGCAGATATTGTTGATAAAAAGTGGTATCAGCTTTTCCGGAAACTGAAAGCTTCCGTAGTTGTTTGAGCAATTTGAAATAACAACCGGTAGTCCATATGTATCGTGAAAAGCCCTTACAAAGTGGTCACTTGCAGCTTTAGATGCCGAGTAGGGAGAGTGTGGGTCATACTTGGTATCCTCTGTGAAAAAGGTACCCTCCTGCTCAAGTGAACCATAAACCTCATCGGTGGAGACGTGGTAGAATAATTTCCCCTCAAAACCCTCTTTGCCGGCCTCCCCCCAATAGTTTTTTGCCGACTGTAAAAGATTAAGAGTACCTATTACATTTGTATTTGCAAATGCAAAAGGGTCTTTGATTGACCTGTCTACGTGAGATTCGGCAGCCAAATGAATGATTCCGTCAATCTTATTGTCTCTTAAAAATTTAGGAATTAGGGCAGTATCGCAAATATCTCCTTTGATAAATCTGTAGTTAGGGCTATCCTCAATATCCTTAAGGTTCTCCAGGTTTCCTGCGTAAGTTAACTTATCCAGGTTAATGATATTGTAGTGTGGATATTTGTTTACCATAAGTCTCACCAGATGTGAACCTATAAACCCGGCCCCTCCGGTTATGAGGATGTTTTTCATATTTCCTTTTTTTTACAATTTATTTCTATAATCTACCCTCTTGATGCGATACTCTCTTTTCTGTAAAAATCTGCAAGGGAGTCACGCCAATGTGGGATATCAATATTAAGGAGCTCTTTTATCTTCCCTTTGTCTAAAACCGAATATGGCGGACGAACAGATTTAGTGGGGAATTTATCGCTTGTTACAGGCATAACTTTACAGCGTCTGCCCGTTAATTTTACAATTTCCAGAGCAAAATCGTACCAGGAGCAAACACCCTCGTTTGAGAAGTGGTATATGCCTTTCATCTGTGGGGTGTATCTTTGCTTAAATAGAAGAATAACTTTAGCAAGATCTTTTGCATATGTAGGAGTTCCAATCTGATCAAATACTACATTAAGAGAGTCACGCTCGCCGCTCAAACGCAGGATTGTCTTTGCAAAGTTATTACCATAAACAGAGTATAGCCACGATGTCCGGATTATAATATAATTTGCCCCGCTACGCATTACCTCAAGCTCCCCCTCAACCTTTGTTTTGCCGTATACACCTACCGGATTTGTGCTCATACTCTCTTTGTAAGGTGTTGGGCCAACCCCGTCAAAGACATAATCTGTAGAGATGTGAATCAGAAGTGCTCCGCAGGCATTTGCCTCATCGGCAAGAATACCCGGAGCTTTTCTGTTAACTCTATCACAAATTTCGGACTCCTCTTCTGCCTTATCTACTGCAGTATAGGCCGCACAGTTAATAATAACCTCTATGTTTTTGTCATTGAGAAAATGGTATACGCTCTCTCTGTTTGTGATATCCAGTTCGGCCACATCCGTAAAGAAGAGAGTATCTCCTTCAACTCCAAAGAAGAGCTCCTTAAGCTCACTCCCCAGCTGTCCCTTTGCCCCAGTTATCAAAATATTTGCCATAAAAAATCAATAGAGATTTATGTTATAATCAAAAAGCTTTGCATTTTGCAGAGATGGCTGATTCTTATCCTTATCACTCAGGGAGATATCATTCAGGGGAACCCTCCAATCTATGGCTACTGTAGGATCGTTCCAGCTTAGAGCACCTTCACTCTCTACAGAGTAGTAGTTGTCACACTTATATTGAAAGATACACTCTTCGCTCAGAACAATAAAGCCGTGAGCAAATCCTCTGGGAATAAACATAATAAGCTTATTATCGGCAGAGATTTCTGCAGCTACGTATTGGCCGAAAGTGGGAGAGCCTTTACGAATATCCACGGCTACATCCAGAACTTTTCCGCTGACAACTTTAACCAGTTTGCTCTGTGCAAACGGTGGAAGCTGGTAGTGAAGCCCTCTCAATACACCATATTGTGATTTTGATTCATTATCCTGAACGAAACGGGTTTTAAAAACGCTCTCTTCAAATTTCAGTTGTGAGAAGGATTCAAAAAAGTAGCCTCTTTTATCGTAAAATACTTTCGGTTCAATTATAAGTACCTCGGGGATTGAGGTTTTAGTAACATTCATTTGCAGTTAGTTATTTATCTTTTTGTTAAATCTATCAGGTATTGACCATATTGATTTTTCTGCATAGGTTTTGCCAATTCCAGAAGTTGCTCTCTATCTATCCAACCTTTGTTGAACGCAATCTCCTCCAGACAGGCAATCTTGAGCCCCTGTCTTTTTTCAATCACCTCTACAAAGCCGGACGCCTCCGAAAGAGAGTCGTGGGTGCCGGTATCCAACCAGGCGAACCCTCTTCCAAGCAGTTGTACTTTTAGCTCTCCATCTTTTAAAAACTCCTGATTTACAGTTGTTATCTCTAATTCTCCCCGTGCAGATGGTTTAATCCTTTTTGCTACATCAACTACCTTGTTGGGGTAGAAGTAGAGCCCTACAACTGCGTAGTTACTCTTTGGATTGAGCGGCTTCTCCTCAATACTGAGAACCTTGCCGTCCGGGTTGAACTCTGCAACACCGTACCTTTGAGGGTCAGTTACATAGTAGCCAAATACTGTGGCTATAGACCTCAATTTTGCATCCTCCACAGCCTCGCTCAGCATATGACTGAAAGACTGTCCGTAGAAAATGTTGTCTCCAAGTACAAGGCAGGCGCAATCATCTCCAATAAATTGCTCTCCAATAATAAAAGCCTGGGCAAGTCCATCCGGAGAGGGCTGTGAGGCATATTCAAACCTTACTCCATAATCGCTGCCATCTCCCAGCAGCCGGATAAAGCCCGGAAGGTCAGATGGGGTAGATATAATTAAAATCTCCCTGATTCCGGCTAACATCAACACCGAAATGGGATAATATACCATTGGTTTGTCATATATTGGCAGAAGTTGCTTTGAAACCCCTTTGGTAATAGGGTAGAGTCTGGTTCCGGAACCACCGGCTAGAACTATTCCTTTCATATAAATACTGTTTCTTTAAACAAATATAGTAAAAAGATCCTACCTAATTTAGCGGTAACTTCAATAAAGTGAATAGAACAAAGCCGTTGAAGATCTATTTGCGGAAAATACCTCTTTTTGCAGGTTTGACCTCCTGAGGCGCATTATGGAAAATGTCCGGGTCAAAGCACTTTCCCGGGCTATTTTTGAGAGAGTTATATATGAAACCCCAATCCGGAAGACCTCCGAAATTCCTGTCATCAATGAACATATCAGCCATTATCTTTCTTGGACCTGTGTTGGGCAGATCCGGGTAGTTGGCGTTCACGGCATAGAAGTGAAGTCCCCTCTGTTTACAAAAGTCCAGGGCAGCCTGCAGGTGCTCGCCCTCGCGAACAGTCCATAAAATAAGGTTATGTTTAAGTTCGCTCTGGATTAGTTTTAATGTCTCAATCGCAAAAGGGATCTCCTCTCCAATCTCGGGAAAACGATGCTTAACAATTGTACCGTCAAAGTCAATAGCAATATCCATTAATCTGGTATTTTTATGAAAAGAACTCTGCAAATTTAGTCAATTTTAAATTATTTTCTAAATATCTGAAAGCGATTTGCAAAGAGAGTCATACAGAGGTGAGTTGTGATCAATAAAATTTTGGGCTGCAGACTCCAGTTTGTGGATATTTTTTATTGAGGCATTGTCAATCCTAATATCTGCAGTTAGCATCGGAGGTTCAATCCTAATGTAGTTTTGAGGAACCCCGGAGATGGAGAAGATTTGCTGCATTTGGTAATCAACTGTTTCCGAGACAGATGACATTAAAATATCTAAAATTGGGTGTAGCCAGTGTATATACCCGAAATTTTTTGTGTTTTTGAAGTGATAGGGCCTAATAGCCTTACCTGTTCCCACAGAGAGCATCCAGAAATTGCTTACAGGCTCCCCGGGCCATATTTTAATAGCCTCTACCAGAGAACACATTGCGGGATTTCCGGCATAGACTCCGCCATCTACAAGGTGTCTGGAGGAGTTGTCTTTTGCAAATATCCGGGCAGGAATAAAGTAGCTTGGAGCAGCAGTAGTAGCCCGAACGACATCACAAAGTTTGTAGTTTGCCATATCGCCATATTTTGTAGTGGCGTATCGACTAAAGAGTACTGCTTTACGGCTGCTTAGGTCATATGCGGTAATTAGACAATCTTTCATTACCTCTGAAATGTATGAATCTCCAATGAGTTTTTTTGCAAATGCATAGAGTGCATCCTCGCTGTATCTGCTTCTTAACAACCCAGCTCCAGAG
>Ga0351833_1162_pt1 | contig 11097 bp, 9 predicted proteins | sample BONcelHFGM3001C5_FD_206751 | JGI IMG/M metagenome (GOLD analysis project Ga0351833, IMG submission 206751) | Enriched cells from coal bed in the Powder River Basin, Montana, United States - BONCAT cells FGM rep1 HSBNCT.FGM.300.1.C5 ...
TTTTCTTTTAGCTCGTTGGCTTGATCCTCGGATAAAGCGGGATCAAAAATGTACACAGCTTCATATGCTTTCATTCTTTCTACCTCCCTATGGATTAAATTAGCCTTTACGGTCATGCCAGTAAAAGCAGGGCAAGCTATTATTTTAACTCAATGCAATTTTTTTTCAAATACAATTTGCTAATTTTTTAATTAAGTCCGATTTTAGGACAAAGCGCATTTAACAAACACTCTGAACATAAAGGCTTTTGAGCCTTACACACCTTTCTCCCATGATAGACCAAGAGAGTAGCCAGATCACCCCAGTGCTTTTTAGAAGTTATTTTCATAAGATCCTGCTCAATCCTATCGCGTTGTTTTTCCTTGCTCAGCCCCAATCTTCCACTTAATCGAATCACATGGGTGTCCACTACGATTCCTTCAAGGATGGAAAAAGCATGAGTTAATACGACATTGGCTGTTTTTCGTGCAACTCCTGGCAAGCATAAAAGCTCTTCCATCGTATGTGGCACCTGCCCCTTATGCTGATCGCACAACATCAGAGCAGTTTGCAGCAAATGCCGAGTTTTGGTTTTGTAATAATTAATTGAACGGATCATATTAGCTATATCGGTTTCTTTAGCTAATGCCATTTCCTGAGGAGAAGGATAGTTTAAAAAAAGAACAGGAGTAACCTTGTTTACCAGCTGATCAGTAGTCTGAGCTGAAAGCATCACAGCAAGCAGAAGCTCCCACGCATTATGATAATGCAAGCCAGGAACCAGGGGATAGCGCCCATCAAGGATTTTGAGTACTGATTTTACCTGCTCTGAAGCTTTACTCATAAGGGATTCGCTTGATTCACGATTTCAGAATCTTTGCCTACAGAGACTTTGTTAGACAACAAGCCTGAAAAATACATCATCAGACCTCCAATGCCTGCCATGAGTGCAAGCACCTTAGCCAACCATCCCAATACAGGAATAAATACCAACAACTGGTAAAGACTGACTCCAAGAAGCACCGAAACCCAATTCAAGTAGCTGGCAAAATCTTTTCTATCCTTGCTGATTAAATACCTGACCAGTACTCCCAGAAGCAAAGATCCCAGGGTCGATGCAATAGTCCAGATAAAAATAGCAAGAACGGCAGTGACTATGGCCACTTTATATCCCATAAAAGTAAGTAGGATGAGCATAACAGCGATTGGAGCTCCTATCATAAAGCTCAAACCAAAGGCAATGCTCATTCCAAATTGATTTTGTATCTTAGTGACGATACCTTGACATGGTTTTTTAAATAGCATCAAAAAAATAAAAGCCAAAATCAGCGATGAAATCCAATTCATTAGGCCAAAGTTGGCCTTGGTGCCCCCAAAGACTCTATTCCTTCTGTTAGCCTTATCAGATCGCACCAGAGGAGTGTATTCTTTTTTTCTAACTTCAGCGCCTTGCTCAATGTTGGCCTCAGTTGGAGAAGAATATACAAGCTCCTGGATGATAGCTCCAGAATAAATATGAAGAGAATTTTCAACTTGTAGTCGCAAAGAACCCAGAACGGATCCTTCCACCATTGCATCAGCACAAGAGGCTGAAACATCTCCCATCACACTGCCTTTGATATGAAGCTTCCCAGAGCCTGAATAAATTTCGCCATGAATATAGGCACCCTTTTCAAGGATGATATCGGCACCCAAAGCAAAAATGTCTCCTTCGATTTCAGAAGCTATAATAAGCGTTTTGGCAAGCGCAAAGAGATTGCCACCAATGTTTCCCTGAATGTTGATAGTCTCGCCAGCAACAAAACAATTATTCTCAATCCTGGAATCAATATACAAGGTCTTGCCTGCCACAAAGAGATCTTTAGCTATTTCTTTTGCTTCGATGCGTACCGTCTCGCCGGCAGCAAAAAGATTACGAGCTGTTTGATCCGAACTGACCCTAAGCTCTGTTTTGCTGTCAGAAGCTAAAAAATCAGCAGCCCATGCAAAATTAATTCCACAAAGGGCAATAGTACTGGATAATATGGTTAAGACGATCACGAAAACTTTTAATATCCTCATTTGACAAGCTCTCCTTATGCACAATGAAATTTATATAAAAATCCACACCAAACAATTATAAAGCTAAAGAATAGTTTTTTGTAATGGTTTATAAAGTTGGTGTAAAAAAAACCATTGCAAAGCGATGATCGTTTTTCCATCCTTGATCTTCCCGGAAAATAAAGCATGGCAAGCAGACTCTTTGCTCCAGTGGACCACACTGATATGCTCTGCTTCAGCTTCAAGTCCACCCCCTGCTTGAATTCTATCAGCAGGAACTACCAGGGCGTAAAAGAGATGTAAGCGCTCCGAAGAGATCCCTGGAGAGACAAAATAAGTTTGAACAAACTTAATATTTGAAGTCTGATAGCCTGTTTCTTCCAATATTTCTCGTTGAATGGTTGCATAGGGAGTTTCCCCGGGATCAATCATTCCTGCAGGAATTTCGGGAAGAACGGCAGGATGGTGACAATACACTGGATATCGATATTGCTCTACCATAATCAATTCTTCTAATTGGGGGCTGTAGAGCAAAGCACCTACAGCATCTCCACGTAATATAGCTGTTCTTTTACTGCTTTGAAGGATTTTTCCACTTTGATCCTTGAAGTCTATCAGAGCCTCTTCTACGCTGATATACCCATGAAATAGCATCTTGCGTCTTCGAATGCTTATATCTGGCTTTCCCACTTCTTTAATCCTCCGTAAAGTTAACAATTTTTATATATTCTTTTATTGCTAAATTTATTCTAAAAAGGTAAAAAAGATACTAATGAAATAAAAAATGATATTGAATTCTCATTTTATACGGATTGCAGAAAAAAGCATTATAGTGCTTATTGCTTTAACTCTTCAAAATTCATTTCTTTCTTGCTCCAGTCGTTTTCAACACATAATACCCATAAGCATAAGCAGTTCTTTGTCCATCACCCCCGAAGGCGACCTCATTGTACAGGAAATTATCAATGTGCCGGCAAGTCATCGTGATCTTGAGCTCGGACTATCTCGCATGGAAGGTTTTGTTTCAACCAATAGCCTCAAGCTTCAGCAGTTTTCCCCTGACGATACCGAGGTTCAAGTCCAAAATTACCAGGAAAATATCAACAAGGAAGGATTCAGCTTGTCCTGGAGGATTCCTTCTTCGCCCCGCACTAAAACCTTTGAATTGCATTACACCCTAAAGTCTTATATCATCAATCATTTTGACACTGCCCAACTCTACTACCCCTGCCTTCAACTTTCAGATAACGCTCGATTAGCAAAATGGAAAGTTCGCTTCGATCTTCCTAAAGTAGATAGTGAGGGTCTGATAGGCTGGATTAGGGGAAGAAGCTCAGAAAAACTTGAAATAATTATGGATGGAGAGCTTTTTTTAACTGCAAACGCACAAGCAAAGAAACTGGATCACTATATTCAGGTGCTCTTTCCAATAAGCGCTACACCTCGCAACACCAACAAAAGTCTTGAATTTTCACTCTCGCACATCATAGCCCTTGAACAAGCTATCGACTCACTCATTGCTGAATACAAAAAAAGTAGTGAAAACGTATGGATTTGGTCTTTTATTTTTTTACTTCTGGCTTTTTTGTACCTATTTTCTCAATGGTGCAAAAATGTTCGATGCCTCAGACAGGATTCAGCTAAAACCTTTATCGAGCGACCTCCCGACATTTATTGTCCCGCAGAATTAGGCATCATATCCCGATACGGAACTCTCCACGTCCGCGATCTCGTAGCTACCCTGCTCCATTTAGCTGAAAGGGGCTTCTTTGGAATCCAGGAATATGTGCTCTTTGTAAAAGATCAGCAAAGCAAAACCCATACTCTCGATTATCGTTTCTATCTCAAGCTCAAACCCTGGGACAATCTGATGGGCTACGAACAAATCCTAATGCATAGCTTGTTTAAAGATTTTTCAGATGATGGCCGATCTATCACCCTCTACGAAATTCGAAAAATTTTTACACGTAATCCCAAAAAATATCACAAGTTTTGGAAAAAATGGGTCAGCACTCTAAAAAAAAGGAACATTATCCTTAAACTTTTCGATCAGAAGGTTTTTGATCGACAGAATGCATATAAACTCCTGGGCTCTCTGCTTTTTGTTTTCGGTTTACTATTTTTCTTCGCTCTTCTGCTTTTATTCCAAGATCACTATTACCTTATCCCTCTTTCTTTTTCTTTTTGTCTCTCAGGTTTCTTTACCTTTCTTTTCTCCCTCTTTTTCAAAAAAAGATCCAATGCCGTAGAAAAGCATTACAGCATCTATCTCTCCTACCGTCGATACCTAAACGATCTTAAAACCTATTATGGCAAAAAACCTCTGCCCTCCATCCGTCACTTCGAAACAGCACTTCCCTATGCCATTATCTGGAATATTCAAGAGAACTTCCTGGAAAGCCTATTTTACCTGTATTCCTCATCAAGCACTAGTAGTGAGCTTTTCACTGACACCTACTACACTTCCTCGCTTTCTGGAGATAGCCGTAAGAGAATCTTTCAAAACATTACTTCCATGATCCATGTGATGATTGATATTTTTAGCTTAGGGTCAAAGTCAAACAAAGAGGAATAGACAAAATTTAATGAGTTTGTGGACCCTATTTTTCCTCTGTATTGCTGGTTTTTGCGCTGCTTTTGTGGATTCAATTGCAGGGGGTGGTGGAATGATTAGCATTCCAGCCTTTATCATGGCAGGGGTTCCTCCTCATCTCACCTTGGGTACCAACAAATTTTCTGCCACTGCCAATTCCCTTACCAGCTCCATCAGCTATATCCGTGAAAAAAAGGTCAACTGGAATTTTTTGGCAGTGCTTATCCCCTTTGCCTTTGTAGGGGCTTTCCTTGGAGTGCGTACGGTCATACGTATTCCACAGTTGTATCTAAACTTGCTTATCTCTTTTTTAATCCTGCTTGTCAGTATCTACACTCTCCTAAAAAAGAACCTGGGTCAAGAACATAAAGTGATCACCCTTTATGCCAGACATTGGCTTTTTGCAATAATATTTGCTCTAAGCATTGGGTTTTACGATGGCTTCTTTGGTCCAGGCACTGGATCTTTTCTAATGTTTGTTTTTATCAAATACTTTGGAATGGATTTTTTGCATGCCGCTGGAAATTCCAGAGTTTTGAATTTTACAAGCAATGCCATTTCTCTTGTACTATTCGCTATTCATGGTAAGATTTGGTATGCAGTTGGAATACCTGTTGCTTTTGCTATGTTTTTAGGAGCCTTGGCTGGCTCTCGCTTAGCGTTTCGCAAAGGTGTTCTGGTAGTCAGACCCCTATTTATTGCTATAAGTTTTTTTGCAGCGTTAAAGCTAATATTTGATTTCATCGGCTATATACGCTGAAGGAGGAAAATATGCAAAATAAAAAGCAGTTATTTCGATACCCAAAATTGCTCATACTGCTATATGCTATGATAGTTTTGACTTCATCGTTCCATAGCCGTCCTCTTGCATCCGCAGCAGGATCCAGCCCTCTACAGGTCATCTCCCTCATGGACTCAGGATGGACCGATCTTTACAATGAAGGCAGAGTAAGGGTGGACCATAGCAACTATCTCACTGGAAACGGCTCTTTGCGTTTCGATCATTCCATGGATGGCAATTTCACCGGGGCATACTTGCAGCTTCCCTGGCAGAATTTGAGCAATAAGGGTTTCAAAATTAGCTTCAAAACTGCTTCATGGGAGCGACTCGAGAGCTTTCTGATTGGCTTTTGCTCCGACGAAGCATTCGAAAAAAACTTCAATCATTTTTACTACATCGACCTCAAATATTACCTTACCTCTATCCGAGACAACGAATGGAACAGCATTACCCTGTCTCAAAGCAACCTCTTCGCTGCAGGCTTTCCAAGTTGGAAAAATATTGGATCCATCTTTATCCGCACCTTTTCCTCTCAACAGCCCACCCCCACCCTTTGGATCGATGAAATCAGCACCTTTGACACTGGATCAAAAAAAGGCATAGTGATAGCCTATGACGATGGACACCGGAGCGCCTATACCAAAGGCAAGATCACCATGGACAAATATGGTTTTCCCGGAGCTATGTTTATTATCCCAAGCTACATCAACCAGCCTGGTTTTATGAACTCGCTCCAATTGCAGGATATGGCGCGTTCAGGCTGGGATATCGGGGGTCACAGCGACTATCTGCTTCTCTCTCTCCCTGATGAACTGCTCGAAAAAGACATCCGAGACACTCAAAGCTACCTCAAAGCCCTTGGCTACCCTGGATATCAATTTTATGCCATACCCTATGGCGAATACAACGAAAAAGTCATTCAAGTCCTAAACAAATACTTCCCTTATATACGCCCCAACTACGCGCTTCATCAGCCAGGAGGTTATGCGATATCCGACAAACTCAACTCTCAGGTAGTCTCCCTCTATACTCCGCCAGAAATCATCATAGAATGGATAGATCAAGCCAACAAAAACAACGACTTGCTTATTTTAGTCTTTCATAAAATTGAAGAATACCCCATCTACGATACGGAGTATTCTTTAGCAAATTTTATAAGAGTGTTGGACTATCTTAAAAACAACAAAATTCCAGTCACCACACTTTCGGAATACTTTAACCCGAAGCCCTGAAGAAGTTAAAGCCCAAGAAAGAAGTGACGTTTAAGCTTTTTTACTGAGAAACAGAAGCAATTTATCGAAGGTTTCACTACTGATAACATGTTCAATTTTACAGGCATCAACTTCAGCAATCGCAGGATCTACTCCAAGGATTGTGGAAAAAAAATACCTTAGGGTATCGTGTTTAAGGCGGATATTTTTTGCGGTGCTTTTACCTTTTTTGGTTAGAAATACTTTCCCGTAACGAGGATGGGCAATCAATCCCAACGACTTGAGCATGTCGAGCGCCTGACTGACTCCTGCCTTGCTGACCTTCATTGCCAATGCAATGTCAGCCACACCGGGATCGGGTGCTTTCTGGCTTAAATCATAGATTATCTCAAGATACTGTTGCATTGCGGGACTAAGCTCATCAGCCATGGCATCCTGCTCCTTACATAGATTTGCCTGGCCTCATTATACTTTATCTAGCACGATTAAAAAAGAGCACTTCTCAGAAGGACAAAAATAAGGACAATAGAAGGTATGAAGTTAGGAGGATATAGTGAAAACATTTTCAAATAGTCGTCTTTCCTGTTACGAAAACTGCCCATGGCAATTCAAACTCAAATACATTGATGAAGTTGAAGTTCCTGATCCCTTCGAAAGCATAGAAATTTTCCTCGGTCAAAGAACTCATGAGGTGCTTGAAAAACTTTATCTGGACATTCAGAAAGGTATCAGCCCCACCCTGGAAGAACTTTTACGCTATTACGAGGAGCAATGGACATCAAATTATCATGCTGGGGTTCGTTTCATTAAAAAAAACTCCCGTCTGGAAGATTTCCAGCAAGCAGGAAGAGAAGCAATTTCCAACTATTTCCAGCGACATCAACCCTTCAACCATACCAAAATCCTTGCCACCGAACTTCAAATCAACTTTCCCCTGGAAAACTATCTGATAACAGGCTTTATAGACCGTCTGGACCAAAAATCTGAGGGACACTACGAAATTCATGATTACAAAACTTCCTCCAGACTTCCTACTCGAGCAGCTTGCATGAGTGAGCGTCAGTTGGCGCTTTATCATGTAGGAATACTCGATGCCTACCCGGATGCTCTACAAGTCGATCTCGTCTGGCACTATCTTCGCTTTGATCAGGAAATTCGCCTATCCAAAAGCCTCAAAGAACTCGAAGAAGTCAAAACGAAAACCCTCGAACTCATCCATACCATCGAAAAAGACCAATGCTTTTCTCCCAATGAATCCGCTTTATGCGCCTGGTGCGAATACACCCCTCTTTGCCCCTCCAGAAAATACCATCGTTCTGGTGGAGTACCTTACCGTAAAAGCAAAGCCATCGACAAATCAAGCGCACTCCTTCAACGCTATACCCGACTCCATCAATCCATCCAAAGCCAGGAAAACCAATTATTCCTACTTCGCGATCAAATGAAGAAGCTCAAGCAAGAAATCGAAGCCTATTCCCAAAGTAATGAGTGCCAGGAATTTCATAATTCTGAGGCAAGTCTTTTGCTGAAAAAACGAAAACGCATTTCATTTCCGGATTTGAATGAGAATGATACAAACATTTTACAGGAATGGCTGGATAAAAAGCAATTATGGAAGGAGTTGTCCTCGCTGGACCTGCAAAAAATACGTCAATACATGCAAAACGGTCAGAGAGATCCAGAAATCAAAAAAAAGCTACTGGAATATGCTGAAATCTCTGAAATTTTTGAATTTTGCTACGATGATAAAAATCTCAAAAAGAGCAAGAAGCCTGACTCAAACTAAATAACAATACTATGCAAGACAGGATGTGATGCTTTGAATGGAAAATTATAGACCATAATGCGTCGTTCAATCAAACGGGCATCGGGCGAATGAGAGTGAGCAAAAATAGCAGCAACTACTTTATCTTCAGCTAAAAGAAGCTCTCCGATACTTTCCGATCCATAAAAGGCAGTGTTAAAGTCCCATTTGGGTAAATCACGATAGAGCACGCACTGTTGAAAATGAATATGGTGGGAACAGAAAAGAATTTTCTTGACCTTGGATCGAAGCTCTTGAAGATCAGATTTTATTTTCTCAATACAATAGGCGCAAAATTCTTCGTCAGTGAGTTCCCATCGTATAAAAACAATATCATTCCAGCGAGTAATCAAATGCAACTTTCCCCCAATCTCTCCATATAGGATCTTTTTTCGGTAATCCTCGATGGTGAGATCCTGCCAGGCCAGATACTTTTTTTCATCTACCCTTATCAGCCTAAAGTCTTCGGGAAGCGTTAGGTAACGTCGTCGAAAAGAATAGTCGTACCAGCCAATATTGCCAACAATACCTACGTCTCCAAGGATAGCGGGGCTGTTATCCAGATAATGAAAACCTGCATCTTCCACAGCCTCTTTAAGAGTCAAAGTGTACTTCATGAAGGAGTTCATTCCTTTGGGCTCCACCCAAAGATCATGATTACCTGCAGTAAAAAACTTCGGAATAGGGATGTTTTTATATTTTTTGAGGTAGTTGTGAAGCAAGGGTAGATTTTGGGCCACATCGCCAACAATAACAAAGGCGCAGTCATCTTTTTCTCTTTTTAGGGTATTGCTGAGGATGCGTGGAAGCTCAAAAGCTCCTTTATTTTTGTCAAAGTCGACATGTAGGTCAGAGCTTGCAAATATTTTCATAGTGTAAATAATAATGGCGTTAGGATTCAACGCAAGAGGAGAAACAAAAAATGATGAAACAACGAGTGCGTCAAACGGTCTCTTTGCTTCTACTGCTCTTCATTTTTACAGCCCATTCAGCAGTTAATGGAGTCAAAGCCAAAGAAAGTAAAGCCACCATTCCCCAGGAAATATCCCATTATGCCTCAGATATGGACCATATTCGCCTAATGGTGGAGTTAAATAGCCCTCCATTGTCAGTCTTCAACGGGCAGATAAAAGATCAGCTTTTTTCCACATATCGTAGCGAACTCTATTCAAAAATGCTCGATAGAGAACGCCTTCAAGTATTGAACGAAGTAAGAAAAAGCACCACCGCATGTCTGGTAAAATTCGAATACAAAGTCCTCTTTCACGGTTTTTCACTGATCACAGACTCCAAGGGCTTTCAAGCCCTGTCCGAACATCCCGAGGTAGCAAAGATCTATGGCCTAAACGACTATTACCAACACCGTGAATTCTCCGTTCCTGCAGTCTCAGCGCCAGAGCTTTGGGAATTGTCCGATGCTCTGGGTCAGCCCTTGAGAGGAAAAGACATCCTAGTAGGCATTATTGATACTGGTATCGATTACTGGCATGGCGATTTGGGTGGTGGTTTCGGCAAAAAGCCTGATGGCAGTTATTACAAGGTCAAAGGTGGCTTTGATTTTGCAGATATGAATCCCATCCCCAATGATGGCGCGCTTTCCTTCCACGGCACTCATGTAGCTGGCATTGTAGCGGGAATCGGAGAAGCTGGAATTGCAACCGGAGAGCCTGTGGGTCGTGGAGTAGCTCCCGATGCTTCACTAATGGCCTACAAAGTCTTTGCTTCCGGAAGACGCAGTACCGGAGGAGACGCCATTGCAATGGCACTCGAACAAGCAGTAATCGATCAATGCGATATAGTCAACCTCAGTTTGGGTAAGTTCTTTGGCTGGACCGAAGACCCCCTGTCGCTTCTTTGCGATCGTGCTTCAGATGCAGGCGTAATCGTTGTGGCTTCGGCTGGCAATGATGGCTTGCGAAACAACAATATCAACCGCTTTCCTATAGCCTCCCCAAGCTCTGGCTTGAATGCAATCTCAGTGGCTTCTTCCGATGAAACCATCAAGCCAGGCTTTTTTATTCAACTTTCAAGCTATGAAAAAGCCGGAAGTTTTCCAGGACAAATGCTCGTCTATTCTCCACCTTTGGAAGTAGACCAAGAGCTTCACTATATTATCATCGATGGATATGGCACAGAAGCAGATTTTGAAGGCAAGGAAGTCGATGGAAAAGTAGTCTTTGTGAAACGAGGGGGAATCTCCTTCAGAGAAAAAACCCTAAACGCCATGAAAGCCGGAGCTGTAAGCCTTCTAATTTCCAACAATGTTCCAGGTCTCTTTGGGGGCACCCTGGGCGAAGCCGGGGACTATATCCCCGTAATGGCTATCAGCAAAGAAGATGGCGAAATTATTGCACAACTTTTTGAAACCTGCCCATACAGCACCCTCAGCTTTAACTATTCCCAGCTTCCGCTGATTTCAAGCTTTTCCTCACAGGGACCAAGCCCTGACTATTACCTAAAACCTGACATGACCGCTCCAGGCTCTTCCGTGCTTTCCTCTGCCCCAGGCTATACTTATGCTTATGCCAGCGGAACCAGTATGTCAGCCCCCCACGTTGCCGGAGGAGCCGCCCTAATGAAACAGCTTCATCCCTCTTGGACTCCAAAAGAAATAAAATCGCTATTGGTCAACTATTCCGACCTCCTCCTCGAACCTCAATATCAAACCCCCTATTCCGTTTATCGCCAG
>Ga0351833_1166_pt1 | contig 10981 bp, 7 predicted proteins | sample BONcelHFGM3001C5_FD_206751 | JGI IMG/M metagenome (GOLD analysis project Ga0351833, IMG submission 206751) | Enriched cells from coal bed in the Powder River Basin, Montana, United States - BONCAT cells FGM rep1 HSBNCT.FGM.300.1.C5 ...
TGAAACAGGCCCAGCCCGGAACTGTGCGCATCCTCGCAGGGCAGGTCGTAGCCCTCAGCGTCGTCGGGGGCGAAAAGACTGTATTCCAGCTCAGCCCAACCGAAGTCCAGCCGCGTGTAGATCATTGGGAACGCCATTACCTGCGGACGCTGATCGGCCAGTGCGACCCTCTGGACCTGAGCCCGATAGACGATACCTGCGCCCCGGGCGGGCAAATGGGCGAGACCGAGCCGGTCCGCATCTCCGATGTGTTCACTGCACTCTACCTGGAACGCCCTGTGCGCTACGAGGGCTTTTCTGTGGCCGAGGCCATTCAGAAGCCGGACGTGATACAGTCCCTGGCCAACCGCGGACGCGAGGAAGCGAAGCCCGTACCGATTCAGGCGATACAGGCGGTGGCTGCCGTGCCTCGGTTGGTGGTCTTGGGGCAGCCCGGCGGGGGCAAGAGCGTACTGGTCAACTATCTGGCCACACAGTTCGCCCGCTGGCGACTGGGAGAGATTGAAATCGCCGAGAAACTGCCGGACTGGCCTGCCGGCGAGAGACCCCTTCCCGTGCGTATCGTCCTGCGCCGTTTTGCTGCCTGGATACCCGCCCGCGAGCGGCGCGGCAGCACTGGGTTGGTGTGGGGCTATCTGAAAGACCAATTCAAGCAGATGGGCTGCGAGGAGTCCTACGATGGCGTCAGGCGCACCCTCATCGACGAGGGCGGCGTCGTCTTCTTCGATGGGCTGGACGAAGTGAGCGAGACAGACGAAGCGGCCAAGCGCACACTCATCAAGGAGGCCATCGCCGAGTTCAGCGAGCCGCTGGACCGGTGCCGAGTGGTAGTCACCTGCCGCGAATATGCCTACAAGCAGGGGGACGCCTGGCGGTTGCCGAAATCGCAATTTCCCGTGGTGGAGCTGGCCCTGTTCGATTTCGACGCGGTGAAGTCCTTCACGCAGACGTGGTATCAGGTGGTGGGGCCGATGAAGGGCTGGGACCGCGAGAAATGCCTGCTGGAAGCCTCGAACCTCTACCACGCGATTGAAGAGTTGGAGCACCTGCAGGAACTGGCCTGGTATCCGCTGCTGTTGACGCTAATGGCCCAGGTGCACGGGCGGGATGGCTACCTGCCGCAGGACCGGGCGGACCTGTACGAGCGGGCGGTGAACCTGCTCCTGACGCACTGGCAGAACCGCATCGTCCGGGACGTAAGCGGCGAGCGGAAGGTCGAACCCGGCCTGGTCATGCAATTGGGCGTGCGCGCCGAGACGCTGCGGACTGCGCTGGAGCAGGTCGCGCTCAACGCCCACGAGCGCCAGGAGCGAGCCGATAACCGTACGGTGCAGGCAGCGGATATCCCCAAAGAAGAACTGCGGGAGCAACTGGCTACCAGCTTGGACAGCCTGGACAAAGCCAAGGAAGTCATCGAGTACATCCAACATCGCGCCGGCTTGCTGCAGGCGCGGGACAACCGGACCTACGTGTTCCCTCACCGCACGTTCCAGGAGTACCTGGCGGCAACCTGCATCTTGAAGAAGAGCGACTTCGACGCCTTCCTGCGCGGGCGGGTCGAGCGGGACCTGGCATGGTGGCGGGAGGTGTACCTGCTCGCTGCCGGGGCGTCGCGCAAGACGCCCCGTTACATCTCGGACCTGGCCCAGGCGCTCTTGCGAAAAGACCCGGCGGGGACTGCGGTCTCACCGGTTCAGGCGGAACAGGCTCGCCTGGCGGCTCGGGCGCTGTGGGAAACCGGCTTCTCGGTGTTCGTGGAGGAGGAGAAGAAAACATTACCCGATGGTCGGTTCGCGCAGACCTATGAAAGGGTGCAAAGTTGGCTGGTGGCAGCCATGAGGTCTGACGCTACGCTCATGCCCATCGAGCGAGCGGCGGCGGGCGACGCCCTGGCCCGGCTGGGCGACCCGCGCCCGGGGACAGGTCTGGTTGCTGGTACGGACCTGCCCGACATCGCGTGGTGTTTCGTGCCGCGCGGCCCGTTCTGGATGGGCAGTGAAGAGAACGGCAATGAGAAGCCTGTGCGTCAGGTGGATATCCCCTACGACTATTGGATGGCCCGCTACCCCGTGACAGTGGCACAGTTCCGGGCGTTCATCGAATCGAGTAAGCACAAACCTGGAGATGTGGACAGCTTGCGCGGGGTACCCAACCATCCGGCGAGGTACGTTTCGTGGTACGACGCCCTGGCCTTCTGCAAGTGGCTGACCCAAAGGCTGCGTGAAACGCCGGACGCGCCGGAGCCGCTGCGCGCCCTGCTGGCCTCTGGTCGGCCTGTGACCCTGCCCAGCGAGGCGGAGTGGGAGAAGGCGGCGCGTGGCGGGCTGGAGATTCCGATGGAGCCGGTGATCGCGCGGGTGGGAGATGCCACCAGACCTCACAGGTCTCCAAGACCTGTGAGGTCTGAGATGAAAACGAACCCGAAGGCGAAGCGGCGGTATCCGTGGGGAGATGAAGCCGACCTGAACAGGGCCAACTATTATTACACTAAACCCCAGGAGACCAGTGCGGTGGGCTGTTTCTCGGGTGGGGCCAGCCCGTATGGCTGCGAGGAGATGTCCGGCAACGTGTGGGAATGGACGCGGAGCATTTACCGCGATTATCCCTATGACTCGAACGACGGACGGGAGAACCTTCAGGTAGAAGGTGGCCGCGCCTTGCGCGGCGGTGCGTTCAACGACGATGTAGACGATGCGCGCTGTGCGTCTCGCCTCGACGACCCGGACCTTTACCTCGTCTACCGCGGCTTTCGGGTGGCCGTCGTCGTCTCGCCCATTTATTAGCCTCTGTACTCTGTCACTCTGATCTCTGATCCTCTGAAAGGGGGGAGAGGTTTGGAGAGGGGGACGTGTCCCCCTCTCCAGAGCGCCGCAGGCGCTCGCGGCAAAAAACTTACAAACACAGATCAGGAGAATCGACTTTGTCATCAGGCAGCAAACAGATCGCGCGGGCCGCAGTCATCGTCATGGGGGCTTTCGTGCTCAGCCGCGCGCTGGGCCTGGCGCGGGAGATCATCGTCGGAAGCCAGTTCGGGACGAGCGGGGAGTTGGGGGCGTATCTGGCTGCTTTCCGCATCCCGGACATCCTCTTTCAGGTGGTAGCGGGCGGGGCGCTCGGTTCTGCGTTCATCCCCACGTTCACGTCACACCTGGCTCGCAAAGATGAGACGGGGGGCTGGCGGCTGGCGAGCGCGATCATCAACCTGTTGCTCCTCATTTTGACTGGGCTGGCGCTGTTGGGTATCATCTTCGCCTTTCCCTTAGTCAAGTATGTGGTCGCGCCCGGCTTCGACCCGTCGCAGCAGGCCCTGACCGCCGAGCTGATGCGCTACATGCTGATCTCGACGGTCGTTTTCGGTGTCAGCGGTGTGGTCATGGGCATCCTCAACGCCTATCAGCATTTCCTGCTACCTGCTCTGGCGCCGGCCTTGTATAACCTGTCCATTATTGGCTGCGCGCTATTGTTTGCCCGGTCTCTGGGCGTCCGCAGCCTGGTTCTGGGCGTCGTCGTAGGGGCGTTTCTGCATTTGATCGTTCAGGTTCCCCAACTACTCCATCTGGGCATCAAGTACACACCTGATCTGGGCTTGCGCGACCCCAGTGTGCGCGAAGTGGGCCGCCTGATGCTGCCGCGGGCCATCGGGCTGGGCATCGTACAGATCAATTTCCTGGTCAACACCATTCTGGCTTCTCATCTGGGGGCAAGTACCCTGGCCGCGCTGAATTATGCCTGGCTGTTGATGCTGCTGCCGCAGGGCATCGTCGCTCAAGGTATTGCCACTGCCGCTTTCCCAACCTTTTCCCATCTGGTCGCGCAGGGACAAATGGACGAGATGCGGAACGTGTTATCCGCCACATTGCGGGCCGTGTTCTACATCAGCATCCCGGCGAGCTTCGGGTTGTATGTCTTGCGGGTCCCCGTGATACAGGTTCTGTTCCAGCGTGGCGCGTTCGATTTCGGCTCGACAGAGGCGGTAGCGGCAGCCCTGCAATTTTACGCAGTCGGCTTGTTCGCCCACGCTGGGGTTGAGATCATCACCCGCGCCTTCTATGCCATGCACGACACGGCCACGCCCGTGACCATTGGGATCGGCGCAATGGGAGCCAACATCGCGCTCAGCCTGCTGCTCATTGGGCCGATGGGCTACCCGGGACTGGCTCTGTCTAATTCCCTGGCGACCATCGGAGAGATGTTCGTTTTGATCTACATCATTCGTAAGCGCGTGGCCGGGCTCGGCGACAGGGAGATGAGAGCCTCGTTGGGCAGGATCCTCCTGGCCTCGCTCGGCATGGCCTGGTCGGTCTGGAGATTGGGCGACCTACTCGAGCCTCTGGGTCTTCTGGCGCAAGTAGGCGGGAGCATCACCGCCGCGGGGACGATATACTTCGCGCTTACAGTGGTTCTGGGCAGCCCTGAGGTCAGGACGCTGTGGGGCTGGGTATCCCGGCGCGCCTCCTCCGCGCGCAACTGACGACCCAGGCGGCCAGAATTCCAATGACCACGAGCGCAGCAACGATCACACCCCACCAGAACACAGGCTGGGCGAAATGAAACGTGACAACATGCTGGCCGGCCGGCAAGAACACGGCGCGGAAAATATGGTCGGCCTGGTAAATCCGCTCCGGTTGTCCGTCCACAGTCGCTTCCCACCCCGGATAGAAGCTGTCGGTCAGGACCAAAAATCCGGGGGCGGCTGTCTCGCACTCGATCGTGACATCATTGTAGGAATAACGGGTGATTTCCGCTGTGTCTTCGCCGGATTCTTCGCTGCGACTCAGAAGGGCAGGTTCAATTGGAGTCAACCGTTCCAGAGCGGATGGATCATCCAGCACGACTTTTCTGTCGAAAGGGAATGTTGGGTCGTAGAGATACGAATTCCCCGTGAACGCTGCCGCTTCGTGAACGATGAACGCACGCGGCATCACATTTGGATTTTCCCAGATGTGAATTGCCTCGCTGGAGAACACTTCCCGCAGAGGCCCGCTGAACCCTGCCGGCGGGGCTGCGCTTTCTTCGAGCACATACTTCACGCTCGCCAGGTCGTAGAGCCGGGGGTTTTGCCTGGCAGCGTCCCTGTAATCTTGCGCCCAACGTATGGTGAGGGAAGAAGAGCCGCCGAAACTCGGTATCTGGTCAATCATCGGGAAATAGTGCCCCAAATTATAATTCGGATCTCCGTCCTGATTGGTCGGGTAGATGCGGTGTAAGCCGATGTGCTCTTGCAAGTAAGCTGTCGATTCGCGCCGGTCGAAATAGGCGGCCGGCGCGACCGGATTGATCGCGCTGCCGCTGACCAGGAACAGATCGAAGGCAATCAGCACAATGGCCGCGGCGCTGAACCAGCGCGCCCGTATGCGCCCTGACACAAAAAGGTAGAGAAGGGCTGCGCTCGTATCCAGCGCCACAAGGAAGTGGAGCAGCGGGTTTAACATGAATGGGACAACGTGCAGCAGGAAATTCGACGACGGCGGATCAGGGAAGCGGACGAATGCCTTGACCAGAGACCGCAACGTGAATACAGCGTAACTGGGATAGATGTTGTCCACGAACCAGCCCGTCAGGTCCATGATCTGTTGTTTGAATACGAAGACCCAGGGCAAAGTCACCGTGAGTACAGCCGCCAGCGCCAACAGAACGCGGGCCAGCCGGCGCACTCGGGCAGATTGACCCAAGCTATCGTCGAGTAAATGATCGAACCCGAAACCAGCCAGCATAGCCAGCGCCATTGTCATCGGGTAGAGCCAGCGGGCCGGGACACGGAACAGATTGTAAAGCGGCGCGTACGCAATCAGGTGATAAATCGGGAGCAGTCGCCCCCAGGAAAGTGCGACTGACAGGATCAACAGCAAACCAAAGAAAAACACTGCCTTCTCTCGCCGTCTCGCCCAGGCCAGCGCGGCTAACACCAGGGGCAAAATGCCGATGTAGTTATGATGCTCCTCGTAGAAAGCGGGACCACGATACCCTATCGCCTGATTACCCAAGAAGTTCGGAATTAGAAACGACGCCATGCGGTAGGGCGACAGGGAGTAGGATGTTACAAAATCAAACCCCAGACTTTCGGATAGCACCGAGAGCGATTTGAGTTGGTAGGCCGGAAAAAGCTGTGGCGCGGCCAGGGCAACGCCGATCGCTACAGCAAGCAGGAGCAAAATGGAATATTTGAGAGCAATCCATCCCCGTCGAGCAGGCGGGGCGCCTGCGCTCCCATCAGGTTTCAAAAGGTACGCTATATGGTAGAGGTAATAAAGCGCCAGAACCGTCAGAGTCAGCAGGATGAATTGAGGGTGCGCGGTCAGGATAAACAGGGCGATGACTACCCCGGTTGCGATGGCGTAGCCGTAACTCAGCCGGTCGAGGGCTATCGAGAACAACAGCAGAATCAAGGGCAGCCAGATGCTGGCAGTCAGAATGCTGAAGTTCGTGAGCTGAGCCATCATGTAGCCGCTACAGGCATAGACCAGCGCGGCGATGACGGAGCCTGCTCTGCTCAGCCGGAGCCGCCGACTCAGCAGGAAGGTGAAGGCACCGGCCATCACATAGTGGAGAACTACGAACAACGTCTGGGCATAGTAAGGAGGAACAGGCAAGAAGAACAAGGCATTGAATGGATACAGCGGACCGACTTCCGGTTCTGCTTGCAAGGGATACCCGGCGAAAATATAAGGGTTCCAGAACCCATAATTCCCTTCTCGCAATGTCTGGGTGAAATGGATTTTGCCAGGATAGTGCAGAAACTGGATATCCTGGTAATAAAAGGTATAGGGCAGGAACAGCACATCAGCGAAACAAACGACGATGGCAAGGGCGATCAAGGCGAGCATTGCCAGGTCTCTGCCGTGCTGGCTCCAAAACCGATGTGCTCCGAACCGTTCCGGTATCATCTTCTCCCTATGTCATTCTGAGCACAGCGAAGAATCTCATTTCAACTTGCTGCTCAGGCGATGGTGATGTTCAGCGCGCTCATGACCGTCTGAATGGGTGTAAGCATCGTAGCAGCATCGGAGCCGGCAAACAGCAGGCCAACGACCTTTTGGTCAGTATCCAATATGGCCGAGCCGGAGTCTCCCGGTTGGCTCATGCCCGAGGCGGCCAGTTGATTGGAGAAAGTGGCCGACCCAACGCCTGGATATTCGACCTGCACGGTCACGTCGATCTGAGTGATCCTACCTGTGGTGAACCCGGTCGTCCGCCCGCTCTTGACCAGTTGCGTCCCCAGCGTGGCCGTGCCAACCCCGTGGGGCTGGCCGATGTTCAGGATGCTTTTCTCTACGAGATTAACCGACACGGGCCGCGCCAGCGCCGCATCTATCAGATTCGTGCCCGACGTTTGTTGGAAGGCGTTCATGCGGTGTTGGGAACCTACGACTTGGGCCAAAGCGTTGAAGGCCTTAGCTGCTGCATCGGACACTCCGCAAGACGACGGCGCCTGCCCGAAATCGAGCGGGATGAAATCTTCCAGAGTGGCAATCTGGTCTTGCAGTGTGCCACCGTCCTGAGGCCCCGGCTGCAAGATGGCGTCTCCACGGCGGGCCCGGTTGCAATTAGCCAACACATGATTGTTGCTCAAGATGAGCAAGTCTTGCCCGCGATAGACCAGGCACCCCAGCGTCCCTGCCGTAACGTCCACGTGTCCTATCGATACCCCTCCGGGCGCAGGTCGCCATTTGCCTGTGGGAGACTGGATGGCCCGGATTACCCCCGTTTCCTGCACATCGGTCTGCATCTCTCCTAACATTTTGGGTATGAGTTCAGAAGAGGTGAGTTGGGCAACCGGTAGCTTTTTGGTGACAGACACGACAACGCACAGCTCGTCCGTCTCTTGTCCGTCGGATTCTTTGTACCCAATACCACAGGCTACCACGTTCGGTTTCTGCATCAATTGAGCCACATTCCGCTGCTTGGCCTCGCGCGCCATCTGCACTTGAATTTGCATCGGACACCCTCCTTGAGCAATGATTGGAATCGACTGTTTCGATATGCCATTAACCTGAGCCTGTCATGCCGGGCCGCAACTCTGAGTAAAGCGAAGAGCCTGCGACACATCTCAGTTCTCAGAAGGCTTTGATATTGCCCACTTCCTGGACATCCACCGGGACTCCGTCGAGAAAGAAGGGAATGCGGTCCTCAGGCGATACCACTTCATTGGGCAACTTTTGGGAGACGAACACCACCAGGCTCAATTCATCGCTTAGTGCGCCGCCTCGCTGTTTGAAACCTATCCCCAGGCCGACCACGTTCTTTTTTGCCAGAATCTCCACTTCGTGTCGTTTTTTCACTTCACTGATGAACTCGACGACTGTTGGATCTACCATAAGCTTTCCTCCTTGCGTCTTGGCCCGATTCTTCGCTACGGCTCAGAATGACAAGTCAATTTCAGGAAACCGGTTCGGGCGGCCAAATCGAGAACTCCGCCCGGCCTATGATGTACTCCACCGGTAATGCGCCCCAATCACGGGAATCGTTGCTCACGAGCCGGTGGTCACCCAGGACGAACACCGTCCCGGCCTTCATTGTCATCGGGCCAAACTGTGTTAGCCCGCGTTCGGCCACATAAGGCTCTGCGATTCGCTCATCGTTCACCGATACGATACCCCTGTCAATGAAGAATCGCTCACCAGGGAGGGCAATGATGCGCTTGATCAGTACAAATCCTGAATTGTCAGGGGATCTGAAAACCACAACATCACCATGCTTCACCTCTCCAAACTGGTAAGCCAATCGATTGACGAACAAGAGCTGCCCACCCTGCAAAGTAGGAGCCATGCTGTCTCCCTGGACACGGAACACCTGGGCTGCCAATGGCACGACGAAGAAAGTCACTGCTCCTACAATCACGACGAGAAGGACATTGAGCAGACAAGCGGTGAACGACTTCCGCTGGCGAACAGATTCCTTCAACTCAAATTCCGACATAAGGTAGTCTCGACATCTCCATTTTCGCTTTATGTCATTTTGAACGAAGTGAAAAATCTCGCTCTGACTGGGCCGAGACCCCTTCACTTTGTTCAGGGCAAGTTCTTCGCTTGCGGCTCAGGGTGACAGAAGGCGGCCGCTTTCCGGCCAATCTCTTAATCACCTTTTTCCGCTTTGATCTCCTCGTACACCTGACTGATCCCAGCCTTGAACTGCTGCTCAACCTTGTCTCTCCTGCTCTCAATAACCGGGAACAAATGAATGAGCTCCAGCAGTTGGTTATACGTTTCAGCCTTGCTGTGTCCGGCCTTGTAATGCTTGCGCGCGCCAGACCGTATGCCTCTGATAAACTCAGAGAGCGTTGTGGTCATTTCCTTATCGCCAGGTTCTCCCTGACCGGGCACCAACACGTCAAAGGAGATGCGACGGATTCGGTTCAGCGCGTTGAGCCATTCTCTGGAATTGGATTGAGATAGTATGGGTTGGACTCCTTGAACCACCACATCGCCCGTGAACAATACCTTCTCACGTTTCAAATGCACCACGATAGAAGAAGTGGCATGTCCCCCGACGTGAAGCAGATGGATCCTTTTTTCGCCCAAGTAGAGGGTCAAGTGATCGGTCAGAGTCAGCTTGGGTGGCATCAGGGTCAGGCCTTTCAGTTCAGAGTCGCGTTCGGCATCACCCACCTGAAGCGAGTCGATCAATCTTTGGCGGTATGCTTCACTGAAGCCGACGATCTCCTTCCAGCCCATTTCGTGTCCGATGATCGTTCCGGCAAAGAAATGATTCCCCAGGCTGTGCTCAGTGTGGTGGTCGGTGTTGATGACGAAGCGAATCTTTTCATTGGTAACTCGCTTGATCATCCGTGCCCATTCCCTCGCCTCCCAGGGCATCATGGGCGTATCAACCAACACCGCACCTTCCCCGGTCAGGATCAACCCCACGTTGCCGCCCTGAAAACCTGTCTCAACATATACTCCGGGATTTACTTCTCGCATATTAGACCTTTTCCCCCTCCGTACTTGTCATTGTTGAGAAAGTAGTAATGTTTTGAGTGATTGAATGGTCAGTTGCAAAGCTGAATCGATCTGATCGACCCGAGAGCCGCCGCCCTGTGCCATGTTGGGCTGCCCTCCACCACCGCCTCCAACGACGCGACAGGCATCTTTCAACAACGAGCGCATATCCACCGGCACATCTTCGGAGCGGGAAAAAGTCAATTGTACGCTGTTGTTCTGGACAAAACCCATCAGGGCCACACATCCCGGATGCTCCATCAACCGCGCGGCAAGATGCTTCGCCCACAGAGGGTGCCTGTCGCTCAACACACTTTTCACCAAGCGGACATCGCCAACCCTTTCGGCTTGACCCCGAAATCCAACAGTCGGTTTTCCGTTTGCTTAAGTTGCCGCGCGCTCGATTTGACTTCCTCCTGTAGCCTGGAAATGGCCTCGGGCAGATCGTTTTCTCCGACGCTCAAGCCGGTGGATACCTCGTTCACCAGGCGGTTCTTCCGGTGGGCATCAGTCAGAGCGCGCCATCCGCACACGAAGTCCAGCCGGGTCTCAGCTCCTCTGCGTTCGGCTTTACGGATCAGGATAAGGCCGATCGAGCCGGTAGACCGGCAATGCGTACCCCCGCAAGGAGAATAGTCCAGGCTGCCCGTCTGGACAATCCGTATGGGACCGGTGACCGTTGGCTGTTTACGTAGCGGCAGCTTGTTTACTTCTGCCTGAGCCATGAACCGACCCTCGACTGGCAGGTCGGCGAAGACGATGGCATTGGCCCGCTCCTCTGCGGCTTGCCATTCCTCCGGAGCCAGCGGTGCGTGGGCGATGTCGATAGTCAACACATCGTCGGTCAGATGGAATCCGACCGTGTCGGCATCTAGCAAGGCCTCGAAAACGTGCGACAGGACATGCTGCCCGGTATGTTGCTGCATGTGGTCGAATCGCCGCGCCCAATTGACCTGACCGTGAGCCATTTCGCCTTCCAACGGCCGTGACACGATGTGTACTACGGCTTTGTCCGCTTCCCGCTCGAATACTTCGACGACAGGCAC
>Ga0351833_1169_pt1 | contig 10949 bp, 10 predicted proteins | sample BONcelHFGM3001C5_FD_206751 | JGI IMG/M metagenome (GOLD analysis project Ga0351833, IMG submission 206751) | Enriched cells from coal bed in the Powder River Basin, Montana, United States - BONCAT cells FGM rep1 HSBNCT.FGM.300.1.C5 ...
GCGCTCATCGCGACCAATTCGCGTTGGCTCTGGACATCCAGCCCTCAGAACTGGTCACCGCCATGGCTGATGCGTTGTCTCACCCCGTGAAACCTGTCATGCTGAGCGCCAGCGAAGCTTCTCATTACTGTCAGGAAGTCGTCGAGCACGAGGTCGATCTCAACCGGCTGCCGATTTTGACTCACACGGCCTTCGATGGGGGACCTTATGTCTCGACTGGCATCGTCGTGGTTCGAGATCCCGATTTCGGCCTCAACCTCAGCTTTCACCGCCTGATGCAGATTGGCCCGCGACAATTCACGGCCCGGGTGGTGGAAGGGCGCGGGCTGCACACGGCCCTAAGCAAAGCGGCAGGTGATGTTCCCATCGCTATCTGCATTGGCAATTCACTGCCGGTGCTCCTGGCAGCATCGATGTCCCCTGCGAAAGGAGTGAGCGAACTGGACATCGCCAACGCGCTGCGGCCCACCCCTCTGGCGCGTTGCTTGTTGGCCGACCTCCTCGTGCCCGCGGAGACCGAAATCGTATTGGAGGGGCGGCTGACCCACACGATGATTGCCGAAGGGCCTTTCATCGACCTCACCGGAACTCTGGATTTCGTGCGCCAACAGCCCGTTATCGAAATCGATGGCGTGACCCATCGCCGCGAGCCGATTTATCACGCGCTGCTGCCCGGACGGAGCGAACACAGGATGCTGATGGGTATGCCGCGCGAGCCGACCATCTACACCGAGGTCAGTCGCGAGTGCGATTGTCGCAACGTCTTCATCACGCCTGCCGGGAACTCTTGGCTGCACGCTGTGGTCCAGATACAAAAGCGTCACCCTGACGATGGTTTGAAAGCCATAGACGCCGCCTTCAGAGGCCATACCTCCCTTAAGCACGTGGTGGTGGTGGATACGGACATCAACTTGTTCGATGTGGCGGACGTCGAATGGGCCATCGCCACCCGATTTCAGGCCGACCGCGACCTGGTGGTTTTCCCGGATCAGCCTTCCAGTTCGCTCGACCCTTCGGCTACCCACGTACCTGGCGGAAAGGCCCGCACCAGTAAAATGGGTTTGGACGCAACGATTCCCTGGACATCGCGTGACGGACGCCTCCTGTCGGAGGAAGAGAAAGCCTCTTACTTGCGCGTCCTCTATCAGTCTGTGGACCTGAGGAAATATACGTGAGTTCTGAAGTGATACTCGATACCCCAGCTTCCCCTTCGCGCAACCCTTGCGAAGGTTCAGAACCTTCGCAAGGGTTGCCTTCCGGTGGGCTGGCCAGATCCGCGGGGATCATCGCTCTCGGTAATATATCCAGCCGAATTCTGGGTATGATCAGAATGACCTTGATCGCCGGCCTGTTCGGAGCGACGGGACTCGTCTCCGCCTACCAGATTGCGGCGACTGTTCCCACTATGACCTACGAACTCCTGGTTGGAGGCATCCTCAGTTCTGCGTTGGTGCCCATTTTCAGTGAGTATACCGCAGCCAGAAATCGCAAAGAATTTGCCAGCTTGATAGGAACTGTGCTTGGCCTCGCCTCATTGATACTAATCGTTCTCGTGCTCTTCATTGAGTTGTTCGCGGCCCAGATTGCCCGGATCCTGGGCGGTGGCTTCTCACCTGAACTATTATCCACGGCAACGCGCCTGATACGAATCGCCGGTATAGCGCTATTGTTCTTGGGGCTTTCCGGCATCGTGACCGCCATCTCGTACAGCATGAAGCGGTTCACGCTGCCGGCATTTGCAGCCGCCGCGTTTAATTTCGGGATTATCTTATCGGCCCTATTTCTTTCAAAAAGCCTGGGCGTCTATTCCCTGGCAGCGGGCATCGTTGCAGGCAGTCTCATCCAACTGATGATTCAGTTGCCAGCCCTGAGAGGGCTCGACATCTCTTTTCGTTTCGATCTTTCACATCCGGGACTACGGCGGATCGTGTATCTCTACTTGCCCGTTCTCGCCGGCCTGCTCGTCACCCAATTTCAGGTTGCGGTAGACCGCAATCTGGCGTCTCGTACCGGAGAGCAGAGCATCGCCTGGATGATGAATGCCACGACATTGATCCAGTTTCCCCACGGGCTGGTGGCCGTCGCCATTTCTCTCGCCGTTTTGCCTTCTCTCTCGCGCTTCAGTGCGCTCGGCGACATGGACGGATATAAGCGTACCCTTTCTCTGGGATTGCGGATGGTGATCGTGTTGATCGTGCCTGCGACAGTAGCTCTGTTCATTCTGGCCCGCCCTGCCATTTCGGTCATCTTCGAGCATGGCAAATTTACGTCATTTGACACAGGCTGGACGGCGCTTGCGCTGCGGTGCTATCTGTTCGGCCTCATCTTCGCAGCCATCGATTGGCCGTTGAACTATGCATCGTATGCCCGCCAGGACACGTTGACACCCGCTGTGGTTGGTGTGTTCAGTATTTTGATATATCTTCTGGCTGCCTTTGCCCTTTTGCCTGTATACGGCATGATCGGGCTTGTCCTCGCCGATTCTTTCAAACAATTTAGCCACGCGGCCACCATGCTGCTCCTGACCTATCGCCGCCTGGGCGGTCTGGACGACCAGCGGATGATCCTTACGGTCTTCAAGACAACCATCGTTTCGGCTGCGATGGGGGCGGCGATTCTAATTGCTACACATTACTTACCCACGATTGAGGGGCTAAACCCGTTCCTGACCGATCTGTTTTCCCTGGGATTGGCCGGAGCAATTGGAGGAATCGTTTACGTCGTTCTGGGAGTCGCGTTGGGGCAGGATGAAGTTCTGACCTTGTGGGGTGCCGCCAGGCGCAAACTACTCACCTCCACGACTGCTCGCCCATAAAACAAAAAGGCCCGGCGGATACCCGTCGGGCAAGGAATTTCGGATTTGTGAATTCCGACCCTTGCGAAGGTTTTAGAACCTTCGCAAGGGCCCGCAGCAATCCATTTCTTGTTTATGCCGTCATGCGGGAACGCAGGCATCGGTAGGACATACTTCCGCGCAGCTTCCACAGTCCGTGCACAGCTCCGGGTCGATAATGTACTGGTCCTCACCTTCGCTGATCGCGTTTTCCGGGCACTCTGCTTCACACGCACCGCACATGATGCAATCGTCCGTAATCTTGTGAGCCATCTTCAGCTAACCTCCATATTTTGTTAAATCTTGAATAGTCATTCGACACCAAAACGTCGATAAGTCAAACGGGCGGATTTTCTCCCGACGCATATTAGCACAACTCAAGATTGTTGTCAATGCGACCTATGGCTGTTTTTTCAGGGTCATTCAGTGTCACGAACCTCTGGAGAGAGTAAACACCGTGATTTCGGGTGGGCACAAGAAACGGACACGCGGGGCATAACCACCCTCGAAGCCCAGCCCGCGACTGACGTAGAGAGTGGTCCGCCCTTCTTGGTACCGCCCTGCTTCATATTGTTTCCCGTATATTGAAGCAGTCACGATAGCGCCATACCAAGGCAGCCGAATCTGGCCGCCGTGCGTGTGACCGGCGAGGTACAAGTCGATTTGGTCTGTATCAGCCGCCTCCGGCATCAGGTCGGGCGTATGGTAGAGCAGTATGTTGAAGCTATCTTGCGGCAGTTCTTGCACGAGATGTTTGAGCTTCATCCTATCCTTGTCGATGTAATGATGGTGTATGTTCAAGCCCACCAAAGAAATGGGCTGACCATTGATCTGAAGCACCGCGATTTCATCTTCCAGGATGGTCACGTCCAGGCCTGCAACCAATTCATTCCGCCATGCCGGCACGTCGGTATTTCCCCAGGCAGCATAAATCCCGTAACGTGAGCGCAGTTGGCTGGCAAAATCGCGGAACGCCTGGCGAGCCTGGGGGTCGCGAAGGAAAGAGATATTCAAATAGTCACCGGTCATGAGGATTAAATCGGGATCGAGGTCATTGACCATTTGAATGGCATCGCGCTCTCTTCGGGTAAATTGCTCGATATGTGTGTCAGAGATGTGAACGATGCGCAAGGGGGCAGCTTCGGCCCGCCAATTGTCTGATACGATTGCGACAGGCTGTGTCTGAATAGACAACGGCTCGATGATTAGGCCATCAATTAGACATCCGGACACGGCCAGGTTGAAAATAAACGGTATGCTCCAATATGAAGATGGCGTTCGCGACAACCTGAATTGGGGGGTAAACCAACGGCTCACGCCCAGGTAAGCTATCAGCAGCATGGCTCCGCTCATTGTGGCCAAGCCCCTCAAGATAGTAATGGACAGAAAGGGAAAACGCGGAGTGCCAAACGACAACCCAAAAAGAGGCATGGCCCTGAACAAGGCCAGATCAAGCAAGCTGAAGCTTAACATCGACACAAATACCGCCAGAGTGATCCTGGCGCGCCGGGAGGCCAGTCCCCAAGCGCCCGCGCTCAACATCCCCGATCCGATGGGGATCGACAGAATACTCACCAGATAGAGTAAGTTGATATAATTCGAGATTGAAGCGAAGGCCACTGTTGCGGCCATTTGTTCTTGCATCGCACACCTGGCAGAATTGATTGCGTCTTAAAATAATCCAAAGGTCATGATAACACAGATTGGGCGTAATTGCTTTACGTAAACACTACGATTAGCCTACGCTAATAATGAAAATCCATCCACGTCATTTCCGAGCCGGGTATGACGTTCTTCGTTCCACTCAGAATGACGGGGGGCGGGTTTATTTTCATACCAATAAGATGCACTACCGCCTGAACATTAGCCAGAAAATAACAGGCAGTGTATAATAACGTGGCATTGTCCGTCCTGTCTGAGTCGATTAGGTTCTTCGCAGGATTCCAAAGCCAGAGGGGAGATTAACGAAACTTGAAAGAAATTCGGATTCATGGACGAGGAGGCCAAGGTTCCGTGTTGGCCGCAGAGCTGCTGGCCATCGCGGCTTTCGAGGACGGCCGCTATGGCCAGGCTTTTCCGATCTTCGGGGGGGAGCGTCGTGGCGCGCCAGTGCAAGCCTTCGTCCGATTGGCCGATGAGCCAATCAGGTTACGAACCTACATCCGCGAACCTGACTATGTGATCGTTCAAGACCTGTCCCTGCTTGAGCTGGTCGATGTCATGCAAGGGCTTAAGCCAGGCGGCACGATCATTGCGAATTCAGATGGGCCGAAAGTGGACCATTGGCCCGATGGAGCTAAAGTTTACACCGTGCCCGCCTTACAAATCGCGAACGAAGTGCTGGGCAAACCCTTTCTCAACCCGGCAATGCTCGGCGCATTTGCCGCCGCCAGTGAGGAAGTTCGCCTGGAATCCATTCAAGAGGCGTTTCTCAAACACTTCCCGGGCGAATTGGGGGAAAAGAACGCGCGCGCAGTCCAAATTGCTTATGAGAGGGTGAAGGGGAAATGAAGTTGCACTATGCTTTCCTGGTGGGACCACGCACGTCCCTGGATAACAAAACTGGCTCGTGGCGATTGACCCGGCCTATACTGGACCGAGACAAATGCTCCCGGTGCGGCCTCTGTGAATTGTATTGCCCCGATATGTGCATCGTCATGGTCGGAGACCATTATGTCATAGACTACGACTACTGCAAAGGGTGCGGCATCTGTGCGCACGAATGCTCGGCCGGCGCTATTCAAATGAGACCGGAGGAGGGATGAACGTGTCAATCAAATGGCCGCAACAGCAGCCCTCTAAAAACGTGGCCGTAATGGAAGGCTCCATGGCAATTGCGCGAGCGGTACGCGACGCCCGACCTGGCGTCATCCCGGCTTATCCCATTACCCCCCAGACCCATATCGTTGAATTCCTCGCGGAAATGGCGGCGAAGGGCGAACTGGATGCCGAATACATCCGTGTCGATTCCGAGTTTTCGGCTGCGTCCGTACTCTTCGGCGCATCTGCCGCCGGGGTCAGAGCCTACACAGCCTCCGCGTCGCAAGGACTGGCCCTGATGACAGAAGTGATCTTCAGCCTGGCCGGCAGCCGGCTGCCCGTCGTTTTGACCGGCTGTAACCGTCAGCTTTCTTCACCTATCAGCTTGCAGCCCGATCATCAAGACACAATGCTGTTGCGCGATTCCGGGATCATCGAATTGTACGTGGAAAGCTCCCAAGAGGCTTACGATACGCACTTGCAGGCGTTCAAAATCGCGGAACATCCGAATGTCATGTTACCGATCATCGTCTGCGTGGACGGGTACATCCTGACCCACGTTTTTGAACCGGTCGGCACCCTGACCCAGGAGCAGATCGATGCGTTCCTGCCGCCTTATCAGCCCCGGGAGTACCTGACGCCCGAAAATCCAATTACCTACGGGGCTTACACCGACGATCAGACCGCGCTGGAAGTACACTATATGACCCATCAGGCCTCTGTGCGGGCCAGAGACGTGATCGAATCCGTCGCGCGAGAATACGAGGGCCTGTTCGGGCTATATCACGGCGGCCTGATCGATACGTACAGATTGGACGACGCCGAGATTGCGTTGGTTGCGATGGGATCGATGGTCAGCACCTTGCGAGAAGCGGTCGACCGGCTGCGCCTACGGGGCCAACGGGTCGGGCTGGTCAAGATCCGCAGCTACCGGCCCTTCCCAACTCAGGCGCTGCGAGACGCCGTGGCCGATATACCGGCCATAGTGGTGTTGGACAAAGCGCTGTCGAGAGGTTTTCAGGGCGTGTTGAGCACAGATGTGAAAGCCGCTCTGTACAACGCGCCGCACCGTCCGCTGGCCCTCAGCATGATGGCCGGGTACGGAGGGCGGGAGATGACTTTGGACACGGTTGACGAGATTGTAGCGAGGGCTTACAAAGCTATCGAACAAGGTGGGGTAGAGGACGAATGCGTCTTCCTCAACCTGCGAGAAGAGATTCTGCCGGAAGGTGTGATCGCATGAAAGAGCAATACCAAGACAAACTGTTTGTGCCGGGGCATCGGGCCTGTCCGGGCTGCGCTATGCCCATCGCAGTGAAGGCCATTTTGAAAGCAACTGGCTCGAATGTAATCCTGGTTAGTTCAACCGGGTGCCTGGAAGTCTCCACGTCCCCTTATCCCTACTCCGCCTGGGGAGTTCCCTGGGTCCACTCCCTCTTCGAGAATGCCGCCGCTATCGCTACGGGCGTCGAGGCGGCTCTGAAATTCAGAAAAAGAGAGGATGTGCGCGTCGTCGTCATCAGCGGCGATGGGGGCACGTATGACATCGGCATCGGCGCGCTCTCCGGCATGTTTGAACGCAGGCACAACATCCTGTACATCTGCTACAACAACGAAGCCTACATGAACACTGGGGTGCAGCGGTCCGGGGCCACACCCTACCTGGCGGCCACGATGACAACCCAAGTGGGCAAGGCCGAATTGGGAAACATGCTGCCCAAAAAGAACCTGCCCGCCATCGCTCTGGCTCACGGCATTCCCTACGTCGCCACAGCTTCTATCGCCTTTCCCCACGACATCACCCGAAAAGTGGAACGAGCGTTGAAGATCGTAGGACCGAAGTTTATCGAAATCCATGCCCCATGCCCTGTAGGGTGGGGATTCGATACCGAGCTTAGCGTCGAGGTGGCGCGGCAGGGGGTCCTTTCGGGCCTGATCCCCCTTTACGAGACCGGGCCTGACATCCCCCTAAAGGTCAGGACCATCCGCAAGCCTGAGCCTGTGGAAAGTTATCTTAAATTGCAGGGGCGTTTCAAACACCTCTTCTCCCGGCCAGACGGTGAGAAGTGGGTGGCCGAAATCCAGACAATAGCCGACGACAACATCAAGCGTTTGGGGCTGATGTCACAACCATCTTCAGGAGGGTAATCTGATGTCGAAGAGCAAAGTTTCCATCGTCAAGACAGCGATTGAGCCAGAATACGAAGTGCTGCGAGAGGCTGTGCGCCAGGCCATCGACTGGTGCGGCGGGCTGGATGACCTGATCGAAGCCGGGGACCTGGTGCTGATTAAGCCGAACGTCCTGGCTGCCGCCACACCCGACTGCGGCGCGCTGACCAGTCCAGGGGTATGCCGGGCCATCGCCGACCTGGTTAAAGAGCGACAGGCGCGGCCAGTGATCGCCGAATCCAGCGCGGTGGGCGTCGATACCGAGGTGGCCTATGCCTCAGTGGGCTTCGACGCCTTGCGGGACATGGGCTATGAGGTTGTCGATCTGAAGCGAGAGCCGAGGGCTAGCATACCCGTACCCGGCGGCGAGGTGATGGACGAGTTTTCCACCTGGCAGTTGGTCAAAGACGCCGATGTGATCATCAGCGTGCCGGTGCTCAAGACCCACGACCAGGCGGAGATGACCTTGAGCCTGAAGAATCTCAAAGGGCTGATCAGCGACAAAGACAAGAAAGAACTGCACAAACGGGGGATTTTCAAGGGCGTCGCCGATCTCGTTTCCGCCGTGAAACCCAAACTCACAGTGATCGACGGCATCATTGGGCAGGAGGGACTGGGGCCACTCTATGGCATCCCTGTGAAGATGGGGCTGCTGCTGGCAAGCCGCGACCTGGTGGCCGCCGACACGGTCGCCAGTCTGATCGCCGAGTTCCAGCCCGAGGAATTGGGCATGACCGTCTTTGCCGCCCGGCGAGGGCTGGGCGTGATGGACGTAAATGAGATCGAGGTCGTCGGAGAACCTATCGAGTCGGTGAAACGCCGCTTTGTGCGCTCCAGTGAGGACACGCGAGTGAGCGTGGGTGATTTCCGCTTACTCCATGCGTCGGGAACCTGCACTGGCTGCCGCAACACAGTTCTCAGCGCGATGTTCGACATGAAGAACGCCGACCAGCTCGAATACCTGAGCGGACTGACTGTTATCACCGGCCCGGGTGTGGGCATTCCACCTGAGGTCCCGCCTGAAAGCATCATCGCCGTGGGTATCTGCGTGCCCGAAAACCAGCGGGGCAATCGCTTCGTGACCGGCTGCCCGCCCAACAACGTAGCCGTAGTGCAGGAGATCCTGGGCGGGCGGGTACAGGCCGTTCGGACCTATGCTACGGATGGAGGGCCGGAAGAAGGCAAAGGATAGAGTTGCGACGGGGAGTCGAATTCCCTTGGGGGCACTGATGGCAACAATTCTTTAGGTCACGAAAAAAGTGTTCGAACACACTCCTGACCTTGGCGCTGGAGATGACCCACTCTCCGGCGTCGTTCTTTTTAGCCTCGAGGCGGGTGAAGATCGTTGAGATGAGTTGTTTCTGAGTCTCCGGATCGGCCACCGCGATGCGCTCGCCGATGGTCTCCAGTTGCCGAAGCATCTCACTCACGTCATAGGGTGGCTTGACTTGCTGAGCTTCGAGGGCGCTGACCTCCCGAAGTATCTCTTCGCGGCGAGCGTGATAGTCGTCCTCGCCGATGTGACCGTAGACATAGAGATTCTGAAGCCGCTCCAAAGCTTTGTTCAACCTGGCGGCGTTGTCGGCCATCTGCTGTTGGGCCGGACTCTGCATCTCCTCGATACGCGCCTTGAGCATCGTCTCCAACTCGGCCTTCCATTCCTCGGGCAGTCGGAAGTCGCGCAGTAGATCGATCATCTGCCGTTCCAGCGGCTTGGCGGGCATCGCCCCGTAACCGCGCTGGCAGGTCGGCCCGCGATGGATGTAATAGTATTCCCCGCGAGTGATGCTGCCTCTCAATTGCGCCCCACAGTTGGCGCAATGAACGATTGGGGTGAGCAGGTAGGTATGATCCGGACTACGTTTTGGCGCCATCTCTTGTCTCAGTTTCAGTGCGTCGGCCACTTTGATGGCCGTTTCTTCGGAGATCAGGGCCGGGAACTGCCCGCGGGTCGCTCCATCGGGCGGGTGGGCTTCATCGTGCTCGAAGATGTAGTCGCCGTTGTGACCATTGCTGACGATCCAGCCGCGATAGAGCCAGTGGTTCTGCAAGAAGATGCGGATGTTCTTCTTGTCGAACGGATTATGCTCATGGTAGCGGTTGGTCATACGGACGCCCTGGGCATTGAGGTGCTGGGCAATGCCATAGTATGACTGCTGACCGGTGGCGTACAGCTCATAGATCTGGCGGATTGCCGGCGCGTCCTCACTCTCGACCATCACGCCATCTTCCAGCTTGCGGTAGCCATAAGGCGTGTTGCCCCAGTGCAAGCCCTTCGCCCGCCGGTACTCGATGGTGCTGGAGATGCGCTCGCTGGCCATGTCCGATTCCAGGCTGGCCACGATCATGAGGATGCCCAGGAAGGCGCGGCCCATGGGCGTGGTGGTGTCGAACTGCTCCTTGCAGCTGACCAGGGCCACATCGCGCTCTTCCAGCAGGTCCATGAAGTTGAAGAAGTCCTTGGGGCTGCGCGAGGCGCGGTCCAGGCTGTTGACCACCACCGCGGCCACATCAGGTCGGGTGAGTTGTTTCTTGAGGTCCTGCCAGGCCGGCCGCTTGTCCTCGGTCCGCCCCGAGAAGTGTTTCCCCTCGGCGGCGTCCTCGTACCATTCCACGTCCCAGCCCTTTTCCTTGCAGATGCGTTCGATATTCGTCCGTTGCTTACCCGGTGAGTCGGTGCGCTGTCCGACCTTGATGACGCTGCGCCGAATGTAACCTAATGCCATCTTGCGGAGTGTTTTCGTGGTATTCATCAGTCTATCCTGTTCTAGTCGTATGCTAACCTTAAAGTCCTCGACCAGTTATTGCCTGGAGGCAAAAATTGGTCATGTTCAATTAGCGTTTTTCTCTTGACAAAATTGCTCACTCTATGCTAAAATAGAACATACGTTCCAGCATGTTAAGGAGCCGCCATGCCGAGGAAGAGATCACGAAGACGGCGCTATGACCTGAATCAGTGTATCCTCTCGCTTCGCCTGATCGAGATCGAAGCGAGATGGGTGCGCAAATCATTGGAGGCGAAACGTGACCAGGAAAAAGCTAAGGCCGCTGAGACCGATTCAGCTTCAGCAGAGTCTCGAACTGATTCAGCAAAACGGTCTTGATGTCGGTCGAGAGCTCCGGCCAGGCATCGATGATCCGTTGCAGGTCGTGATCTCTGGCCCGCTGACGGTCGTAGTCCGTGACC
>Ga0351833_1179_pt1 | contig 10214 bp, 12 predicted proteins | sample BONcelHFGM3001C5_FD_206751 | JGI IMG/M metagenome (GOLD analysis project Ga0351833, IMG submission 206751) | Enriched cells from coal bed in the Powder River Basin, Montana, United States - BONCAT cells FGM rep1 HSBNCT.FGM.300.1.C5 ...
ATCAAAAATATCAGTGTCTTCGGCTATTGAAAAAAACACAGTATTCATGTAACTTAATATTAGGAAAGCAATAATTATGAGGAGCATCATATGCCAAGCTTCATCAGCAACTGTACGCGTGAACAAATCCGGCTGTTAAAACCCATCATTAATAGAATGGACATTTTGACTATCCGCCTCTTTCAGGACAAGCTTGGAGAGCTTGAAGCCAGAACAGTGGCGGGAAGAGTAAGCGTCTCTACTGTCCAGATGGACAGCTTTGAATCGTGTTTTGTACAGCCAGTCGCAAAGGAAAGCCAGGGTGTCATATTGTATTTGCACGGCGGCGGATATGTCTCAGGGAATCTCAAATATGCTGTCGGTTTCGCAAGCGTTCTGGCCGCTGAGACAGGAAAAAGCGTTTTAGGTGCTGCGTACCGCCTTGCGCCGGAAAACCCGTTCCCGGCAGCCCTTGAAGATGCCTTGGCTTCCTATGAGTACCTGCTTGAAAATGGCTATGCGCCAAAAGATATTTCATTTGTCGGAGAATCTGCAGGCGGCGGCTTGATCTTTGCACTATGCCTGCTGCTTAAACAAAAATCCATGCCCTTGCCGCATGCTTTGGTCGGCATATCGCCTTGGACTGACTTGACATGCAGCGGCCAGTCGCATAAAACCAATAAAAAGAAAGACCCGACGCTGACGGAAAAACTTCTGCGCAACTATGCAGCCGCTTACGCAAAAGGAAACGAAAATGACCCGCTTGTCTCGCCATTGTTCGGAGATCTGAGCGGTTTTCCGCCTTCACTGTTGTTCGCGGGAAGAGAAGAAGTGCTTCTGGATGACGCAGCCATGCTCGCGCGTCGGCTGGAGCTCAGCGGCAGCCAGTGTGAGCTTGTTGTCGAAGAAGGGCTTTGGCACGTTTATGTGCTTTTTAAGAACCCGGAAGCCAATGCAGCGCTGAAAAAGATAAAGGGGTTTCTGGAGCAAGGCCATGTATAACGCCAAACAAAAAAACTGGATGAAGCTTGATAATGCTGCCCTTATCTATCCGGCTGCTATGCGGAGGAACTGGAAGGCTTTGTTCCGCTTGTCTGCCGACCTTATTGAAACGGTCGATCCGGCGATTTTGACTCTTGCACTTAAGTCTGTACTCGCGCGTTTTCCCAGCTTTACGCTTACGCTCAAGCGCGGCATTTTCTGGCACTACTTAGAGCGCAATGACGGTTTCCCGCCCGTCAAACAGGATGTCAGCCATCCTTGCGCACCGATGGATTTTAAAGAGAACAACGGCTTTATGTTCCGGGTACTGTACCATAACAAAAGAATCGCAGTTGAAATCTTTCATGTTCTGACGGACGGGACAGGCGGTCTATGTTTTTTAAAAACGCTTGTGGCCGAGTATTTGCGGCTCAAATTCGATGCAAATGTTCCAAGAGACGCCCAGATCCTGGATTGCAGCCAGCCGCCGGCAGACAGTGAAACGGAGGATGCGTATGCCAAATACGCAAAAAATGTGACGCGTTCGCGCCACGAGCCCGATGCCTATTACATCCGCGGCACGGCTGAGCCTGACGGCTTTGTCAATATCATCACCGGGATCATCCCTGCTCAGGATATCATTGAGCGCGCCAAAGAAAAACGTGTTTCACTGACAGACTATCTGACTGCCGTCCTCATCATGGCGATCGACAAGATCCAACGCCAGACAACGAAAAGTGAAAAAAGGTATAAACCCGTGAAGGTGGGCATCCCGATCAATTTGAGGCGTTTTTTTCCGTCGGTCACTATGAGGAATTTTGCCAGTATCGTGAATCCGGGGATTGATCCAAAATACGGTATATACAGCTTTGATGAGGTGGTCTTCGCAGTCCATCATTATATGAGAAGTGAAGTGACAGAAAAGCTTCTCAGCGCAAAAATATCAACGAATGTGCGTTCCGAGCGGAGCAAAGCAGTGCGGTTCATGCCGCTGTTCATCAAAAACATCGCTTTAAAATACTCTTTTAACCGTTTTGGCGACAGAAAATCATCAACAAGTATCTCAAACCTTGGCGCTGTTAAACTGCCTGAAGAAATGTCGCGCTATGTCACACGCTTAGACTTTATTCTGGGACCGCTTTCCCGGAATAAGATCGTCTGCGGTGCTGTTTCTTACCAAGGAAAACTCATTCTGAATTTTACAAGGACCATAAAAGAAAGCGCAGTCGAACGCGAATTTTTCCGTTTTCTTGTGAAACAAGGAATACCCATAAGAATCGAAAGCAACCAAAGGCTTTGATCTAAAGATAAGGAGGCCGCTCATGTCATATTGTGTAAATTGCGGTGTGGAGCTTTCAGACAGCGAAAAGCACTGTCCTCTGTGTCATACAGAAGTCATCAATCCCAAAAAACCATGGGAAGAACCAAGCGAAAGGCCGTATTCCCATCATTTTGACAATCTTGTGAAAAAGGTGGATAGGCGGTATTTTGCGACGCTCGCAACGCTTCTGCTGATGATTCCGATATTAATCACATTTCTTTATGATGTATTCTCTGACAGCGGTATCACATGGTCGGCCTATGTGTTAGGCGGGCTTGTGCTGATTTTTGTTTTCTTCGTGCTCCCGTTTTTTTTGAAAAAGCGCAGGGGAATCGTTTTGTTAGTTCTCGACTGCGCTGCCGTTTTGCTTTATCTGCTGCTGATAGAAATAATGAGCAGCGGAGATTGGTTTGCCGGTGTAGCGCTTCCCATCGTTGCATTTGCAGGTGTTCTTGCAGCTGTGATCATCGTGTTGTTTTCGCGGCAAAAACCGACAGGATTGCTTCTGAAAACAGCATACCTGCTTATGGCTTGCGGCCTCTTGGTTGTATGGATTGAAGCTGTGATCTATTTAAATGCCGCTGACATGACCTTTGCAGGGTGGTCTTTTTATGTGCTGGTGCCGTGCGCTGTTCTTGGTGTTGCAGCCATCATACTTGAACACCGTAAAAATTTTAAGGAACAAATCAAACGCAGATTGTTTTATTGAGCCAAGCCTATAATGACAAAAAACAAAATGCCGCTGCATATGAGACTGCGGCGGCATTTTGTCAAGAGGAAAAAAATGAGACCTAAGCTGACTTTTGGGAACAAGATTTGCAAATAGCAATAACAACTGCCACAACAATAAGCGCCATAGATACGATTGTAGCAATGATGATCTCCGTATACTGGCTGCTGAACACCTCAAGGTGTTTGAGAAGGATGCCAAGATAAGCCCATAAGAACACAAGCCCGTAAACAAAATGTCTGTGCTTGAGCGTTGTCCATATGCCGATTATCAGGCCGGCAGCCAGTGCGACGATCATCCATACAGGTTCAGCGATGCCAAAACCGTTCCAGCCGATGCTCACAAGCAGTGTCGTGGCGTTTGCAATTGTGGCCACAGTGATCCATCCAAAATAAATGCCAAACGGCAGCCTTAAGAAAAACTTATCCTTTTTGCTTAGTTGTGCTTTGTATGTCACGGAATTGATCCGTATCAGGCATAACAAGATTATAACCACCAATACCATCGACAAAGGGATGATACGGTAATGCCAGCTGAAAATCCATGCGATATTTGCCAAAGAAGAAATAATGAAAAAGACACTGACTTTTTTGACTGTATCAATACTGTATCCGCTCTTCCCTTTGAAGATACCAAACTGATAAAGGATAAAGGCAGCCAGCAAGAGATAGATAACGCCCCAGATCGAAAAAGTCAGGCCGGACGGCGCAAAAAGATTCGGATAAGAGTCTGACACAGCTCCGGGGGTGATGCCATTGATAGGAAGCATACTTGACAGCGCATTCACAACGACCATTCCGACGAATGCCAGCAAGTTGAATACTTTATAAGCACCTGGTTTATTGTTGTTCACCATATTTTGTTGCCCCCTTATCAAAAATGATTATGAAGCGTCTTTCGACATGATTCACCAAAAATCCTTCTTTATCAAGAATTATTTTTAATATCTGTTTTGCATTGTGTCATCCAATGCCCGCCAATTTCAGAAATAACAGCAGGGCCGCCATTTGCTTTATTGACAATCACCACATGATATATTAGAATTATATCTCGTTGAACAGCAGCAACTTGTGCCCGTAGCTCAGCCGGATAGAGTGTTTGACTACGAATCAAAAGGTCGTGGGTTCGAATCCCTCCGGGCACGCCAAGAAAAACCCTTTGTAAAGCCATTTGCAAGGGTTTTCCTTTTTGTTCAAAAATAATTTGCATATTGTGTATATATTGCAGGAAAGAAAAAAGCCCCGACCATTTTTGACCTCAATAGTTGCTTTTGAATAATACCCCCTGAATGAAAGCATCTTATTAATATACACGTTATACATACCCGTATGTGTTAAGTCAACCCCTATTGTATATTTTTTGGATACTTATTTTAAATTATATTGTATTTTAGGCCGATATATGATAATATTAGGATACTAAAGAGGATGATTTTTTGGATATGAGCGATAGAATCAAACAACTTCGATTGCAGCACGGCATGACACAAGAAGAGCTTGGCCGTTTATTAGGTGTAAAAAAATCTGCTATACAAAAATATGAAAGCGGCATGGTTAAAAACATAAAGCGGCCAGCTATTAAAAAAATGGCCGACACCTTCGGCGTTAAACCATCGTATTTAATGGGATTCGATGATGCCCCAATAACGGCAAGTGAAAAACGTCTTGCTGAAAAATATCTGCTGTTAAAAAACTCCGACAACCCTAAAGATAGGGCGGTCGCTGCTGCAATCGACATGCTTCTAAGTATAGCCGAATGATGAGGCGATTCAACAGGGATGAAGTGCGGTAGTTGAAGATAGAATGATTCATGTTACTGCACTCCTCGAATAAGAACATATGTTCTTATTCTGTCGGTGCGTGTGCTGAAAATCGTGCTTTGGTTAGTTTTATAAAAACAGTTTACCACAAAAAAACGAGGTGTGGGTTATGAAAAGAGTGCTCTTGATAATGATGGCGCTTGTGGCTATATGTTTGACTGGCTGTGGCAAGCCTGCCGATATGCCAAGCGATGCGTATGATTTAGGCATAAAAGCTCTTGATGCAACAGACAAATATCTATCTGGCGAATCTTCTCAATCTGCCACATACGCAATACTTGAAGATGTATATGAAAGACTTGATGGATTATATGAAAGCGGGACGCTCGAATCTGCGGAAACATTACTTTTAAGTATTGAGATAAGCGCCTTAAAATTTAAAATTCAAATTGATGGAAATGTAAAAACTGAAAGAGATAATTTAGCTAAAAGGTTGAATAAATGAGAAGAGCGAAAGGCACAGGCAGCGTTATTAGGCTATCCGGAAACAGGCGCTGTCCGTGGCAATCAAGACTAACAATAGGCTGGCAAGATGGCAAACAGCTATTTAAAACCATTGGCTTTTACGCAACAAAAGCAGAAGCAGAAATGGCTATCGCTCAAGACCGTCTACTTCCTACCGCCCAAAATGCAAATATCAGTTGGCAAGGATTATTTGAACAATGGAAACAAACAAGAGCTTATACGGATATATCCAAACAGGCTTAACAAGGCTATAACGCGGCTTTCCAATTAATGAAACGTACTCAAAGAAGATATCAAGACCTTTGTGTCGCTTTGACAAGCGACACAAGTTTATTTTTCTCACATGAGACATTCTCATGAATGAAGCTCATAATTATTTCCCAGCTTGCACGTGGTCTGTCATCGTTTATCTGTCTATAAGAAACGTTTACAATAGAGCAAAAGCAGCTTTTGCCGCTTTCGCTCTATCATTTTTTGATTAAAATGCCTGTTCAAGATCGCCGATGATATCGTCTATATGTTCTGTGCCTATGGAAAGGCGCACCGTGTTGGGTTTGATATCTATGCCCAAAAGTTCCTGCTCGCTCATCTGTGAATGCGTGGTGCTCGCAGGATGGATCACGAGCGATTTAACATCTGCCACGTTGGCAAGCATCGAGAAGATATTGAGCCGCTCTGTAAAGGTCTTGGCATCAGAGGCACTGCCTTTGATCTCAAAAGTGAATATGGAACCTGCGCCATTGGGAAAGTATTTCTTATAAAGCGCGTTGTAGGGGTTGTCCGGCAGCGACGGATGGTTGACCTTCTCAACTTTGGGATGACTGTATAAATACTCGACGACTTTGAGCGCATTCTTAACATGCCTTTCCACACGCAGCGAGAGCGTTTCGAGCCCTTGCAGGAACAAGAAAGAGTTGAAAGGGCTGAGCGCAGCGCCGGTGTCGCGCAGCAGCGTCACGCGCGCCTTAATGATATAGGCCAAAGCGCCCGCAGCGTCGGTAAATTTCACGCCGTGATAACCGGGGCTCGGTTCAGACAACCCGGGAAATTTGCCGGAAGCCGCCCAATCGAACTGTCCGCTGTCAACGATGACCCCGCCGATAGACGTCCCATGGCCGCCGATGAACTTGGTGGCAGAGTGCACCACGATATCTGCGCCGTATTCGATGGGCCGAAGAAGATAGGGCGTTGTGAACGTATTGTCGATGATCAACGGTATGCCGTGCGCGTGCGCCACATCCGCAACCGCCTGAACATCGATAATGTTGGAGTTCGGGTTCCCAAGCCCCTCAATGAAGACTGCTTTGGTATTAGGCTTGATCGCAGCCTCAAAGCTATCTTGTTCGTCAGGGTCAACAAAAGTCACCTCAATGCCAAACTCTTTGAATGTGTGTGCAAACAGATTGTACGTGCCGCCGTAAAGCGTTTTGGCTGAAACGATGTGATCTCCAGCGTGCGCAATGTTCTGGATCGCGTATGTGATGGCTGCCGATCCGCTGGCTAATGCCAGCGCGGCGATGCCGCCCTCAAGCGCCGCGATACGTTTTTCAAAGACATCGGTCGTCGGATTCATGATGCGCGTATAGATATTGCCTGGTTCTGTTAGCGCAAAGCGCGCCGCTGCTGATTCGGCGCTGGGGAACACGTAAGACGAGGTTTGGTAGATGGGTACGGCCCGTGCATCGGTCGCCGGGTCGGGCGTTTCCTGTCCTGCATGTAACTGCAGTGTCTCAAACCTTAATTTATTTTCGCCAGCCATAAATATAAGTTCCTCCTTGATACATCATATAAATTTATTTGAGCGGCCAAATATGTTGGGCCCACATGATATCTTGACCTTAAAGACCGTATCTTCCAAACAAACCGAACAGTTCACCTATTAATTAATGCTCAAGCATTATACGCAAAACTCCACGCCTCTTTTGAGTGCTAAATCTTTCTGCTTTTTCACAAGATCGTCGAGTGTGACATGGTCAACAACGCTGCTGATCGCATTATCGATCTGTTTCCATACATCCAGAGTCACGCACTTATCGGCACGCGGGCACTGGTTTGTCTCATCCTCCATGCAGGCGACGGGCGCAAGGCTGCCCTCTATGGCACGTAAAATCATGCCCACCGTATAGTCAGCCGGTGCTTTTGCGAGCTTGTATCCGCCCTGAGAACCGCGCGTGCTTTTCACAAAACCTGCGCGGCTTAAGACGGAAATGATCTGCTCAAGATATTTATCTGAGATCTCCTGACGGGCAGCTATGCTTTTGATTGTAAACAGTTCCCCCTCTGGAGCCATCGCAAGCTCCAGCATCAGCCGAAGCGCATACCTTCCGCGCGTCGAAATCTTCATTATAAAACCACCCTCTATATTCTTAGTATTTTAAATTATACTATAGGAATAATATGAATTTCAAGCTGCCGCAGACCAAACAATTTCCTGCGATCAGAGATCATTCCGCAAAGAGCGCTGTTGAAAGATAACGTTCGCCGGTATCCGGCAAAATCACCACGATAGCCTTGCCCGCGTTTTCTTTACGTTGAGCGACCTGAGTGGCTGCCCAAATAGCCGCGCCGGAAGATATGCCCACCAGCAGCCCTTCTGTTTTGGCGATTTCCTTTCCGGCCGCAAAGGCGTCCTCGTTTTTGACGGTAATGACCTCGTCATAGATGCCGGTGTTGAGCACCTCCGGCACAAAGCCTGCTCCGATACCCTGGATTTTATGCGGGCCGAAACGCCCTTCCGAAAGCATGGGAGAATCAAAAGGCTCTACAGCAAAGATCTTGATATCAGGATTCTTGCTTCTCAAATATTCGCCCGCGCCTGTGATGGTTCCGCCTGTGCCGACACCTGAAACGAAGATGTCCACCTTGCCGTCAGTGTCCTCCCATATCTCGGGGCCTGTTGTGGCTTTGTGTATAGCGGGGTTGGCAGGGTTGACAAACTGACCCGGAATAAACGCACCCGTAATTTCCTCTGCCAGTTCATCTGCCTTGGTTATAGCGCCCTTCATGCCCTTTTCTCCCTCGGTCAAAACCAACTCTGCACCTAAAGCTTTTAAAAGGTTGCGGCGCTCTACGCTCATGGTCTCCGGCATGGTAAGGATCACACGGTATCCCCTAGACGCCGCAACGGCAGCAAGGCCTATGCCTGCGTTGCCGCTGGTGGGCTCGATGATGACTGAATCGGGCTTAAGCCTGCCGCTTTTCTCGGCCTCATCGAGCATCGCCTTGGCTATCCTGTCCTTCACGCTGCCTGCCGGATTGTAATACTCAAGTTTTCCGATAATCGTCGCCGAAAGCCCATGCTCTCTGCCGAAATTACTAAGCTCAAGCAGTGGTGTCCTGCCAATCAAATCTGTCAGGCTTTTATAAATCTTTGCCATGGCCGTTGCCTCCTCATTATTTTTAATTCATATATGTTTTATATGATTATAATAGTCTCCCTTGATTTTTTTGTCAATAATGTTTTTTATATTATTTATATCTGTTTGATAGGTATTGACAACGAGGCCTCTTGTTCAGTATGATAAAAGCATATATTGAATGTATGAAAACGAGGTTAATGTGATGAGAATCTCTGCAAAGGGGCGTTATGCCTTGGCGTCAGTCATACATATGGCTAAAGAATACCAGAAAGATGAGCCCATCACATTGATCAGCATATCGGAAAAGCTTGGTATTTCCAAGATTTATCTCGAGCAGGTGTTTGCTCTGTTAAAACGCGGAGGCCTTGTCACGTCCGTCAAGGGTGCGCAGGGCGGTTATCTGCTGACGCCAATGCCGCGTAAGGTCACCGCGTATGATGTATTATCAGCCGTCGAAAACTCGCTTTTTGAAAGTACAGAGAACACCGTGGCACAACAAGCGCCTCATATAGACAGTGCCATGTATATGCTGGTATTTAAGGCGTTGGATGCCGCTGCGAGAGAAGCCCTGTTAAAAACAACGCTGGAAGACCTTGTCCTGGAAAGCGAAAAGTTAAAGGGTGAGAACGGATTCATGCTCAATATTTAAGCAGACATCATGGATATACAAGCGCTTTTTCTATACAACTGCGAAAGCCGTTATGATTCTACGGGCGCTGTCAGCGTACCCGTAAACCAGTCGGCCGCCCTTGCGCATCCCAGGTATGAGCCTGTGAATCGACCTTTTTTGGCTCTGAGCTCGCCGGCAGGCTTGAAATAAGTACGCCCGCCTGGTGTCACGGTCCTTTCATCATTTGAGCATATGGTATTGAGAAAAAACACGTTTCGGGTGATAATATGATAGAGTTCGTCCGCTAAAGAGAGCAGGCCGGGGAGCTGCAGCCCTGGCTGGGCATGCAGCCTGACACAGCCACAAGAACCTGAAGGCAGCCCGAAGACATACCGAACAGCTGCTGCGGATAGCATGAAGAAGGAGTGATCTGTTTGCAGGAGAGGATATATCACATCACAGGCATGACGTGCGCTTCGTGCGCAGCGCATGTTCAAAAAGAGGTTGCAAAGCTTGATGGCGTCGAGTCCGCTGATGTCAATATTTCCACCGAAAAGATGCGCGTGCGTTTTGACGAAAAAAGGCTTGATTTCACGCAGATCAAAAAGGCTGTGACGGAAGCTGGCTACGGCATTGAGGATAATACAAGGCGCTTGACGCTGGGTGTTGAAGGCATGACGTGTGCCTCCTGCTCGGCGGCAGTGGAACGCGCGCTCAAAAATCTGGCGGGCATAAAGTCTGCATCGGTCAACATCGCGACCAACCAGGCTGCAGTCGAATACGACGCAGCAGAAGTGACAGCGACGCAAATAAGGAAGGCCATTTCGGACGCAGGCTACACGCCGCGCACCGAGGATACCGGGAGGGATGAGCAGGAGCAAAGGCGTGCCAAAATGCTGCGCAGTATGCGCATCCGCGTGATCATCGCCGCACTCTTCGCGGTACCAGAG
>Ga0351833_1167_pt1 | contig 10128 bp, 6 predicted proteins | sample BONcelHFGM3001C5_FD_206751 | JGI IMG/M metagenome (GOLD analysis project Ga0351833, IMG submission 206751) | Enriched cells from coal bed in the Powder River Basin, Montana, United States - BONCAT cells FGM rep1 HSBNCT.FGM.300.1.C5 ...
AATTCCGTTGGCCCATAATCGCGGAATGAACGGGCGTTAAAGGGGGCATTTCCTGCAAATTCCACCTCCTCGCCTGTCAAATTTTTACGGTAGATAACAAAATTTACCGCAGAAATATCTTCATAACTCCAACTGATTTCAATAGCCCGTTCTGGCTTGAGGTATTTAATCGCCGGCTTTGTAATCGAAGGAAGTTTATCAACATAAGTACTTCGAATATTTCTTAAAAACGCGGTATCCGAAAAATTGCCGGAGCTATCAACTGCAATCAGGGCATAACTTATTACATTCAACCCATTTATGGTATCTGTGTAGTTTATTTGCCCTTTGGCAAAAGAATTTTTCAATACCCAGGTGCCTTCATTAGCGGCTGAATAAAGAAGTTGTGATTTGACATCATCAGCATGGCTTGGGTACCAGGATAGCCTGATCATATTCTCTTCCATGGTCCATCTGCCCCATCTTGGGGCTGAAGGAGCAACCAAATCAGGCAGTCTGAGCAAAAAAGGGTTAGAATGCGAAGAGGCATTGTAATGAAAATCAAGTGCAACAACAGAGTATTCTATTGATTCAGCCAGCGAAGCCAGATCAACAGTATCGGTGAAATAACTTTCAGTTATTGGACGTGTTGTCAGCTGATACCATTCTTTTTGCCGGTCGTCCCTAACAAAAACCCTGTATCCCTGCAGATCAAACTCAGAATTTTCTGTCCATTGAATGGTTACTATGCCTGTTGAATCAACAACTGCGTAGAGGCCGGCTGGTGCATTTGGCGGAATACTGTCAACCCAAACAGCCGAATACACCGATCCCGGGGTTTCATTATTTGCTGTATCAACTGCATATACACGGTAATAATTTGTCATGACAGGAACAGGCTGTTCGTCAGCAAAACTATTTTGTTTTAATGGAAGGCGCCCCGGGTGCAGTTCCTGATAAGGCCCTGATGCCACAACGCTTCTCTTCACCTTCCAGCCTGCCAGATCAGGAGAAATTAAAGACAACTCTGTATCCCAGTTTATTCTGAACATATTGCCTAACTGTTCAATAGACACATGTTGAGGAGGAACAGGTCCCTGCAGATCGCGTGCCATACCTTCAACAGCATCTTCTGAGGGTGACAATTCAGCAAACGGCGTAATGCCGGTGACGCGGTAGAAGTACTTCTTTGCTATACGAGCAGTAGTGTCGGTGTACATATGCACATCAGGCTGATCATCACCTGTTGCAGTAGTGAGTGGCAATTTGTTCAGCCGTTGCCAGTCCTTTTTGGGAACGATCAGATTAAGGCCATGCCTTCAGGCGCATTGTCAGAGCTGCGACTAATCGCCGATCTTCAGGAGAACCGTCATGCCCTGGCATTGCTTGCTGCTGACTTGTCGGCAAATGCAGCCAAGGGCTTGGGACTGAGTTATACTGACAAATCTGCTAAAAGCGGAAACGACTATGTTTATCGCCTTCGGCTCGAAAACAATAAGGAGGGCTTTGGGGCTGATACTGTGTACTACTTTGTGCAATATGACGGAACCAATGAATTGGTGCCTCAGGTTCAATCTGTTGTTACTGAAGCAAAACATGCTGCAGTTGATGTTTACTGGGACAAGGAATTCAACAGGAATTTCTTCACGGCTTATTATGTGGAACGTTCCGAGAACAAAAAGGACTGGGCTGCAACGGCAACATACGGATCATTTATATCGGTATTTTCTTCCCATGCGTTCATATCAAGGGCACGGAACCTACCCAACTCATTAAATGTGAGTTTACTTAATTCGTATGGCCAATCATTCTCGTCCCAATCAGCCCTTTCGAGTATCCATCCGTTGCGCGCTGCCACCTGCCAAACAGAGAATCGGGCAGGTGCCCATCTGAGCATTACGCCTTCGGAGCTGCTTTTTCCTATTATTGCGGCATTGGCCGAAACCGAAGGTAAGTCAGAAGGATGTTGGGAAAAACCCGATATTGTACCTACTAACAATACCGCAAGCAGAAAATATTCAATTCGTTTCATATATATTATATTGATCTATTGATGCTTAAAAAACTAATTGTGGTTTGTTTCTCGACCAGTTGTAGATGAACTGTTTGGTATGGTTATCCAAATCGCCCCAGCGCAGGTTATAATTGCCCTTGTCGCGGAACAATTTCGGCTGAAGTTCTTCCTGCATACCATGCACATAGCCTCTTGCGTTTGGCGCAAGCGCTTTCCATGATTCGTTAATCACAAAACTATAATCATACATTGCGAGCAAATCGGTCATATTGACAAGCGGATAAACCGGAACCACATTGCCCTGAATATTGATGTTAACGTTTCCACCCATTCCGCCCTGGTTTTGCTGAGGAGGAACGATTATCTGCAATTGCATCTGGTGAATATTCATGTTTTGCTGCGACTGAGTGGCTGCAATGGCATCATCAATTTCCTTTTGGGTGAGTGCTCCATGCGGTTTCCAGACCGAACGTCCGGCAGGAAGCTGAAGGTTGCCGATACCACTGAAGTACTTTGACGAATAAGCCCAACTCTGATCAGGTTTTCCTGCTGTCATATAATTTACAGGGAACACGCCTTCTATTACTCGTTTCACTATCGGGTCAATCAGGTAGGTTTGATTATAATCGCGGTTGGGCGACAATACCAGTTTGGTTTTTAATATGTTGTAAATGTCAGATACAAGCTTAATCCTGTTGTGCATAGCTGTATAGAATGCATCGTGGTATGTAATATTTGGCGAACCAAAAGCCTTCGGATGGAACCAGATGTTTGGCCGAACAAACTCACTGTCGCCCATGTAGTTGACTGTATATCCATAAAGGTCATATGCGTCAAATGCCTCTTTACCGGTAACAAGAGCTACAGGCAATTCGTAACTGCTGGCAGGTATTCCGTTTCCGTCATGCTTATTTTTTATCTTATATTCGTTACCAACTTTTTTTATACGGGGGATATATAATGATGACATCACCGTTGTGTATGTACTTCCGTCAAGCTTGTAGTCGGCCAGCTTGGCCTGAAGGGTGTTATACTTGCTTGTCTTAAAATACCACTGGGTTTTCAGCAGGTTGTGATCAAATGTTTTCGGGCTGTTGTCGGCCAGAAGGTATCTGCTCATTTTCAAGGCTCCTTGTGTAATCTCAACTTGTTTGGCTCCTGTTTCCCAGTTATTGCCCAGATTAAGCTGATTTCCCTGCAGGGTGGTACCTGCGGGTTTGTATTCCATTCGTGCCAAAAGTCTTACGCGGTACATTGTTTCGTTCTTTAGCTGATTGGTTGGCACCATGAAGTTTACAACCCCAGAATTGCAGTTTGTTACAGGCACTTCGGTAATTTTGCCTGAACCCATTTCGGTGAACTGCACAAGGTATTTAGTTTTCGACTGGTCAAAAACTTTAGGATCGCCTAACTGCGCTTTATCAAACAGATAGCAAAAATTCTTGCCGGGCAACGTCTTAACATGCCCCTGATAGCCATCTTCTTTGAGGTAATATCGTTGCCTTACGATAGGGTTGGTTGACAGCAATTGGCTTGATGGAATATGGTCGGGTTTCTTTTTCGACTTAAAGTTAATAGTATATGGTTCTTCTGTCATCATAGGATCAACTCCCGGTTTTGCTTCGTATCCCCTGACAACCAGACTTAGCTTCAACTGACTTTCTTCGGGCAGAAATTCATTATCTTTTGTCAGGTATTTTGCCGAGTATCCATCGCTGCTGTATATTGGTTCGCTGCGTAATTCGACAGGCTGGTTACCTTTTTTCAAATTGATGCTGTGAATCTTATAGTAGAAATAGCGTGGCATTTTCTCAGGTTCTTCTTCATTGAACACCTCGAAAGTGCCTTTTGGGAAGTTGAATGCCAGGCGAATATCATCATACACTTCAACTTCATCACCCGGGGCGGGATAAATCTCTGACACTATCGGCAGGTCGCCAAAGGGGCTTACTTCGCCACCACAGCTCATTTTCTTCCCTGCTTCAAATTTCACACTTTTATTAACAGTAATCAATCCATTGAGGACTTCGGCATTCAAGTCAATATTTGCGCGAACATAGTTCGGGTTCGTAAATTCAGCATACAGCACCGCGGAACATTTGATATCAACAATTTCAAATTTTCCTTCCCAAATCCAGATATTGAGATCAAGGCCAGCCCTCACACCCAGATAGGCATAAGCCTGCCCTTTGGCATACCAACCATTAATTCCTATTGTTTCGCAACCCGCCTGGCTGCCATAATTTTTGAGCATCACATCAAATCCCGCGAAGAATTCTATATCTGCATAGAAGATCATCACATTAAGGTTAAGTGACTTATGAAAACCGGCACCAAAGGCAAAACCGGGTGCATTGGGTGAGTATTCAGGATGCGGAGTGCGGTTGTCCTGGATATTCTGTCCATCCTGTGTCTTCATGTTTGATAGTATTTTTCCGGGCAAAGGCGGCAGCTCAGGCATTTGTGAGCCCATCATGAAATACATATTGTACTTGAGCATGGCGATTTTCAGGTCAACATCAAGTTTGTTGCGGCTGTTATCATTCCATGGCTCATAGTTTTGCGGATTTGGGGCTTCCCAACTACCAATATAGATAAACCATTCATTTGGTGAAGCATGCATATTGATTGAAGCCTGTCCGAAAACCATATTGTCTGCTACATTTACATTGAGGTTTGCCTCAAGGTCGAATGTTTTGGTAACAAAATTAATTTCGATGGCAAAGTCACCGCTTATTGCAGCGTTTTGACGGCTGCTGAGCGGCTGCACAGCGTATCCGCCTCCATTCATGCCCATTTTTTCGATACCGTTTGATGGGGTCAATGCCATCCAGAAGGTAAGGTCGCCATTGAAAGCTGAGGCAGATGCCTCACCTCCGGTTAGTCCGAAAACTACGGTAGCACTGAACCCCTTTGCGCCCTTTTTTGGAGTATATATTAGACCGGAGGGACTATAACCGGGACTGAAATCCTGAGGAGGCACCACATCCTGATACCCATCAATGTTGGTTACTTCACGGTTATTACGTTCCATATTGTAATGAAAGCCCCCGCCCAGTCCATAAAGCGACATGGTAGAGGTTACAGGTAAGCCAACGCCGGATTTGGCCAATGCCTCAAAGTAGAAATAGTCAAAATCATTCACATTGCCAACCTGGAGGGCAATGGCTGCTTCAACACCCACTCCTTTAATAATGGCTTTGACTGAGCCACTGAATCCGTCACCATACACTACATCATTTTTGTATATACAAATTTCTCCTTCAATGCTGGCAACAGCCACATCAACATCAAGGCTGATGCAATTGAGTTGGGTACGGTCATACACAAACCGTTTCTTCTCGGGACTGTATTTGGCGAAAATGGTAAAGTCTGTTGCCCCGCTTAGCCCGTTGGGGTTGTTTTTGGACAACGAAAACTCGAAACCGAACTTGAAACCAACCTCAGGATTGAAATTTACAAACTCCGGATTTCCTTTTAGCTTGACCGGGAAGCCTGAAAGTTTGCCCTGCGCATTGGGGTTCGAAAGCTGCATGGCTTGCAGGTTCAACTGGGGGATATCGTTTTGGTTGTTGAAGATTTTGAATCCTTGAAAGTTGAGTTCGGGTAGTGAAAAACTGGAAACTTTATTGTTCTCACCGTCTGGCTTTTTCTCTCCATCTATCTCCCAGCCCATTGTAAGTGAACCATGCAGGGTTGCAGTTGGTTTCACCTTGTTGTTCTCGATTTCCACACCGAAGGTTGAATTGTTGGCCAGCAATGCTTTTGCAAATACCATATCCACATCAAGGTCTTCCTGCAATACGATTCCGAACGAAATTTTCATATCCTGTTGTCCGTTGCCAGGTTCAAATGAAGCATCGTATCCCAGACCAACTTCGGTTATGGGCAGGTTGACTTTTCCGTTCAATCCCCCACCCTGCAACATACTCTTTCGGATATCGAGGCTCAGTTGGTCAATACTGAACCCCCAGCCTCCAAGGCTTCCATCTTCCAGTTTCTCGATGATGTTGTTAATATCGAGCATAGTCCAAAGCCCTTCACCATCAACAACTACAGTAGAAATATCAACCGTAATTTTTTGGTTATCAGCGCGCTTCAGGTAATTGGGCAGTGTAAGTCTGGGTTCCTTGAGCAATATACCAGTCCAGTTGTTCTTGATCGGGTCGTTTGAAAGCGTGTGGTTAGCGGGAAAAGCCATTCCGACCGGATTCTTTGTTTTTGAAAAATCCAGAACAAGTTCAGAAAAGCCCATTGTAAAACCATTTGACTGAGGAGCAGTGAAAGAAGCATGCGATGCAGTTGCTTCAGCAATCCATTCATTCAGGTTGTTGACAATACCATCGAAATGAACTTTGTAGGTATCCGGAGCCATGACTATTTCGCCCTGTTGGTTTACGGGAAGTAATCTATCACGCGAAAAATCAAGACTTCCTTTGAGCCTGATTTCCTTCACCCCTTTACAGTTGAAAGTAGCATAACTACCGTCAGGACCACCTTCAAGAACAAACTGCATTGAGTTTCCAACATTTTTAATCAGGTCACTACTTAGCGTCAATCGGGCATCGGCTTCAGCGATTCCGAAACCATTCGGCCTGATGCATACTCCTTTCATACCCAAGCTGAACTGTTGGCTGGTTCCATCGAGGGGCAATTCAGCTGAAAAAGCAATATTTGCATAGGCAGCAGTAGGTGTGAACACAATTCCCAAAATGGTTACTTCAGACGGCCCCAGATCGAGCGACAAAGGCAGCACTTTGGCCGGAGCATCCATGCTGAAAAAGCTTACTTTCTTGTTTAACTGCTGGATATGCTGATTCACCTGCTGCCAGTTAAGTCCAGCATCGGTATACACCCCTTCTGCGGACTTTAGCAGATTCTCCGGAATCAGATTTTGGTTGGCCGAATTTACCCAGACCTGTGAAATACCGCAAACGCGGTTTTCGGCATTCACGGTAAGGTTTTGAAAACTCACTTCAAGCATGGTATTCAGGTAAGGAACCTCAATAGTGCCAAGCCCATTTCCAGCCATTATCTGTGTTATTCTAAGTTTAAACTTTCCGATGTACACAGTGCTGCCAACAGTTGGGGCTTGAGACCCATCACAATTTGGTACAGATTCGAGACATGCCCCTGCGCTCATACAATCAGCAACATCATCAGGATCAAGCGGAATAATTGGTTCGTCATCAGGATTCAGGTCATCATCGCCAATTTCAACTATCAAATCCTCATCCCCGCCTTCATCCTGCCCCCCTGCACCAGGCCCTCCCGGGAGTTCATCATCGGCCTTTATGGTAAAGAGATGCGCCTGGCTTTTGCCGTTGTTCTTGTATGAGAGTTTACCTTGTGGATCGTAGGCAATCACCTGTATTGCATAGGTGTTACCCTGAAAAAGCTTTGGCTTGCCCATATCATAAATAAACATACTGGTTTGTATATTCGACTGCTCGAAATAGGGCACAATAAAGGGGTTGTTAAACACATCATTGGGGTTAAAAACATTCATTGCTGTAACATCTACCAAACGAAGTGTGTATCGAGTTTGTCCGCTAATCCCGCTTGGCGTCCATTGAAAAGTGAATAACTGGGGGTTTACAGGTGTAAGCTCCGTAAGATGCTGAGGAACAAGAATTACAGGAGGGTCATAAGAAGTGATCAAGATCGTTCCACACCCCCCCTGACCCGAAAGCTGCATATTGGTATTGTACTGCAGGGCTTTTACACACACGCTGTAAACACCTTCGGGCAAAACACCTGCATTATCAAAAACATTAAGTGAAATCCCCTGAAGGACCACATCCGACTGTTTGATATTTCCATTGAAGGTCTTTAGCTGGTTAAATGTAAACATCCTGCTTTCTCCCGGTCCAATAACGATTGGCGATGAAGGCTGAAACTCGTCTCTGACCCTCGCCGAAACTCCATTGTTGCCCTGAACCGATGGTATCAGTTTAAACTGCTGAACCTGCGCGGTCATATTGGAAACGCTGATAAGTACATTGTCGCCTTTGTCGAGATAATCAGCAATTTTGTTAGAATAAGGCGGCTGAATCATCACATTGATGTTCAGTTGCTGGGCAAATGGGCGATAGGCCAGCAGGACACTCAGCACAAATATGGTAAATAAGCGGTTCATAGTTAATGTTCTTTATGTGACTGGATTATTTCATTCTCTATTATTTGCAGTATAGATTTCAGTTGATTCAAACTAAACGGCTTGTTAAGGAGGTGAACCTTCTTGAGGTCTACCTGAATAAGGTTCTCGCTAAGGTCACGGGCCGAAACCAACACAAAATGACAGGATGTATGCTGAAGCATACGAATCAGATCAACGCCGGTTAAAAAGGGCATCTGGCTATCGAGGATAACGATATCGGGTTTAACAGCCAGAACGTAAGGTATTGCTTCCAGAGGATTCTCAAACCTCCCTGAAATAAGAATATGAGGGTCTATCATGCGGATCATGGCCTCCAGCAGGTCGAGGCCATATGTTTCGTCATCAATCAGAATAATCCTCATGGGTGTCATTAAAAACAGCCGCAAGATATGTTCAAAGAATTGGGTACCCCTTTACTGGTTTATGAAAAGCGACCCCGGGTTTATGATCAGCATAAAATGAAGTATATTTCGCTAAATCGGCAGCAACAACCTCAGCAATTCGCTCCTTTCCTCATTGATTAGATTAACCTTTGATACTTAAGATTTAACCCCAAAACCTTAACTAACCTTTTTGCTTAATTAAGTTTTGGTGTCATAATCTTAACTAAGCGGATTCTTAGATTAAAGTATGTTTCATCAGGCTTTAATCCGCTGAAAAAATTCCTGTTTGGTATTGCGCGAAACAGGCACCGAAGACCCATCGCTCATTTGCACATCACCTCCATCCTGGCGGGAGATAAACCTAATGTGATTAAGGTTAATAAGGTGTGATTTATGTACCCTAAAAAAAACAGGACTGCTGAGTAAGGTCTCCAGCTCCCGCAGGTTTTTCGACACCATCATTGGTTTGGCGCCTGTAAGGTGGATGAAACTATAACTACCATCAGATTCGCATCTGATAATATCATGAATATCCAGTATGTATGTGCCATCGAAAGCAGGAATAGCGACTTTTCTGTCCTTTTGGGTTATTTGTCTGTCAATAAGTTGGATCATTTCCCGGATGACATCAGGTTCGGGAGCCTGTTTCAAACGCATGGCTTTATCAATGGCTTGCAATAACTCTGACTTATCAATCGGTTTTAGCAGGTAATCAACAGCGTCGGCCTTAATTGCTTTAAGTGCATAATGATCGTAAGCCGTAGTAAAAATAACACTTCCTTTAAAGTGTTGAAGTTTTTGAAGAAACTCAAACCCCGACATTGACGGCATCTCTATGTCGAGAAATAGAATATCCACAGCTGTTGTCTGCAAATATGCCAGTGCCTCATGGGAATCTGTAAAGGTTATTGTTTCCATTGGTGGTTGGCAGTATTTTGCTATCATAAGGGCAATAGCTTCGGTGCAGTAAAGTTCATCATCAAGTATGAGCGCTTTCATTGTACAAGATTTTGTTGAATAGTGTTTTGAGCATGGAAGTTTTGATCAAATGGCAGAAAAAGTTCAACTATGGTGCCTGCAGGCTGGTTCAGCTCATCTGACAGATCCGTGATGACAACTCTGGCCTGCGCATCCATTTTGCTGTTTAACAATGCAAGTCGTTCGGCAGTAACCTTCATCCCATGCGAACTGTTGCTGATCATTTGGACCGATTTCATTGACATTGATTTCTGCCTGCCAATGCCATTGTCTATTATACTGACCACTAATTGATCGTTTATCAGCTGCATTCGTATATCCAACAGTCCACCTTGCTTAAGATGCATTAATCCATGCCAAATGGCATTTTCGACATATGGCTGAACAAGCATAGGTTGGATATATGTTTGTGATACGGGTATTTGCTCGTCAATAGATATTGAACAATCAAACCTATCCACAAACCTCAACTTCTCCATTTCAATATAAAGCCTGAGGGTTTCAAGTTCACGCTCGAGGGTAATCTGCTCCGCCCTCGAATTATCCAATACAAGTCTAATGAGGCGCGAAAACTTAGTCAGGTATTCTGAAGCCGTTTCGTTGTCGCTAACGAT
>Ga0351833_1183_pt1 | contig 10068 bp, 9 predicted proteins | sample BONcelHFGM3001C5_FD_206751 | JGI IMG/M metagenome (GOLD analysis project Ga0351833, IMG submission 206751) | Enriched cells from coal bed in the Powder River Basin, Montana, United States - BONCAT cells FGM rep1 HSBNCT.FGM.300.1.C5 ...
AAACGGGCATTTGGTTTCAGCGAGGCGCCAGCCATGGATCCGTTTTTGCTGCTTGATGATTTCAGGTCGGACAATCCAAGACATTATCTCCAGGGGTTTCCCTGGAATCCGCATCGGGGAATCGAAACCATTACGTATGTTCTGCGCGGCCATGTCGAGCATGGCGACAGCATGGGAAACGAAGGTGTGATCCGTTCCGGGGATGTGCAATGGATGACCGCCGGCAGCGGCATCATCCATCAGGAAATGCCGAAAGGGGATGAATCAGGGCACATGGGGGGATTCCAGTTGTGGGCCAATCTGCCCGCAGCCCATAAGATGATGGCGCCGCGTTATCGCGATGTGAAAAACCGTCAGATACCGGAAATCTCTGTGGGTAACGGTGTCAAGATGCGGATCATCTGCGGCGAAGTCGGGGGGACGCGGGGTCCGGTCCAGGATATTGTCACGGACCCGGAATACCTTGATTTGACCGTCCCGGCGAAGACGATGTTCATTCACCCAACCAAGGCAGGGCATACGGTCCTCGCTTATGTGATCCAGGGCAAGGCGACGTTTTGCGAAGAGAAGAACCCGTTTACCTATGAAGCCGAAGGGGTAAACTACTTCGACATGCAGAGGAACCCCGATGTGGAGAACCAGAACCTTGTCGTCTTCGCCGATGGGGAACAAGTCGCCGTTTCTACTGGGGAGGCATCGGTCCGCTTTCTCCTCATCTCCGGAAAACCCATCGGGGAGCCGGTGGCATGGTATGGTCCCATCGTCATGAATACCCGGGAAGAATTACGGATCGCCTTTGAGGAGTATAACAACGGCACATTCATCAAACATGGGAAGGCGTGAATCTGGATTTAACAATGATTTGGGAAAACTAAGGGACACCATAGGAAAACTAAGGGACACCATACGAGTTATTTTGAAAACCAGTATGGATGTCCTCATATTTCTCAAAATGCGGATTCATGTATAAGGATGGGACGCACTCGCCGGCATTTGAAGCGTCATTTAGAGATTGCGGCATCGCCCGTCTTTTGCTTGAGTTCAGTTAAGAAAGGAGGAGAATCCAAAATGAATGACAGACTTCAACTGGCGGCCCCCTGCGGACTCTACTGCGGCGTATGCGGTATATTGATGGCCCACCGCAGCAATGATCAGAAGCATAAGGAAAAATTGGCGGCGTTCTACGGCCTTCACCCCGAGGATATCAGATGTGAAGGATGTCTCTCCGAGGACGATGATCTTTTCTCCTATTGCCGGGTCTGTGCCATAAAAAAATGCACAAAGGAGAAGGGATTCGCGGGATGTCATCAATGCGGCGAATTTCCGTGCAGCATCATCGATACATTTCCGGTCCCCGTGGGGAAGCAAGTCATGCTGCGTTCCATTCCGGCCTGGCGCGAACTCGGTACGGAGGCCTGGATGGCAGAGGAAGAAAAGCGGTATGCCTGCCCGCATTGCGGTGTGAAACTCTTCCGCGGTGCGAAGCGATGCAGGAACTGCAAAGAGGCAGTTGATCTGGATTGAAGAACAATTAGGGGAATAATGAAGAAAGCATACATTCACGGTTACGATCATCGAGAAAACAGGCGGTTACATGATCAAGCCTCTACCCTGGCCGAGTTGCTGCACTCTGATACAGCCTATCCTCCGGGAAGTCTGGTCCTGGAAGCCGGTTGCGGGGTTGGTGCGCAAACTGTTTCCCTGGCCCGGAACAGCCCGAGCGCCTTGATCACGTCTGTCGATATTTCTGCGGCCTCTGTCGTTGGGGCGGAGGGAAAAGTAAAGGCGGCAGGCTTGACCAACGTACAATTTCAACAGGCGGATATCTTCCATCTGCCCTTTGGGCCGGATGCCTTCGATCACATTTTCGTCTGTTTCGTTCTCGAACATCTCTCCGCGCCCGTCGAGGCGCTGATTACGTTGAAAAAGCACTTGAAGCCGGGAGGCACCATCACGGTCATCGAAGGGGACCACGGCTCGGTCTTCTTTCATCCCGACAGTGAAGCCGCACATCAGGCGATTCTGTGCCAGGTTGAATTGCAGCGACGGGCCGGCGGTAACGCCATGATCGGGAGAGCACTCTATCCGTTGCTGCATGATGCAGGTTATTGCTCCATTCATGTGTCTCCGCGCATGGTCTACGTTGATGCCGGTAAACCAGCGCTCGTTGAAGGGTTCACAAAGAAGACGTTCACGGCCATGGTCGAGGGGGTTCGCGAAGCGGCCATCAAGGCAGGCATTGCGGAACAGGATGTGTTTGAACAAGGGATACGGGACTTATACCGCACGGCAGAACCTGATGGCGTATTCTGTTACACGTTCTTCAAGGCCGTCGGGAATAAATAGATGCCGAATTTACGGATAAGCTTTTATTTCCCTTCAGCCACCGTCTTGACCTTGGCTGCCGCATTGATGAGATAAGGGCGTTCGTCCTGCCGAATCAGCTTTGCCTTCACGTAGTCCTCCTGATAAATTCGTTGCACAACGGCCGCCTGATCGCCATGAGAGTCATCCAGGTAGTTTTGAATCCTTGCATGAAAGGTCTTCGTTTGGTCAAGAGACTTGCGGAGGAAGTCCCGCGCATCTTCGCCCGTCAGGGTATGGTGGTGCCCGAGGAGCAGAATTTCCGGGGCGAGCGCTGATAGCTTCTCCAGGGAGGCGCAATAATCCGTGTAGCTCGACAGGAACGAGGGGTGGACATTCATCCGCACATTCAGTCCGCCTACAGCTTCACCAGCCAGGAGGGCCTTTAATTTCGGAATGTAATAGGAAACGGCGTCACGGGTATGGCCGGGTGTGGCAATGGTCCTGACCAAGAGGCCCCCTCCGAGATCTATTTCCGTGCCGTCTTCAAGGAGGATATCGACATGGGGATCGTAAAACGTGACATCCTCATGGCCCCTGTCGGAGGCATGGAGGGCTTCTGCATTCCGGCTCAAATTCCGAATGAGTTCGACGGCGTTGGGCTTGGCGAATGTCTCCGCCGCCAGGCGGTGGGCGCCGATCCGGAGGCCCTTGATCTTCTTCTTGAGATAGGGTGCCGCACCGGCATGATCGAAATGGGAGTGGGTCAGAAAATTGAATCGAAGCCGGTTTTCATCTCCCAGGCGATCCTTCAGATCCTTGACGTATCGGGGACCCATATAGGTCATGCCGGCGTCAAAAAGGGCGGGTTGTTCACTGAAGAGAAGATAGGCCGGCAGATCGGCATGGCCGATGGCGTATAGATCATCCGTTATTTTCCCGTAGCTTTCGTAAATCATCTTGATTTTTCTCTATCCTTCATCGTCTTTTGATAATCTCTTTGGAGAGGGCAAGAAAATCCTCGGCCCCGTGGCTCTTGGGGGCGTATTCAAAAATAGTCTGCCCGTAGCCGGGGGCCTCCGCCAGACTGATATTCTCCCGAATCAACGTCTTGAATCGTTTCTTGCCGAAACGTTCCGTAATTGTATCGACGATGCCCTTGTTGAGTTTCTTCCGCGCATCGAAGCGGGTTGCGATGATGCCCGTGATGGCCAGTTCCTTGTTCAATCGTTTCTTGACGGCCTCGATGGTGTCCAGGAGCTTGCTCATCCCCTTTAAGGCGAGAAATTCCGTTTGCAGGGGGATGTAAATTTCCCGGACCGCTGTCAGGGCGTTGAGGGTGAGAAGCCCCAAAGACGGCGGACAGTCCAGCAGGATATAATCGAAGGTGTTATGGCGATCCAAAAATTCCTTCAGGAGAAACTCCCGGCCCGGCACGCCGGCCAGTTCCATCTCGACACCGGCCAGATCCAGTGTTGACGGGATCACCCTGAGACCGTTTTTGTCGATGACGACCTCCGAAAGGGGGGCGCCTTTTGTGAAGACGTCATAAATGGTTTTGTCCAGTTCGTGGGCGGCAATCCCCAGACAATAGGTAAGATGGGCCTGAGGGTCCAGGTCGATGAGAAGAACGCTTTTCCCCAATTGGTGGAGTGCGGCTCCGATGTTGAGCGTGCAGGTTGTCTTGCCGACGCCGCCTTTTTGATTACACAAGGCAATAATGTTGGCCATTTTACCCTCCTATGAATATTACATGGTCGCACCATACTTTAGAGCATTTCTTTCCATAACAACACCCATTCTTTCGTGGGTCACCTCCCTTTTGCCGATGACAAAGGGGTGGTAGACGAGGAGTGCATCTAAGTCAACGATGCGGATATCCGGCAGGTCTTTTAAAAACGTCCGTTTATCCGTGATGACGCTTCCCAGCGTGACCCATATGCCCTCTGCCGCTTCGTTCTTGGACAGACCGGCGGGATAGAGACGCTTGGACGGGAAGCGGCTTCCCAGGCCCTCGTCGGGTTGGAAAATCGTCATTTGTCTGGACCATCTCAGAAAAAGGGCCGGATTGATTTTAAAGGCCGGTGACCAGAAATAGAGAGGTTTTTCCTCCATGGCCGGTGTGACGGCTTTCGGCAAGTTGGCCAGTCGGATAAAATCGGCCATGGATGCGGCTTGCAATCCGGAGATCTGTGCCTTGAGCCGCCAGAAAGGCAAATAAACCAAGGCATCCGCTGTTCCGTCCATGACGGCGAAAGGGATCTGTTCCCAAAAGCTTTTTTCGCAAGACCAGGCGGTATGACAATTCCCGCAGGTGACGATGAGGGCATCCGCTTCCCCTCGGAGGTCCCAGCCGCATTGGGGGCAGAGCGCGGCAGTAAAACGGGTCTCTTGATCGATGGGTCCGGCTGGGTAGGTGCTTTCATCGGGAGTCCAGGGAGCCACAGGTTTGTCGAGAACGGCGTCATAAAGAGAGCCCTTTTTTACGATCATGGGGGTGTAAATCAGACTGGCGGTTTCCCCGATGAAGCAATCGTAATGGGTGCCCCGGGTGGTCCTGTCGGTTTGCGGCATGACATCGTGAAGCGTTCGGGTGGGCTTGACAAAGTTCCCCGGCGTGGCGGCCGTGGCACACTTTAACCGCATGGCCTGGGGCCGGAGGCCGAGGGATGGCGGTAGTCCGTTCAAGGGGACGGCGAGTAGGTTCGTGTCGGTGTAACGGCCGGTTACTCCCGAGACGCCAAAGGTATACGTTAGGCCTCTGATGCGCCAATACGGGATAAAGACCATGTCGGCGTTCTCAACGCTGGGGGGTATGTAATACCGAAACGGGCCGTTGACGCTCATACAGAGGCGCGTCCGGCAGAAGTTGCAGGAGAGGATTCTGTCCGTTTCCTCCGATACGACGGGTGCCCCGCATTGGGGACATTGATGTTCAATCTTCCAGTCCAGTCCGATCACCTCGATGGGGGATGAAAACGAAGCCCTGAAAAGTATCTATCGCCAAAAGGCGTTTTTGACTTGAAAAACCTCTTACCTTGTTTTAGGGTATTTTACAATGTCAATGCCCGGCAAATATCAATAGAAAAAGGATGAGGCATGTCAGCTTTTCTCAAAAAATTTCTGAAAAAATTCTCATCGGCGAAGGTTGTAAAAGAAAAGGAAGATCCTCAGGGCAAGAGACAGCCCATGAGTGGTCACGGGTCCATGACCTATGCCGGCGGGATGAAATATGAAGGGGACTGGAAAGAAGGGCGCTGGGAAGGGCAGGGGTCCCTGGCCTATCCCGGAGGAATGACCTATACGGGCGAATGGAAGAACAATAAAATGGAAGGGCATGGAACGGTTGTCTTTCCCGATGGCGCCCAGTATGTCGGCCAGTTTAGAGATGGCGAGTATTGCGGCCATGGGACCATGACCTATTCCAACGGCAAGACCTATGTGGGGGAGTGGAAAGATGGGGAGCAGCATGGCCAGGGCAGCATGACCTTTCCCGACGGGACGAAATATATCGGCCAGTTCAGCCATAACAGTTTCCACGGCCAGGGAACCATGTCGTTCCTCGATGGCCGGACCTATGTGGGGCAGTTCAAGAATAACCAATTTAACGGCCAGGGCACCATGACGGACCGGGAAGGGCTGAATTACGTCGGCGAATGGAAAGATAACCAGATGGAAGGAAACGGCACGTTAACGTATGCCGACGGCCATACCTATGCCGGCCAGTTTATGAACGGCCACTTCCAGGGGCAAGGAACGATGACGGAGAAAGATGGGCGAAAGTTTTCCGGACAGTTCCGGGAAAGCCGGAAAAACGGGCGTGGGACCTTAACCTATCCCGATGGGACCCAGTTTACAGGCGAATGGAAAAACAATGTCATGGCCGGACAAGGGACGGCCCATTTTGCCGACGGGCGTGTTTATTCGGGTCAATTCCAGGATGACGGACTCAATGGCCAGGGAACCATGTCTTTTCCCGACGGGAGGAAATATACGGGGCAGTTCCGTGACGGCCTCATGGAAGGACAAGGGATGGCAACTTTTGCCAACGGTAAGGAGTATGTCGGTCAGTGGAAGAACAACCTTTTCGACGGTCAGGGAACCATGACCTATCCTGACGGCGGAAAATATGTGGGACAATTCGAGAATGGTATGCTTCACGGCCAGGGGACGATGACCCGGCCGGATGGGCAGTATAGCGGCCAGTTCAAGGTGGGCAAGAAGCACGGCCACGGGACGGTCATGTTTGCCAACGGGTCAAAATATATAGGCCAGTTCCGGGATAACGAGTACCACGGCCAGGGAACCATGATCAATGCGAACGGCGAAAAATATGTCGGGGAATGGCAGGACGGGAAATTTACCGAAGTGATTGCCGATGGAGCCTATGCCGAACGGAAAACCCTTCCTCAGACCGATACGGCGGAAAAAATGACGACCGGCCGCCTGTAAAATATTTTTACTCCCGCGCTTTACGATACCCGGCCTTGACGGCTTCTCTCTCCGATTGAAAGACAACCCGGTGATACTCCTTGATTTTGCCGTAGTATTTCATGCCCGGTAGGTGATACCGCTTCGTGTCGCTGTTTGCGATGACCTTCACGTTCTTGCTTTCTACCGACAGTTGTCCATATTTGGTTTGGGGCACCGGGGGAATATCTTCCTTCGCTTTGACGGTTTCCGAGGGTGTCGTATCCGCGTTTGCTTCACTTGCCGGTGGGGGCGTCGAGGGAATGGCCGCGACCGGTTCCTTGTGTTGTGGTTCTGAAAATCGAGGATCCGGCGGTGGTTCCGGTTTCTGTTTGGAAAACGGAAGATCGATGAGCAAAAATAGACCCACTAAAAAAATGGCGGCCATGATGGGTAGACTAAACTTGGGTCTAAAGGTCGGAATACCGGGCAGACGCCCAATATCGGGTCTCCATGTCGGGATTTTGGGCATATGCCAAATCTCGGGCAGTTTTATTCTGTCGGTTAAAGCCGCCTTGGGGGGGGAAGGTTCTTTATCATCGAATGCGGACAGCTTAGGGAAGCCCCTTTTATTCGCGTAGTCCTGCCATTGGCTGTCGAAGCGTTGTAGGACATCCGCTTCATCCATCTTCAGAAAGACGGCGTATTTCTTGACGAGGGACTGTGCCTGAGCGCGCTGATTGAAGGCGTCATAATCGTTTTCTTCCAGGGCTTCGATGAAGGTTTTCATGCTGCCGGCATGCTGGGCGATGTCCTGGACGGGTACCAGGAGAGATTCCCGTCTCCTTTTCAGGTAGTCCCCCAGTGACTCTCGATTCAGATGGATCATCGGTTCCTTGGCCATAAAAAAGTATCCTTACCATCGAGAAGCCGGACGTGTGGCACCCATACGACCATGCCAGACCACACCGGCATCCTGTCTAACCTGTTTTATTCTTTATTTCAACGAAATTAAGAGAACGCAATCATTCGTCATGAAAGTTGCAATCGAATAAAGATAGGCGAAGGCAAGAGATGAAGAGGGCAAGCTCTAAATGGAGAAAATCGACGGAACCCGCTTTCCACAGTTTGAAAATGAATCTTTTTATGGTATAAAAAGAGCCTTCGAAGAGATGACATCACTTGTATCGATCATGACCGACAGGATGGTATGAAGGAATCTGAATTATATACATCTGAGCTTTTTAACGCCTGCCATGTCCTTTTCGGGCAGGAAATCGACGTGTCCGTCGATTTCATTCAGTATCTTCAAATGCCGGGCCTGAAGGCCGCCTTCCGTAAAAAGGCACTGGAAACCCATCCCGATCGCGCCGCCTTCCTCGATTGCCAGGCTCCCGATTTGGAAGGCCGCTTCAAGCAGGTCAATGCGGCCTATCGGGATCTCTCCACTTACATAGAAAACCCGATGAAGTTCGTGTTAATCAACGATTGTGCTCGCAACGGACAGACCAGCCGTTCACAGGGTGCCCACTTCCGGCCGAAGAGTCATCCGCGGTCAAATTATCGGCCACGGGACAAACAGGACGGATCTTCCTTCAAGGGGAAGGTGCCGGATCGGAAATGCCTATTTGGTCGCTTTCTCTATTACAACGGCTTGATCACGTATCAAGAGCTGATTGAAGCGATCGTCTGGCAAAAGGTGCAAAGACCCGCCATTGGAAATTTGGCTTTACGCTGGCAGTGGCTTTATGATCAGCAAATAAAGGATATTCTGGGCAAGAAACGTTTAGGGGAAAGGTTCGGGGAATGCGCCTTGCGCCATGGTTATCTGACGCCCGATAAGCTCCGCATGCTCTTGGGCAGACAAAACCTCCTACAACCGCGGATCGGCAAATATTTTGTGGAAAATCGTATTCTTTCCGCCATGTCCGTAGAGCGAATGGCGGAGAGAATGCGTCATCACAATCGGCAATGCAACATGAAATAAAGGTTTAGGGGAACGGCGTTCCGGAATGGGCAGGGCCATTGCACATTGCAATAGGACGTTCCTCTTGCAATGTGCAATAGGAAATACATTCTGCCTCCCTTATTAAATATTCTGTCCTCCCTGAAGACTGATGGTTCCTTTTTTGAGTTTGCGGTGGATCGTTGACGGGTTAATGCCTATTAATTTCGCGGCTTGAACAATACTTCCCGTCTTCTCGTAGGCCTGTCTGATCAGATTCTCCTCCAACCGGTCCTTGGCCGATTTCAGTGCCGCCGATGGTTCATCTTGACGCCGCGGCGATTCCAGTTTTGTCACATCAATGGGAGTCATTTGCGAATCGGGCAATTCCTGTTGGTTGACATGAAGGAGAAAATCGAAATCCTCATCCTTCGGCTCCTGTGATGCATACAGGATGGCCACCCTTTCCATGACATTTTTTAATTCTCTGATATTTCCCGGCCACTTATAATCGAGGAGGCGACGCATGAACCTCGGCGGGATTTGCATGTCCGTCCCGTATTTTAGATTGAATAATTTCGTGAAATGCCGGATGAGCGGATAGACATCCTCTTTCCGTTGACGTAGGGGCGGAATAACAACGGGGACCACGCTGATCCGGTAAAAGAGATCCTGCCGGAACTGCTTGTTGTTCAAGAGTGCCTCCAGGGCCAGATTCGTGGCGCTCAATATGCGAACATTCACGGTCAATGTCTTGTTGCTTCCCAGCTTCTTGAATTTTCCCTCCTGGAGGAAACGGAGCAGTTTGCTCTGCATTCTCATCGGCAATTCACCGATTTCATCCAGAAAGAGCGTTCCCTCATGGGCTTCCTCCAACAATCCTTTCTTGCCGGCCTTGCTCGCCCCCGTAAAAGACCCTTCTTCATAGCCGAAAAGTTCCGACTCCAGAAGTTCTTCGGGGATGGAGGCGCAATTGATGGCGACAAATGGTTTGTCGCTTCTGGTACTCGACTGATGAATGAAGCTTGCCACCATCTCCTTGCCGACGCCCGTCTCTCCCAATACCAGAACGGGCGAGTCGGTTACGGCGACCTTCAAGGCCAATTGCATAATCTGGTACATCTTGTCGCTTGAATAGATGATATTTCCCAGACCGAATCTTGTTTCCAACTGTTGAATTTTATCCGAATATTCGGAGATGACCACCTCCGATTGCTTCAATTTCTTCTCCAGATCCACCAGCCGGGTGATGTTCCTGCCTGTCCCGATGGTCAAAACGAGCGACCCTTTTTCATCGTACACGGGGATATAGGTCCACGTTGCCGTTTGCCCGTTTTGATAGGTCAGGTTCATGTCTATCTTTTTCTTTAATGCCAGGGATTTTAACGCCGCGGATTCCTTCAAACGGC
>Ga0351833_1185_pt1 | contig 10004 bp, 5 predicted proteins | sample BONcelHFGM3001C5_FD_206751 | JGI IMG/M metagenome (GOLD analysis project Ga0351833, IMG submission 206751) | Enriched cells from coal bed in the Powder River Basin, Montana, United States - BONCAT cells FGM rep1 HSBNCT.FGM.300.1.C5 ...
CGGGTCATGGTTTGGACGCACTCAAGCGGGAACTTGCCCACGGAAGTCTCCCCGGAAAGCATGATGGCGGAAGAAAAATCGTAAATGGCGTTGGCCACATCAGAAACTTCGGCCCGGGTGGGGCGAGGAGCGTGCATCATGGTGTGCAACATTTGAGTGGCTGTGATGGCTGGTTTGCCGGCACGATAACACTTCTTGGTGATCTCTTTTTGCACAATCGGGACCTCCTCCGCCGGAAGTTCAACCCCCATGTCGCCTCGTGCAACCATGATCCCATCGGCAGCCGCCAGGATTGCATCAAAATTGCGCAGACCAGTGTAGTTTTCGATCTTCGCAATGACTTTTATTTTCTCGGCACGTTCCTCCCAGAGAACTTCACGAACGCGTTCAATGGTTTGTGTGGATTCGGTGAAGGAAACCGCGATAAAATCAAACCCTTGGGCCGCAGCAAAGCGGATGTCCTCACAATCCTTGCGCGTGGGGTTCTCCAATTCTTTCTTCAAATTGGGAATGTTTACTCCCCGCTTGTCTTTTATTGGCCCTCCGTGCTTGATCGAACATCGAACATTCTGGGTGTCAATTATTTCTAAAACTTCAAGTTGGAGAAGCCCATCATCTAGGAGAATTGTCGAGCCAGGGTGTACCATTCTGCATAAATCCGGAAAGCGAATCGTCAGGCGTTTTGGTGTACCGACAATCTCCTCGGTGGTAATCTGAATCTCTTCCCCGGAGATCAAGGATATCTGATGATCCTCCACATCTCCCGTGCGAATCTCGGGGCCTTTGGTGTCCAAGAGGAGGGCAACGGGGCGGTGCATTTCGGTTCGCAATTTTTTGATTCGAGTTATTCTGACGCCGTGCTCCTCATAATCGCCATGAGAAAAATTGAGGCGGGCGACATTCATTCCTGCCTCGATCAGTTGTCGCAGAATGGTTTCTTCTTCAGCCGATGGACCTAAGGTGACCAGGATCTTCGTTCTTCTCATTCCCATTTTCTCCGTATTCAGATGCCTTTCTCAAGCAAATGTCATGCCAGGAAACATGCGGGAGGAAATCTGAACGCGAGCAGGGAAACTCCCTTGAAAGCTCAGCCTCGATTTTGTCTCGAACCCTTTTCGAATACGAATGGGGAAAGCCCTTCTGGATGGCCCCTGCCACCAAAAAGAATGCCGCTCGAAAGAGCGGCAGGCAAAGGTTTCTAGGAAGGTTTTCCCCGTTATGTATTCCCGGGGAATGAATTTTATTCCCGGGGAAAGGATTTCCGGATTTCTTCCAATCGACGTTTTGCGGCCTTCAGCACATCCCGGGCGGCTTTTGCTTCGGCTGAGTCGGGGACATGATCGATCATGACCTGATTATAGGCTCGAAAGGCTTTGTAATAGTTTTCCTGAGCTGCAGCAAGATCTTCAACGCTGGAAGAGGTCGAACCAGAGGGAATTTCTTGAACCTCGCCCGCGGAGAATGTTTCACCTGAAGGGGTCAGGCTGACATTCTCCGAACCCGAGGTGGTCATGGCCGCAGGAGCAATGGAGACGGACGAAGAAACGGAGGGCGCTGCTGCCATAGAGGTTGCCGCACTCTTTGAGCCACCGAACAGGTTGGCGAAAAAGCTTTTGATGCTTGCCCAAAAGGAGGAGCCGGAAGATTGGTTTGACGCCACCGACGTACTGAGTTTCCCCGCATCCTTCAGATAGGTATAAAGGCCTTGAGAAACCGTTCGGGAACCGTTATTCACGAACCGCAACAGTTCATCCAGGGAGATCTTGCCGTAACTGGTCTTGTTCAGGAGCTTGGCCAGATTTACTTGATCTCCGGGATACAGCCGAATATAGGATCGGCAAAATTCCTCCAGGGAATAATGAGGCCCAGTGCGGGAAAGGGTGTTAAAGACTTTGTCCTGCCCTCCCGAAAAAGTTTTCATGATGTCATACAGATTTTTCCCGATGAATAACTCATTCCGGGTCATTTCTTCAAACGTGTTGCCCCGAAGGAAGGCGGTAGTACTGTCTTCATTCAGGTTCAACGAGAAAACCTTCCCCCCGTTCTTCGTTGCCGCGAAACAATTGGCCCATCCCTCAACCCAGGCTGTTTTGTGGTTTGGAAGAATTTCATCCAGATAATGGGCATTGTCGCCTCCGTAGTTTAAACCACTAAAATCAAACGCATTTGGATAGGCATTCAGCATGGCAACATGGCCCATTTCATGCAGAAAAACAAACTTTTTGCTGTCAACGGAGGAAAACTGGGTGACATGCTTGTTGAGAGTGACAAAGAAACCGTTGCTGTTTTTCCCCGAGCAGGAAGTTGCGTTGCGATCACTAATATTCAAAGTCATGGGTTGGGAAAAATAGGCTGACAGATCTTTGGCATAGGTGAAAAAGTCGCGATGATCGACTTTCTGAGCAAGATAATCACGCCAGGGACTTCCATAGGGGAGCTGATCCGGGGAGGAAATAACCTGTTTCTGGGTGCCGATCTCGTTTCCGCGAGAATCCGTTATGACTTTTTCATAAACCAACGAAAAAGACCCCGCCCAAGCCGAACATGTGAGGCTCAACAGGAAAAGAACCGTGAAAAATTTTCCCAATGGCAACCGTTTATTCAACATTGACATACGTTTCCCCCGGTACTCGATCTATATGAAATCAGTATAAGAATAAACCGAAAGGTTGTCCATGCAGAAAGGGCGCTTTTTTCTCTTTCCACGAGGAAAAAATGTAAAGTTTTCTCAAGATTTGGTTTCTGGTAAGATGGTGACTCGCGTCGATGAAAAAGTTTGTATTCTTATCCGGATTTCTCTTGGGAGTAATCGCTTGCCTTTGGCTGCAGCGTGCCCAGGCCAAGCCGCTTTGCGTGAAAACCACTCCTCCCGCCCTGTCTCGCGTTCCCTTGCCCCAACCGTCATTTTCGGGAGGAATGGCATTGAAGAAAGCTTTGCTGAAACGCCGCACTCGGTATGAGTTTTCCCCGGAAACTCCTTCGCTGGAAGAGATTTCCCAACTGCTCTGGGCGGCTCAGGGAATCACCAGCCCCTCCGGATTACGGACTGCCCCATCGGCAGGTGCTCTTTATGGCCTTCATTTGTATGTTTTGACCGGCGGAGCACCTTCCCTGAGCTGTGGGGTGTACCTTTTCGACACTCAAGTGCATGATTTGATCAAGGTGTTCGGGGAGGACCGGCGTGAAGCGGTTGCCTCTTCCTTTTTCCAGACGTGGGCCGCAAATGGGGCCTTGATGATCGTTGTTTGCGGTTTCGAGGGGCAGATTTCCCAGAAATATGGGAATCGCGGGAAGCGGTATCTGCTTTTGGAAACGGGGCATGCCGTCCAGAATTTGTTGCTGCAGGCGACGGGTCTTGGCCTTAACACCGGCCTGATTGGTGCTTTTCGTGAGGAGGAATTGGCTTCTTGTCTTTCCCTGCGCGAGGGGGAAGAGCCGCTGTACGTCGTTTCGATTGGATATCCCCCAAAAGTTGTTCCAGGGCAGGAAGAACATGAAAACCAGAGTCATTAAACCCCGTCCCTTTTCCTGGGGGGAGTTAGCCGGATTCTGGTTGCTGGTGTTTGTTGCTCCAGCCGTGTTTATTGCCGGTCTCCTGCACGAAAGTGATCAACAGAAGCAAAGGCAGGTTTTTCTCACCGGAGAAAAAGAACTCTATCGGGAGATGGATGCTTTTGCCCGGGACTTGAACATTGAAGCGTTTGTCAATCGCAAGCTCGCTCATATTTCCAGGAAGTTGGGAAATCAAAAAGAGATGACAACCGCTCCTCTTCGTGTTTGGAAAGAAGCCTGGCTGGACGATTTCACGACCCAATTCGGCTTTCAACCGCTGTTTGCTCTTTTTCTCGATCGGAAAAACGGAAATACCGATATTTTTTCCGATGCCCGCCTTATGCCTCCCATGTCCCGGCCCGGTCCGCGAACAATTCGTGAATCCCTGGGATTTGCTCTTCAGCCCCAGGATGAGGAGTTGATTCTTCCAGGGTTTGCCGAAGCCGATAAACGTTCAATTGGCGAAACACTTTTGCAGAATCTCCTTTCCATTCCTCTGGCTCCCCAGTTCGTTTCGGGGGTGCAAACGCGTGTCTTTTCCCGCAAATTTGGAGCGCAGAACTTCTACTTGTTCCTGAACACTTTTCCCGTCGGGTGCGAAAAGGAAGATCGGGAGCGGGGGGCGTATTTGATTGGATTCCCGGTCGGGTTGTTGCGTAGCCAGCAGATTTTCCGGGCCGCGATTTCCCGACCCGACAAAGGAAGTGTTCTCCGCCGCTTGTTTGTTCCTCCTCCGGGCTTTCACTTTCCGGTCTCCGGGGTTTTCCATCGCCGGGGCCGGATGGTTCTCCGACAGAGCATCCCTCCAGTCCTTCTTCCGGTTTTTGATAAACGGTACCCGGGGCGAATACCGGTATTGGAGGTTTCCCGGTTGTCCACTTCATTTGGCAATGAATCCTCGTCCGGAATGTCCTGGATTTTGTTGTGGATTGGCGGATCGGCCATCGGCCTTCTTCGTTTCCGGCTTTTCCAGGAAAGAATTCCATTGGGGTTACGGGCGAAAATGGTTTTTTTGACGTTGTTTGCCCTGCTTATTCCGATGGCAGGCTTCACCGGTGCGGCACGGCAGTATTTCCGATTCCAGAAAGACCTGGATAAAAGGCGAACCAGTGAGCATCTTCGCCGTCTCCTGGAAACAGAAGAGGGGAGGTGCCATGAGTATTCACAGGGAAGCCAGGAACAGATGCAGACATTTGCGCTCGGTTTAGGGGAGTTCCTGGACAAGCCTGATTCCGAGATTGCCGCTCAACTGGACCGATTACGGGACATGAAAACCGTTGACGTTGCCTTTTTCTTGAAAAGTGATGGGTCCGATATTCTTTTTCTGTCCGAGGAGGCGAAACGGCAGACCAGCAAAGCCAGTCGTTCCACGTATGTGAATGCCATGAAACAGATTGGGATTTCGGCACTGAATTACATGGGGTTCATTACGGATTTTGAGTTTCGGCGCCTTTTTTCCGGCATCCCCCCCAGCGTCATCGGCACCGTGATTGCCAGAAGCATGAAGGAATACCATTTTAACGAAGTCCTGACCGACCCGGGTCGTAATTGGAGCTTTCAACAATTGGCCAAGCAACGGTTCGATATTCAGTTTGTCCATTTCCGCCACGAAACGGGAGGAGAGAAAAGGATCGGAAGTCTTGTATTGTTGCGCGTTCCCATCTCCATTGCCCGTCGTTTTTTTCGTCAGACGGAATCCAACCTTCATCATTACCGCAAGCGTGAGGGGGAGTATGATCTGCGCTGGGCCGTCTTCGAAATCGTTTCAGAAACCCCTTTGATCCTGAGTCAAAAGTCGGTTTGGCCCAAGGGGGCCGAAAAAGATCCGTCTCTTGTCGCGATTGCCCGAAAGAAAATGGAGAAGAGCCCCTTGGAAGACCTTCCCGAGATCATTCAGGAAGCGCATCGTTTCAGAACCTTACCTTTCGTTGCCGTTGGCATCGGCGAGAAACGAGGGGGCAAGTTCGGGGACGGCATCGCCGGCATTGCGGTGGCCCTGTTTTTCCTGTACACCGTCATGATGATGGTTTTGACCATGAGGTTCCTGGAAATCAGCTTGGTTCAACCACTGGTTTTTCTTAAGGAGACCATTTCCCAATTGGCCGGGGCGGCCATGGGAAAAGGGGTTCACCTTCATTCGGGAGACGAATTTGCCGCTTTTGCGGAAGCGGCCGGGGGGATGAGTCGGTCCTTGCTTGAACGGGAGCATATGCGCCGGTTTGTGTCCCGATTTGCCGTCCAGGCTGTTTCCCAGGGTCGCGAGGGGGGGCGTATTGAAGCGGAGGTTACGATTCTGTTTTCCGATATTCGTGACTTCACCACCCTTTCCGAACAAAACGCCCCGGAAGAAGTGGTGCAGTTATTGAACGAATACTTTTCGGTCATGGAAGAGGTCATTGAAGCGCATCATGGAACGATTGACAAATTTATCGGGGATGCAATTCAGGCTGTTTTCCACCGGGACATAGCCGGCCCGGATCATCGCGAAAAGGCTTTGCAAGCAGCGTGGAAAATGCGGGAGGCTCTCGGAAAATTCAATGTTTGCCGGGAGAGTGAGGGTGCCTTTCCCATCAATACGGGAATCGGCATCTGTTCGGGATTGGTCATTGAGGGGAATGTTGGTTCCAGAGCGGGTCGCCTGGATCGAACCGTCATCGGTAAGCCGGTTGAACTCGCCGCCGGGTTGGAAAGCCTGTCAAAATATGGAGTGGTTTCCAGAATCATTATCGACAATTCCATGACCGAAATTGCTGCGGGGCTGGAATTCCAAACGCTTTCGGGAATTCCCGAGGGAAGCCCGGAATGTTTTGAAGTGGTGGAGGTTCGTTTCCCGTGACCACTCTGACCAATTCCACCGACTTCTTCCTGAGAGTCCGGCACTCCATCTGGACCCTGCTTATGGCCTGGTTTCTGCTGATAGTGCTTCCAAGCCTGGTTCTGGACACCGTTTTTCACAATTTGATGGCGAAAGACGAAGAGATCTTGCGGGAATCCCTATTTAAGCGGCTTCAGGAAGAGTATCGACAATTCCAGGAAGATCAGGGGTTCCGCAGCTTTCTGAGGCATCGCCTGAAACAACTCGGTGCGGATTGCGCCCAATTCGAATCTGATCCACAGCAATATCTTTCGGAGTTTTCCCGACGATTTGCCCAGGAAATCGGTGGTCCCCCGAAATTTCTGGCGGTTCTTTTTCCTCAATCCTCTTTGCCGGTGGTGCAGACGACATTCCGAAAGAATCAAGCCTTTCAGACTTCATTTCACTGCCATGATCTCATCCGGAAAAAGCTGCGAGCATTTCTTAAAGGGGATTTCGAGCCCAAAAAACCTGATCCGACGTTGGAAAAATTTTTCCGACGGAGATTTGGCAACATGGGAGTGGCCGCATTCCGTGCCGATTTAAACACCGCCCAACCGATTTTTGACAGCCATAGAGACGAATGTACTTTGGTTTTTCGGGGAGAATTCCATTCGACCTCATCCCGTCAACCGATTGCCCTATTTGTGGCCATTCCCCAACGTTGGGTTTCCTTGCGCCGGGTTTTGTCGTTTGCTTTTCATTCGGCTCCCACTTCTCGTTTCCGTCGATTCATCCAGAAAGGATCGTCACTCTCCGCCGGTTTCCAGGAATGGAAAGAAGGGTTGATGTATTCTGGAGGGCTTTCTCCCGAATTGCTCCGGGAATGCCTGGGTCGCAAAATAGATGTGAAAGAGCTGCGTTGCGGGGTGTATTCTTCGGAAACCATTTCGCGGCACCCTTTTCGCGGATGGCTGCAGGGAGTGCGTTGGGGTCTGGCTTTGCTGATTCTTGGCAGTGGTTTATTTGTCATCCGGATTTTCTTCTTAGGAGGAACGATCCCTTTGAGTCTCAGAAGGAAAATCCTCCTTTTTATCGGTATCGGGGTCTGGATGCCGGTGGTTGGCCTTTTCCTGATGTTCCTTTTCCATCATTCTTCACGCCGGTGGGCCATGGAACAAGAGGTCATGGATCACATGGAAACTCGCCTGATCGAACTGGAAAACCATTTCCAATATGGTCAGACCCTGGTAAATCGCCAGATTCTCGATCTTGGACGTTTCCTTCAGGACATACCAAACCCGGATCTTGAAGCTCTCAAGGAAACCATACGAAAAATCTCCCCTCATTCCCGGCAAATACTGCTGTTGGACGATTTTCTTCAGCTGCGCCAAAGCGGTTTCGATCTTATTCAGGAGCGATTATTGGAGAAACTTCTTGAGACGAATCTCTCGGAAATCCTTTTGCAATCGGGTGCCCTGGAAAAAAACTTCTCCGGGAAAAAATTACAAGCTATCCAGAACACCTTACAAGCAAGTCGGCAGATTCTTGAAGGGCTGCATGATGTCGCGTCCAATGAAAACCAGTTGCAGGAAGCGGGAATCCTTTCCCAAATTCCCCTTTTTCAACTATTCCAACAACTCTGTATCGTCTTCTTCCGTGAGAGTCCGCTCTCTCCCCCGCGTGGCGCGATGGTCGTTACCGCGTATCCGCGCTACTTCACCCTGAAGCTCTTCGACCAAACGACCCAGGGTCGGCAAGTTTTTCGGGAAAAACTCCATAATTTCGACCTGCGGTATGTTGTTTTCCTGGCCAACATTCATAACCCCAAACAGGTTTTGCGGGAAAATTGCCGACCGAAAAAGCATGTTGATCAGAAAGAAATCCACGATTTGCTTTGGAAGGCTGTCCAGGACAAACGTTCTTTTCGTCTGTACCGCATTGATTCCTCACCCATCAGCCTCGGGGTGGGACGATTCTTCGGGAATGGAAACACCTACGGGGCAGGAATGGCCATTCCCCAGATGGATCACCGGGTTTCGGATGTCCTTCATCTTCTGGGAATCGGCTTACTGATTGTTTTCGTCATCAGTGCAATCGCATTAAGTATGGCGGCAACCCTTACCCGATCCTTGAAATCCTGCATTCGGGCGGTCAAAGAAACCGCCCAGGGAAACTTCGCCTGGCAATTGGAAATACAAACGGGGGATGAACTCGAGGATCTCGCCGGGACCCTTAACCAGATGGTGGAAGGAGTCCGGGAACGGGAGCGATTGGAACGATTCGTTTCCGCTGAAGCTCGTTCCGCTTTGGAGAGCGTGGTTTCCGGAGAGCTTCTTCCCGGAGGGGAACGAGCCATGGTGACCATCCTTTTTCTGGAGCTGGTTTCTTCAGCACCCCTGAGCCACGAATCATCCCAAGCGGATTGGCTTTCCCGCATAAACGATGTTTTCACGATTGCCGAAGGTTGCCTTCAATTTCAGGGAGGAACCATCGACAAATTTATCGGGACCACTTTGATGGCTGTGTTTCATGAACGCCGCTGTGGCAGTGACCACTCCGTCAGCGCTTGCCGGGCAGCTTTAGCCATCAATCGAGCTCTTGATGATTATAATCGCAGCCAGGAAGCTGCCGGATCCACAAAATTGTTGGGATACATCGGCCTGGCGTCCGGCAGCGTCATTTCCGGGAGGGTGGGCTCAAAAAGAGGTCGGCTCGATTTCACCGTCATCGGGGATGCCGTTAACACCGCCGCCCGGGTTAAGGCTCATGCAAAAACGGAAAAGCGGCGCATCCTGGCTTGCTCAAACACGGTTCAACACCTTCCCCAAGACCTGATCCCGAGACCGGTGGGCGCCATTGAGCTGAAAGGGAAATCTCAAGCGGTATCTCTGTTTGAGATTCTGGTCCGGGAGGAAAGGAAAAACCCGCCTTTCGGCGGGTCGGAGTAACGTGATTGGGTGGTGGGGGGATCAATCCCAGCGGGCATTGAGGCCCATGACGAATCCGAAATCATGCCCGTATCCCCATTCGCTCTGGAGTTTGATGGGGAATCCCATGAATCCTTGCCAGCGGTCATTGAAAACCGCCATCCCGAGCAGGAAGTCGACATTTGGACCGTCGGGACCGTTGCTCATCTCATAGGTTTCCCCATTTAACTCGCCCACCAGGGAGAAGTGGTGATTCACGCGATAATCCAATTGCCCTCGATAATGATATTTGGAAATGTTATCGTCGGAATCATGGGCTAAACCCAGATTCAGGTGACTCGTCCAGCGTTCGTTCAGTTTTCCGGTGTAGGCTCCACCAAACTCCGCCCAGGAACCGCGGGTCGCTCCGGCCGGGCCAACCCGGGCTCCGGTAGTGGTTCGGCCACTGGCGCCACCGGGCATCCAGAACGGGATGTGGTAATTATCGGTGGTAAGGCGGCCGGTTGCATGCATGGCAACGGCATGAGTTCCTTCGTAGTTTTTCCAGATCTGATAGCCGATTTTCACTTCGGGATCATAGACGGAATTCATTGAGACATTGGAGAGAGTGGTTCCGGATGGCTTCACTTCCCAGGATTGGAAGGGAACCGTCAAGCCCGCCATGAGTCTCCGGCCGGTATATAAGAGGTTCAGAGACGTCAGCCATTGGCGGCCATCAACAACGTTTT